>Ga0210406_10002913_pt1 | contig 19098 bp, 33 predicted proteins | sample IncBWC30MmetaG_FD_155454 | JGI IMG/M metagenome (GOLD analysis project Ga0210406, IMG submission 155454) | Forest soil microbial communities from Barre Woods Harvard Forest LTER site, Petersham, Massachusetts, United States - Inc-BW-C-30-M | ecosystem: Environmental > Terrestrial > Soil >... | reverse complement strand
GGGGGTCCCCCACACATACACTGATCCACATCTCCAAACAAAGTGATCGTTAAACACAGAAAAGCACCCCGCACTAAACATAGTGAGGGGTGCAATTTGTTGTGGCTCTAATGCCCTGTGTATTTTCCCGCTATTTACACACGTGTTTGTTGATAATAGCCATAGTCGTGTCTGCATCGTGCGTGCATATAATTTCCACACATAGTACATGGTCGCTTGTGCATCTTGACCGTAGATTCCATGATTGCATATACTTTGCCGCAATGGATGCAATATGTATCCGTTCCGACTGTCAATCCATATAGACGATGCTTTCTCTTGAAGAATCGCATTACAGACCAGCCCGATGTAGAATTCGCATTGCCTTATGCACACAAGCTGAATGTGAGGGCTCATGGCATATTTCACAGGGATTCTTGTGGTGCTTTCGATCTCGTGGCTTATATCCCATGTCACAATAAGCACAAAGATAGTGAAACTTTCGACGTCTGCGCAGATATCCGGGTATCATTCGTCATTCCTCAGCAAGAATCGGAAGGTGTCTGAAACCATACCATCTTCTGTTACTCCGAATTCTTCTCTTGACTCGTCGGAAAATGGGTCATCCATGCCAAACGCTTTCGTATAAGCGTAAGATTGCACATTGGAATAATCTCCTGTGGTCCAGTCATAAGGACGTCGAAGTATTCCCGAACGCCATACACAATATTCTCCATCAAACCAAATTCCATCCCGTTTTCTGTACGGATTGGAACTGTGATACATAGTCTTGGGATCATTCTTACCAGCCAACTCCCATCGATTGCGCATCAATGCTTGCAGAGCGGTGATGATAGAGAATCCTGTGTCGAATGATGCGTCTGGCCATTCGATATTTTGTGCTATACCCCAGTCATTAAACCAAAAGTCAATTTTCCAGATCTCGCTAGCAAACTGTGCCGCATTGATGCCTCTAGCCTTAAACTTTGGTTTAGTTCCTTCCCGTATTTGTCTTCTGGTTTCATCGTCCCAGTAAACGCCAGGTTTGAAGATTGTCAGATTGTGCTTGATTGCCATATCCCATTGACCGAGGATGTCACTACACTCCAGTAGAGGATGGGGGGAGAGAAAGAAGACAGCATCTGTTGCAACCATTGCGACAGATTTATGTCCGTCTGGATGGGATGCAATAGCATCCAGTATTTGTGTTCTGCATCCGCTTGTGATTCGGCTAGCATATATAGCATTGCCGAATTGAGGTTCGCCGATACTTTGCGCAAACTTTCCGTAGGCGGAGTTGTATACGAGTTTACTGCCCTTACCCAAAGGTGAGGTTTTCCCTTGGCTGAGCCTCCCCTGGTAAAGCTCTTCGATCCCGGCGAATGGGAGTGGGCAATCGCATGGTTCATACATCACCCATTCTTGATACTCCACTCGACCAATGCATTTAGCTCTTTGGGCAGTCTCCAGCTCTTCAAGCCAGTACCATCCTTCGGTGATATCTGGTCGGCAGATTGAGCCGTCCCGATTCCGGTGAAGCATAGTCCCAATTTGCGTGTTGACATTATCTCTTCCGCGTACACCATGACCGGGAGTGAAGACGCGTGCTTTGACAAGGCAAAGAGAACGTGGTGATTGTACGGTTGGTTCATCCGTACCTCGCGTGTATGTCCCATGTTCCAAACATGGAAGTGAGGCAATAATGCTTGGATAAGCTGAGTTAATGTCATACTCGTATGTCTCTCCGGGAATGATGCCATGACAGAAGGTTTCGAACCATCCACCATAATACGAGTCCTGAGCAGCATTGCGGAACCAATCTGGGATAAGCTCTTGAAGCTCATCCCGCTTGCGGACTTTACCCTTGAGCCATTGCGCGGATGCCTGGCCGGGTCCGAACCATTGTTTAGGAGAAAGGTGGATGCCGATATCTTCGAAGCCCTCACAGAGGACGCTCATCGCGCTTTCCAGTGCTTCAATTTCAAGATGCATATAGTCAATCATGTCTTGGTCGAAGTCTGCGAAAGCTCGATTCTCTTTTCCTACTCGGATTCGTTCATAGACCTCGGCACTGAGAATTGGTGTCCGCCATCCTGTAGGGTCAATAACATTGAGAAAAGATGTTTGCCAAAATCCTCCCACATCGCAAAGGAAGCACCAGGATGCTTTTTTGCATCTGCAGGAAGCAATAGAGCAACTACACTGTTTAGGACGGATTCGAAGTCTTTTTGATCCAAGTATATCGAATTGCCACCCTTCATACTCAACTGGATGCGGCTCTTTTCCTTTGACACGATGTCTCCTTTTAGCCTTCCCCTCAATAGTCAACAGCATCCGCGCCCTATCTTCCGGCAATGTCTTCAGTATCTGCGTGAAGTCATATCCCAGAAAGAAGCCCACGAATGCGACGCCTTTTCCGTGTCTGAGATATTCCCCATAAAGAAATTCAAAGACTTCTTTCCATTGCAAACCATTGATATTTGCAATATGCCTTGATCCAGCTCCGAATAGTACGTAGCACGAAGGGTCGCTGCCAAGCCCTTCTCCATCCACTCCAACAAATCGAACCGGCTTTGTTTCGAAAGATCTACCGCAGTTCTTTCTGCATACTCTCTGGCGGTAATCATTCGGAGTGAAGACTGTTCCACATTGCTCACACACCTTATCGAGACTAATGGTAGAAAAGGAAACGCCAGTCGTCATCTACGCCTACTTCGTCGCCAGCCATAGCAGCATCAAGTACTAGCTGTTCCCACTCGTCATCCGAGCGTGAGAGAATGTCCAACATTTTCTTGACCCCCGGTGCTTTGACGTCTTTCTCTTTCCCGACCACATAACTACGTGACCTCACATCATGAAACTTAAACCGAGAACCCCACAGTTGTTCCTTACGATCCTGAACCTGTTGCTGCAACCCTTTCATCTTGTTCCGATACTTCTGATACTTACTAGGCTGTCGGATAGCTTCTTCAGGATGTTCAGGAGTCTCTCTATGACCCCGTGCAGCCTTGAGAGAAGCCCCTCCTTCATATTGTGCTTGTGTGATGCCGGAACGCGTGAGACGCGTCCGGTAGTCGCTTGAGAGTGCGGACCAGACGCGCCTGTTTGCCATGCGGCTACCTCTTAATGCTCGGAGGGTTAAGCGAGGTACTTCGTGGTGTTCTCGTCATTGTTCCTACCGCCATAGGAGGATGTCCGCAGTCCCCGATTGGCCATGAGCCCTTTTTCCAGTTTGAATTCCCAGGTGTAGAGAATCTCACCATCCTTGGTGACCTTCTCTCCCAGCTCACCCTGAAAGTGGCCGTTCCATTCACCAACGAGCTTGTCATACGTGCAGACGTCCCGAGAGCCACTCTCAATGACCTCTACACCGTCTCCTACAACCTTGATGTACCCATTACCATGGAGATAGGAAACGATCTGCCTACGGACGCCCGTAGAGCCGTCGTTGAACCCGATAATCATGCCTGGCATGATGGACTTTCCCTCAAGGGAGACATGCCGCTTTTTCAAGGTAAGCTCGTCAGGGATGATAGCGGCCAGCGTGACGAAGTCCTGCTTTTGTCCCTTCTTATCCAGCCGCTCACGGAATGCCCCAGCGACGATGAGGAATGGAACTCCCTTGAGCTCATTCAGCCTTTCGCCCGAGATCAGTTCGAGATCTAGTCCGCCAGCGGCGGGAATCTCGTCAGCGTCAGCCATGGCTGACGCGAAGTCAACCTGTCCCTCGATAATGCCGTCATACACGTAGTCGGTCACAGCTGGATCCTTCTTTCTGGTTGATGCTGAACGGTTTCCCTGTTACCCGGGGCGGGAGTTAGGCGGGGAGAGGATCAGGGTGTGGGGGATTCAGCTCGCAGTCTCCGGGACAGCAGAAATGAAACTCACTGGCGTTACTGACGAGACATCGCGCCCAGTAATGTCCTTGATGAGAATTGTTTGTGTGTTTGCCGCAACGTGCACAGACGAGGTTCCGACAGGTTCCATCATCATTGTGACAATCGCAGTCGTCAGGCTTGAGGCGAGGCATCGGGAATCTCTCCAGTGGGAAGTGTGGAGATGCGAGACTGTGGGAATAGCTTTTCGAAACAGTGTCCGCAGATATTCACGATGTCATGGGTAGAACCCATGGAGAACGGAGGGTGAATCTGTGTGAGGGAAACGATCCCGGATTCGCACAGATCACATGCGGTGTGGAGATGGCCGAGTTCACACTTGATGCGCTTCATGTTACGTAGTCCTCTCGGAGCCAATGGTCAGAATGTGTGAGCCAAGCTGTGATGAATTCCTTGAAGTACCAGGTATCCAAATAGTCATCCTCCATAACCATCGGCCCAGACGGCGGGGGCCACGACGGGTCAACCGGCGTCAACGTTTCACGTGAAACCGACAGCGACGGGGCCAGGACCAGGCACGATGCGACGTAGACGAGTCCGGCGGCGAAGACGATCAAGAGCGTGAGGGCCATCGGGCGTACATCTCCTTAGCCGTGATGCGAACATTTGCCCATGTACCTATGAAGAGAATAAGCACAGCAAAAGCGTAAAAGAACCGATCCCAGAAAGTGTGAACGGGATATGCGATAGCAAAGCAGAACGGAATGGTCAGAACAACTTGATAGATAGAACCGGTCAGAATAGCAAGTAGAAATCCACGCATAACAACTCCAGTGAGACTAGATAATAGGCGGGGATGCGGGCCTCACACCGCACCCCCGCCCGTCGCCCCTTACTCTGCTGAAACCGGATGCAGAGCGGACAGCCCGGCCAGTTTTCAGGGGAGCCTAGGAAGAGATGACGAGTTCCTCGACATAACACCACTCATGCGTAGTCTCGCCACCGTTATAGAAGTGAACGAGAAGCATGGGTCGAGAAGTGATCTCCTCAAAGCCGTTAGCCTCAATCCATCCCGCCTCATCATCTCGCAGGCAGTTATGTCCGATGTGAGGCGAGTCATGGAGAAGCTCTACCTTTTCGAAGTGAGTACCGAGAATCGGATAGTCCTTATTCTCGATCGTCTCACCACCGGAGTACTTACCACCCAGAATCCTCCTGAGCGCATGCAGACCCTCTGCACGGCTCTCTGGATCGTGAATGTCCACGGAGGCCATGTTCCACTGCCAGAAAGGCGTGTCAGAGATGGATCCGGCCTCCTCCGGGTGGAAAGTCTTCACCAAATCCAACAGGAAATGATTCGCCATTTTCACCACGTTGTGAACGTCGAGAAGCTTGTCATACGTCTCATCCATCTGCGAACCATCCGATTCGAAGACAGAATACGAGATCGTGACAGCTTCTTCCATCGCCGTACGGAACAGCATCATCATCCCGAGATTCATCTGATGAGTGACGAACGCTGTACCCGTGTAAGGACGGGCGATAGGCTTGTGAGGCGGAACGGCAGTGAAGATGGGGTCTGCGGAATCCTGTTGCACGTCTTCTGTATCCTCTGATGGAGTGTGGATAAACCGTGTAGCATCGAACAGGCGGAAGTGATCGGGAGTCAAACCCTGGGAACGAGTCAGAGTTTGATCTGCCTTCTCCATCCACTTGCGGGCCTTGAACACATACGAAATCGCAGTGTTCACGGTGGCGAAACCTTCAGTGATAGCGGTATGTACATCGTACATTTCCGCAGAGATAGAACCCTTGTTGCTGACGTTAAAGCCATGGTCGATCAACCACGAACGAATGTCCGGAGTCGGAGAACCATAACCCATCCCGATCACTCCTCTGAATAGTTCCTGTGAGGCCAGTTGGCCACTCAACCCACCGTTTCACGTGAAACAGTAGGAAGAGAAGCCCGCTGAAACTACCAGTTGCAGCAACGTCCACTGCAATGCTCTGTGGTAATGCAGTGGCCATTATTACACGTGTGACGTTCAGCCATCCTAGTAGCCGACAATACCGTGCTCCACCATGATCTCATGGATGTTTCCATAACACGGAAGATTCCTGTAGTCATACCTAGACTCCCTCAAAGAATCGAGACGCGCATTCACAACCGTACGCGAGTGCTGATAGTCACGATCCATAGCATCGTGAACCATCGGTTGCCAGGTAGGCTGAACCCTGGCAATCTTACACATCGCCTGACGATGAATCATCGTACGAACAGCGTCGAGAAACAACGTGTAGAACTGTGTGTCGAGAACCATGGACTTGTTCCGGTAGGACTCGGTCATGATGCTTACTCCCTTGTGAGGCCGTGAGGCTTTCTGTACTTCTAACTGTACTCCGATATTCGATGCTGTCAAGAGGGTCTGCAAAGAAACACCCGTGAAAGTCTCATCACGGTTCCTCGGTAATTACCCGTCAGAGGGGATCCGCCGGATTGGCTGCATACCGTGTGCCTTTATCGTCATCTTTAGTTAACTTTGCAGACGTGCCCCTGTAGGAATCGAACCTACGTCATAAGCTTATCAGGCCTATTGCACTACCACTATGCTAACGGGGCTAGCTGGGAATCGCGTGCATATGGCCCCTGCATATGCACCACTCCCACTCACAACGTATAGGGAAGGCTGTGAGGCAAATCATCAGCGAGATCAAAACAACTCGGGCGGGACTTTTAGAAGAAGTAACCTGAGTCAGCGCACCGCTGATGAAGCTTGATTATTCAGTTGTGCCAGCGGGCAACATGGAACGCTTGACGACTTCCATATGCTTTGCACAAACGGTCTTACGCTCAGTCATGCGGTCATCATCACCATCGATGGATACCACCGTCATCGTATGATGACGTTCAGTCGAACTGAAAGCGTGTTCCCCGTGGTCACACCAAAGCGCGTATCCCATTGATTCTTTCTCCTTAATAATCCTGTTATACATAGCCGTAGCGTTATCAATGATATGAGAAGTTTGCGATTGAACCTCGCAGGCTTCCGTAAACTTGCATCCGCTATATGCACATGCGCGATCGACATTCGAAACCACTGAAGTACTCGTGAGGCTCTCCTTTAAGTTGGAGGCGTGAATTGCGCCTATACGCCGCTAGAAGGGTTGACCTTCCGTTCCATCCCCGCACGCCTTAGGGAAGCGGATGAATTGCACTGTGGATATGCGGTCCACCGAAAGCGTCGTTATATGTTCCTGGTCATAAACGACGAGAAATTTCTCACATCATTCCGTCGGAACACCATAAGAAGAAACGGTGTGAGAATTCCGTTCCGTCCGGCTTGGTGACGTAGGACCATCATCGCAGGTCGGGGGCCATGATCGCATTGGAGGAACCCTCCAAGGTTGTGCGATGATCTTTGTAGGGTTCCCACAAATGTCGACTTTTGGCCGAATCCTCCAAGATCGTTACTAGATCTTTGTAGGAATCCTCCATTGACAGATCATGGTGTGCTATGCTAGTGCCAGCTAGCCGCACCCCCGAAGTCACCGGCCAGCACCACCTATTACAGGTGAAGAATGCCGGAACGGTAAGAGTGGGATTTTTATCACTTATCGGCAATCCCACCTATAAGTGAGTCCTTACCTACGATTATCGTTCCGGCATTATAAAAGGACATTAATGTTTACCCGGGAAAAGAATGAGGTTCCGTGCATGGGCATGATTAAGACTGCGATCACTGGACAGCAAAAGACACAGACCGTCGCCTATGTTGCACTCGGAGTTTCGATTATCGCGCTCTTCGTGGTCTTCGGAATGAAGGGTGCTAGCAAGTAATGGCAATCACCGTTCAAAGCTCATCCACTCCACCGCCTAAGAAGACCACAACCCCACCGCCTAAGAAGCCGGTAGTTGACCCCAATAAGGCTGAAAAACTTCAGAAGGAACGTGAGGAGGGACTCAACGGAATTTTCCAGGTCATTAGTGCAGTAAGCATTATGACCGGACAGTGGGCAGATGCAGGCGCGTTCTCAATGCACGGACCCAATGTTTCACGGGAAACCGCCATCCTCGGAACCCGCTATGACTCAGTCGGTAACGCGCTCGATACCCTCTCTCAGGTTGGACCGTTCACAGCCATTCTGGGGGCTGCAATGCCACTGGTACTCCAGATTCTCGCGAACCATAAGAAGCTGCCTTCAGAGAAGCTCTCTTCCCTCGGAATCGTGAATCCTGAGCTTCTAGAGGGGCAGATGCGAATGGAAGCACAGAAGCAAGCTCTCGAAATGGAACAGCAGCAAAGGCGAGAAAAGGAAACTCTCGACGCTGTCGAAAGGGAGTGGAATGAGATGCGTAAGGAGAAGGTGCCAGCGTGACGGAGATAGCACCGGAACAGCCTGTCTCCGGTGCTACTCAACGGCCGGACGGGCTATGGGTATTCCCACGGAAAGAGTTCACCCGTGAGCGCTTCGAATACAAAGCAGGACAACATGTTGTATTCGCCGGACCAACTCAAAACGGTAAAACTTCCCTTGCGTTTGACCTATGGGAAGAATGCGCAACCCCCGAACTCCCGGCCTATGTCTGCGTCAGCAAGCCCTCAGACCCAGTCAGCTCAAAGCGTGGAAAGCAACTAGGTTTTAGGCGAGTCTCCGAGTGGCCAGCAAGAAAGACCATAAAAGAGATGCGGGAAGGTCCACCACCCGGATACCTGATCTGGCCGCAGTTCGGAAACATGGAAACAGATGTAGACAATGCGCGGCGTGTCACCAATGATTTCTTGCAACACACCTATGCCAATGGAGCTAAGGGTAAGAAGGCAATCATTGGACTAGATGACACTTACTTGAAGTCCAAGGTTCTTAGACTTGACCGTGAAATGACTACGATTCATGCCATGGCAGGAGCCATGGGAATCGGAGCATGGACATTCGTTCAGAAGCCGACAGGTGCCGGTGAAACGGCACTAATCGCATATGGTTCTAGCGATCACATTTTTCTGTTCAAAGAGCCTGACAAGAAGAACCGGGATAGATTCGGAGAGATTGGAGGCGTGGACCCCAAGATGGTCGAAGAGATCACCAAATCGTTGGGGCAATACCAGGCCTTGTATATCTCTCGTAAAGGCTCTTATATGTGTATCGTTGACAAGGATTAGACAATGGGAGACTTTTCTTCGCTACTATTGGCAACCACTGAAGATCTAGATTCTGCCAAGAGATTGTCAGGGATCGTAAACTCAATGGTTGTCATCTATCCATTTGAGCAGATCATTAACTCATGGATAGCTATCCGTCTCTCCGATGGAGGAACAGACGGAGTTCTGTACGATTCAAGGCTTGAGGCTGTGAGACATCAGACTCATGAAACGCAGTGCGCATACCTCTCTCTGAGAGCCGCGCCAGCGGGAATGCCAGTGCAAGAGGCATACGCTTATCTCAAGTTCCATCGATACGCGTATGACGCGGGATATGTATTTACGGATCCGGAAGCACCCAACGGTGGAATGGATATGTATATGCCAACCCCGTATGAAGATGTCAAATCCCAGATTAGGCGTATGCACACTAGGAAGAGAAAGGCACATTAATGGTTGCTGGCACTATGGCCGCTCCCACTGCGCAGACTCCAGCCGCAAAGGGAAAGCAGGCCGCTCCCCCGGCGCGTCGCCCTTTTCGCGCTGGCGTTCAGAGCATGGAAGACCCGCAGTACGACAATACCCGTACGTTTACTGCCTCAACGCAGGACTACCCGGACTTTCAGCTTAATGGTGACGGATTCCTTCGTAAGATTTGGGTAGTCGTCCAGTGCACTACCTCTGCCAATGCCGCTACCGTAACGTTCGCTCAGAACGGACCCTTTAACAGCATTGACACCATCCAGTTCCTCGACACTGCGCAGCGGCCTATCTTCGGTCCTTTCGACGGGTATACCGTCGCAATGATCAATAAGTGGGGTGGATACTTTAACCAGAATGACCCCCGCGCAGACGTCATCTACAGCGCTATTGCAGGGTCCGGGGGCACCGGCGGTTCCTTCACGTTCATCTTGACGATTCCTCTTGAGCTTGCTCAGAGGGATGGTCTTGGTGCACTTGTCAACAAGAACACCGCCGTTCCCTTTAAGGTCAAGTTCCGGCTCTCCGCATCCGCTACGCCTTATGGAGTTGCACCCACCACCCCGGGATCCGTGCGCGTCCGCATGATTCAGGACAACTGGTGGGAGCCGGAAGCCTCAGACCCCAAGGGACATCCCCTTTCTCCGACCCCTCCTCAGGTCAACACTACGCAGTTTTGGGCATCTAATAACTACCCGCTTACTTCCGGTAGCGTGCCCGGACAGCAGCTATCTACCGGCCTTGGCTATCCCATTCGGAACATGATTCTGATGCTTGTGGACGCGTCTAACAGCCGTGCACAGGGTGATGCGGACTGGCCGGACCCGGTCACTCTTACCGTTGAAAAGAATCAGCTTTTCCAGCGCTCTAAGATCGCTTGGCAGAGCCGCATTGGCAAGTCATATGACTTGCTCATTGGTTCTGCCGACGGACCGCGCACTCTGGAAAACGGCGTCTATCCTATTTGGTTCAACGACGATTTCCAGCTTCAGCCAGGCAATGAACTCCGCAACGGATATCTGATCACCCGAGGCGGACAGAACCTTCTCTGGACCGGAACTATCGGCGGATCTGGTATTCACACTCTCTTCACATTCGTTAACTACGTGGCCGCTGCAAACGGCGACCCCGCTTCCCTCGCAATGGCTGGGCGGTAACCTAAATGACTGAGACGTCTTTTGACGATGTCATTGCAGAGGCTGAGAAGACCGACGCTCAGCACGAAGCAATGCTAGCAATGCAGGCAGAGCTTGCGGATCTCCGACGCAAGAATGCTATATACGAAACTCCGGCGAATGCTGTTCAGGATTCCATTGGTGGCAAGCCTGTACCGCATCACCTGCACCTTGTGGATGGTCGCGTCATCGCCAATCACGAGGGTATCGGTACGCACTTCTCGGAGATTGTCAATGGCGAAGAAGTGGTGACGCGCGTTGCTGCGCATTACCCGGTACGCGAGGTTCACCCCAATCAGAAGTATGCGTAAGGAGAAACTGAAATGAAGAAGTCTTGGGTTATGTACATCGTTGCGGCCTACGTGGGAGCGCTTGTTGTTCCGCGTCTTCCGTTTAAGCTTCCTGGAGTGTAATGCCTAGCGCGGCGGGAATTATCATTGCCACTGGTGCAATGACGCTGATTAATCAGCCATTGTCGCAGAATCAGCCGCTGTCAACGGTAGCGGATAAGATTAATTGGAAGATAATTCCCGCTACCGCTATCGCAGCTGGCATCTTCTATGGACTAGAACAAGTCGCACCAACCTTTGCTAAAGGTCTCGCAGCGCTTGCATTCTTCACAGCATTTGTGGCACCTCATGCCGGACTCACAATTATTGATCCGCAAAGTAGGAACGCAAATGTTGTAGTTGATAGTCCATTGACAACACTCTTGGTATTGAGCGGAATAAAGGTATCGTAAATATGAGTACAGTTCAGAAATTCTCTATGGGCCTTATCGCCGTTGCATTCGTCACTACCTTGGTGCTTGCAGGACGACAGACGCCAGCCGTTCTCAGTGGCTTCAGCAAGCTCACGAGTGGGGCTCTCTCCACCGCAGAGGGCACTTCTAGCGGCGCAGTGGGGTAGCTATGACCGCATCGTCGATTGCTAGCTTTAAGTGGACTGGCGCGAGCGGACAGCAAATCGGCTCTGCGGACCAGTACCCATACGACAAGTATGGACCATCGTTTACTGCTGACGGCATTCATGCACAGGCGGTAAATCCCAACACGCCTAATACGTATGCTATTCCTGGTGAAATTGGCGAGATTCCCGTCAATCTACAGGAAGAGTTCTACTACGATTATGCGGATGGTTCCAACGGCTGGATTCTCGATAACCTAACAGACCCTTGGCACCGTGATGACCCCGGAACGAGTGGGCACAACCCATTCATGGGGGATTACCGTGAACGCCTTGACCCTGCACACGGACATGATGTCTATCAGCTAATGGTTCCTGGCGGATATGGCGTTAACTTCTATGGTAAGACCATCGAAGACAACGAAGTGTATTGGTGGAAGTCTTCTAGCACACCCCCGCCAAACACAAGTGACATGATTCGCAACGCTAGGGAAGTCACTACCGAATGGCCGGAACCCTTCGACTCATATACTGTCGCTCCACAGCTGGGCGTTGTACGCCCAACGGAGCGGATTCCTATGAGGCGAATCGAAGAGGATGACCGACCTACATATAGGCAGCTAGCTATCCCAGGACAGAACATTCAGCCTAGTGGATCTGTCTACAACCCTACATACGCCAGTAATCCTGTCTTGCACAACGTGAAGCCACTACCTGCATTCGGTAGGACACCAGTTGCTCCATGGACACAGGATGAACTTGCTTCACCTTCTGATCAGGTATACCCGGATGACACAGACGTCTTTAGCGGAATGAGTTTGCAGTGAGCGGAACACAGGTTAATAAGCTCAGTCCAGGATCGGTTACGCCTGTAACTACAGCTGAGACTGTTGTCTTGACATCACTGCCCTATGTCTATGATAACCCTAACCCCTATGTTGGTGGTGAACACTCGGGTGGCGGTCAAGGCGTTAGGATCAACGGCATCATCTATTACAGCGCTACCGCTACGGGCACTACGGCTGTAACTGTCAGGGTTCGGCAGGGTGGTCTTACCGGACCAGTTGTAGGACAGGCCATTATCGCAGCTGTTACAGCGTCCGCTACAGCTGTTATCGCCTATGACGAAGTCGATACTTCACGCTATCCGGCTCAAGCTGGCGGTGGGGTTTATGTTGTTACTGTTGTAACTAACGGTGCTACCGCTAACCCAAGTATCGCAGAAGCAACTCTTTGTCTGACGGGAGCGTAAATGAAGCTCCCCGGCATGGGCGAAGTTAAGAATAAGAACGTCGCCATTGGCGGGGCAGTTGTGGTTGGGCTGGTCGCTGTTTCCTATTACAGGAAAAAGAAAGCGGCTAGCGCAGCCGCAGCGGCCCCGACCGATACGTCTAGTGTGGATCCTAATGCTATTGATCCGAATACGGGCGTTCCGTATGGTCAAGAAGCCGGATACAGTGCAGGCGGATACTATGGATCTAGTGTTCCCAATCCTTATGTGAATCAGGGAAGTACTTCATCTAGTGGAACTACAACTGTATACACTAGCAATGGAGCATGGCTCAGTGATGCTGAACAGTATGCATCCAACCAATTTGGTGCCGCTTACTCCCTTGCTACTTCCGCTCTTGGTAAATATTTGTCACAGGATCCAGCGGGGTTACAAGACAATGAGTACACGCTTGTCTCGGAAGTAGTCGCAACAATTGGTCAACCACCCGTTGGCGGTCCGTTTAGGCTCATTCACGGTGCACCGGCACAGAATCCATCAGGAGGAACTAACCCTCCCCCAGAGAACAATCCGCCACCGGAAAACAACCCTCCCCCAGAGAACAATCCGCCACCGCCACCGCCGCCGCCACCGCCACCACCACCACCACCCCCGCCACCGCCACCGCCACCGCCACCACAGGATCCCAATTTGCACTACACATCTAATGGGACCATTTCACTGAACACTTTGGCACGGTGGAATAACTCATCGCCCGGTAGGATCATTGGCGCAACCCAAGCGTCAGAGCCTTCCGACGTTGCCAATTATCTACGCTTTGGGTCGTATGATCATCTGCTTCCCAGCGGTACCAAGTGGAACATTCCAAGAAACTAGGACATGATGAATCTCTTTAAGACATTCCTTAAGCCGAGTGAATCAGTCATGGTTTCACTCGCAACCGGCGCAATGGTGGTGGGTGTCTATCAGTACAGCCTTCCATCCCTCGCAGAAGCTCACCAGACGGACCCGTTCAACCCCAACCTTGATGCAGGACGCAAGAAGGCTATGTGGACCTCAACGGCCGTTGTAGGCGGTATGTTCTTGCTCACTCATGACCCTAACGTTTTTCAGGTCGGAGCACTGGCATTCCTAGCGCTTGAATGGTCGCACCGGCACGCTAATTCCACTCACCCGAATACCGGTAAGATGGTTCATCCAACTGCTAGCGCAGCAATGGACGCAGGTTACCAGTCAGTAACCGTCCCGGACGACGCAAGCTCACTCGAATACCAGGGTTAATAAGTGAACAAGACTGCAACGGCAGTAGTGACTACCGGACTAGGGTTTCTCATACTCTGGTCCGGTATCACTAATGCCGGTGTACTGTCAAGCCTACAATCATTGGTAACAGGACATCCTCCGATCCCTGGCACACCTACACCTTCAATCTTCGGTGGAGGCACAGGAACAACGTCAGCATTTATCAGTGGATCTAATCTCCCCGTAGTCAGTGGAAACGGTACGTCAACTGGCGCTGCCATTGCAGCGGCAGCACTCAAGTATCAGGGGACACCTTACCGGTGGGGCGGAAAGGATCCGAGCGGCTGGGACTGCTATGGATTCACTACATACGTATTGCATCATGACTTGGGGTATAACCTTCCAAACAATAACTACTCCGGATTCTTGGAGACATTGGCATGGGGCGGAGCAACTACAATCCCCAATGATCAAGTGCAAGCCGGTGACTTGGTAATGTGGCAAACGCATATCGGCATTGCAGTAAGCAGTACGGAAATGATCTCAGCAGAAAATCCATCGGCAGGCACTCGTGTGGACACCTTTGCTAAGGGAGGCCCAATCCTTCCCGAAGTCATGATTGTACGCAGAATCAACGGACCTACATTGGTGGCGTAATGGCACAGACAAAGATAGACCCTTGCGCACTGCTACCGCCCGGTGCTCTTAAAGATGCCTGTACAAAAACACAGGACCAGGTTAACAATTCTCCACCATCATCTAACGGTAGCTCGTTCTTCGGAATCCCTATTCCGGGCTCGGACTGGATGCGTCATATGATGTTTAGGGTTGGAGAAGTCATTGTGGGAATAGCGATGATCGTGGTTGGCATTAAGGCATTCACGAGCGGTAGTCAGACTATTAACGTCATCACTAAAACAGCAAAGAAGTATAACTAATGACCGCACCTAAAATCCCACAGCCCGTAAGCATCCCTACGCCGGATTGGGAAACCGTTCGGGAGCAAGACGATGTGGAAATGCACGTTGTCCCTGTAGATATTAGGGGCATCGTTCCGACATGGTCACTGCCAGCTAAGTATGGCACTAACCGCAGCATCACCGTAGACGCTCTCAGCGCCATCCCAGTGCCCTTGGAGCTCATCCCGGCGGATCCTAGGCTTAAGCGCGTTTGGATCTCTGCTACGGGCACTACAGTGGTTGTCGGTACCAAAGAACAAATCATGAAAACTGGTGTGCCAGACGGCTTCTCATTCTCGTCGACGGTTCCTATGCCCTGGGAAGGTTTTAAGGAATCCCTATATGGAATCTGTACAACGGCTGGTCCACAGACTGTCTCTCTTCGGTTTGAATACTGGGCAGACTAATGCCACAGACAGACCTCAATGAATCAGCACAGGTTACACTTGACGGCTCGGGGAACGGGTTCGTTACACTGGGACCATCGTATACATATCAAACATGGTATCCCACAATGGTTAACGTTCTGATTACTCCACCTCCAGCCGTTGAACCTACGTTCAAACTCTATCGCGGCTCAGCCGGACCCTCTAGCTATATCGGAGGAACCTACACAGGCTCCAACGACAGCAGCGACCTAAACGGCGTCACCCTTAACCCTGGCGAAAAGCTATTCGGCGTATGGTCCTTGGGAGGTACGCCCGGCGGAGTCGCATCCATGACAATTACCGGAAAGATCTCAACGCCATGACAGGTAACAAGGAAGCTAAGAAGTACGTTGCAGAGATTCTCTTTGCCTTGGCATTGGCTGTCGTCACTGTCAAGGTACAAAGAGCGGCTAGTAAGCCTGACTTCGGTAAGCTTTTCATGATGAAGCGCACTCTTGGAGTCAAGCGGTTCGCCAATGCACAGGTAAACATGTGGCAAGGGATAGCCGACAAGGCGGCCACTACCTACAACGGCTTGAAGCCTTGACACTCAGTCAGATCTACATCTACCTAGGACTCCCGGGACTACTTTTGGCACTTATCACAGGTACGGTAAGGGGTATATTTAGAACCGGACAGTTGATACAGATGATGAAAGATATCCAGGATGACATCAGAGAGATAAAAGAGGAACAGAAAGACACTAGGAAATGGATATATAACAATGCCATACGCAATCCACCAAGACGGTAACGACTACATTGTCGTAAACAAAGATACCGGCGAGGAAAAGGCTAGGCATACTGAGCCCGATGCCAAGGGAAAGGCCGAACGGCAAGTACGTTTGCTAGAAGGACTAGAGCATGGGATGAAACAGCATGAATCCTGAACCGGAAACCCCGCCCATTGAATTGTCTGACGAAATGTTGGAAGCTATCCGCATCCTCCGCTCAGACGGGCACACGCAAGCACTCAATGACTTGAAGGAATCACACGCGGCAATTCTCGTCAGACTGGATAAGCAGGATGCACCGAAAGAAAAAGATACACCCGATCCGGAGAAGGATCCAAGAACTCCGAGCAACCCTGTATCTGTTCCTAATCCTGTACCTGACGCACCACAACCCCCACCAAGAATAGAACCCCCCATTGATGAGCCCCCTAAGAAGGGACGCATTCCATGGTGGGAGAGAGACACGTATAAGCATGACTAGGGCAGTCGACTATACATCCCCTATTCCTGGGGCTGTACTCAAGGCTAACGGCATCACTACGGTCATGCGATACATCACTAATCCCAAATGGCCCAAGTCTCTGTCCGCCCCTGAGGTTAAGGACCTGAGAGACAATGGAATCCGCATTCTTCTCAACTACGAAGAAACAGCAGACTTCATGCTCGGAGGATATACGGGAGGAATGCGATGCGCACAATACGCACGAAGCCTTGCCAACGGACTCGGCTTTAGCCCCGACGAACCTATTATTTATAGCGCTGACTTCGATGCCACCGACACCCAAATTCCGACTCTACTCGACTTCCTAATGGGAGCGGAATATGTGGATAAGAATCGGGGAAGAGTGGGTGGCTATGGACATTACGGATTTACTAAGACTGTTATCGACCGGGGATATATCGGTTGGCAAACAGACGTATGGTCCGCAGGAAAAAGGGATCCACGGGCAATCGCATGGCAAGGAGGAGGGCAAATCACACTCGCCGGAATACAGGCGGACCTGAACCTTCTCAACGACAACTACGTAAGGACACCAATGCCTAACATTCCCCCGAGCATTGCCGCACACTGGCCCCAGCTGGCTACTGAATTCCCACCCAACGCAGTCTATGACACGGATACTGCTATCATCTGGAGTGACGCGGGAGCACGATATGCGGCAGAAAAGGCTGATCAGATTCTTGCAGCCGTTCAGGCTATTCCTACCAACCCTGGATCAACTGTTCCTGTGAGTAATATTGTGCTTAGTGATAGCGACGTGGATCGTATTGCTGTCGCCGTAGTCAAGAAGATGAGCGGAGACTTGTCTAGTGGTTAAAAGGAACTGGCGATTTATTGTTATGGTTCTGGTCATGGTTATTGGTAATTTCGTTAATGGCATTCTAACCGCTAATGGGGGATGGACGCTTACGCTTACCGGGGCAAGCATCGTCGCTATTCTGTGGCACGCTATTAACGAGACCATGTATCAGATTGAACAGAAGAAAATCAACAGTACAAAGGTGTGAGAAATGCCATTCACTAATGAAGTAGCAGGAGGACAGGGAACCCTTGTAAGGAACTGGTTGCAAAGTGTCAACTTTGTAGCTGGCGTTAGTGGATGGCAGATCACCAAGGCTGGCAATGCGGAATTTAACAATGGAACATTTCGGGGAAGCATTACTAGTGGTAACCCGGCTGGCAAGCATGTTGTCATTAATAATGGTGTTACGGGGGATGCCGTTGATATCTACAACGCCAGCAATCAACTTGTATTCTCCATTGACAATAATGGGGTTCTTCACTCGATCAACCCCGCAACTGGGGCAATTGCAGGAGTTGCGGCGGGACAGATTAGTCTAGGAAATACTGGACAATCCGGGAATGCTGCCGCAATAACATTTACATTCGGATCGCCGGATATCTTGTCATTGTTCTCTGGACATGAGCCAGGTGGACAGGACGTTAGTATCACAATGCGTGGTGGCACCACTACCACGAATGGTTTCATTGGTGTAAACCAGCGTAACGTCAATGGCGCACTAATGCAGACGGATTCGCTTAGTGCGTCTAATAACGTATTCCACATGTTCCACGGGTTTGCCACAACGGTGGGGGCAACTGGAAACTTCCCCCATGGAGCTTCATTCACTCCATCCGGAGCAATCATTCAGCCGTTTGATGGTGCAAGCGTAAGCAATGAATATACGTTTAACGTAGAAGGGCTCAGCTCTTCAAATGTCAACTTCTTCGCTGCACACGCAGACGGCACAGCCGTCAATAACGAACCCGTCGAATGCTTCGGCATCGTCTGGGAATAAAAGATCTTGAAGTTTCAGCTTGACACCACCACCCAACCATGAGACGATTCTCTTGTCAGCAAAACAAGGACACACAAGGGAGCCAAGATCATGGAACTCAACTTCACCCTCATCACCCCCAAGGCCAACGAGAAGACCGCACGCGAAGCCAAGACCCGCGAATTCAGCAACGAACTCATCGGGCAGTTCGTCGAAGCCTGGATGGCACTCCTCCAGTCTCCCAAGGGCTCTGTTCTCTCCGTCGAATTCCCGGACGCCAAAACCCGCAACGAGTGGTTCGACGACATGAAGGCGTACGGACTCACCTACGACACCCCCGTCCGCATCTCCCGTATTAAGGGTACCGACAGCATGCACCCGGACCACGGTAAGCTCACGTTCACCATGGAGACTGTCGACGAGCACACCCAGCGCATCAACGCCGCAAAGGAGAAGGTTGACACCACCCACATCCGCGAGTGGCTCAAGGCAAATGGCCACGAGGTTTCCGAGCGTGGACGCATCGCCGCCGCACACATGAAGCTGTACGACAACCGTGACATCGTTACCAACACCTCGGGTAACATCTGAACACGTAGGGAATTCTCACAGTACATTTCGCACACAGGCACCCCTTACATTCACTTGTAAGGGGTGCTTTTCTGTGTTAACGATCACTTTGTTTGGAGATGTGGATCAGTGTATGTGTGG
>Ga0210406_10002912_pt1 | contig 19099 bp, 18 predicted proteins | sample IncBWC30MmetaG_FD_155454 | JGI IMG/M metagenome (GOLD analysis project Ga0210406, IMG submission 155454) | Forest soil microbial communities from Barre Woods Harvard Forest LTER site, Petersham, Massachusetts, United States - Inc-BW-C-30-M | ecosystem: Environmental > Terrestrial > Soil >... | reverse complement strand
TGACGGCCAACTCCCGGGTGGTCGGCAATCCGGAAGTAACGGTTGTTGGGTGGCTATTCTTCGAGGAATTCGACTTTGGCGGGGCCGGGGAGCAGGCCAGCATTGGTGCCGCGCTCGATGAGTTCGCGGACGGCTTTCTTGCCTTTTTCGCCGTAGCCCAGCGTCCACTTGTTCACGTACATGCCCACGAATTTGTCGGCGAGCTCCGTGTCCATGTCGCGCGCAAACTGCATCGCGTAGTTCAATGCTTCTTCGCGATGCTCCAGTCCGTAGGAGACGCTGTCGCGGATGGTTCTGGAGATCAGGCGGCCCATATCCGGGCCGAGCGCTCGGCGCACCGCGTTGCCGCCAAGCGGTAGCGGAAGGTTCGTCAACTCCTGCCACCAGAGGCCGAGGTCGACCACTTTGTGCAGCCCGAGTTGCGGGAAAAAGAGCTGGCCTTCGTGGATGAGCAGGCCCGCTTCCACCACGTCATTTTTCACGGCTTCCATGATCTTATCGAAGGGCATCACCACGGCTTCAAAATCCGGCTCGTAAAGCTTCAGGGAAAGATACGCGGATGTTTTCAGTCCGGGCACGCCGACGCGCTTCCCTTTGAGGTCCTGCGGGCGCATGGATTTCGTGGAGACGACGATAGGGCCGTAGCCTTCGCCGAAACTCGCGCCGCAATCGAGCAGGATGTAGTTATCGCGCAAGGAAGGATAGGCGGCGAAACTGACGGCGGTGACGTCGTAGGTTTCCGTCAGCGCGGCTTCGTTGAGGCTCTGGATGTCCGAAAGTACGTGCGTGTATTTGTAACCCGGCGTCTGCAGCTTGTGGGTCGCCAGCGCGTAAAACATGAACGCATCGTCGGAATCGGGGGAATGAGCCAGCTTGATCTCGCGGGGCTCTTTTTCGGTTTTGGACGCCACTTGTCGTGCAGCCATGGGCTCTGGTTCCTCTGACCCGGAATGCGGCACGCGGAGACGACCTGACCATCGGTTCACTCTTCAGGGGCGAATGAAAGGAAGGTCGATGAACGTTGGGACTTGCGTGGCTTACGGCCGGGCTTACGATTACAAAGGAAAGCCTAACATACAGACCCTTTCCGTTCAAACGACCTGACCAGGCAGTTAAACCGCGGAGACCAAGTGGGCAATCGCGTCTTCGAAATTGACCTTGCCATCGAGATAAGGCTGCCAATAAATATTCAGCAGGCGGATGTACTCTTCCCATCCACGTTGCGTGAATTTTTCGCGGAGGTCGGGAGGCATGGGGGACATATTCGCCTGCCGGGGAACAATCGCGTCGCCCAATAATGAATCCGGCGCGGCTTCCTGCATAACCGGACGCAGGACTTCACTGGTGGTGTAGAAAACCACGGCGTGCCAGAGATCACGCGGAATGGGCTTGTCGCGCTGGCGGCATTCGCGAGTGATGGCGTCTTGCACGGGGATGGCGATGCCGTGCGAGGCTTCGTGGAAAAGCACCTCCAGGGAATCCGGCGCCTGGTTGCGCGGCTCCGTGCTGGAGATGGTCACGCGGAGCGGATCGAGCGTGGTGAAGGCGCCCGCGGAACTGGCGAACGCGGAAACTTCGACGCGAATCTTCGCTTTCGGCCAGGTGGACTGGTAAATGTCGGCGAGCCGCTGCGAAAGTCCCACGCCCTGTTCGCGGACCAGCGGCGCAAGTCGCGCAACCCAGCGTCGGTTGCCGCGATCCTGATTCGCCCACCAGTGGGCCCGGTAAACCGGCGCGGCCGCTTCCAGGATGACGCCGATGTTTCCCGGCAGTCCAGCATCGCAGGCTCTCTTTTTTCGTCCAAGCAGCTCGTCGCAGTCCTCAAAATCGCCCAGCTGATTTTTCAGGAGGATCAGATCGATATTGATTTGCGGATCTTTGCCCGCATAGTTCGCGCGGTAGAACGCAATGGCTTGTTCCCAGGTTTTCTGTTCCGCGGCGCTCAAGGAGACGGGATTTTGCTTCAATGCGGGTGCGGGGGGATTAGCGGCGGCGGCTTTGGCTTCCGGAGTAGCTTCGCGCAGGCGGGCTTCGTGATAAAGAAACTGGTGGAGATTCACCCAGAAGCCGCTATGAAATTCGAAGACCGGCAAGGGGCCATAGCCGGATTCCACTTCCTGTCCCGGGCTTAGAGGAGCGGCGCCAGCCAGAATCAGAAAGATAAACAGCAACAGCGAGAATCGCAGAAGAGGCAAGTTCATACCCGGCGCGGAAATAGTATCGCAACTCCCGCCGCCCACATATTGAGACTTTAATTTCTTTAGAATTCGAGGTCCGGAGGGGAAAACCAGCGGTCCAGCGTTGCCAGTTGATCGTCTTTCACGTCGGCGAAGGAAAGTCCCATTCCCAATGCGTAGCTCACATAGACAACGCGGGCCAACGCCACGAAGGTCTCCTGACCGCGAGTGAGACGGACCTTGACCTCGGAACCCTTCGGAATCGGATTCAGCGTATCAATGTAACAACCCGTCCGGCTGATATCCGAAGTGCGCGCGTTGAGCTTTGTGCCACGGGGAAGTTCGATGACTTCCGCGGCCAGAATCATGGCGTGTCGCGGAGCGGACCGCCGCTCCACGGTGACGTCGGGCATGCCTCGTCTCCTGTCAAAACCTGCCGCCTGCTTATAGGAGAGAGAGCGTTCCGGCGCGGGAATACCTTGCCGGAAGCGGTGAGGATGAACCCATTCTCATTTTTGCGCTGGCTGCCCCAATTCGCAACGACCTTACGGGCGAAGAGACGAAACGGTCAATGTTGCGGGTCCGAGGCGGATGGCTCGCCCTCACCGAGTTTCGGGTCCAGATCGCTGCCCACAGCGCCCTTGTGGTCGCCCGCATGGAACTGGCCCGCGGAATCACAGAAAAAGGAGCGCAAGCCGCTGCGCCCATACTCGGATGGGATGGCGGCGACCTCAAACTTTGCCGGCGCGCCGGAAGTATTCGCGCCCACGATCACGTAGCGGTAGGAGTAGCCATCTTTGCGGCCTCCGGCCAGACCTTCGTCCACCAGGCCGGCGCCGTCGCTTTTGGGTGCGTTCTTCGCCGCAGGGCCCAGGGCCTTCAGCGATTCGGGCAAACGGGTGTAAGTCTTCCGGTAGGTTTCGATCGCATCGACCAGGGCTTTGAGAGAAACGATCGCCGACTGCTCGTTGGCCTTGATTTCCGCGCGATCCCATTCGATTTCCAGGGAAGGGAGATCGAGAAACAATAGTCCGAGAGACAGGATCTTCCACTGACCGGCCTCGCGCACCATGCCCATGGTGACGTGGTGAGCGGTGAGGCCGGCGTTATCGCCGGAATCTTTCACCGTGAGGGGAAGATAAGCGAGATTGTCGCGAAGCTCCGGCTTCTCAATTTCCATCTGGGTGGTGACGTCGGACGTCTCGCAGAAGACCAGAACGCTTCCCGAGGATTCGTTCTGCGTGCGGGGTTTGCCGGGTTTGTCGAGCAGAACGAATCGCTTCAGAAACGTTTCGCGGGCGGGCGGCGTCATGCGGCCAAACGCCTCGGCGTTACGCACCGTTAGCGCCCGCACGAACTCAGCGGAATTCTGCGAGCAAGCGGCCACCAGGGCGTCTCTTAATATCGTGGAGGGACTTTCCGCCGCGGGCGGTTGTCCGGGAGTGCCGGCCGATACAGAGGAAAGCAGAAGAATGAAAAAAAGGCCGCGTTTGAACAAAAGAGAAACCGGGAAATTTTGGGGCACGAGCACTAATCCTTCGCGGCTTGAAGAATGGCCGCCAGATTTTGGGTGAACACCGAGCGCGGCATCACTTCCAGGCAACCTGCGGCGCGGGCCTGGGCGGCGAGTTCGGTCTGCACGTGGGATAAGAAAGCCACCACGCGCAGCTCTTTCTGAGTTGCGCGCAAACGCTCGATGGTTGCCACGGGCTGATTGCGGGAGTTGAGATCCACAATCACCAACTTGGTCGGCGGCTCCAGCAGGGTGAAGAGCGCGTCGGGATTGCTGGCCACCTTGAACTCGATGCCACCAAGCTGTTTGGCCGTTTCCGCCACTTTCAACTGGAAAAATAGATCGTCAATCAAGGCTGCTACGCGGCCCATGCGGATTTCTCCTTGTTTACAACGATGTCTTTAACAACCCTTGCGGGGGCTTTCCCCGGCAGCCTTCGAGGTATTACAATCAGCCTGCCCCCCTGAGGACCTTGATGCAAGCTCTTTCGCCAGCCTCTTCTTTGTTGCAGCCACCCGTTTCTCTACTGGAGAAGACCCCGGCCATCCTGGAGATGCTTCTCCGTGACGTTCCCGCGGATATCCTCGATTGGAAGCCCGAGCCGGAGCGCTGGTCGATTACCGAAGTCTTGGCGCACCTGCTGGCGATCGAGCAGTTGTACGGCGATCGCGCCAAGCGAATCGTTGTCGACAACAATCCCGCGCTGACAAAGTACTTCGAACCCGACGAAGCCCAACTGCGGGAAAAATCTACGAACCAGTATCTGAAAGAGTTTGTGGCGTTGCGCCAGGCCCACTATTTCTTCTGGCACGGTATCCCTTCTTCCGCGGGCAACCGCACGGGAGTTCATCCGGAGATGGGGACCATCACCCTTTTGCAATTGCTCAACGAACTTGCTAATCATGATCTGGGGCATTTGCGGCAGATCACCGAGCTGTACCGCGCGAAAGCGTTCTACCCGCATGCCGGACCGTTTCAGAGGTACTCAAATCCCAAGCCATGAACGAACATCCTGAAGATCTGAGATTGGCCGGGGCGGGAGCGCTGGACGTTACGCTCTACTCACGACCCGGTTGCCACCTTTGCGAAGCCGCCAAAGCCGCGATCGATCCACTGCTCGCGGAGTTCGGCGCCACATTGCACGAAATCAATATTGACGGCGACGCGGTACTCACCGAACGCTACGGCTGGGACATCCCGGTGCTTTTTATCGGCACGCGAAAAGCCGCGAAGCACCGCATCAACGTCAAGCAACTCCGCAGGCAATTAAGTGAAGCGAAACAAAGCGCGGAACAATCGCATCTGGCGCAACTGGTGATGGCTCGGAAAAAAGGGGCTTAGTGATCCGCGGCCGGGGCGTGCACGCCCACGGTCTCGTCCGGAATGTCACCCTTGCGGCCCTTTACGCGATCGTAGACGCTCACCTGGCTCACCGAACCAAGCGCCTCATTGTAGAACGTCGGGACTCCCAAAGCCGTCCGCAGCTCTTCATTAAATTTCCGCAAGTTCTCCAGGTGTGTGAATAGCGCGGGCACCTTCAGTCCTTCGTCGGTCAAAAGAAATTTCTGGTAACCCGCGTCCCACAGCCGGGTGAATTTTCCCTTGAGCATGATGGTCGGCAATACCGTCAGGTGGAAGCGCCCGTCGGGCTCCTGGCGGAATTCCGCCCCGGATCCATATTTCTCCACGCGGACCACGCCGCGCGTGCTGCCCACACCGAAGCCCAGCGCCGCCAGGCTGTCGATAGCCTTCTTTTCAAACCGTTCGTTTACATTCCACATGGTGGTTCAAGAATAAGAGAAACCCGCCGGTGTGTAAAGTTGCGATGGCGCTGATGCGCAGTTTGCATTGGACTCCAAATGGAGAGTTCCTATATTGTCTCTCGCAATCTGAAAGTTTATTCAGGCAATTTTCTTGATGCTGAAACATTGACGTGGTATCACCTTATGCAACATTTGGCACCCTTCCCGCGCTTGGGTGCTGTAAACACAGAACGTTGCAAAAGTGGTTCTGACGGAAGCTTTTTGCTCGCATCCATCGGTGCGGGGAAGATGCAATTCCAGGTGCAAATTCGATTGGTGATAAGGGGTGTGGGGATGGCTTCTTCTTTTTCATGCAGGTTGCTCGTTGTGTTTTTATTTGTAGTTTTCCTCAGCGGATCGCTCGCCGCGCAACAAAATACCGGTTCGATCAACGGGACGGTGACGGACAGCACCGGATCCGCCGTTCCTCAAGCGAAAGTGGAAGCCCGAAATGTGGGAACCAACCTGGTCCAGACAGCGACCACGAGAAATGACGGCTCGTACAGCATGGCGGACCTGCCTATCGGCACCTACGCTGTCACCGTCACCAAGGACAAATTCAAGGCGGAAAAGTTTACGGAAATTCTGGTTCGCGGCGGACTCACCACGACCGTCAATTCCCGACTCGATCCCGGGCACGTGTTCGAGACCGTCACAGTCACCGCTACGCCCCTACTGAATCAAACCGACACGACCATCGGTTACACGCTGAGCTCTGAATTGATCCAAAGCGTTCCTCTCGGCACCGGGAGCTTTACGCAACTCGCCATCCTAAGCCCCGGTGTCAGCGCCGATATGCTGGGCGGGTCAGGAGCAAACGCGGGACTCGGCAACCAGAACATTTGGGCCAATGGCCAGCGCGATACCAGCAACAGCTTCACCTTCAATGGAATAAACGCCAACAACATTTTTAACGGCAAGTCTTCGAGCCAAGTGGGCGCGAACCGGTTCGTCCTGAGCACCGGTGAAAATTTTGGCCAAATGGTTGGCGGCGGCGGCGACATCCAGACCAACATGTCTGTGTACAACGCCATTGGGCAGGGCCTTCCTTCCGCGCCGCCGGAAACACTGGAAGAATTGCGGGTAGATACCGCCATGTATGGAGCGTCTGAAGGAGCCAACAGCGGCGCTCACATTGCGCAAATTACCAAGTCGGGCACAAACGAATTTCACGGCCAGGTATACGAGTACTATCAATCGGACAAGATGAATGCGGCGCCTTTTTTCCGCAACAATGATCCGGTGCTTATTGCTTTGAACCAGCAGCGGCCCACGCTGCATTACAACCGGTTCGGCGCAACGCTGGGCGGCCCGATCATCCACGACAAAATGTTTTTCTTTGGGTCGTATCAAGGGACGCGCGTCACCGATGGAACGTACGCAACTTCCCTGCTCCCGGTTCCACCCGATTTGACCAATGATCGTTCAGCCCAGGGAATCGCCAATACGGTGAATACAGATTTCAATTCCGGCTGCGGCACCACGGGGAATCCTCCGTGTTTGCAGGCCAATCAGGTCGACCCCGTTGCCTTGGCGCTCTTACAAGCCAAAACCCCAAGCGGCGCATACTTGATTCCAACCCCCCTGACCAACGCCCCGTCAACGGCTCAGGGTCACAATGCGACAGCGCAGGGGCCTCCCGGCACATTTACGGCCGATCAGGTGAACGCAAACGTTGATTACAACTTCAATGCGATGGATCGCTTTGCAGTCAAGTATTTTTACCAGCGCACACCCACGAGCAGCGAGTTTTCCACCAGCCAGGTCTTTGGTTTTGGTCAAAAGATGGATTCCGGATCGCAAACCGCTTCTCTCGCGAATACGACCATTCTCACGCCCAATCTGACCTGGGAGCAGCATTTCGGTTTTATCCGAGAGAAAGCCTTTGTGACCACGGGCCAACCGTTCGGCCCCTCCAACATCGCGGGAACGAATCAATCCATCAATCTTTTTGGACAGAAAACCTTTCCCGGCATAACCATCAGCAACAGCGACGGCAACTTTGATGCGCTTGCCATCGGAACCGCAGGTTCACCTTTTTCCAACGCCGGCGCATTCCAAAACCAATTTGAGTTGGCCACCAACGTGAACTGGGTGCACGGCCGACACACCATCTCCGCGGGCATCAATTGGGACTACACGCAGTTGAACATCATCAACAAAAACAGCGATGTTACCGGTCTCACTTTTTCCGATTTTGGAAGTTTCGTAACCGGCCAGTTGCGTCAAGGCATCGGCAGCACGGTGACCTTTACAGGCACAAGCAACCGCTACTTTCGTGCGGATCAGGTCGGCACCTACATCCAGGACAACATTCGTCTGCGCCCCAATTTGACCATCAATGCCGGCTTGCGCTGGGATTGGGACGGGCCACTCTACGAAAAGAACGGACTGCTCTCCAATTTCTATCCGCAGGATTACTCTTATGATTTGGCGACCGATACCGTCAGTAACATCGGTTTGGTCGTCGCCGGCAACAACAAAACATTCGGCACCAAAGGCGTCAGCGACTCGACCATGACAGGCAGGCAATGGGGTTTTGGCCCGCGTCTGGGGGTGGTGTGGAGCCCTTCGCGCTTAAAAAATGTGGTTGTGCGCGCAGGCTTTGGACTCTATTACGATCGCGGTGAATTCTATTCGGAGCTTTCTCCCAGCGCCGGCAACGGCTTCAACGGGCCGTTCGGTGTAACACTCGAAGCTCCCTTTGTCATTCCCACCACAAATTCGTGCACGAACGCCTTCGATCCGACCACGCAAACAAGCTGTTTCGCGCAACCGTTTGGGACCACCCCTCCGCCGCCTCCGCCTGCAAATCTTTCCCAGGTGGCAGCGCTGGTTCCGTGCCAGGGGCTCAATGCGACCGGCACCTGTTCCTCTCCGCAAGCGGCTGGAATCACGACCCCGGGTTTGATACAGGGCACAAATCCGCTGCTGTTCGGCGGGTATGATCCTCGAAATAAGCTGCCGTACTCGGAGAATTGGCAATTGGATTTGCAGTGGCAGCCCATCAACTCCGTAGCGATTACGCTCGGCTATGTGGGAAATCACGGCGTGCACCTCGTTTTGCCGATTGCCTTTAATCAACCGTCGATCGCGACGGCGAGCAATCCGGTGAATGGCCAAACGATCTCCTATGGCTATCAGGTGCCCACCGTATCGTCTGAGATCTATAACACGCCGACAGGAGGCAACACGGATCTCCGCTCCCCCTATCTCGGCTACAGCCCGAACTCCGTTTTCTACAAGGCCGAGGGCATCTCCAACTACAATGCCTTGCAGCTTTCTGTGCAAAAGCGCCTAAGTCACGGGCTGCTGATAACGGGATCTTACACATGGTCACATACACTCGACGAGCAAAGTGGATTGGGACTATTCTTTACCGGGAACGACCCGCTCAATCCCCACTCGGCTTACGCCTCATCGGATTTCGACCGCACTCATGTGCTCACCATCTCCTACCAATACGAATTTCCGAAACTCGCGCACGCAGAGGGGGCCACTGCAAAGATCGCCAACGGTTGGGGTATTGGGGGACTCATCATCGCCCAAAGCGGCCAGCCCTATAGCATTTATGATTTCACAGGTGGCGTGGCGAGCGTGTACTACGGAACGAACAACTTCATCGGTAACCCCATCGTGCCGTTGCTGCCGGGGCAAACCCCTTCCTCCGCACAAAAGAATCCACCGCCCTGCACTGTTCTTCCCTGCGGTCCCCAGGTTCTGAACCCGGCGGCATTTGGTGTACCCCTCATTACCGGTGGACAGATGGGCGTGCCTGTGGGCGACAACCTCGAAACAAGCTACGGCACCACCGGCCGCAATATCTTCCGCGCCAAGTTCCAGTCGCGTTTTGATTTCAGCGTTTTCAAGGAGACGAAGCTGACGGAACGGTTCGCCTTGCGTTTCGACGGACAGGTTTTCAATATCTTCAATCATCCCGTGTTCGATGCGCCCAACAACAACGTCGCCTTCAACCCATCGTTCTGCAACCCGCCAGTTCCCACGACAACTTTCCAGTGCAGCGTTCCGCCGTCCCAATTTGGCTACCTTATTCCACCTTCAGGCCACGGCGGCACAATCCAGCACACCATCGGAAGCCCGCGATTTGCGCAATTGGCACTGCACCTCCGCTTCTAGCGCGTCGGGCTCGAAGAAATTCTCTCTGAAGCCAATGGGGCCGCTCCGGCGGCCTTTTTTTTGAGCAGGCGGTCGTACGCCGCAATTAGCGGCCAACCAGGCTTGCACTTCGGTGCTTTGCTCCCGCGCGCTCCCCGCGTAAAATAGGATTTGGGGAAACCATCATGTCAATCAAAACGCAGCCGTTGACCGGGCAGGCGCCGGCAGCGAGCCTTAGCAACGAAGAGATCCTCCGATACAGCCGGCACTTGATCATGCCCGAGGTGGGCATGGAGGGTCAGCTTAAGCTGAAAGCCGCGAAGGTCCTACTGATCGGCACAGGCGGACTTGGTGCGCCTTTGGGGCTTTATCTCACCGCGGCGGGCGTCGGCAAAATCGGCCTGGTGGATTTTGACGTGGTGGATTTCACCAATCTGCAGCGGCAGATTACCTTTGGCACCAGCGATGTCGGCAAACCCAAGACCGCGGCGGCCCACGCGCGCCTGAGCAATCTGAATCCCGACATTGAGATCACTAAGTACGAAACGCGGCTGACGAGTGAAAACGCGCTCGAACTGTTCAAGGACTACGACATCATCGTCGATGGCACCGACAATTTCCCCACCCGTTACCTGGTGAACGACGCGTGCGTGCTGCTCGGAAAACCCAATGTTTACGGCTCCATCTTTCGGTTTGAAGGACAGGTCACCGTGTTCGGCATGCCCGACGGCCCCTGCTACCGCTGCTTGTATCCCGAGCCGCCTCCGCCGGGCCTCGTGCCTTCGTGCGCGGAGGGCGGAGTGCTCGGTGTGCTTCCGGGCATCATCGGCTCGCTTCAGGCGATGGAGACGATCAAGCTGATTTTGGGCCGCGGCGACTCGCTCGAGGGCCGCCTGGTGCTCTTCGACGCGCTGGCCATGAAATTCCGAGAATTGAAGCTGCGCAAGAATGCCGGCTGCCCGATGTGCGGCGCGAATCGCACCATTCACAAATTGATCGACTACAACGAATTCTGCGGCATCCGCGGCGAAGAAGAACCGGAGAGCAACCTGCACGTTCCGGAAATCACCCCCCGCGAGCTGAAGCAGCGCTTGGATCGCGGCGACGATCTTTTCATCCTGGATGTGCGCGAGCCGCACGAATACCAGATCTGCAATCTCAACGGGCATCTCATCCCGCTCGGCGAACTTCCGCGCCGCGTGCATGAACTCGATTCCTCGCACGAAATTGTTGCCCACTGCCGCAGCGGCAAGCGTTCGGCGGAAGCGGTGGACTTCCTGCGCAAGGCGGGTTTCCGGAAAATTTATAATTTGCATGGTGGGATTCTCGCGTGGTCGACGGAAGTGGATCCGTCCGTGCCGCGCTATTAGCGGGGATGCGCGATGCGGTATCCTTTGGCGACCGCTTGTGTTTGTTCCTTCGCGCCGTTATCTTTGAAGCGTCCATAAAACTCTCAACGGATTTTGCTTACGGAGGAATCCTTGGCTGGCACAAAAGTCATAGTTTTGAATAACGGCCCACTGCGTGTGGAAGGCGACTTCACGGTGGTGGATCAGGATGGCAAGGAATTCGGGTTGGGCGGACGCACCGCGGTCTCGTTTTGCCGGTGCGGGCATACCGGGAACTCGCCCTTTTGCGATGGCAGCCACAAGCGGAATGGCTTCGCTTCCACCATCCAAGCCCGTGATTTACCCCCAAAACCCTAAGAAACACTGACTCAGAGCAGATTGAGACTGTCTCAGCATGAGACTTTGCACAGATTCGGGACGGTGGTGCCTAAACCCCTGCTAACTATCTGGATACATTAGCGATAGTGTTTCAATTTCGCACTGAGACGAAGAGCCATGGTGTCTCGTTTCCAGTCTCAGTCATCCCCCAGCTTTTTTCCTCAATCAGTAACCCTTGTGTTTTCATAATTTTATAATCATGCCCAAAACCGACGGAAAAGGGCATGGACGTGCTATTTCCCGCTCTGTCCGGTTTTCTCCGGCAATTGGGGGTTGTTTTGGGCGATAGGGGGCAAATCACGGGGTTCTTCCGCAAAGATCGCGGAAATCTTCCCGCCATTGCCTATGGTGTTCTCGGGGTTCTCTACCTCTTCGTCGTTTATTACTCCCGGCAATCACATGTCTTCGGGGCCGCAACCAACTACTTGTATCTGGAAGTGGGCGGCTCTCTCCTTTGTTTCTGCTACGCCGCGAACGCGCTGGTTCGTTTCCGCGGCACCCATGACCGCATCGCCCTGATTCTTGGTTTCGGGTTTGTCCTTTCCGGAATGATCGAGACGATCGGCTTTTTCGGACTTAATAATCTTCTGCGTTCGGGCACCGTCGCTCTTTCTCACGTACCGATGGGCTGGATGGTCGGCCGCACGATGCTTGCGGTTCTCCTTCTGGCCGCTCTAGCCGTGGAGAAGTTCATGCCCACGGCTCGCCAACCGAGCCGCGAAACTGCCGGCGCTCTTTTCGTGGTGGCAGCGGCTGCGTACATCACCAGCGCCGCCTTCATGGCCGCCCCGGCGGCACCTGTTGCCCAGGCCGGAGCATTCTTCTCGCGTCCCTGGGAGCTTCTGCCCGGCGGACTGTTCGCCCTGGCCGCTCTCTTTTTCTACCAGCGCTATCAGACGGAGAAGAAAAATGAGAGCGACGCTTCCCTTTACGATTATTCGCTGTTTCTCGTCGCGCTTCTGAACGCGGCCTGCCACGCTGCGGCGCTATTTTCCCAGCGCTTGTTCGACGGCCCATTTTTCTTTGCGGAACTCAATAAAGTAGCCAGCTACGCGATCATGCTGGGCGCCGCGCTGATTGACCAGGCTCGCCTGTTTGACCAGGTGCGCTCCATGGCGGTCAGCGATCCGCTCACTGGTCTGGCGAATTACCGCCGCCTGATCGCCGTGATCGAATCGGAACTCGACCGCTCGCGCCGCACGCAGCGGCCCTTCAGCGTCGTGCTGCTCGACATGGACGGCCTGAAAGCGATCAACGACCGCTACGGGCACCTCGTGGGGAGCCGCGCGCTCGTGCGTCTTGGAAAAACGCTGAAGCACCATTCGCGCGCCATCGATACTCCGGCACGTTACGGCGGAGATGAATTCGCCCTGATTCTTCCCGAAGCACCGAAGGAGATCGCTTCCCGTGTTGCCGGGCGCATCCGCGAGCGCCTCTCGCTTGAAACCGAAGAGCCCGCGCTTTCCGTGAGCGCGGGAATCGCCGCGTATCCAGAGGACGGCGACTCCGCCGAAAAACTTTTGGGCGCCGCCGACCGCGCGCTCTACCGCATGAAGCATCGCGGAAGCGGTAATCCCATAAATTCCATCACGCGCATTGCCGCGTGCCTGTGAGGATGACGAAAATGCCTCCCAGGAACAGTCGCCCTTTTCTGCGCCGCGAGAATCGCATCCCGATGGAGATACCCGTCGTTCTCGACGGCCACCGGCATTTGCCCGGCATGGAAGCGACGTTTACGGAAAACGTCAGCGCCAAGGGAGCGCGCGTGGTTAGCGTGCGGCGCTGGGAAACGGGTGCGCCGCTGGTGCTGGCGTCGCGCACCGGAGAATTTCGTTCTGAAGCTCGGGTGGCTTACTGCCATCCTCTGCGTGGCGACGGCTACGCGGTGGGGGTGGAGTTTCTCGAAACCAAAGGACGATGGGTAGTCGAATCTACAAATTAGCTTGACGGATCCCGGCGAGCGGACAGGAGGGAACTGCTGGAACATTCTTACAGGGAATACATTACTAGCGCAAAGTTTGTACGTGAAAGCGCCGCACAGGAGGTAAAGGACCTGTACGGCGCTTTTGCTTTTCTGATTCGATTCATACCGTGCGGCCAGCACAAGTTTCTGGCTGATTGGATTCTGTCGATTCGATCTCTCTCCGGTTTTCTTTCATTTAGAGTTCGAGGAGTGGCCTTTCCGGCGAAACAACCTCCCTTAGGCTGTATACTCAAAACTTGTCGTGAAGACCTGTGACGCGGAGGATTTTCGTTGAATATTCTTGTGACCGGCGGCGCCGGATACATCGGAAGCATTTGTTCAGAGGTATTGCTCGATCACGGCCATCGCGTAATTGCACTCGACAACCTGTTGGAAGGCCATCGCGCCGCCGTTCCCCCCTCCGCGGTTTTCATCGAGGCCGATCTGGCGGACCGCCCGCAAATTGAGAAAGTCTTTGCCACGCACAAAATTCACGCGGTGATGCATTTTGCCGGCGAAGCGTTGGTAGCGAAGTCGGTTCGCGAGCCCAGCACATTTTACGCGGCGAATGTCGCCTGCGGGGTCAATCTGCTGGACGCGATGGTGCGCCACGGGGTGGACAGGCTGATTTTTTCCTCCACCGCGGCAACCTACGGGGAGCCGGAGGTCGTGCCCATTCCCGAAGATCATCGGCAGGCGCCGATCAATCCGTATGGAAAATCCAAGCTGAGGTTTGAACAGATTCTTGCCGATTATCGCGGTTATACCGGCCTGAAATATGTCACTGTGCGCTATTTCAACGCCGCTGGCGCCAGCAAGGAGCGCGGCGAAAATCATCGCGTGGAGACACACTTGATTCCCCGCGTGCTGGACACCGCGCTCGGCAACCTGCCGGAGATGGAAATTTTTGGATTTGATTATCCGACGCCGGATGGCACCTGCGTTCGCGACTTCATTCACGTTCTGGATATCGCGGATTCCCACATGCTCGCGCTGGAACAGATCGACCGTGTTCAAGGCGAGGCCTTCAACGTGGGTACCACCAGCGGCTATTCGAATCTTCAGGTGGTGCAGGTGGCCGAGCGCGTCACCGGCCGCAAAGTGGCGCACAAGCTTTCTCCCCGCCGTCCCGGCGACCCCGCCACACTCGTAGCCAGCAATGAGAAACTGAAGCGCACGCTCGGCTGGGAGCCGAAGCACTCTTCGCTTGAATCCATCATCCAGTCGGCCTGGGACTGGCGGAAGAAATTCCCTCACGGGTATCCGGACTGATCGGCGCAAGAATCGGTGGATGAGTGAAAAGGTGCGCGCCGTGCGCGGATGCTTCTACTGCTTTTCTCGTCCTGCTTGTTCGACAAGCTCGCCAAGCTTCGTGTACTTGAGCCAGACCGTGTGCGCCGCCGAGCGCGCAATCAGGAATCCCCGGTAGCCGTCCAGAAATCCGGCTCCGAGCACAAAATAACGAATCCACGTCCAGGGTGTGGCAAACCATTTCGCCGCACGCCACTCCCTGCGGCCGCTTTCGAACATGGCGCGCGCGGATAGCGTGGAATATTCCTCGCTCTTCCGGCGCTGTTCCTGCAGGTCGCGAACCGTGTAATGCAGCAGGTCTCCCTGCAGGCATCCAACTGCTCCCTGAAACTGAAGCGATTCGTGGATCGGCCCGGAAAATTGCGCCTTGCGGCGATCGAAGAGGCGCCGTTGCCAGTCCGGATACCAGCGGGAGTGGTGAATCCAGGCGCCGAGAAACCACGCCAGCCGGGCCATCTCGTAAACGGGGAACTGCGGCGGCGCGGCTTTCCATTTCAAAATCGATTCCCGCAATTCGCCGCTAAGCTCTTCGTCGGCGTCCAGCAGCAGAATCCAATCTTCCCTGGCCTGCGCGGCCGCAAAATTCTTTTGCTCGGCGTAGTTCGTCCACGACCGCGTCAAAACGCGCGCGCCCGCCTCCCTGGCAATTTCCACCGTGGCATCCGTGCTGCCCGAGTCCACCACCACAATTTCTTCCGAGACGCCCTGCACCGATTTCAACAAGCGCGGCAGGTCGTGCGCTTCGTCCAGGGTGATGACGCAAATGCTTAACCGGTTCATTTTTGTTTGGAGAGGCTTCCAGCCCGCGCCAGTATCTCACCACGCCGCGGGCCACAACGCCAGTGACTGGCGTGGATGGTTCGTGGGGATTTACTTTGGCCGGAGCGTTACGCGGATCAAGCTGCTGCCGATGCGAAATAACGAACCTTCCTTCAACAATACCGCGCGTGCGCGTTCTCCCTCGAAAAATGTCCCATTTGTGGAGTCCAGATCCTTCAAATTAACGTTGCGTTCCCGCACTTCGATGACGCAGTGGTGCCGGGAAATCTCCGGGTCTTCCAGCGCAATATCGGCCCCTTTGCGGCCGATGACCGTGCGCGCTTTGCTGAGCGTGAAACTCTGGTTGGCCTGCGGGCCGCTCTCCACGGTCAGAATGACATCAAGATTGTCTGGAAGGCGAAGGCCATCATCCACCGGGAGCAGCCGAAGGCGCTGCGTAGAGGCATCCGCCCGCGCGAAGGAGGGCATCGGAGAAATCACGACCGTTTGATCCACGCTGCGCTTAATTTCCACGATAGTCGTCAGCCCGCACTTGGTACAGCGAAAGCTGACCTTGGGATGCTTGGCAACTGCATCGTCCTTCAGCAGGTGCTGCTGCCCGCAATGAATACAACCGGTCTGCACCCCTCAAAATTACCACGACCCTTGTGGAGGATGCAGCCCACGCCGCCGGGCCTTGCGGCAAGGGTTACCGGCCAAGCGTCCAGCGCCCTGCAGGTATGCTACGATTGGGGATTCCAAATCAGGCAGGAGAGCGCTTGTGTCCGAACATATTTCGCGTAAAGAGCTGAAGCACGACCGGGTCCGGGAAACGATCGAACATGGAGCCGAGGCGGTCTTTTCGCACACGCGCATTGCCTCGATTGCCATACTCGTCGCCATCGTTTTGCTGTCCGGCTATTATGGCTGGAAAATTTATAGCGATCGCCAGACGGCGCAGGCCCAGGCGGCGCTCGACGACGCCATGAAGATTTTCAATGCACAGATCCTGCTCCCGGGCCAGCCGAGTCTGCCGGGAGAAGTTTCCTATGTAGATCCCGCACAACGTTCCCAGGACGCCGAGGTCCGGCTTTCCGCCGTGGCCGCAAAATATTCCAATACTCCTCCGGGCCGGCTGGCGCGCTACTATTCCGCGATCTGCCTGATGGATATGGACAAGCTCAATCAGGCATCCGAAGAGCTCAAGAAACTGCAAAACGGTTCGGATAAAGAACTCGCGGCGCTAGCCAATTTTCAGCAAGCGCTGATCGCCGAGCGCACCGGGAAAAATGATCAAGCGATTCCGATTCTCCGAGCGCTTTCCAACTCCGGCTCGATCCTGGTTCCGAAGCCACTGGTGCTTTTGGAACTCGCTGGCATTCTTCGGCAGACCAGTCCAAAAGAAGCGGTCACGCTCTACGAACAGATCAAGAAGGATTATCCGAACACGAGCGTCGCGGATGAAGCCGACCGCGGGTTGGGCGAGTTCGCGCCGCAATCCTGATACACCAGCGTCCCGCCTGACCTCCGGAGGTTTCGGCAATCGAAACGCTTCGCACCTGCGCTCCTTGGGCAATAGACACGGCAGCCTCCCGCGGCCGGCGGTTTCCTGAATCTGCGCATTCTTACCGCAGCGAATACGCGCGCGACCGCGACCGCATCATCCATTCCCGCGCTTTCCGGCGTCTCGAAGCCAAAACTCAGGTCTTCAGCACGCGCTTTTCCGACCACTTTCGCAATCGGCTGACCCACACGCTCGAAGTCGCTCAGATTGCCCGGACAGTGGCCGCCGCCTTGCGCATCAACACGGAACTCGTAGAGGCGCTCGCCCTCGTGCACGACATCGGTCACCCGCCCTTCGGCCATGCCGGCGAACGAAAACTCGACGAACTGATGTGCGCCCACGGCAGCGGCTTTGATCACAACCTGCATGCGCTTCGCATCGTGGAGCACTTCGAACATCGTTACATCGAATTCGACGGCCTGAATCTGACCTTTGAAGTCCGCGAAGGCATCGTGAAGCATTCCCGGGATTACCCCGCCACGGCGCATCCGGGGTTGTCCGAGTATCTGCTGGACCTGCGGCCGCCGCTCGAATCGCAGCTCATCGACTGGGTCGACGAAATCGCCTATAACTCCGCCGACCTCGACGACGCGCTCGAAGCCAATCTGCTGGACCTGGACGCGTTGCGCGACGAAGTTCCGTTCTTCGCTGAGTTCTATGCCAGGATCGAAGCCGCGCACCCCGGCGCCCGCATGCGCCTGAAATTTAACGAAGCCCTGCGCCACGTGATCGATCACCTGGTCAGCGACCTCATCACCAACACGGAAACGCTTGTGGAGCAATCCGGCGCGCGAACTGCGGACGAAATCCGCAAGGTGCCGCAGCGGCTGGCGCGATTCAGCGAAACGGCGCGCGCCCAGAACGCACAATTAAAGGGCTTCCTCTTCGCGCACATCTACAACCATCCGCTCATCACCGAGGATTCCACCCGCTCCGTCGCCTGCCTGGCGGAACTTTTCACTTACTACCTTCAGCAGCGAGGCTCGATGCCGGAGTCGCAGGAGCAGGCCGCGCGAGAGATGCCCCGCCACTCCGTAGTCTGCGATTACATTGCCGGAATGACCGACCTGTTCCTGCTCCGCCAGTATCAGGAACACTTCGGCGCTGCCGCGCGCAGCGTTCCGCCTTCTCTTGCGTCCTCCTAGCGGCTAGAATGAACCGTTTCCACGGAGTATCGAGAATGCTTGTCCGCCGGCCGCTGCCATTGCTTCTTCTCCTGCTCGGCTTCTCTGCCGCGGCACTTCCACAGATTCCGGGCCTTACCGCCCCGCAACCGGCGCCCGCGGCCCAGGCAGCGCCGGCGGCCCCAGCCGATCCACTGGGCCGCGAAACTCCGCGCGGAACGCTGCTGGGATTCATCAAGGCTGCGCAAGAGGAGAGGTATGCTGTCGCGGTCGAATATTTTCAGCCGCCGCCAAGCCGCCGGCGCCATGCGGAACAGGACGACGAAGAGCTTGCCGCGCAACTTCTGACCATCTTCAATCAGAAATTTGCCGGCGCTCTGGAACTCACCAGCCGCGACCCGCTGGGACGCCTGGATGATGGACTGCCTCCGGACCAGGAGAAGATCACCGGCGCCTTGGGGACCACCGATAAATTCCCGGTCCAACTGGTTCGCCTGGAAGACGAACACGGGCGCAAGCTCTGGTATTTTTCGCGCGCCACGCTGGATCACGTTCCGGAAATGTACGAATTGCTGACGTTCCCGGAAATCGAAAAACAAATTCCGCAGACATTGGTATCGCACCGGCTTCTGTTCATGCCGGTCTGGCAGTGGATCGCCATCGTGGTTTTTCTGCCTGTCGCCCTGCTTGGTGGCCGTCTGCTGACAATGCTGGTTTCTTTCGTGGTCAGCCGGGCGCGAAAGATTAGGAATAAGCCGCCACTCGCACCGCAGAAATTCTTTCAGGTGGATCCGATCACGCTGACGATCGCGATCTTGTCGCACTACATCTTCGTCGGCTACATCGGCACATCACTGCTTTACCGGATCTATTACCGCCGCCTGGTCTTGGTTTTTCTGGCGTTCGACTTCTACTGGATCCTCACGCGCATCACCCGGGCCATTGCTTCACGAATCGGCTCCAGCCTGACGAAGCGCGGGATGCTTGCTGAGCGCTCCATCGTTTCGCTTATTCGGCGATTTACCCAAGTTTTCATCTTTTTG
>Ga0210406_10002910_pt1 | contig 19103 bp, 8 predicted proteins | sample IncBWC30MmetaG_FD_155454 | JGI IMG/M metagenome (GOLD analysis project Ga0210406, IMG submission 155454) | Forest soil microbial communities from Barre Woods Harvard Forest LTER site, Petersham, Massachusetts, United States - Inc-BW-C-30-M | ecosystem: Environmental > Terrestrial > Soil >... | reverse complement strand
ATGTCAGTTCAACAAGTTGGCTCACCGAGCGTAGTCCGGCTTGGGTTCGGCCCATTCGAGCTGAATGTTGCCGAGCGCTCGCTCAAGAAGGCGAACCGGAACATTCCACTTGGTGGCAGGGCCTATGACATTCTGATCGCACTTCTCGAAAACGCCGGCGAAACCGTCTCGAAGGCCGAGCTGATCGCGAAGGTGTGGCCTGACGTAACCGTCGAAGAGGGCGGTCTTCGCGTTCATCTGTCGGCGCTGCGCAAGGCGCTGGGCGACGGTCAGTTCGGCGACAAGTACATCGCGAATATCCAGGGCCACGGCTATAGATTCATCGCGCCGGTTACGCGGCTGCCCGCCGAGCGCGACAGGGACAGCGCATCTGCGGGTTTGTCCAACCTGCCGCCCGCACTCGGCCGCATGGTCGGTCGCGACGATGTTGTTCCTGAGATTCGAAGCTGGCTTCGGACCGGACAGCGCTTGATTACAGTTCTGGGCGCCGGGGGAATGGGCAAGACAACGGTTGCTTTGGCGGTCGCACGTCAGGCGTCAGCGGACTTCTCGGGCGCGGCATTCTTTGTCGATCTTTCTGCCGTGAGTGACAAGGAGCAGGTCATCGGCGCGGTCGCTTCCGCAATCGGGCTTGACTTGCGGTTTGCCGATCCGGAGAAAGCGCTGCTCGATTTTCTGCGCCCTCGGAGGGCGCTGATCATCCTTGATAGTTGCGAGCATCTCATAAAAAAGACAGCAGAGATCGCCGACACAGTTCTTCAAAATGCGTCCGGTATCCACATGCTCGCGACCAGCCGGGAGGCACTGCAAGTCGCCGGTGAACGCGTACTGCGCCTTCGTCCACTGGATTGCCCGCCCGAGCAGCCGGGACTAACTGCGTCACAGGTGCTTGCCTATCCGGCTGCACAGCTATTCGTGGAACGCGTCAGTGCTCGCGGCGGCGACTGTTCGCTCAGTGATGACGAAGCTCCCATCGTCGCCGAGATTTGCCGCAAGCTCGAACGGAATCGCGCTTGCATCGAGCTCGCCGCCGGCAGAGCCGCTATCTTCGGCGTCAGGAACACGGTGGCAAGGCTTGGTTCGCGTCTCGATCTGCTCAAATTTGGTCGACGGACAGCAAATCCGCGGCATCAAACGCTCAAAGCAACGTTGGATTGGAGCCACGACCACCTTTCGGAGGTCGAACGAGTGGTGCTGCGGCGCGTCGCAATTTTCGTTGGTCACTTCACGCTGGAGGCCGCGTTCGCTGCGGTATGGGAAGAGGGGATAGGTGAGTGCGAGATTGCGGATGCGGTGAGAAGTCTCGTCGATAAGTCGTTGGTTATAGCGTCGAACAAGTTTCGGAAGACGTTCTACCGGTTGCTGGATACGACGCGCTCGTATGCCCTGGAAAAGCTCGCCGTCAGCGGCGAGCATCATTCCATAGCCATGCGGCATGCAAACTTCTCGATCCAATTATTGGAAAACAACAGGATCAATATCTTCGATTTGCAGCCCGCGGAAGCTCCAGCGGAGTCGCTCCGAGACCATCTCGGAAACATCCGAGCCGCGCTGGAGTGGAGCTTTGGTCCCGACGGAAACGACCGCACGGCCCTGAGATTGGCGGCCGGAGCTTCTCAGCTGTTTCTGGCGATGTTGCTTCTTTTGGAATGTAGAACATGGATGGAGAGGGCGATCGGGCGGATGACGCCAGACTGCGATCCCCGGCACCAGATGGAGGTTTACGCGGCGCTTGCCTTATCGTTCATGTACACCGAAGGGAACGGCGAGCGGGTTCGCGAGGCGTTTCACACGGCACTAAACCTCGCGCAGCGGCAAGAGGACGCCCATCTGCGCTTGTCTCTGCTCAGCGCAATGTCGCTGTATCTCCACGGCATTGTCGACGCGAAAGGAACATATGAACTCGCACTTCAGAGCGTGGCCGCCGCAGGAAAGACCGGACGGCCGGACGATGCTGCCATCGCCGAATCCCTGCTTGGAGCGGCATCTTGTCTGCGCGGTGAACAACGGCAGGCGCAAGAACATCTGAAACGCTCATTACGCGGCTCGCCTCGACGATTCAACGCGAGCCAATATCTTTTCGATTTCCGAAGCGCTTCGCTCGGCGTTCTTTCCAATTCGTTGTTTTTCGCTGGCAGCGTCGACCAAGCCGTCGACTGCGTCAAAATGAACATCGAGGAGGCCGCAAGGTCAGGGCATCCGGTGGGACTGTGTCGCGCGCTTACCGTTTCCATGCGGATCTATTTTTGGGTTGGCGATCTGGAGCAGGTCGAACGTAATCTTTCGAGGCTCGAGCATACCGCCGAGACGCATTCGTTAGCACCAGCTTGCGCGGTCGCCTTGGGGCTCAGGGGGCGGTACCTGGTCCAGGTCGGGCGAATGGCGGATGGCATAGAACGCATGCAAGAGAGTTTGGAGAAATTGGCTCATCACCGATACGAAGTGGTGACAGCCGATCTTGTCTCTGAACTGACGCTTAGTCTCGCAAGGCAAGACCGGCGCTCGGAAGCATTGGCGCTTGTCGATCGATCGATTGCGGCCGTCATCAAGGCCAACAGGCTTCTTCGTCTGCCCGCATTCTTCCTGGCGAAGGGCTTGGCCTTCGCGTCGGGGGAGTTGCCCGAGACGCTCCTGGCAGAGGAGTTTCTCGCGAAGGCGATGACGCATGCGCGGCAGGAAGCGGCCTTGCCGTTCGAATTGCGTGCCGGATTGGAACTCGCACGTATCTGGATCGGGCGCGGCGAGGCGCAGAGAGCCCATGATCTGATCAGCCCCGTCTACAATCGATTCTCCGAAGGTTTCACAACACCCGATCTCATTTTCGCGAGGCGAATCCTCGCGCAGGAAAGCGCTCTGGCGCGACAAGCCGGGTGAGGGCGGCGCGATCTCGCCGGGAAGAGAGCTTACAGGTTCCTGGGCTTGGCTTCACCGGGTCGTGACAAGGCCCAAGCTCTGCGCGCGTGACACCGCCTGCGCGCGCCGTTCCACACCCAGCTTGCCGAAGACGTTCTTGAGGTGCGATTTCACGGTCTCGGGACCAATATAAAGGCTTCGAGCGATTTCCTTGTTGGACAATCCTTGCGCGATCAGCTTCAGGATATCGGTCTCGCGAGGACTTAATCCGCTCAGAATCGGCGCCGCGAAGGTCGGCGCCAAGCGACCCTGCCCGGCTCGCTGCAAGCCGGTCGCGAGCCGATCGAGATAGGGGAGCATATCGGTCGTGATGTTGCCGCTGTCCCGAGTCATCTGGAGAAGCTCGGAAATGACAGGTCCCTCGTCCAAAACGGTCTGATAGAGACCGGCCGCAGCACACGCGGCCAGCACGCGGCGAAAACGGCTCACCGCCTCCGTGGCCTTGCCCGCGCCGAGCTGAACTGCCGACAGGCGGATCGCAACGCAGATCAGGAATTGACGGTGCTGCATCACTTCGACTTCGCGTTTGAGCTGTTGCAGGATTGAAATCGCTTCTTCGCGACGAGCTTGCTCTCCCAACAAATGAGCGCGCGCCAACTTGTGGTGCCACTCAATTTCGGACCAGGCGCAGGGCCTTGGTGCCGGGTGCTTCCGCGCGAGCCGCTCCAGGCGATCGACGCATGCGGCGGCCTCATCCAGTCGGCCATCGCGCAGGTGGAGTCGGGCCTGCTCTGCTATGACGCCAGCGGAAAGCCTTCCCCAATCTCGCGAGATGGCCTGATTTTCAGCTCGTTCCAGCAGAGTGCGGGCTCGCTCGATGTTCATCCGAGCCGCGGCGGCCCTGGCGAGCACGAAATAGGCATTCCAAACGCAGTCGAGCATTGTCCCGGAGCTGATCAACGACAGCCGATCGATGACCCATGCCTCCGCCTCATCGAGCTGACCTTGCTCGTATTCAATTCGCGCGATCAGACTTGCAGGCAGGGCTGCGGCAATTGAGTTTGGACCGACATTCTGCTCGGCGATCCGAAAACCTTCGCGATAATGCCCATCCGCCGCCGCGAGACGTATCTGCCGTTCTTCTGCCAGCCCGTTAAGGCAATGTCGATACACCGAGGCGAATACGTTCCTGCGATCTTCCTCGACTGAATACGGGATCCACGGCGTGGCATGAAATTGCTTGAGGTTGCCTGCCTTCATATGGCTAAAGCGAACGACATTTGAGGCAACGTTTGCGATCCACGAATCAGATGAGCCGTTTACGCTGGCCTGTGCCGGGGGCAGCGCCCGCTCGCTGTCATCCTTCAGCGCGATGGCGACAGAGCGGATCGCTTGGCATTCGCACAGCAGGTTGCTATCCGGCGGATGCGTCGCAGCGATATCGCCTTCTATGTCGGTTACGAGCTTCAGCGCCTCGTCGAAACGAAGCGCGAGAGCCAGTCCCCAGGCGATCGCCAGTCTGACCTCGCACCGGCCCCGCATGAGTTCGTCGGGAAGCTGGCGCTGCCATTCAAGCAGGGTGAAGAGATCGCCTCTCTTTATCAAAGTCATTGCGCAGTTCTTGATCCAGCCGATCGCGCGGTCAGAATCGCCGGCGGCAATCGCATGCTGAACGGCCTCAGTCCACAATTCGTGGGAGGCATACCAGCCAGCGGCGCGTTCGTGCAGCTCAGGAACTTCGATGGCGCGGTCCGCCTGCAGTCTTTGCGCCAGATATTCGGCGAGGAGCGTGTGATAACGAAACCACACGCCATCGCTGTCAAGCGGCGTGAGCAGCATTTGGCGCTGGGCAAGCGATGCCAGGATTCTGTGGCCCGAGCTCGATCTGGTGACGGCTTCGCATAAGGGACCGGAGAGCCGATCAAGAATGGCCGTTCGCAGCATGAAATCGACCAGCTCGACCGAAAGCCCGTCCAGCATCTCCGCCAGATAGGCGGCAATCGGACGCTGCGAACCTGAGAGATTGTGCACATACTCTTTCAGGCCAGATCCGGACTGCGGGCGCATGGCCGAGATAATTCGGAGCGCGGCGGGCCACCCTTCAGTCTTGCGTTGCAGGAGCTGGACATCGGCGTGTCCCAGCGCGCCAGGCTTGATGCTGTCCAGAAACGCTTGTGTCTCCTGCATGTCGAATCGCAGCGCCACGGCATCGATCTCGATCAGCTGATTCTGGGCTCGCAGCGTTGCGAGGGGCAGCCGAGGTTCGGTACGCGTCGTGATTACCACGTGACAGTGAGACGGTGCGTGCTTCAGAAAATATGCGATGGTCTGATGGATGCGAGGAGCGCTGAGCCAGTGATAGTCCTCGAGAAACAGATATACGTCGTCCTCTACCTCTGCGAGGTCGTTGATCAGGCTCGACAGGATCGCTGTCGGATCGATCAGGTTGTTCTCGAGGATCAGTCCAATCGTAGCAGCGCCAACGTCCGGACACGCATGGTGCAGGGCTTGAGACACGTAAAACAGGAATCGGGTGGCCTCATCGTCATCTGAATCGATGGTGAGCCACCCGACGGAATTGCCGCTTTGCTCGAGCTTCTCGGCCCAAGTTGCCGCAAGCGAGCTTTTGCCGAAGCCCGCCGGTGCCTTGATCACCGCAAGTCGCTTGGCCGGGAGTTCGGGCAAGACGGCAAGGAGCCGAGGACGTGCGACCAGCCCCTTGAATCTTACCGGCAAGATCTTGGTCGCGAGGAACGGCAGCCGTTCTCCGGCAGGCACATTGTCCCTTCCAATGGCAAGATGGCTCGAGCGCGGCTGGATCACGGGCTCCCCCCACCCAAGTCGGTTCTTCCCCCCATTCGGGGGATACCAGGAACGGCGCAAGTGTACGATCTCTGTTAGCGAGAGGGAAGCGCTGGCCATTGGCTGCAAGCCCGCCGCCGGTCGCTGCGTGCTGTTCCTCCTGGACAAAGTTGCACGCTGAGAGCCGAAGCAGGCCGATGTCTATCAGAATCGCACGCTTGGGTCTCGCACGGACAATTGAGCATCCCGGAAAGCAAGCTAGGTCGACGCCAAGAATCATGGCTGACGATGACGTTCATGGAACTCTCCGGTTTGGTCCCTTTGAGCTTTCGAGCAGGGAGAGGGTGCTTCGACGGGGCGAGGTGGTGCTGCCCCTTGGCAGCAGGGCCATTGACGTCCTGATCTACCTTGCCGAGCGCGCGGGTCAGGTGATCGCAAAGCAGGAACTGATTGATCACGTGTGGTCGGGCATCAGCGTGGAGGAGGGGAGCATCCGGGTCCACGTGGCCGCGATCCGCAAAGCGCTTGGTGACGGCCAGTTTGGCAACCGCTACATCGCAAATATCAAGGGAAGGGGCTACTCGTTCGTCGGCACCATTGTCACTCCCGCTCCCAATACGGAGAGCAGGAAGGAAAAGATCCGCCACCAAAGCAGGCTCCAACTGCGACCGATGATCGGGCGCGAAGGCGTCGTCAGCGAGGTTAGTGACAAACTTCGAGATGAGCGGTTCGTAACGCTGCTCGGCCCCGGCGGCATAGGCAAGACGACAGTCGCCTTTGCTGTCGGCCGCGCCGTTGCCGAGGCGTTTGGTGGGAAGGTGCATTTCGTCGACCTGGAGAGCCTGACCGATCCGCGCCATGTTGCGGGAGCTGTCGCGACATCGCTGGGATTTGAACTCAAATCGAAAGACCCCGCCGCGGAACTCGTCGACCTGGTCCGTTCGCGAAAGCTTCTCATCATTCTTGATAGCTGTGAGCACCTGATCGAGGCGGTGGCCCTAATGGCCGAGCAACTCTACCAGGAAACGGAGCAGGTCTATCTTCTGGCCACGAGTCGCGAACTGCTGAAGGTGGAGGGTGAGCATTGTTACCGGGTTCTTCCCCTTGATTTTCCACCAGACAGCTTAGAGCAAACAGCCGAGGCCGTGCTTCGATATCCTGCGGTGCAGTTGTTTGTACGGCGCGTAGCGGCGAGGGCGGGAAGCTTCGTTCTCACCGACGAGGAAGCGCCGTTTGTCGCGGAACTGTGCCGAAAGCTGGATGGCATTCCATTGGCAATTGAGTTGGCCGCGGGCCAGGCGGCAGCACTCGGCCTGAAGAACACGGCTTCGCGCCTGGTGTCTCGGCTGGAATTGCTGAAATTAGGCCATCGGACGGCAGTTTTCAGACATCGGACGCTCAAGGCCACATTGGATTGGAGTTACGATCTGCTGTCCGATGCAGAAAGGGTTGTCTTTCGACGCATCGCTCCCTTCGTCGGCCATTTCACCCTGGACGGCGCGCGGCATGTTGCAGGTGAGGTTGCCGTAGGCACCGCAGAAATCTTTGATGCGATCGCTGGTCTGGTTGAGAAGTCATTGTTGTCAAGTCAGATCGATGAAACGCTGGCGCAATATCGATTGCTGGACACCACACGGGCATACGCGCTGGATAAGTTGGATGAGCATGGCGAATTCGACGTGATCCTCCACCGGCATGCGGAATACGTCGCCGGATACCTCGAGTCGCAAAGAGCGGTGCTGTTGGAACTGTTGAGGGCAAAAGGAGCGTCAACTCGTTCCAGCCAGTTGGGCAACATCCGCGCTGCGCTGGAGTGGAGCTTTGGGCCGCATGGCGACGACGAGATCGCAACGAGGCTTGCTGCCGCTTCAACGCAGCTGTTTCTCGAATTGTCCTTGTTGATCGAATGCCGCATCTGGGCGGAACGAGCCATCGCCCGGCTGGGAGATCAGCACAAGAACTCTCGCCGGGAGATGGAGATCTACGCGTCATTGTCCGTGGCGCTGATGCACACCGAAGGGAGCAGTCAGCGCGTTCGCAACGCTTTTTCGCGGGCGTTGGACATTGCGGTCATACGACAGGATCTGGCCTACGAGCTGCGGCTCCTGAGCGGGCTCTTCATGTATTACCGTTGGAACGTCGATATCAATGGTTCGCTCGAAATTGCCTCTCGAAGCAGGGAGGTGGCCCTAAAGACCAACGACCCGGATGACATGGCGCTGTCGGAGACGATGTTGGGCTCTGCCAATCATCTGGCCGGAAATCACGTCGTCGCAGTCAAGCATTTCGAGTCCGGCTTGGATTATTCGACATCAGGCTCGCGCTTCCGCGCGGGACAATACTTGTTTCATCATAGCAGCCTTTTGCTCGTGGGGATGGCGCATTGTCTGATGTTCAGGGGTCTGCTTGACCAATCACTTGAATACGCAAGACTTGCCATAGAGGAGGGGGAAAGATCGGGTCATCCGGCTACGTTATGTCGATCTCTGAGCCTCGTTCTTCCGATCTATCTGGCCGTGGCTGATTTTCCCCGCTCGGAGCGGTACATCGCCCAGTTGACAGAGCTCTCCGCGGCCTATTCCTTGAAGCCCTATGGTGCTGTGGCGACTGGCCTGCGAGGTCGTTGGCTGCTCCTCAAAAATGATCTCGGCGAGGGGATTCCGCTGCTGAAGAGAGCCCTGGCGGAGCTTCGCGCTCAAAGTCACGAAATGCTCAACATGGACTTTGTCTGCGAACTTGGCGCAGGTCTCATTACCTTGGGAGAGCACCAGGAGGCGCTGACCATGATCCTGAACGCGATTGATGTACAACGTCGCGGTGGAAAATTTCTGTACATGCCGGCCTTGTTCAGGATGAAGGGACTCATCCTGGCATCTCGATCGGCGGAGGATTATTCCGAAGCCGAAGAAAGCCTGCTGTCGGCAATCGACTGGGCGAAACGCCAGTCCGCCACGCTGTTTGAATTGATGGCTGCGACGGACCTCGCCGAGCTATTGCAAAAGCAGGCGCGCGTGCCGGAAGCCTGCAAGTATCTCAACGAAGCGCTTGATCGAATGCCGGCCGGAACTGTATTTCCCGCTCGCACGCGTGCGCTGCAAATTCTCGGCCAGCTCCAATCCGGTACCGAGGCCGTCGGGTAAAGCGGACGAATTCAACCGCTTGTGCGCAGACGGATTCATGTCTCGGCACTCGGATACAAGCTCCAGCCTGCGGTTGGGTGCGTGTTGTGACAGGGATGGTCACAGCATGGATTGAATTGCTTGCAATCGCCGGGTGCCGGAAGCAGAATGCGGTACGAACCTACACGTCTCTGATCTCGCTGGGCGTCTTGTTCGTCCAGCGATGAAATGCGCGCCGGAAATTCGCGGCATCGCTGAAGCCCAGACTAAGCGCGATTTCCTCGTTCGTAAGCTTGGTTGTGCGGAGATATTTCAGGGCGATCTGGGTTCGAAGCTCATCCAGCAGGCCGCGAAAGGAGAGCCCTTGCTGCTGCAGTTGGCGCCGCAAGGAGCGTTCGTTCACGTGAAGCGACTTTGCCACAGCAGCAAAGGTCGGAGGATTGGCGATATCGCGGAGCAGGAGGACGCGGATCTCTCCGGCAATCCCAATTCGCAGTTTCAGATCGTCAAGCAGGTCGTCGCAAAATGCGACGATGGTCGGATAGGTCGTCTTGTTGCCGAGGCTTGCTGCTTGATCCAGCCAGGATGCCTGGAAAACAATTTGATTCCTCGGGCTGGTGAATCGTACCTTACATCCGACCTGATCTGGCGGCAGGCATAAATTCGCTGCTTCTGGATAGGTTAGACGGATTTCATGAGGAGCGAACGCCGAACCCATGATGTCGCGCATCAGCGATATGTGAATGCCGATCTGCATCTCGGTGATGAAGCGATAGAGTTGCGGATCGGTCGCGCCGGGCGTGTTGGGCTCAATGGTCCAGCTCCCAAAACCCTCCTTCTCGGTGAACTCGATTGCTGCCAGCGGTGCCGCGAGCGCGTGATATTGTTTGGCAAAGGTCATCGCCTTGCGAAAGTCAGGGCAGCAAAGAATGGCGAATCCATACATGCCGTAGGCGGAGATGTGAATTGATGTGCCGACGCGGTATGGCAGGTGCGGGTCGCCTGAGAGCCGAATTGCGTTCTTGCAGGCCGTCATCAGCGCCGCGAGCGAAACCCTGGACGTCGGAGCGTGCACCTCATCCGCTGTCAGGTTGACGTCTTTCAGTATTTCACCGGCCGAGCATCCTTGACCGACGAGTATGTCGAACAGCGCGGCAAGCTTGGTCGTTTCGTAGATGCGCTCGCTCGACCCTACGATCGGCCTCTCCGCGTCGTTCGAAACGGAACGCAAAAGGGGAACTCGGGCGGGATAGTTGGAGTCGCGCAACTGAAATTGCCTTTGAATGTCCACGTGGTTCGAGACGTCCGTCACGTGCTGCCGGAACAGGATAGCAGTTTTTCTGGCTGTCCATAGGCTTGGGCCACAGGCTTGACCGGTTGAGGCTCCGACTCCTTCGTGGGCCCCTTGGAATGCAGCGGTTTTATTCTAGACCTTACCCGCGATGACGGGCATGCTGTCCGACCGGGACCCGCTTGCCGTCCGTTTGAGACCTTCACAAGGACCGGACTGCGCGCGAGGCTCAGGCTGGTGCCCCCGTCCGGAGTGAAGATTCGGAAGCAGGCACCGAACGATTCGCTCGATCCGCTCGATCAGAATGGCGGACGCCGAAACGGCCGGAGGAAAAACAGGTCAAGGGAGGCCGCCATGGTAGGAAGGCTAATTCAGACCGCCAAGTCAGCTTATCAATATCCGTTGATCTTCAAGCAGTTGTGGCACACACCGCGCGTGCAGGCGTCGGATCAGGTGATCGTTTACCGCGACTTGAGGCGCTTCACCTACCTTCAGATCAGGGAGCGAATCGGCCGTCTCGCGTCGGCCTTGAGCAAGGCGGGTGTCGTGCCCGGTGACACCGTGGGCGTCCTCGACTGGGACAGCCACCGGTTTTTCGAGGCCTTCTTCGCGATCCCGATGATGGGTGCGGTGCTGCAAACGGTGAATGTCCGGTTGTCACCCGAACAGATCGCCTACACCATCGACCATGCCGGGGCCTCGACGCTTCTCGTCAACGACGAGTTCGTCGGATTGCTGGAGGGGTTGAAAGCCCAGTTGCCGAAAGTCAAACGGCTGATCGTCATGTCGGACCGGCCTGAGCCGCAAACCGGGGGTCTGTCCTTCATCGGTGAATATGAGAGCCTACTTGCTGCGGCTTCGCCCGATTACGACTTTCCCGACTTCGACGAGAACACCCAAGCGACCACTTTCTACACGACCGGCACGACCGGATTGCCCAAAGGGGTCTATTACAGCCACCGCCAACTCGTGTTGCACTCGATCTGTGGATTGGCACTGTTCGGCATGGCGGGGCGGCACGGACGCTTTTCGCGCGACGATGTCTACATGCCGATCACGCCGATGTTTCACGTCCACGCTTGGGGTTTTCCCTGGTCCGCAACGCTCGCCGGCGTCAAGCAGGTCTATCCCGGACGCTACGAGCCGGCGATGCTGGTCAAGCTGATCAAGAATGAGGGGGTCACCTTCACCCACGGGGTGCCGACCATCCTGCAGATGCTGCTCGACGCGGCGGCTGCGGCAAAAGTCGATCTGAACGGCCTCAAGATGGTGATTGGCGGCTCGGCCTTGCCAAAGGTGCTTGCCAAGCGGGCGCTCGCTGCGGGCATCGATATTTTCGCGGGCTATGGGATGTCGGAGACCGGCCCGCTTGCCGCGGTGTCCCATGTCCGGTCGAAGGACTTGACCGGCGATCCGGACGGGGAGGTCGAGTTCCGCGCCAAGGCCGGGATCGCCGGGCCGTTGGTGGATCTGCGCATCGTCGATCCCGACATGAAGAACGTGCCGCATGACGGCAAGTCTGCCGGCGAGATCGTGCTGCGCGCGCCATGGCTCACCCAGGGTTATTTCAACAATCCCGAAGGCTCGGAGGAACTATGGGCCGGAGGCTACCTGCACACCAACGATATCGCCGTGGTCGATCCGAACGGCTACGTGCATATCACGGACCGCATCAAGGACGTGATCAAGACCGGCGGCGAGTGGGTGTCTTCGCTGCAGATCGAGGATCTGATTTCGCAATGCACCGGAGTCGCAGAAGCCGCCGTTATCGGCGTCAAGGACGACAAATGGGGTGAGCGGCCGCTCGCGCTTGTGGTCAAGGAGGCGTCAGACGCGAATGACGTCAGCGAGGCGGTGATCAAGAATCATCTCAAGGGGTTTGCCGACCAGGGCATCATCTCGAAATACGGTATCCCAGAGAAGATCCTGTTCATCGACCGCATTCCCAAGACGAGTGTCGGCAAGATCAACAAGAAGGAACTGCGCGAACGCTATGGTGAAGTGTAGCTAGCTGTTCGAAACCAGCTCCGAAAGATTTCTGGAGGAAAAAGTGAGCAACTTCACGCTTGCCGAATTGAGTGAAAGAGTCGGCAGTGAACTCGGACTTTCTGAATGGGTCACGATAGATCAGCCACGTATCGACGAGTTTGCTTCTTGTACCGGCGATCGCCAGTGGATCCATGTCGATGTCGAAAGGTCGAAGCGGGAAAGTCCTTTTCGCGGTCCGATCGCGCATGGCTATCTGACGCTGGCGATGGTGGCGCCGCTCGCGATGCAGGTCGGCGTCATCCCGAGCGATGCGGCCGCCGGGCTGAACTACGGGATCGATAAGGTCCGCTTTCTGGCGCCGGTGCCGGCCGGCGCGCGCGTGAGGTTGCGCGTCGTGCTCGCCGGGATCGAGCCAAGGGAAGGCGGGCAGGTGATCATGAAGACCCAGAACACGCTGGAGGTGGAGGGATCGGACAAGCCCGCTTTGATCGCCGAAACGCTGGCGCTTCTGATTCCCGCCGTGGGAGGATGACGGCTATGAGCACGGAAAACCGCGGCCCGGTTTCGTCGACGTCAGAAACGTTCGAGGCGGCAACCGGAAATACGCTGGCGCTCAATCCCTTGGTTGGTATCCAAAGCCAGGACCTGGTCGACAGCGCCGGCATCCTGTTTAGGGCGTTCACGAATGAACCGCGGGTCGCAACCGAACAGTGGCTCTCCTTCGTCGGCGAGCTCGGCTCGATCGTCGCCGGCAAGTCCGAACGTGCGCCGAAGGCCGGCGACAGGCGGTTTTCGGACCCGGTCTGGAAAGACAGCTCGCTCCACAGTAGCTTGCTGAAGGCCTATCTCGCTTGGGGCGAGGCGGTCAACGGCTTCGTCGATAAGACCAGCCTCAGCGACATCGACAAGGCGCGCGCGCACTTGGTCACGGAGATCCTGATCGACGCCGTCGCGCCGACCAATGCGATGTTTACCAACCCGGCGGCTGTGCGGAAGTTGGTCGACACTGGTGGACAGAGCTTGTGGCACGGATTGAAGAATTACTTCGACGATCTCACGCGCAATCGCGGTATGCCGTCGATGGTGGACACGAGCGCCTTCAAGGTCGGCGAGAATCTCGCGATCACCCCTGGTGCGGTCGTGCTGCGCAACGAATTGCTCGAGTTGATCCAGTACACGCCGACGACGCCGATGGTCAGGAAGCGCCCGTTGCTGGTGACGCCGCCGCAGATCAACAAATATTACGCGCTCGATCTCTCCCCGGACAAGAGCATGGTCCGCTTCCTGGTCGAGAGCGGAATCCAAACCTTTGCCATTAGCTGGCGCAACCCGACCGCGGCCCATCGCGACTGGGGACTCGACACATACGTCGCAGCGGTTGACGAAGCTGTTGACGCGGCGCGCGAGATTTCCGGCAGCGAGGACATCTCCATGATGGGGTCCTGCTCCGGCGGCATCACGTCGACCGCCTATTTCGCCACCCTCGGCAACGCGGCGGAGAAGAAAATCAGAAACCTGGTGTTGGCAGTTTGCCTGTTGGATCCCAACTCGGCGGAAGAGAGCGCCTTCGGCTGCCTGATGACGCCGGAAACCATGCGGGCCGCCAAGCAGAGCTCGCGGCTAAAGGGTATTGTCGACGGCCATGATCTGGCGCGGATGTTCGCCTGGATGCGGCCCAACGACCTGATCTGGAACTATTGGGTCAATAACTACCTGCTCGGCAACCAGCCGCCGGCCTTTGACATACTCTACTGGAACGCCGACACGACCCGCCTTCCGGCGGCGCTGCATGGCGACTATCTCGACCTGTATTTTACCAATCCTTTTGTGAACGCCGGCAAACTCAAGTTGAACGAGAAGACCGTCGACATGAGCAAGGTCAAAGCCGACAGCTACGTCATCGCCGGCGTCACCGACCACATCACGCCATGGAAGGGCGTCTACAAGACGGCCCAGATCATGGGCGAGGGCAGCACTTTCGTGCTTTCGAACAGCGGACATCTGCAAAGCCTGCTCAATCCACCCACAAATCCGAAAGCGTCGTTCATGATCGGGCCGGTGAGTGCGGACTCGCCCGACGCATTTCTGGCGCGGGCTGAGAAGCGCAAGGGAAGCTGGTGGCTCGACTGGCGGGATTGGCTCCATGCCCGCTCGGGCGAGGAGGTGACGGCGCCTGCTTTGCTCGGCAGCGCACGTCATCCGAATCTTGGCGCCGCCCCAGGGACCTACGTCTTTGAGTGACGATCTCGCCAGCGGCGGCCGAGCCGAACCGGTCGCGGTCGTGAAGCCAGGCGCGATCGAAGCCCGGCAGATCACGATCGACGGTCAGCTGCTTCAAGTTGCGGTCAGACATGGCGGCGGCAGCAGGCCGCCGCTGTTGCTGTTCAACGGCATCGGCGCCAACTGGGAGTTGGCGAGACCGTTCCTCGAAGCGCTCACGAGCACGACCGCCGTTATCTTCGACGTTCCGGGCGTCGGTGGTTCGCCAAGGCCGCTATTGCCGTATCGCCCGTCGACGCTGGCGCGGCTTGCAGCCGGGCTCGTCGCGAAACTGGGCTACGCTGAGGTTGATGCCGCCGGCGTGTCCTGGGGCGGCGGAATCGCGCAGCAATTCGCGCATCAATATCCACAGCTGTGCCGGCGCTTGGTGCTCGCTGCGACCGCGCCCGGCTTCACCATGGTGCCGGCAAGTCCTGGGGTGCTGTGGAAAATGGCGACGCCGCGCCGCTACACCGACAAGGATTACATGAACCGGATAGCGGCGGATATCTACGGTGGGGCCTTTCGCTATGACCCCTCCTTGATCGGCCGGCATGCGGCCACGATGCATGGTGCGCGCAATCTGGGCTACCTGTATCAGCTTCTTGCGATGAGCGGCTGGACCAGCCTGCCGTGGCTGTGGTCGCTGCGGCAGCCGACGCTCGTCCTGACGGGCCAAGACGATCCATTGGTTCCTCCGATCAATGGTCACATTCTGGCGGGCCTGATCCCGAACGCTGAGCTTCGGATGATCGATGACGGGCATCTGTTCATGGTGACGCGGCCAGCGGAAACCGCAGCCCTGATCGAGGCGTTTCTGGCCGACGCGAGCAAGCACGTCGAGCCATCGCCTCCGCTTTCAAGATTGGCCGGTTGGGTCGGAGATCTCGTTTCGGCGTTCGGAGGAAGCCGCGATGCCCAAGCACGGCAAGAAGGGAGGAAATCATGACGGACACGACCTCATCGCCAAGAGGCTGAAGAAGCTGCCAAACGCAGGCAGGCCTCACCACACATCGCAGGGAGGAACTGATGGCGACACAGCAGGCAAAACCAGTTGGGAAAACCGATTACGCTCCGCCTCCAATCGAAGGTGATTTCTATAGGATAGCCGCTGTGGTGAGCGACAGCGAGCGGACGTTGCTGAAACGTGTTCGCGAGTTCACCGAAGGCGTCGTTGCGCCGGTGATCGAGGATTATTGGGGCCGCGATGCATTTCCCTTCGAGATCATCCCGAAGATGGCCGAGGTCGGTATTGGCGGCGTGGGCTATCAGGGATACGGCGCTGCCGGCGGCAGTTGGCTGCTGAACGGCCTCGTTGCCATGGAATTGGCGCGTGTCGATTCGTCGGTTGCGACGTTCTGGGGCGTGCACACGGGCCTTTCGGCCGGATCGATCTATCTGTGCGGGGACGAGCAGCAGAAGCAGCGCTGGCTGCCAGCCATGATGCGATTTGAGAAGATCGGCTCGTTCGGCCTGACGGAGCCGCTGGTGGGGTCGGCGACGTCAGGTGGAATGATGACGACATGCCGTCGAGAAGGCGACTGTTGGATTCTCAATGGCCAGAAGAAATGGATCGGCAATTCGACCTTCGCCGACATCAACGTGATCTGGGCGCGCGAGGAGGGATCAAACCAGGTCAAGGGCTTTGTGGTGGGGAAGGAGAATCCGGGCTTCTCGGTCGAAAAGATCAAAACCAAGATGGCGCTCCGCGTCGTGCAGAACGGGCTCATCACGTTGAACGATTGCCGTGTCCCCGAGACGGATCGCTTGCAGAACGCCAACAGCTTCAAGGACACCGCCAAAGTCCTGAGGATGACCCGCACCGGAGTGGCATGGTTTGCCGTTGGTTGCCAGATGGGCGCCTACGAGCACGCCTTGCGTTATGCGACCGAGCGGACGCAGTTCGGCAAGCCGATCGGCGGATTCCAGCTTGTCCAGGATCTGCTGGTGCGCATGCTCGGCAACGTCACCTCGACCCAGGCGATGATGCTGCGTCTCGCGCAGCTGCAGGACGAAGGCGTGATGCGCGACGAGCATGCTTCGCTCGCGAAGGCGTTCTGCACGGTCAAGTGCCGCGAAACCGTCGGCTATGCACGCGAGTTGCTCGGTGGCAACGGCATCCTGCTCGAAAACCACATCGGCCGTTTCGTGGCCGATGCCGAAGCGATCTACTCCTATGAGGGCACCCGGGAGATGAATACGCTGATTGTGGGCAAGTCCATTACGGGATTGAGCGCTTTCGTATGACGACACGCCAGGCTTTGCGGCAGAGAAGCACAATTTTCTCTGCGGCGGGCGGTTTTGCGCCCTTCGTCACGAGTGTGAGAGTGCCGCGTGTCAGCCGGTCATGGATCTTGTCGCATCTCGCGCCATCATCGCTTTGATCGGCCAATATCCGATTCGGACTCCCTGCTTCGTGATCATATTCGTGATGATCTTCGTGATCATCTCGCAAAGCTCGCGCTTCGGTTGCGGCGAGATTTCCATGCGCTGAAGCTGCGATGGCCCGACGGCCTCTATCGTGCCAAGAAGGCTTCGCAAAGAAAGCTGCGGTCTCCCGCGCGGCGTGCGGTCGGTCCACGACCTTTCGCCATCACCGCGTCGGGGAATCGCTTGTGGGATGTTGCTGGAAGGAAGTCATGGCGCGTATTGAACTGCCGCGGAACGTAGTGCCCATTCACTACGACATTGAAATCGTGCCTCGCGTGAGCGCGCTGGACTTCAAGGGGCGGTTGACAATAACCGTCAATGTATTGGAGGCGACATCGATCATCGCCCTCAACAGCGTGGAGCTCGAATTCGACTCCATCGAGTTGAGAGGCAGCCAGGGTGTCCGTATGGGGACGCCCGCAATCGATCTGGGAACCCAGCGCGTTTACGTCCATTTCGACGAATCCATCGCGCCCGGAGCTTACGATCTGGTGATGAATTATCACGGGAAGATCAATGAAAGTGCAGAAGGCCTTTTCGTCACGCGTTACGATACGCCCGCTGGCCCCAAGCAAATGCTGCTGACCCAGTTCGAGGCCGTGGCGGCCCGGCGCTTTATGCCGTGCTGGGACGAGCCCGCGTACAAGGCAACATTCTCCGTAAGCGTCGCGATCACGGCAGGCGAGACGGCCGTATCGAACATGCCGATAGAGCGAACGGAGGCTTCGGAGTCGGGAATCAGTTTCGTGCGATTTCAGCGCAGCCCGATGATGTCCTGCTACCTGCTCTTTCTCTGCGTCGGAGAGCTGGACCGTCTGCAAACCAATGTCGGCGGCGTAGCCGTGTCCGTCCTGTCGCGAGCGGGAAGCGCCTACAAGGGCCAGTTCGCTCTGGAGAGCGCCGCCAAGCTGCTCGAATATTACAACGACTATTTCGGTACGCCGTATCCATTGCCCAAGCTCGATCTGGTGGCCGCTCCCGGAGGAGGGGGGTTCGCCGCCATGGAGAATTGGGGAGCGATCCTTTACTTCGAAACGTCCCTGCTGATTGATCCGGTGCTGTCGAGCGAGTCGGATCGGCAGCAAGTGTTCGTGGTCGTGTCACACGAGATGGCGCACCAATGGTTCGGAAACCTGGTCACCATGCTATGGTGGGACAACCTTTGGCTCAACGAAGGGTTTGCATCCTGGATGGAGAACAAGGCGACCGACAAGTTCTATCCGGAGTGGATGATGTGGCTCCAATCCGAGTCGGCCGGGCAAGCGGCAATGACACAGGATTCGAAGGCGACCACCCATCCGGTCGTGCAGGAGATCGAGAGCGCCGAGCAGGCGGACGAAGCTTTTGACGACATCACCTATCAGAAAGGACAGGCGGTCATTCGCATGCTCGAAAGCTACGTCGGAGAGGACGTCTTTCGGGACGGCGTTCGCAGGTACATGAAGCGCTATGCATACAAGAACACCGTGACCGACGACCTGTGGGCCGAGATCGCGGCGGCCGGGGCGAAGGACATCAAGGCAATCGCCGATGACTTCACTTTGCAGATCGGTGTGCCCTTGATCAGCGTGGAAAGCGCCTCGAACGTTGGAGATGCCGTCAAGCTGTCGTTGGTTTCCACACGGCCTGGACTGGATGCGGACTCCCGCAAGCCCCTCGTCTGGCGTGTTCCGGTGAAAGTGGCATCCGTGCTCGGCGGCAAGTCGCCTGCCAACATGATCGTTTCCGGTCCGGACCCGCTGCAGATCGAGGTGGCTGGCGCCTTGCCCATTAAGCTGAACTATGGCCAGGGGGCGTATTACCGGTGCAAGTATTCCGACGAGTCCTTCCGTGCGCTGGTCGGAGCATTCGATCGGCTGGCGGCCGCCGATCAATTGGGACTGTTGTACGACATATGGGCCCTGGGAGAGGCAGGGGACATGCCGGTCGCGGCCTATCTCGACCTGACCCGCCAGATGAAGGCTGATGCCGCGGCTGTCGTCTGGAGCCAGGTGATCGAAACCTTGCTGTCCATTGATGCCCTATATTGGGGCCTCGCCGGAAGACAAGGCTTCGACAAATATGCGATCCGCGTCCTCGGCCGAGCTTTCGATCAGGTGGGGTGGGACAGGCGCTCCAGCGAGGCTGACAATGTCGCCATCTTGCGGGAGGAACTGATCGGGGCGCTCGGCCGCTTGGGGGATCCGGCGGTGATTGGCGAGGCGCAGAGGCGGTTTGCCGGCTTCCTGGCACATCCGGACGATCCCAGCAGCTTGCCGTCCTCCATCAGGCAGCCAGTCCTCAGTGTCGTGGGTTTGACGGCGGATGAAGGCCTTTATGATCGCCTTTACGCTCTAGCCCGCATATCTCACACTGTTGAG
>Ga0210406_10002909_pt1 | contig 19106 bp, 6 predicted proteins | sample IncBWC30MmetaG_FD_155454 | JGI IMG/M metagenome (GOLD analysis project Ga0210406, IMG submission 155454) | Forest soil microbial communities from Barre Woods Harvard Forest LTER site, Petersham, Massachusetts, United States - Inc-BW-C-30-M | ecosystem: Environmental > Terrestrial > Soil >... | reverse complement strand
TTGGGTGGTATGGGCGGCGGCGGCGTTGCTAGCGGTACTTATTTGGCCGCTAAGATCCAACGCGCAAAATGCAACCATCAGTGGCACAGTAACTGATCCCAGCCAATCCCCAGTTGCCTCGGTCGCAGTAGCCGCCCGTAATTCGGAAACCAATTCTGTGCACTCTGCGACAACGAATGAAGACGGCCTCTACCGTCTCGTGGAACTGCCGGCGGGGCATTACGTCCTAACATTTGAAAAGTCGGGTTTCAAGGTAGCCAAGTTCGCTGGTGTGACTCTCACGGTCGGGCAAGTATTGACGGTTGACGGAAGCCTCGAAATAGGCACTGTCTCTTCAACAGTAGAGGTTCAGGCCTCCAGAGTTCCTCCCATCGAGCTTGAAAACGCCCAGATAAGCAACCTGGTAGATTCCAAGAGAATCACGGATCTTCCTCTTGTCACGCGTGACCCCTATCAGTTGGTCCTTTTGAGCCCGGGCGTGGTCCAGAGCAACAGTGGTCTCGGCGGATTTTCAGCAAACGGAACGAACGAACGAAATAACAATTTCTTGCTCGATGGAGTCGACAACAACGACACCGAGGTTCCGGGCATCCCGAGCGGCTTGAATGCCCTGAACCCAGACTCGACGCAGGAATTCCGCGTGATCACCAATAATTTTGCACCGGAGTATGGCCGGAACAACGGAGCGGTCATTGAGGTCATCACCAAGAGCGGTACGAACCAGATTCATGGTACGGCGTACGAGTTTGGCCGGTATAACGCCCTCGGCGCTCGTGACTTCTTCAATCCGGCCACGGGTCCAAACGGAGGTCCGCAAAATCCGTACATCCGCAACGACTTTGGCGCCTCTGCCGGTGGTCCCATCAAGAAGGACAAGACCTTCTGGTTCGGGAATTATGAGGGGCAGCGGTACGTGACCAGCATTACCAACACCAGCACTGTGCCCACCGCCGCTTTTAAAACGGGAAAATTCACCATTACTCAAGACCAAAACGGAAACCCAATCACTCCCGTCAATGTGGATGTTAGCCAGCCTAATTCCGCCAACAACGCTCAGGGACTACCTCTAGACCCCAATCTTCAGAAGATTTTGGCTTTATATCCCAACCCGAACGGACCGGCCGTAAACGACATCAGCGGAACTCTCTTTTATCCCAGCGCTTCCCGCCAGCGCGTGGATGACTTCACGATCAAAATCGACCACAACGTCAACTCAAAAAACCTCTTGAGCGTTCGCTACTCCTACAACCGCTTTACCGACCCCAATCCATTTCACGACGAGTTCCTGCCCGGTGGTTTGGGTGCCGTCTCGACCTACCAGAGAACCCAGGGTGCGGCCATCGGCCTGACAACTACGCTCAAAAATAACCTGGTGAACGAATTTCATTTTGGCGCCAACCGCACCAATCTCCAGTTTGCCTGCACCGGAACGAGTGTTTTCGACAGCTTCGGAAACCTGGATTCCCTTGGCCGCGGGGCCGATTACGTCCTCCCGGGCCTCTCCGGATTTGGCTGCTTCCCGTTGGGAGACTCCGACGGACAAGCTCGCTTTACAGGTACGTATCAAACCATTGACGGCATAAGTTATACCCGCGGCAAACATGCTTTTAAATTTGGTGGCGAATTTCGCGCTGCCTATTCCAACTCCTTCGATAACTTTGGCACTCGTCAGGCCCTGGACTTCTCCGCGTTCTCCAATTTCGGCGTGGCCGCTCTTCAGAATGTTGATAATAACTGCCCTTTTGCACCCCCGCCTGCCCCTCCTGGTACGCGCACGAGTTGCGTCTCAGGAAACACGGCCGTCCAGAACCAAACCCTGAGCCTGCTCGGATTCGTCGACCAGCAGTCCGAATCTCAATTCTTCAACTTCAAGGGCGTCCGTTCCGCCGACGACCTCCGCGGTTTCCGCCAGCGGGAATGGGGCGCCTATGCCCAGGACACATGGAAACTCCTCTCCAACCTCACTCTCACAGGTGGGGTACGTTGGGAGTATTTCGGTGTTCCGTTCGAGGTAAATAACAACCTTTCCAACCTGTTTGCTGATGCCAGCGGTCCGGCGCCTTTTACCTTCACGCAAGTTGGGCCGGGCACAGGTAAGACGCGCTACGCGAACGAGTTCAGGAACTTCGAGCCTCGCATCGGCCTGGCTTGGGACCCATTCAAGAATGGAAAGACTTCTGTCCGTGCAGGCTACGGGATTTTCCATGACCGTGCTTTTGGAAACCTGGTTGGAAACGCCAGGGGCAACCCACCTTTCCAGCAGACTTTCGTTGTGTTCCCATTCGCTCAGACCACGGCTCTGGCAACGCCGACAACCGTGCCGACTTCTTCGGTGGTAACACAGGGCGCTTACATCTCCCCCACTCTTTTCGACCCGAATTTTAAGACCCCCTATAGCCAAAACTGGAATTTCGGCGTGCAGAGACAGGTGACCAGCACGCTCACTTTTGAAGTCAACTACGTGGGCGTTAAGGGCAACCGGATCTTTCGCGTCGTAGACGGCAACCCGCCACAACCAGCTCTGGTCTCGCAGTTGGTGGCGTTTTGCGTGCCGGGAAATCCCAACAACACGGGGTTTGCCGTTCGCGCAAACCCGACCTTTGGTACGGCCAAGGGTCAATGTAATCAAAGCACCATTACCTTTTCCAACCTTTCGCTGGGCCAAGAATTTGGCGTGCTGCCCTTCGATGCCGTCAACAATAATGCGTTCGGCTCGGTCTTGGCTGCATTGAACAAGTCTATCGGCAATTCCACCTACCACGGCCTCCAAGTAAACATTCAAAAGCGGCTTTCGAATGGATTCCAGATCCAGGGCGCCTATACGTTCTCTCATTCCATCAGCGATGTGAACGATCCGCTCGTGGCTGCCGCCGGAAACAGAAATTTCCCCCGCAACTCCTTCGATCTTCGGGCGGAGCGCGGAAACTCTGATTTCGACATCCGTCACCGCGGAGTGATCAATTACATCTACTCTCCCAACCTCGGTCGAGGACGCGACCACTTGAGTCAAGGCATCGTTGGGCGCATTTTCGAAGGGTGGTCGTTAACAGGCGTCACTACCTTGCAATCGGGCCATCCGTTCGACATTTTTGGCAATCGCGACAGCAATCACACCGGGTTGTCCGCGAGAGTCACTATTATCGGTAGCCCTTCTCAACCTGCTGGGACCGATAAGACATTTACTGGGCCGGCCCTGAGCGCGTTTGAGCTGACACCTTACAATCAACAACCGAACCTCGGCAAAAACTTCTTCTATGGCCCGGATGAGATCAATTTCGACGCATCCGTGCTTAAGGACACTTCCATTACCGAGCGCGCCAAAATCCAACTGCGATTCGAATTCTACAACGTCTTTAACCACGCCCAATTCGGGCAGCCGGGCAATGCTTTCGCATCTCCCGGCACTTTTGGCTTATCCACCTCTACCCTGACCCGGGCCGACGGCACCACGAGCGCCCGGCAAATTCAGGTCGCGGCCAAATTCATCTTTTAGGCAGCTTCCAATCTCTAGTCAGGCCCCAGAGTCATCTCCGGGGCCTGTTTTTTTGCGCTACTCCGAAGATTCGAAACTGGAAACCAAAGCTCGCCTATAGTTCCCGCATAATCGATGATGCCGGGCGATTCGCTACCGCGTGCAGCTTGATATTTTCACTTCCGTTATCGCAGTTTGGAAAGCTATCGCTAGGGTAACGCAGCGTGGTGACAGGATTATTCGGAGCGGATGGCGAGGATTTGCTTGCCCTGAATTTTGATTTCGACGCCGAAGGGCGGGCGGATGTCGCTGCCCTGGACAATGCCACCGCGCATCCAGATGTCGCCTGGAAGATTGGAAGTCTTCAGAGGATCATAAAGAGTGCGGCTGCACGGGTTGCCGACGAGGGGATGATTGGCGCGCGAGAAACCGTAGTCGTCGCGGAGCCTTTTCAGGTCGGCGATGTATTCGAGTTGGCAGGAGCCATAAGGAGCTTTGCGGGAGAAGGCCCAATAGCCCGTGGGAAGAGTGGGAGAGCCGGAAGGCAGGCGAACGATGGTCGCGGGGATATTTTCACCCGTGAGGCGATTGCGAACGAAGAAGTCGGCGGAAGTCCAGGGCTTGGCGAGGTCAGCGACGTTAGCAATGGCGGGGTCCGATTCCGTGGCATGGGGCAGCAGGGAGGCGGGGTCCGGCGGTGGTGGCGGAATTTCGAGTTGGGGAGCCTGCTCCGCGCGAGTCTGTTCAGCCGGTTTGGTTCGCGATAGCCAACGCACGGCAAATAAGAGGATGATGCCAATGACGACCAGGCCGATAATCAAGGGCAGCATGGGATTAGGAGCGGAGCGGCGAGGACCGCTGACGCCCGGAATCCGGGGCATCTCCGCTTTCAGGTGGGCCGGAGTTTGGTGATCAGCCATTTAGTCAGAGGGCCCTTAAGAGCCCAAGTCGCCCAGGTAGGAAGCCGGGATGGGCACTAGCCGAACAGGCCAAGAGAGATTGTACTGACGAGCCGGGTAGAAGAGCAACCCATGAGGCCCACAACGAAGGAATGTATCGGAAATGATACTTCTATTAGTGAGATGGCGACATGAATCACCGGAACGCTTGTTTCCTGTAGAGAGGCAGCCTAGTGTTGGAGTAAGGTTCCACTGAGGGAAATCCGCAGAAATGGCTGGAGATACTCGACAGTCGGCCCGCGCGTTTGTTCGCAGCTTGAACATTCTGCTGAAATTTGCGCGATTATATGAATTCGGGCACGTGCGGACGATGGCGCAGTTTGAGACGGCGTGGAAAGAGTTGCATGCCGCGCTCCAAGAAAGCCGCGATACGGGGCTGTTGCTGGGCGCCTCGGGAAATCAGATCCTGCTGGATGGAGTGCCGTTGGGGGCAGCGGCGGCGGAAAAAAGTTTCGCGCAACTTCTGACTAGTTCAGGTATCGCAAGTATTCACTTCGCACCAAATCTTACCCAACCGCAATTCGCGCGATTTGCGCGCGCCTTTCCCAGCGGAAATGCCAAGCCGAGTTCACTTGCCGAACAATTGAAAACCGCGATGGCCGGCGACCCGAGCATTCGCATCAACGAAATTCGATTCGTGGCGGAAGACAGTTCGGTGGCGGGAATAAAAGTTGCGGCGCAATTGACGTCGAAAGTGCTGGGCGCGCAGGGAGACAAGTTCCGCGAAATATTTGAGGACCCGCAAAAATTGCTGCAACTGATTCTGGCAGCGGAAAGCAATCGCGGAGGAAGCGGTGGCGGCGGCCTGGGTTTTGGCCCCGGGGGTGGAGGTGGCGGCACGGGTGGCAGCGGCGCTGCGAGCTGGAGCGGTGGCACGGGCGGTTCCGGAAGCCTGTGGGAAGCCGGAAAACCGGGCACGGCGACAGGTGGAGGTACGGGCGGCGGCGGAACCGGTGCAGGTGGCTCTGGCGGGGGAATTGGAGATGGTAGCGGCGGTGGAGGCGGTGCCGGCGGCAGTGGCAGCGGGGGATCGGGTGGAGGACCTGGTGGCGGCAGCGGGCCGGGCGGTGGATTTGGTGGTGGAGGCGGAACCGGCGGCGGGGCAGGCGGCACTAGTGAGCCGGGGAAGTGGTTGACGGCCACGGCGATGCTGAAGGGCAGCATGGGCGGAGGTGTTCCGGGCATGTCAGGTGCGGCGGGCGCGGGCTCGTACGCGATCGCCGAAGACGATGTGCGGTCCATGATCGGGCTGTTCGCGCAACTCGGGAAGGCGCGGAAGGATCCGGAATCGCGGATGGATCCAGCGGCATTTCAGTCGCGGCTTTCGACGCTGCCGGTGCGCGCGCAAGTTACTTTGCAGCAGGCGCTGGCGGGACTCGCGGCGCAGGCGCCGAACGATAAGCCGGACAAACCGATGCTGCTGAAACTTGCGGAGCACGTGGCGATCCGGTTCGCGCTGGACAGCTACGAGCGCGGGGAATTGCGCGTGAACGCGGTGAAGCAGCTTCTGGACCGGATGAATGCGGAGATCGAAGCGCTTCGGAAGATTCTGGGCCAGCAGGAAGATACGATGGCCCAAGCAGGCCTGCAGATGCAGTCGTACACGGAATTGCTGGACCAGGAATTCTGGGTGCAGGTTCCGGAAGAAAACAAGAAAGAGGTGTTGACGTCGGACGAGGCGTGGTGCGTGCCTCCGCGCAATGTGCGCGGATTTCTGGAAGAGATGCTGCGCCGCGGCGAGTTGAAAACGGTCAACGAAATATTGCTGAAGTATGCAGCCTGCATCGGACTGGAAGCGCCGGAAGCACGGCGAACGACAGCAATCGGCTTGTCGGATCTGGCGGAGTTCTATGGAAGCGGCGACGGTAGCGCGTTGATTGATGTGATCCAGCGGCTGGGGAATCAACTTGGCGTCGAGCGGGAATCTGATTTGCAAACACTGGTTGGGGCGGCGTTTGTGCGCATGAGCCAGGAAGCGAGTGCGAAGCGGTTTTATCCCGCGATGCAGCAGGCGCTGGCTTCGCTAGACAGCGTGGAGACGCTCAGACCTGGGTCGACTACCAACATACGCCAAAGAATTGGAACGGAGGAGCGGCTGCCGGAATTCATCGAAGACGCGATGAGAGCAGGGCATCCGGCGGACGGCTTACTGGACATACTGGGATTGATGCCCAAAGCTTCGCTGCACTACCTGACGAATCGCTTTGCAAACTGCGGATTCCGGGAAGACTGCGAACTGCTGGGCGAAATGGTGCGCGGACTGGGGGATGAGGCGGTACAGCGGTTGGTGGAGACACTGCAAACGGCACCAGCCACGGAAGCGACGGAAGTGATCGGATTGTTGAGCCAACTTTCGCCAGAGTCGGTGGAGCGCGTTCTGCCGACGCGGCTGGCGCAATGGCCGAGGACCTCGCATGACCGGACGGTAAGGCAATTGTCGTCCACGCCGGCGGAACAGAGGGCGCTGCTGCTGGTGTCCATGTATGCGTCGCTGGACCCATTGATCCGGCCGCTCGCGCTGGACGAGATGGGAATGAGCGGCAGGACGCAATGCATACCGTTGCTGCTGGATTTGATTCGAGACGACACCACGCCGGGATTTACACGGATCAAGGCGATTGAATCAGCGGGACGTTTGCGGGCGAGCGGCGCAAGCGCGATGCTACAGCTATTTCTGGAATCCAAACAGGTGTGGCGGTGGGCGTATCACACGGAGCTTCGGATCGCGGCAGCGCAGGCGTTGCAGAAGGTGGAACCCGCGCTGGCGATTGAAAAAATCATGGCCAGCGGACTGGACCGGAAAGAACTGGTGCTGGAGCCTACGGATCCGGAACCGAATGTGTCGGTCACGCGGCAGCGCCGGTATGCGAGGTTGAAGCTGACGAAACATGTGCCGGCGGTAACCACGAATTTGCGCGAGAACATGCGCCTGACCGTTGCGGAGTTGAACATGGGCGGAGGAATCGGCGCTTCGGACCGGCACCTGGCGCCGGGATCCTTGCTGACATTGAAGTTTTCGCACGGAGTGCGGAGCATCCGGGCGCAGGCGATCGTGCGCGGCGCGAGACCCCAGGCGATGGCATTTGAATTTGTGGACATGGAATTGGACGAACGCTCGCGATTGAGGAAGCTGCTGCTGGAATTGGGCGGATTGCCACAACCTTCGAACGTGGTGAATCGCAGCAAGCGGCCGGGGCGAATCGCCCTCATGAAGTAATTCTCGGTAATAAATCACAGACAACACACCTGTACTCGAGAAAGGTGAGCCCGTCCGTTCGTGCAGTGAGCCGAACTGTACGAATGGCGGGATGACGCCGGGGTCACACGGGACCTCTGTACCATTGTGAGGACAGTGCAAGAGTTCTACGGTACTAGTGAGAAGGTCCCAGTCGAGTGGCTCAAAGGTCAGTGGGCCACGGAGCATTGCCAACCTAGATGAAGACGGATCCCAAAGCGACGGCGGCCCGGGCATTCGTACGCAGCCTGAATATTCTGCTGAAGTTTGCGCGCTTGTACGGGTACGAGCACGCGCGGGTCGTGGAGCAGTTATCGGTCGCCTGGAATGAATTGCGTACGGCGATACCTGAGGGAGCAGAGACCGGTTTGCTGTTGGGAGCTTCGGGGGCGCAATTGCTGCTCGACGGGGTGCCGTTGGAGGGGTCGCCGGCGGAGAAACAGTTTGCGCAACTGCTTTCCGCGGCCGGGTTGGCCAGCGTGCAGTTCACCCAGCAGGTGACCGAAGCTGAACTCGCCAAATTTGTCCACGCGTTTCCCGCTGGAAAAGCAAAACCTGCTGAACTTGCCGAACAATTGAAAGTGGCGATTGCGGATGCCCGGGGGATTCGCGTCAATGAAGTGTGCTTCGTGGCCACGGATTCACGGCTGAAAGAATCCAGCATGGCCGCGCAGATTGCGGCTGCGTCCATGGGCGACCAGCAGGATCAATTCCGCAAAATGCTGAACGACCCAAAGAAGCTGCTGGAGCTGATCGCGGCGGCGGAGGGCTCGAAGACCGGCGGAGAAGTCGGTGCTGGCGGCGTAGGAGACGGCCCCGGAGCAGGAGAAGGATGGGGTGGCAGGACAACGACCGCCGATGGCAGCGGTGAAGCAGGAATCGGGATCAGTGGTGCCGGAGGTGGAGGAGAAGCAGGCTGGGGTGCAGGGCTTGGAGCTGGCGGCGGCGCAGGCCGGGCCAGCGGCAATTTGGGGATCGGAACAAGTACAGCGGGAATCGGAAGCGGCCCAGGGTGGGGCGCTGGGCTTGGCGGCGGCGTCGGAAAAGGCGCGGGCGCTGGCGGACGGATGTTTGGAGGTCCGGATGACGAATCGATCTATCGGATCCTGCGCGCGTTGGCGACGTTTGGAAGCATTGGAACGAGTACGAATCCATCCGCGGCTACGGTGGAGTTTCAGGATCAGGTGTCGCAATTGCCTGGCAAGGCGCAAGAGACGCTGAGAAATGCGCTGGCGGGACTCGCCGAACAGGGAAAGAGCAAAAAACTGGACGAAGGAGTTCTGGTGCAATTGGCGGAGCATTTGTCCATCCGGTTTGCGCTGGAACAATTCGAACGCGGAGAAGTAAAGGTGAACGCGGTGCGGCAGATGCTGGACCGCATGAACCAGGAAATTGAACACCTGCGAAACATCCTGGGGCAGCACGAAGACAAGATGGCGGAGGCGGGCATCCTGGTGGAATCGCACCGGGAAACGCTGGACCGCGTGTTCTGGGCGTCGGTGCCGGAGAGCGCGAAACGCGAAGTGCTGCTGTCGCAGGAGGCGTGGTGTATTCCGCCAAAGAACGTGCAATCTTACGTGGCGGAATTGCTGAAGCAGGGGGAGAACGCGGATGCCGTCAGCATTCTGCAGAACTACGCAAGCTGCGCGGATAGCGAAGAGCCGGATGCGAGAAGGCGCGCGGCCACCGGGCTTTCGGAAATGGCAGGGTTGTACGCCGAGGCCGATCCGAGACTGTTGCTGGAAGCGCTGCGGCACATTGGGGTGCGGCTGAGCGTGGAGCAAGATCAGGATGTGCAGTCGCTAGTGAGCGCGGCGTTCGTGCGGCTAAGCCAGGAAGCGGCGACGCACCGGCAATACACGGCAATGTCGCAGGCGTTGAACCTGCTGGACGGAGTGGAGTCCCAACGCCCGGGAATTGCGAAAACGCTTCGGACGAGGATGGGAATCGAAGAGCGGGTTCCGGAATTCGTGGAAGAAGCGTTGCGCGCGCGAGAGCTAGCCGCAGGGTTGACAGGAGTGCTGAGACATCTGCCGCAAACGACCATGGAGCATTTGTCCGCGCGCTTCAACCGGTGCCAGTTCCGGAACGATCTGGAAAATGTCGCGAGCCTCGCGCAGGATCTGGGCGAAGAGGCGCTGCAGTATTTGCGGAGCACCGTGCGCGGCGGCCCTGTGGCGGAAGCAGCCGAAATGGCGGGATTGTTGACCCGGCTGGACACACAGGCCGCGGAAGTTTTTCTGCCCACACGGATGAAGGATTTTCCGCGAACGTCGCAAGACCGGGTAATTCGGCAGGTTGCAGCGAGCGGCGCTCACGGCAGCTGTCGGTTGCTTCTGGCGCTGCTGGACCACGTGGATCCGCTGGTGATGCCGCTGGTGCTTGACGAGATCGGAATGACCGGAGATCGCGAATCCCTGGGGCGTTTGCTGACGATCGCGGAGGGAGACTTGCCGGCCGATGCGGCTCCTTATTTGCGCGTAAAGGCGCTGGAAGCGCTGGGCAGGTTGCGCGCACCGGAATCAATCCATACGCTGCGGCGAATTGTGGAAGCGAAGAAGATTTTCGGGTGGGCGAATCCCCAGGAACTGCGAATCGCGGCGTTTCAGGCGCTGGCGAAAATGGATCCGGAGTGGGCGAAGAAGTTTCTACCGGAGAGCGGAATCGAAGCGCAGGATCTGAGGCTGGAGCCGCTTGAGATACCTACGGAGTCGAAGTTTGTTCGGCAACGGAGGCACGCGCGGATCCGGCTGCGAAGAAGCGTCGCGGCGGTGAGCACGAACCTGAAACAGAATTGCCGCCTGGAAATCAAGACAGCGAGTCTTGCTGGCGGACTGGCGACGACGAATATGCATCTAGCACCGGGAACGAAGGTGCAATTGCGGATGCAATTGGGGCTCCGGAACGTGCAGGCGACGGCACTGATGCGGGACTACCGGGCGCAAGATATGTCTTTTGAAATCATAGACATAGGCCTCGAAGAGCGAGGCAGGCTTCGCAAGTTGCTGATGGAGAGCCTGGGAAAAGGCAACGTCGCTTAAGAACCGTGGACAGCGTGATATAGGCGGATTGGAAGCCTAGCATACAACCAGTAACCATTCGCAAGTACTACAACGCGGTACCTTTGAGGCATTTACCCTACGCAAATTCCTCTTTAATCTGATTGTAACACGATTCGCTGCGCCCCACTGCGCCTGAGTGCGGGCGAGAAAGTCGAAGTAACGGTGGTGGTCTGCCCAAGTGTCTAAACGACGCCAAATCCGCTTTTGCGCGGCATTGTGTGCCCTCTTAGCGTTGCTGACAGGAGCGCGAGCGGAAGAGGCGCGCCCGGACTTCCCCGACAATCCAAGATTTACGGTGCAGAGGTTTGAGGATCAGAAAGGCATGGGAGCGGTTACGGCAACTGCGCTGGGACAAGATGCGCAGGGATTCCTGTGGATCGGCACGCAGACTGGACTCTACCGGTACGACGGGACGCGCGCGAAAAAAATGCCCGAGGTCGAGAGCATCATCGGGCACTACGTTGTGGATTTGCTGATTGCTCCGGACGGCACGCCGTGGTTTGCGGGAACTCGCGGAATCGCGTTTTACAAGGACGGGCAGTTTCAGAAACTCGAAATTCCAGCGAGTTCGATGCCGCTTTTGAACGGAGTGCAGGTTTTTGCGGTGGACGGCCAGGGAGTTGTTTATGCGCTGATGTACAAGCGGGGCCTGCTGATACTCGACCCGAAGAAGCCTGGCAAGACGGAAACCATCGTGCAGGGACTGAGCAAATGGGAAACGCCCGAGGGAATTGTCCGGTCGGTGGACGATTCAATCTGGTTTACGGCCGGGCGGAAGCTGGTGCACCTGGACGCGGGATCCCGGAAGATTGAAGTGGAGCCGGGAATCCGTCTGCCAAATGAGCGTGTGGTCGCATTGCAATTCGACGGCATCGGAATGCTTTGGCTGCGGACGGCGACCAAGCTGGCGCGAGTGGACCTGCGCGAGCGCAAACTCACTTTCGCTGATGAGGTTGTTGGCGAGGCGAACGAGGAAGAGGGGAAACCTTCGGTCGACGCAGAGGGAAAACTGCTGGTGCCGAGTTCTTCGGGATTGTACTGGCAACAGAACGGGCAGTGGAGGCTGGTGAACGTGAAGCACGGGCTGGCGAGCAACCTGATTCAATGCGCTGTGGAAGACCGAGAAGGAACTTTGTGGGTGGGAGGTTCGGGCACAGGGCTGGACCGGCTGACGGGAGTGCGCGAATGGTCTGCCTGGACGACGGCGGAAGGATTGCCCGATAACTCAACGTGGACGACTCTCCGCGATCGACACGGCCGGCTGTGGGTGAGCACGGCGCACGGAATCGGCATCTGGAACGGAAACACGCGAAGCTGGGAAAATGTGCCTGCCCTGCAGGAGCATCTCGGGCGGCAGATCCGGCAGATGCAGCTTGCGCGCGACAGTTCCATTTGGGTGCTGACGATTACGGGCGCGATCGTGCAGATTGATCCGGAATCGTACGGGACAACGACCATTGCGAATTTCCGGGGAAGAAATTTTGTGAGCATACAGGCCGCTCCGGACGGAAGCATCTGGGCGACGACGCGCGCGCGGCTGGTGCGATTCGTGCCGCGCGGACCGGCAACAAAAGCCGTGGAAGTGCCGCTGCCGGCAATGGATGAAACGGAGATTGAGTACCTGGCCTTCTCGCCGAATGGCGTGTTGTGGGCGACTGGGCCCGGGACACTGTACCGATACGACGGGAAAAACTGGAAAGTTCTGAAAGTGAAGGACGGTTTGAACGGCCAGACGATGACGAGCCTGGCGGCGGTGAACGACAATGAGGTCTGGGTGGCATACAACGACGTTGTGGGCGTGACACACGTGACGCTGGGGCAGAATGGGGTGACGCGGTTTGAATTTCGCGATTGGGATCGGACGGTGGTGGGCCGCGACGCGAAGAACCGAGTGTGGTTTAACGGGACGGATGGGATCGTCATTCTTTGGCCAGACGGTCATCTGCAGCGGCTCAACCATGCGAACGGATTGATCTGGGATGATTTGAGCCCGTGGACGGGAACGCGGGAAGAGGCGGACGGCAGCTACTTGATTGCGACGTCGCGGGGATTGTCGCGCTACAAGCCGGTGGGCGAAGCGAAAAAAGAGGGTCCGCCGAAGGTGGTGCTGACCTCAGTCTCGCTTGGCGGTACCGAACGCAGTGCGAATCAGAAGTCCTTTGTGGATTCGACCGACGGATCGCTGATGGTGCAATTTTCGCCGGTGGTGCTGGACACGCCGGAAGAAGTGTCTTGCCGGTACCAATTGAACGGACTGGAAAAGCGTCCGACGGAAACCCTGGAACGCGAAGTGCGTTACGGCGGGCTGCCGCCCGGAAGTTATGAGTTTTGGGTGCAGTGCAAAGAGGCGGATTCGCCGACTTATTCCGCGAAGTCGAGTTTTTATTTCCGCGTGCTGCCGAATGTGTGGCAGTCAAGCTGGATGCAGGGATTGGCGGTTGTGGGGTTAATGGGCGGCATCTGGGCATTCGTTTCGCTGCGAACGCGAACTCTGAACCGGCGGAAGAGCGAACTGGAGCAGGCAGTGGCGCAGCGAAGCGCGGAATTGCTGCAGAAAAACAAGGAGCTGGAACAGATCTCACTGACGGATCCGCTGACAGGAACGCGAAACCGGCGCTATTTTTACGAAACGATTCCGACGGACCAGGCGCAGTCGCTGCGTTCGCATCAGAGATTTGGCGATCCGCAGAAGGCAGCTGGGCCTCCGAGGGAGCTGATTTTTGTGCTGGTGGATATTGACCGGTTTAAGCGCGTGAACGACGAGATGGGACATGCGGCGGGCGACCGGCTCCTGCAGGAAGTGGGCAAGCGCATCGGTTCGGTAATGCGGCGTTCGGACGACCTGGTGCGGTGGGGCGGGGAAGAATTCCTGCTGGTATGCCGGACGACGGACCGAGAGAACGCGGGATTGCTTTGCAACCGTGTGCTGGAAGCGGTGCGCGATCTGCCGTTCGACATGGGAAATGGAGTGCAAGTGCACAAGACGTGTTCGATCGGGTGGGCGCCGTACCCGTGGCTGCCCGGGGAGACGCAGATGCTGTCCATTGACAACGTGATTGAGCTGGCGGACAAGGCGCTGTACCTGGCAAAGCGCGAGGGGCGCAATCGGAGTTATGGACTGGTGCCGGCACCGGCAGCGAAGATTTCAGAAAAGAGCATTTCGATTGAAAACCTGCGTGATTGCCCGCCGGAACTGGTGCAGATCGTTTGAGCGGAGATTATTTTTTCAATTCAGAAAGCCAATTAGAAACGAGAACCAGTGGAGTGGGAGCGCCCTGAGGTAGCACGGTAATGACAAAATGCTGGCCGTCGGGAGCGTTGTCAAAGGCATTTCCGATGGGCGCGGTATAATTGACGCGGAAAAGCGGGCGTACCTCTTCCACATCAAACTCCGCCTTTTCGCGATTCACCCTGGCGGCGTGGATGGCGGCATCGAGCCCAACGAAATAAATCTCATTGCTATCGCCGCGCCAGGTGGGGAAGGTGCCACCGCCTTGTGAGACCTGCCAGCGGCCCTCGCCACTTGGGAAATGGGTGACGTAAACTTCTTCACGGCCAGAGTCGGTGCACGTATAGGCCAGCCAGCGGTCGTCGGGTGAGAGGCGGTATTGAATGATTCTCCCCTGCGGCGCTTGGGCCTTTGCGACGATGAAGGTTTTTTTGTCTCCGGTGAGTGGCAAGGCCCATACGGCCGCGCCTGTGGGTCCGCGCTGCTCCGTGTGGAGAAGATAACGGGAGTCGGAAGACCATTGTGGCATCATCAGGGTACCTTCATCCGGAGCGCTCTCCATCAAAGTTTCCTCTTGGCCGCCGCCATTGGCGAGGCGGGAGCGCAGCGAGGTGCCGGAGAATACAGTGTTCCCATTCTGTTTGACGTAGACGATGTGTTGCCCGTCTGGCGACCAGGAAGGCATGAGGTGGGTGCCGCCGCCAAAAGTCAGACGAGTGCGCGTGCCGCGCGCGAGATCAAAAACCCAGATGTCGGCTTCCGGATCTCCCATGGAGACGGCGAGGCGTTTGCCGTCAGGAGAGATGCGCCCGCTGCCTTTAAAGAATGTGCGATCGCCGATCGCATGGATGGTTTTCCCTGTGCGATCCATCCAATAAAGTTCGGTGCCGAGGGCCTTGGTGCCATGTTCGTAGAGCAGCAGGCCGTTCTGACTGGCCGCGAAGGTGGTGTGCCAGGTGCCGGCATCGTATTCGACAAAATTAGCGAGGGTGAAAGGTTCTCCGGAAATGGCGCCGGAGTTCTCGTCAAATTTTACCGCCAGGAGCTGGGACTGCACGTGATAGAGCAGATAGCCGGAAGCGTAGCGCGCATCGGAATCGGCGTCGAGGATGTGTTTGAAGGAGCCGTCGGCAAGGGAGCCAAGGTAGATGCCTTGCTCGGAGTTTCCGGAGTGGTTGGTGGCAAAAAAGAGGAAATGCTTGCCGTCCGGAAGAAAACAGGGCCAGCGATGGGTGGTGTGCTTGCCGGAATCAAATTTGGTGAGGCGCGTGGGTGTTCCGCCAGAAGCGCTGATTTGCCAGAAGACATCGCGGTAATCGGGCTCATAAATGATGACGTTGTCCTGATTCCATGAGCCGCCCCGCGCGTTGGAGGCATCGGCGATAACGGTAACCGGTCCTCCGTTCGCGGGCACCTTTTTCATATGGCCATCGGCAAAAAATCCGATGAACTTGCCATCGTAGGACCAGAAGGGAAAGGCAGCACCCTCGGTGCCGTCGAGTTTCTTGGGAGTGACGTCGTTGAGGAATTGCACCCAGAGAGAGTTTCGTTCTTTTTCAGCGCGGGCGCTGAAGGCAATTGCGCTGCCGTCCAGGCGAATGACCGGAGGGCCGGAAAAATCGCCGGTGAACTCGAAAGTAGTGTCCGCGGGCGGAGGAAGAAAAGAGCGAATGGTTTGGGCGGGAGCCGCGCTCTTCTCGTGAAAGGTGGACCATAGAAACAAGCCGAGAAGAACGACGACGGCCGTGCCCCACAGAAGATTTTGCCGCCAGGAGCGTGAGAAGGATGCAGGGTCCGATTTTTCCGGAGCCGGGCCGGCCGCGGCGATCCAGCGCAATTCGTTGGCGATATCGGCGGCGCTTTGCCAGCGGCAGTCCGGCGCTTTGGCCAGGCAAGTTTGCACGACGTGCTCGAGCGACGGCGGCGTAAGCGGCTGGAATTTTGCGATGGGCTCCGGATCTTTTTCAAGAATAGCGGAGGCGACGGAGATTTGGCTTTTGCCTTCAAAGGCGCGCTTGCTGGTGAGCATCTCGTAGAGAATGCAGCCGAAGCAGAAAATATCGCTGCGGGCGTCGGCTTCCTGGCCGGCAATTTGCTCTGGGGACATATATTGGATGGTGCCGATGATGGTGCCCGCGCTGGTGAGCGGAGTGACCGGGCTGGCAGCGCTCATAGTCATGGCGGCGGAGAGCAGCGGCGCGGCCCCGGACTCGGAAGTCTTGCCAAGCGAGGAAGGCTTGGCGAGGCCGAAGTCCATCAACTTTGCGCCGGATTTCGTGAGCATGACGTTGCCGGGTTTCAGGTCGCGATGAACGATGCCTGCGCGGTGAGCGCGTTGCAGCGCTTCGGCAATTTCCGCGCCGGTGCGCAGGACGTCGGCGAGGAGCAAGGGACCTTTGCGGATGCGGTCAGCAAGAGTTTCGCCCTCGAGGAATTCCATGACGAGGAAATCGGTGCCATTCTGCGAGCCGACGTCGAAAATCTGGCAGATGTTGGGATGATTAAGGGCCGAAAGCGCGCGGGCTTCCCGATCGAAACGTTGTTTCAGTTCGGGAGAAGACACCAGATGGGAAGCGAGGACTTTGATGGCGACACAGCGGTCCAGACGAGCGTCGCGCGCGCGATAGACTTCGCCCATGCCGCCTGCGCCGAGCGGCGATTCAATCTCATACGGGCCGAATTTTGTGCCAGAAGCGAGTCCCACGATTTCAGAAAGTATACCGCAGGTTGTTGGAAAATCGGTCAGTTGTGAAGAGCCCAGTTGTTAAGAACGATGTTCCGTTACCGGCCGACAGCGACGATTTCGGAGAAGAGCATTCGCACGGCAGTTCAAGCAGGCAGGCACTTGGCGACGATGAGGGTAATGTCGTCGTGTTGCTCGTGGGGACTGTGCCGGCGGACTTCCTCCACAATAGAAGAGAGCAATTCGCAGGGAGGAAGGGAGCGGTGGCGGCGCAGGGCTTCCACCAGGCGCTCCTCGCCGAACTCTTCGCGGTGCGGGCTAAAGGCTTCTGTGACGCCGTCGGTGTACAGGGCGAGGGTGTCCCCGGGATAGAGCTGACTTTCTTCGATCTCGCACTCCCACTCCCTGAAAGCTCCGAGAATTGTCGCGGTGGAGCTGAGCCGGTCGAGGGAATCATCGGCACGAAGCAGCAACGCGCAGAGATGGCCGCAGTTAATGTAGCGGAGGCGGCGAGCCGCGTCGTTATACTCAGCGAAAAAGAGTGTGGCGAAGGAACCGCCCGAAGTGTTCTGGCAGAAGAGTTGATTGACGGCACAGAGGAAGCGTTGAGGCTGATCCACCGCGAGGGCGGACTGGCTGCGAAGATTGGCCTGGAGATTGGCCATCAAGAGAGCCGCAGCGATGCCCTTTCCTGAAATATCGCCGACAACCAAACCGAGGCGTTCTCCGCCCAGGTCGAGAAAATCGTAATAGTCGCCGCCCACCTGCCGCGCCTGGTGGCAGACGCCCGCGTATTCGAGCGTGCGCATGCGGGGAAGTGTCTGCGGGAAGAGCCGGGATTGCACCTGCTGTGCGATTTCGAGTTCCTGGGCGGCGCGGCGTTCGGCCTCTTGACGATCAGCGACGGCCCGGCGCTGCGTCTCAACGGCATGAGTGACTTCGTCAAAGCTGACGAGGGAAAACGTATTGCCGTCAGGATCGCGAAAGCGGCTGAAGACGGCTCCCCAAATTGGCGGAGCGTGATCGCAGGAATCGGAGGAGTTATTAGGGAGCGGCGTCTTCGATTGCAAAGCGTGCTTGAAACGCCTCAGCCGCGGGTTGGAGAGAAAATGGACGCCGCGCTTGCTCCATTCGCGAAATTTTGCGAGCACGTCTTCGGTGACGAAGGTGACGTGGGAGGCGCCGCCGATCCGCTTGAATTGCTCGGAGTCCGTGCGCGGGACGATGAGCGTAAGATTGGCGGTGCCGTCGGGGGGACTGACGACGACCCACGGTTGACCGGGCTGACCGGGTTGGGAGCGCCCGTCGAAGACGATCTGGAAGCCGAGCAGGTCCAGATAGAAGGCCAGGCTTCGGTCAAGATTCCGCACATAGATCATCACCGACTGCAAGCGCAAGAACGGCTCCTGGCGCGGCAGGCTACTGTTTGCGGTGTCTGTCATGTGGGGCCCGGAACTAGCCATGGGCGCATTATATAGGGGCACGGGATTTTTGTGAGAGACCTTGTCGTTTGGGTCAGGGGAGGAAGTGATTCGTGGTCGTCGGGTGCGGAGACAAGCGTGATTGCGAGTGGTGCGCTAAACGGTTCGTATCGTTTTATGCACACCAACCCGTGGAAGGTCCTTGTCAGCGATACTGCTTTGCGTTGGGATAGGAGGGTAATCTCCGATTAACTTAGAACGGCAGGTACGGGATGAAATTCTTGACTTTATGCAGTGGCGGCGTGCTTTGCCTTGTATTCTCTTTGCCAGCAAGCGCGCAGAACACCGGGCGGATTGATTGCGCGCGAGATGGCGGGTACGTCTATCTTTACAGCTCGATGACGACTTTGGAGGTACGTACGACGTTGCAGTGCGGCGACGTGGTGCGCATCACGGGGCGCAGCGACGATTATTACAGCGTGCGGACCGCCGCGGGCGAAACCGGGTTTGTTCCCCGGACAAGCGTCTCTTTGCTCAAGGATCAGCCGGGGACCGGTCTGCCAATACCAGCAGCTAAGACACCCGCGCGGGAACGTACTCACTACGATGAACCACGAGCCGAGGTGACCGGACCGGCGCACACGGGTGTGTTTGCATTAGCCAACAATACGCCCATCCGCGTGAGGCTGAGCAAAACAATTTCGTCGGGTACAGCCCATGTCGGAGATGCGGTCGAGCTTGAGGTTGTTGAAGACGTGATCGTCGATGGCGTCACCGTATTACCGGCGGGCTCGAAGGTGAGCGGCGTCATTGCCGAAGCGGAGCCCAAAAAGCGTTTTGGCCACGGCGGGAAGCTGGCCTTCAGCATTACTTCGATGACCTTGGCCGACGGAGAACAAGTGAAGGTGCGCTGCTACCAGGAAGCTTCCGGATCTTCCAATACTTCAGCGGATGCGGTTCTGCCGCTCAGTTCGGGTAAAGATGTTGCGATTCCGAAGGACGTTGAATTCACCGTGCTCGTGGACGGTGAAGCGCGCCTGAAACG
>Ga0210406_10002908_pt1 | contig 19109 bp, 11 predicted proteins | sample IncBWC30MmetaG_FD_155454 | JGI IMG/M metagenome (GOLD analysis project Ga0210406, IMG submission 155454) | Forest soil microbial communities from Barre Woods Harvard Forest LTER site, Petersham, Massachusetts, United States - Inc-BW-C-30-M | ecosystem: Environmental > Terrestrial > Soil >... | reverse complement strand
CGCCGATTGGACCTTCTACGTCCTGGGTGGCTCCTCCACCTCAAATCAGATCGTAGGCCACGGCGTCATCGCCCAGGATGACATCGTCCTCGCTGACGCCAATTGTCACAAATCCATCTGCCACTCCCTGACCGTCACTGGCGCGCGCCCCGTCTACATGAAACCCACTCGCAACGGCTACGGCATGATCGGCCTGGTCCCGCTCAAGCGCTTCTCGCCTGAGTTCATCCGCGGCATCATCGACAAAAGTCCCCTCACGACCGGCGTTGCAAATCAAAATCCCACCTACGCCGTTGTCACCAACTCCACCTACGACGGTCTCTGTTACGACGTCAATAAAGTCGTCACCGAACTCGCGAAATCCGTACCCCGAATTCATTTCGACGAGGCCTGGTACGCCTACGCCAAGTTCCACGAGATCTATCAGGGCCGTTTTGCCATGGGCGTCCCCGACGACACCGCCGACCGCCCTACCATCTTCGCCGTCCAGTCCACGCACAAGATGCTCGCCGCGTTCTCGATGGCCTCCATGATCCACATAAAGCTCAGCCCTCGCGCTCCGCTTGACTACGATCAGTTCAACGAGTCCTTCATGATGCACGGGACTACATCTCCTTTTTATCCCTTGATCGCAAGCCTCGACGTCGCCGCCGCCATGATGGACGAACCCGCCGGCCCCACGCTGATGAGCGAGACCCTCCAGGACGCCATCAGCTTTCGCAAGGCGATGTCGTCGATCGGTCATCGTCTCCGTGCCGCCGAGCAGGGCTGGTTCTTTCGTCTCTACCAGCCCGAATACGTCTTCGATCCCCTCGACGGCCAAACCTACCTCCTCGAAGAGGCCGCCGATGGACTCCTCACCAACCGATCCAGCGCCTGGACCCTCAAAACCGGCGAAGAATGGCACGGCTACCAGGACGAAGACATCGCCGACGGCTACTGCATGCTCGATCCCACCAAGGTCACCATTCTCACCCCCGGCGTCAACGCCCAGGGCGTCGTCAGCGACTGGGGCATCCCTGCAGCCATCATTACCGAGTTCCTCGACGGCCGCCGTGTCGAGATCGCCCGCACCGGCGACTACACCGTCCTCGTCCTCTTCTCCGTCGGCACTTCCAAGGGCAAGTGGGGCGCCCTGCTCGAGAATCTATTCGAGTTCAAACGCCTCTACGACTCCGAAGCCTCTCTCGAGGAGGCACTCCCTGAACTTGTTTTGAAATATCCCGCCCGATATCGCAACGTCACGCTCAAGGAACTCTCCGATGAGATGCACGCGGCAATGGTTCAGTTAAACCTCTCGGGCCTGGTCAACGACGCCTGTGACGAAGACTTCGACCCCATCCTCACTCCCGCGCAAACCTATCAAAAACTGTTGCGCAATGAGACCGAAAAGATCCGTTTCTCCGAGATGGCCGGCCGCATCGCTGCTGTGATGCTCGTCCCCTACCCCCCTGGCATCCCCATGTCGATGCCGGGAGAGCGTCTCGGCAGTGCCGAGAGTCCCGTCATCAAGCTCATCCTCGCTGTCGAGGAGTTCGGCAAACGGTTCCCCGGTTTCGAGCGCGAGGTCCACGGCATCGAAGTCGACGCCGAGGGTAACTACTGGATGCGCGCCGTCATTGAGACCAACGGCAAAAAGCGTAATGGCCCCGGTCCCGGCAAGCAGCGTCCCCCCAACGCCGCTCCTCCAGTCAAAAAGAGAAAGCGCGCCGCAACCCCAACGACCCCTCAGGTACCCCCCACAAGCCTTTCGTCGCAGCGGTAGTCCTTCTGTTTTGAACCTGTTGCTCCAGCCCCTTTCCTTCCTGGGAAGGGGCTGTTCTTGTTCGTTCTACGAGTGCATTTCACATTGGAAGAGCCGACCGTCAGGCAATTTTCACTAGCGAGCGCCGCACAAACCCCTTGCCATCATCTTTTTATCTCCACCCCTAGTAATTTTGCCAGTTTCGTTTGTACCGATTGGCCGGTAACTTGAACATGAAGCAGACAACCGATGGAGTCGAGGCCGCCGTGTAGGCAGGCTCCCGGTCACATTCAAGAGAGGTCTTATCATGAAGAAAACCGCGTTACTAGCTCTAGTGAGCGTCGCAGCCACCCTTCCGGCATTTGCTCAAAACAAGATCGACGATCGCTTGGGCAACTCGGCAGAAGTTCTGAAACAGATCCTCGCCAAACCCGATGAGATTCCTCAGGCCTATCTCAACAAGGCCAAATGCGTCCTCGTCTTCCCCAGCGTCAAAAAGGTCGCAGTCGGCATTGGCGGAACCTATGGCCGCGGCGTGATCGTCTGCCGCACCGGCACGAATATGACCGGCCCGTGGTCGGCGCCCGCTATGTACAAACTCGACGTCGGCACCCTCGGCGTCCAACTCGGTACCACGTCAGTTGACTACGTGATTCTCGTCGAGAGCCAGACCGGCGCCCAGAAGATCCTCTCCGGCAAGATGAAGATGGGTGCTGACGCAAGCGCCGTCGCAGGCCCCACCGGTGCGAAGGCCGTTGGCGCCAACGACACTAACGTCGATCTCCTCACCTACTCCCGGGCAAAGGGTGGACTATTCGCCGGCGCATCACTGGCTGGCGCATCCCTTGACACCGACGATGACGCCAACAAATCCGTCTACGGTAAAGACATCACCGCAACAACGATCGTCCGCGAAGGCGGGGTGGAAACAACGCCGGCAGGAAAGCCCCTCGTCGCTGTTCTCACCAAGGCCTCGCCGAAGTGGATCAACTAGTCACTGTAAACAAAAACTGAGGCGGAGCGAGCAGCGTCAACACCACGGACGTCCTCTCTCCGCCTCATGAGTTAATTCACTTCGACGGCGATGCTTATCGCCACATTCGAGGTTTCCGCGGCTTGACCGACGCAACGACGGATCGGCCGCGGTGCTTCCTCCCATCATGCCGAAAACCAGCCTGGCTCTGCCGGAAGACATCGTGCAGGATCAGCTGGTCCAACGCGACCCCACTCGCTGTTATCTCCCGACATCCCGCATAATGGATACCTGGGAGCATTCATGGGTCTATTTCGTAAAAAAATAAAACAGGAACACAAGATCATGCTGCAGCATGACCGCAGCGCCGGGAGACTCCAGCCCGAAATGCATCGCCCCTCCACCGAGTGTCCCCAGCCAGAGCGCTGGAGCATGATCGACTCCATGACAGCCGAGCTCGAAGTGCTCGAGTTTCTCGCGACCATGGTCACCACCATCAAGCCCCGCCTGGTCGTCGAGACTGGCTCGTTCCTCGGCGTCTCCACCGAATGGATCGCCAAAGGCCTCGAGCGCAATGGCTTCGGCAAGGTCATCAGCTGCGAGTTCGATCCCGTTGTCTACGCGCGTGCAAAAGAACGTTTCGAAGCGTCACCCCTCAAGCCATGGATCGAGCTTCGCAACCAGTCCAGCCTCGAGATGAAGATTGAAGGAACCATCGACCTCTTCTTCTCGGACTCCGACATGTCCGTACGCGAGCAGGAGGTCAAACGCTTCCTCCCCCAGATCAACCCGAACGGCATCATCCTGATGCATGATGTCAGCTCGCACCACAAAGTGGTTCGCGACGCCGCTCGTTCCATGGAAAACGAAGGCCTGCTCTCAGTCGTTTTTTTGCCCACACCGCGCGGCCTCGCCATTGCCCAACCTCGCGGCGACCGCAGTTAGATCTACCAGCGTAAGGGCAAGATACGAAGGGGTCGTAAGGAGTCGCAGAAACAAGGCTTGGTTCCGAAGCTGACAACCTGCCAGCGGCGGATTCGATGGCGAGTCGGACTGCTCTTCCAGGGCTTGGGTTAGAATCGGGAGCCATGAAGACCTTTCGCCAACTGCGTTTCGTTTTGTTCGTTGCCGGAGCAACAGTCGCCGGCCTCATGACTTCATCCCTGCACGCGGCAACACCGGAAGAGCAGGCGGTCCTTGCTCCTGTGAAGGCGATGTTTGACGGCATGGCAAAGCGCGACGCGACGGCGATTAAGGACCCGCTGCTGCCCGGTGGCACGATGGTGCTGATGCGCGATGGCAAGCCGACTCAAATGACACTTGAAGCCTTTGCGGACCGGGTGGGAAGACCTGGAACAACGCAGATCGAAGAGCGAATCCATGATCCTCTCGTGCGAATCGACAACGACCTCGCCATGGTTTGGGCTCCGTTCGAGTTTCTGATAGACGGCAAAGTAGACCACTGCGGGACCGATTTATTCAATCTCGTCCGCAAAGAAGGCAAGTGGTTGATTGCGAGTGTTGCGGATACGGGACGAAAAGATTGCGCGGTGAAGTAGTTTCACCCATTCATCCCTGTTGCTCTCGCCGATTCGATCTCCATGGCTCAAGGATTTCTACTGAGTCGCCGGTAGTACTCGGCCACTGAATCCTGATACCCCGCCGGAACAGCGTAAGGTTTGCCGGTGCGCGCTTCGGTCGAGGCGCCGTCGCGCTGCAACTGGAGCTCTATGCGATCGATGGAGCTCAGCACCTCACGATGCATCTGCTCCACCATCGCTGGATTGCCTGGGAAGCGGCTGGGATCGAGCTGCTGCATCTGCCTCGCCAACTCCTGCACTTCTTTCATGGCCTGCGGATCGCTCTGAACCATCTGCCGGAGCTGGTTCAGCTCGCGTACGCCCTGCTGATAGGTCCGTTCCGTATCGGCGGGATTGCCGGACGCGTCAGGCGTTGCTGGCCGTGGCCCGGCGCCGCCATAGCGATTATTCCCAGTATTGATGTTGCCCCAGACCGTGCCATCGGCACCGCCACCGCCGCCGTAGCGCACGTCACCGCTCTGTCCGCCACGCTGGCCCGTGCGATCTCCCCCCTGCTGGCCGAAGCCGCCGCCCTGCTGTGGGCTGCCATCTGCATTCTGGCCCGATTGCGACCCGGTGCGACCTTGCTGACTGCTATTCCCAGACTGCTGTCCGTTGCCGTTGCCCCTCGATTGCCCTTGCTGATTGCCATTCTGACCGAGTTGATCGCTCTGGCCTCGCTGTCCGTCGCGACCCTGCTGCCCGCTTCTGCTATTCGGGCCTTGTTGCCGGCCGTCGCCACGGCGCGAAGAGGCCATCGCCTCAAGCTGGCTGCGCAGCCGCTCTACCTGGCCGAGCGCAGCCGTCTCGTCACCCTGTCCCGTGCCACGCTGTCCAGGCTTGCCCTGGCCCATTCCCTGCTGCGCCTGACGAAGCTGCTGACTCAGCTTCTGCAGCCCCTGTGCGATTTGATTTTCCGTTCCGTTCGAGTTTGGATTGACTCCGCCGCGCAGCCAGTCGGCCGTCCTCTGCACATGATTGTCGAGGTCGGACTGATCCATCTCCGTCAGCGCATCGCGCAGCTTCTGCGCCACACCCGGCTGATTCGGGGCCATCTCACGCGCGGCATCCCGAACCCCCTTCTGCAGCTTAGACAAGTCATTGGAGAGTTGTTGCCGTTCACCGGCCAGACGGTCGCGCTCGCGGAGCCGCGCCATCATGCTATCTCTGTCCATCGTGCCGGAGTCGCCCTGGTGGCCGGCGGAGAGCTTGTCGATGCGGTCCGCCTGCGCACGTTCCTCCTGCGTCAGCCGGTCCGCCTCATGCGAGAGCGAGTCCACCTTCCCCGATGCAAGCTGCTGCTGAGTCCCGCCCAATAGGTTCGTCGCATCGCGCAGCTTGTCGGCCGCCTGCCGAGCTGCCTCGGCGCTCTGCTGCGGACCGCCGCTACGCTTCATCGCTTCGCCCGCCTGACGCAGTCGGCTCAGTGCTTGCTCGATACGCTGATCTGGCGATTGCCCTGCAGTTTGCTTGCCGGTCTGCTGTTGTCTTGACTGAGAGCCACTCTGAGACTGAGAACTGCCTTGGGACGATGCGCTCTGTCCCTGCGAACCAGACTGCGACGACTGCGACCCAGACTGTCCCGATGACTGTCCGCTTGAGATCTGTTGCCCGTTCTGCTGCTGGCTTCCCTGCTGGCCTTGGCTGTTCTGCGCCATCTGCTCCATCTGCCGCTGCAGTTGTTCCGCCTCGCGCCGCAGCATCTCCTGTTGCCAGCGCTCCTGGAAGCTCTGTTGCGGATTACGCTGTTGATTGGCCAGCTCCTCCTGCCGCTTAGCCAGCGCGTCAAGCTTCGCCAACGCATCTTCCACGTTCTTCTCATGCTGCTCCGCGGGAGATGCGGTCTGCGCCGTCTCGTACTGGTTCTTCTCCGTATCCAGCTCAAGGTCAAACAGGCTGGCCAGGTCGCGGCCTGCACTGTTGCCCCCGCCACCTCCGCCGCCACCCTGCTGGCCGAACGCGATCTGAATCTGACGGAAGGTCGCCTCAGCTCGCAGCAGCGCCTGCAGCGCCTTCTGTTCCAGTGGAATCGCATCCTTCCACTGCATGCCCTTCAGCTTGTCCGCCGAAGGAGCCATCGCCTCAGCCGCAGTCTGCATATCCTTCTCGAAGCCGGTAAACTCCTCGTTCGCCGCAGACAGATCGCGGCTCTGAATACGGGCCGAAAGCGCCATCACCTGATCCCGCAGTTTCTGCTGCGCATCCGAGAGGAACTGGCCCGCCACCGAGGCGTCCTTCGCGGTAGCAGCCTTGTCATTCTGCTGCTTCCACGTCGCGGCAATCAGTTCCTTCTCACGCTTGGATATCTCAGTCTGGTTATTCTGCCCGCCGCCACCACCTCCACCTCCACCACCGCTCTGCTGCGACTGCGAAAACTCCCGTTCGAAAGGATCGGCCTGAATAAAACTAATCTCCGTGCGGGCTTCAGCGTGGCCATCCTTGGCCGTCGCATAGACACTCACCAGATCGCCCGGCACCAGTTTGAAATCCTCCAGCCGCAGCGTGTAAGAGCCGTCGGCCTCTTTCGTGCCCGGGGTTTTCAGTATGCTCACATCACGATCCGGCCCGCCGTTGACGGAGTAATGCAGATGCACATCGTTCAGCCCGAACTGATCCGCCGCCTTCACCCCAACCGTCACCTCCTCAATCGGACTGGCGCGATAATCCCCACCAGGCCGGCTGATCGCAACCTCCGGCGGCATCGCCTTGTCAGTCGCAATAAAGTAATCCTCCGAGAGCCGCACCGGCTGACCCTGATCAGTCGCAGCCACGTGATAAGCGCCGTCCTTCTCCAGGTGAATCGTGCCCCGGTATTTATTCCCTTCGCCACTCGCAAGCTGGATCGTCTTGCCGCCATCAAGCGCCAGTTGCCCATCCTTCAAGGGACGGTCCATCTCGACTTCGAGTGCAGCATCGGTACCCTCAATGGCGCGCAAGTCACCGGAGTGCTCCTCCGTCACCGGCTTCATCGCGGTCCACTTCGGATACTGGTACGTCACGCGAATCCCCTTCACCGAAGGAAGATCCACGACGCGCACCTTGTAGTGCGGCGAAACCAGCGGACCCGCGGCCACGTAGTACTCGACGTTCTCCGGCAGCCCCGCAAACACAAACTGATACGCCCCCAACCCACCCGAGTCGGGCTGCGCCTGCATGGTCACCGGCTCCCAGGCCCCGGCACTCTGGTAGTGAGCAAAAATTTGCACCTTCTCCGGCCGCATACCGGTCACCCGCGCGGTAATCAGCTGGTCGCTGTTCCGCCGCACCGCCACATCGCCGGGCGTGACCGTAATCGCATACAGCGGAGACACATCTTTCTTGGGCCCCGTCCACAGCAGCGAAGCACCGTAACCGAGGTAGCCCGGCCCGGCGGCAATCATCCACGCCAGCACCACAAGGCACGCCAGCCCCGCGCCGCCTAGCGCGAAAAGCCGATTATCCGGAACCAGCGACGACGGCGCTGCCTCCTGCGTTCGCGACAACGTATCAGCGGCCAACAACTCCAGAAAAGGATCGCCGCCATCCCGTTCCCTTTCATGAAAGGTCGTCAGCCTCTGCTCAAGCCCGGAATGTGCCGCCTCAGCCTCACGCACCGCACGCCCGCGCGTCAGTCGCATCAGCGGAAGCGCAATGCCAAATCCCGCCACCGCAGCCAGTACAGCCAACAGCGCAAGGCGAGCGCCAGTGACCCCATGCGCCGGGAAGGCATAATGATTGAGCAGCAGCACCAGCCCAACCGTGACGGCGAGCGCCGTGCCGGTAAAGATCGCCGCGCCGCGCAGCCACGCTCCCAGCCGCAACCTGTGCTGCAGCCGTGCGATATAGGAGTTGAGCTCGTTCCGCTTGCTCATGCGTCCTCCCGCTGCGTACCCATGTAGCCGCTGGCAACCACCGTCTCCGCCAGCGCCACAACCAATGCAAGTAGCATAACGTACCACCACAGGCTCACGGGCCGGTATTTCGCTTCATCCCCCGCCGCCGCGGCTGTCTGTATAGACGCTTCACCTTTGCTTCCGTTCCAAAGCTGCTGCACATCCGGTGCAATCGGTTCCAGGTCCGACTCCCGCCGATCAGGATTAACCCCAATGACTGCATCGCGTCCATTAGCGAATCGAATCTGATAAAAACCCCCACGCCGCAGCCGAAAGGTCTGCACAGTCCGCGCCTCATTCAGCGAGAGCGGCCTGCGTCCTTCCGGGTCGATCACCTCCACGCTCGCGACCTCTCCAACAGGCTCGGCCCCCGAGCGGAGCTGCACAAACGAGTCCACCAATCGCGAGCCGCTCAGCCGCTCACTACCCGAAAGATACCGCGCCGCCTTGTCGACGAATGCAACAAAAACCGGATGAAGCGGCAGGTCATTGGTCAGATTCTCCAGCCCGGACGTGAGCAGCAGGACATGCCCCTCGCCAATCTGCCGGTCGAGCAGCAACGGCGTCCCATCCCCCAGCCGCGCCGCCACCCGCGCCTGTCCCGGGTCCACCACTGCGGCATAAAAGAACTTAGTCTCCGCCCATCCCCCGTTGTCGCGCCCCGGCTGCGCCTGCTCCAGCGCAGGATGCGTGAAGTCCACCTGCCCGACTGTCGCCGCGCCACCACTGCGGACATAGTCATGCGCATCGTTCACGTCGCCCCCCCATAGCGGAATGCGCGCGTGATGCCCTGCCCCCGTGCCCAGCGCGATCAGAACGCTCCCTCCCTTCGAGACGTACTGCGCGAGCGTGTGCTCGAAGATGGATGGCAACGTGACCGCATCCGACAGCACCACAAAAGCGTACTTCGAAGGATCGAGATCCGTAGTCTGCTCCGCCGTCAAAGATTGCAGCACAAAGGACGCCTGCGTCGCCGCGCCCAATGCCGCGCCAAAGTACAGCGCCGACCGCGTGTCGTTCCCAGCACGAACGAACAGCACCCGTTCAGGGTCCGACCGCCGTATGACGAATACGCTTCTGTCATCCGCAGGAAAGGCATCGCCCCCACCTTCAATCCGCAGTTCGCAACGATTGAATCCATACCCCACATCAAGCGGCGCAAACTGCACCGCGGCGCGTCCATTAGCCGGAACGTCCACCTTGCGCGTCGCCACCGCCTTCCCATTCACTACAAACGACACCGTCTTCGCCGCCGCCGGAGTCCCGAAGCCCGCCACCACAGCCTGAACCCGCGATCGCTTGGGGTCCTTCGGATCGGCAAGTTCAGCCGGCGCACTGACACTCGCAACCGTCCAGTTGGGCGGCGCGGTGCCCTTCGCCACCGCATGCAGCACCAGCGTCACGTTCGCCGGCAGCACCATGTCGGCAAAGTTCGCGGGCATGGCCGTGCGCTGCATATCGCTGAACAGATGCAGGTCGATCGGCCCGTGCACCGTCTCACCCAGCGCACGAATACTTCGACCCAGCTCGCCGAAGTTCGCATGCCCATCTCCCACCTGGATGCTCTCAAGCGCCGAGCGCAATTGCGCTTCATCCGCAATCGCCTGCGTCAGCACCTCAAACTGCCCACCAAGCGCCATCACCTGCGCCTTCTGCGAATGCGGCTTCGCAGCCAACACCGCAAGCGCCTGCTGCTTCGCATCCGCAAACCGCGTCCCCGCACGCATGCTGAAAGAATCGTCCAGTACGATCAGCAGCAAACGCCCATTCGCATCCGCCGCCGGCCGCCGCACAAACGGATCCGCAAACGCCAGCACCACCAGCAGCAGCAACGCAAATCGCAGCGCGAAGAGCAACAGATACCGCAACCGCCGGTGCCGTGTCGAGCTCTGCGTACCGCGCTCAAAAAACATTAAGGAACTCACCGGCCGTGGTATGGTCACATGCTTCCGCAACAGATGCACAAACACCGGCACGCCCAGCGCCGCCAGGCCTCCCAGAAACCACGGCGCAAGAAAGCCCATCAGTTCCCCGCCTGCCGCAGTGACAAATACTCGCGCAGCGCTTCATCAAGAGGTTGATCAGTCGCGAGCAGTCGATAGTCCATCCCCGCGCCCCGCGTGCGTGAACGAAGCTGCTCAATGTGCGCCTCCATCTTCGCGCGATACGTCGTCTTCGTATACTCAGGAATAACCTCAATCTGCTGATCGGTCTCGAGATCGACCAGCAACGACGGTCCTTTCAGCACAGGCCGTATCTCCTCCGGATCGAGAATATGGAACAGCACTACATCGTTGCCGTGGAAGCGCAGCGGCTCTATGGCGTGCACAATCTTCTCCGGCTCCTCATAGAAATCCGAGATCACAATGGCGATGCCGCGCCGATGCAGCAGCTGCTGAAAATGCTGCAGCGGCTTGCCGAAGTCCGTCCGGGCCCGTGGCTCCGCCTGTTCCAGTCCCGCGAACAGGCGCGACAGTTGACCCACCCGTGTGGATGGCCTCACATACTCACGCACCTCATCATCGAAAACGATCAGCCCCGCCGCATCCCGCTGGTTCCGAATCGCAAGATAGAAGAGCGACGCTGCAATAAATCGCGCATAGTCCATCTTCTTCAGAGGCCCGGAAGTGTACTGCATAGAGTTGCTCGCATCGAGCAACACCACGAGCTGGCTATTCGTCTCCCCGCGATAGCGCTTCAGATAACAGCGCTCGGTCCGCGCAAACAGATTCCAATCCACATGGCGCAGGTCGTCGCCGGGAACATAAGCGCGATACTCCGCAAACTCCTGGCTGAAGCCGAAGTCCGGCGATCGATGCAGGCCAGCCACAAAGCCGTCTACCACCGTCTTCGCCAAAAGGTCCAGCGAGGAGATGCCGGCCAGCACCGCAGGATCAAGGAAGCGTTGCATCAACTCTCCTGCGGCCGCGGCACATGCGCCAGCAGCCGGTTCAGAATCTCGTCCGTATCGATGCGCTCCGACTCGGCGTGGAAGTTCAGCAGGATGCGATGTCGCAACACCGGCAACGTCACCGCCGTGATGTCGTCGTAAGTCACGTGATAGCGTCTTCGCGAGAGTGCCCGAGCCTTCGCAGCCAGCACGATGAACTGCGCCGCGCGAATGCTTCCTCCGTAGTTCACATATTTCTTCACGAAGTCAGGCGCGCTTTCGTTCCTTGGCCGCGTCGCACGCACCAGGCTCACCACGTATCGTGCAATCGATTCGGCGATCGGCACCATGCGCACGAGCTGCTGGAAATCAAGCAGCTCCTCAGCCGACGTCACAGCCTCAATCTTTGCAATGCGTGTCGCCGTCGTCATGTCAACCACCTTCAGCTCCTCCTCAGCGCTCAGATAATCCAGCGTAGCGTTGAAGAGGAACCGGTCCAGCTGCGCCTCTGGCAGAGGATACGTGCCTTCAAGTTCAATCGGGTTCTGCGTCGCCAGCACGAAGAACGGCGCCGGCAACCGATAGATGTGCCCGCGCACGGTACAGGAGTGCTCCTGCATGGCTTCAAGCAGCGCAGCCTGCGTCTTCGGCGGCGTGCGATTGATCTCGTCGGCCAACAGAATATTGCCAAAGATCGGACCTTCTACGAAGGTCCATTTGCGATGGCCGGTCGTCAAGTCTTCTTCAATGATATCGGTGCCAGTGATATCGGAGGGCATCAGGTCCGGCGTGAACTGAATGCGCCGGAACTCAAGGTCCAGTGCGTCGGCGATTGTCCGAACCATCAAAGTTTTCGCCGTGCCGGGCAAGCCTGTAATCAGACAGTGGCCCCCCACAAAAAGCGCAATCAGCACTTGGTCCAGAACCTCGTCCTGGCCCACGATCACCTCGCGCACCTGCTTAACAATGCCTTCGCGTACCACATGAAAGCGCTCCACACGCTGCTGGAGCTGCGCTGCATCCGGATTCAAGTCGGCAAAAGTAGTCGTAGCCATCAATCCCCATCCTTATCAGTTCATTTTTGATTCAACTCCAGCAACATCTTCTGTGCCGGCCGGTAGCCGGGCGCAACTTCGAGCGCGGCCAGCACACTCTCCTGAGCCTTGTCCTTCTGCCCTGCAGCAAGATAAGCCTGCGCCAGATGAAACTCCGCACCGGCTTTATCCAGCGGACTCGACGCCACAACAGCAACATACTCGCGGATAGCGCCGTCGTACTGCTTCAGCCCGTACAGCAGATCGCCAAGCCGGCGATGCAGCTCCTCATCTTTGACAGGATAGATGTAATTCAACCGCGCAAGCGTAGCCGCCGCTTCGGCCTGCCGCCCAGCACCTTCTTCAAGCGTTGCCAGCCGCTTCAGCACCGATGGATCCTGCCCCCCCTCGTGCTCATACGCGGTCAGCGACGCGGCCTCAGCCTTCGCATCTCCCTTCGCTCTGTTCGCATCAGCCATCAACTCATAGACGTTCGCATCGCCCACATATTCGGGATACATCGCCAACACCGAGGGTCCCTGTGTCAGCACCGTATCGTACTGTTTATGCTGCGACGCGGCGGCAAGCGCCTTCAGTTTCTCGCGCCACTCGTCGAAATGCGCAGCCTCCCCGCCATACTTCTTGTCGATCCACGCAAAATACTGCTTGTCGAACTCCTCCGGCGCCACCCCAAGATCCTGCTGCACTACCTGCGCGGTCGTTTGCGACTTCGCATAGGAATGAGCCATCTCCAACAGCTTCTCTTCGCCCCACTTCGCCTTCACAAAATCGCAGATACTACCGCCCTGAAAATACGAGACGACCACCTGCGACGGATACTCCGGATAGACGAAGCCGCGATCCAGCGCCGCCAGAGGCAGCAGCTTCTTCTCGCGAATAGCAATCAGAACCTCCGGCGTAACGCGGTCGCTCCACTCCGGCGCTCGCTCCCCCTCCTCATGCACCGCAAGCCCTTCGGTGAACCAGCGCGGTACACGATGGTTGGTAGCCGTCAGAATGTACACATGACTCATCTCATGCCATAACGTCGCGCCCCAATTGAAATCGCCGGGCTTGCGCGCCGAGGGGCTGTCCATCGCCACCACCTCCCCAAACGTCACACCAAGCGCACCCAACCCCGGCATTCCCATCGTCCGCACGGCGAAGTCCTCGTGATCCGGATAGACCTCCACCTGCACCGGAGCGGGAAGCTTCATCCGATACTTCTTATCGTAGGTCGCCATGATCGTGTGCAACTCCGCCTGCATGTACGGCTGCAGTAGATCGGCCTCTGTCTTCTTCAACTTCAAAATCGTTGTGTCATCCCGAAACGTTTGAAAATTTTTGTAGCTGTCCAACAGACGCAGGCTGTTCACAGTCGCGGCATCGCGATACCCGTTGTTATAGCTCAACTCCAGCTCCGCCAACGGCTCGTCTTCCTTACCCATCCGCATCAGGTCAATACCGAGCGCCGAATGCGCCGTCCAAAGCCGCGGGTCGGCCTTCACCGCCCTGCGGTAATACGTCACCGCATCCTCGTACCGGTAGTGCATCTCAAGCTGATGCGCAACACGCGCATACGCCTCTCCATAACCAGGGTTGATCGCCGCAATCTTCGCAAACCACGCATCGGGAGACCGATCGGCAATCAACTCCACCGCCGCATGAATCGCCATCGCATCCATCGCATCCTTGTCAAGGGCAAGCGCTTTATTGGCTTCGGCGATAGCCACCTCGCTCTCATCATTCTCAAGCGCAAGATTCGCCATCAGCTCATGCGCTCCAACCAGCTTCGGATCGAGCTCAATGGCCTTCGCCGCATACTCCGTCGCCTTACCGTCGAAACCGTCTGCAGACACAATCGCCAGTCCAAGATACGCTTCGGCGTTCGATGGCTCCTTCGCCAGCGCTTCGCGGAAAAGATCGGCAGCTTGGGGATTGTTGAATCGCTCGTGAAGCAGCATGCCCCAGCGCACTTTATAGAGAGCCCTGCTATTCGCCGCCTGCGTCGCCAAACGAAACTGCTCGTTCGCCTGCTCCCACTCTTCCAGCCCCCAGAAGCCCTCCGCCCGAGTGTACGCATCACCACTACGCGTCAACCCATCGAAGCATCCCTGCGCCTCGGGACGATGCCCATGTTTGCGTTGCGACCAGCAGTCCGAAGGCACAGCAGCAGATGCAACGGCGCAAGCCGCGCACATCAGCAATGGGGCAAGTGAGGGAGTGAAACGTCTCATTTGTCCAGCCCCTCCTGCACCTTCGCCAACTCCAGCAACGCTGCCGTCAACTGAGTTTTATAGTCCGCGGGATCCATCGCCGCTTTCTGATACTTCAGCGTGTCAATCTTCTGTTCCAATTCCTCCTTCTTTGCAAGCAATGTGCGCTTAGCCGGATCGTTTGCCGCCTGCTGGCTTGTGCCAAGACGCAGGAGTATGAAGCTCGACATGAGCGCTCCCTGACCGTTGCCAGCCGCGCGCACCGGTTCCCCATGGCCCACATCGTCAAAAACTGCATGCTCGGTCGCAAGCCGCTTCTGGGAGTCATAGAACGCCGCTGTCTTCGTCGTTGCGTAGGCAAAGGCCTCCATGGCACTGATCGAGTCGCTCTTGTCCGTATCGGCTGCGGGATCCCGCAGCGCCTCAACCCAATACCGCGCAAACACCGTTGCATTCTTTTCCGTGCCCGATTTCGTCGCCGCGATCACCGCACGCCCTGGCCTCTCGAGAGCCGGTATCGCTCCTCCGCTGGCGCTGGTCGTATCGACGACGAGCTGGCGCCGCGATGGAATACGGTCGCACATCGCTGCAATCTCACCCGCGGTCACATCCGGCCCTACAAGGTTGAACTTGTACTCAACCCCGTCGAAGGAACCATGACCAATCAGGACGAGCACCAAGGCATCGTCTGCCTTCGCATCACGCGCCACTGCACCCAGCGTCTCCTTCAGTTGCGACGTCGTGGCCTGCGCGCCAGTCAGGGTAAAAACATGCGCCGCACTATCCGCAGCCTTGAACACCTTATCCAGGTCCTTCGCCGCCGCGGTAAATCGCTGCTCGTAATCGGGCTCCCCTCCGAGCCCAGCCACAATGACGTAGTACACCGCAGCGCGCGCCTGCACCGTAAATACAAACACCGTCGCAAGAATCATAATCCGCGGTCCGATTCCTATAAGGGTGTGTTTCACACCACACCCCACTTCCGCCGCAGTAGCCACTCAGCGACTGGTAACGCCAGCAACAGCAGGAACACGATCGGCATACTCCACAGTTCCTTCGTGCTCCGGACCGAAATTCCCGCCTCGGAGTAGGAGATATCACGAGGCAGATCCTTCAACTCGGAGGGCTCCCAGTAACGGCCGCCAGTCTGCGACGCAAGTTGCTTGAGCAACACCTGGTTCTGTTCCGTGTGGAAGTTCTCAGCAACCCCATCCTCACGCTGAAAAGTCACCACGTCGCGTCCCAGCTCCTGTGACTGCTTACCCGCAGAGTCCGCAGTGACTTCTGCTAAATACGCGCCCGGTTTCTCCGCGGTCCACTCCGCCTGATACTGGCCCGGCGTATCCTGCGACGGCGCGAGATCCACCACCGCATTCGTGCCCTCCGGCCCCACAATATGTGCCGTGACATGCGCATCTCCCGCCGGCTGAAACTGCCGGTCGCGCACTTGCGCCGCAAGCTGGACCCGCCCTTCATCCATCAACGTCCGAGCCGGCATCGACGCAGCCACCGGCCCCGGCGAATCGGCCACCAGCCAGCGCAAAAGCTGTTGCCAGAAAAGATGGTGAGACGGATCGCCCACAGCTTCGCTCATCTGCCACCGCCACGTTCCGCCCGTCGCCATGATTGCAGTGCGGCCATGGCCATAACTCTGCGTGACCAGCAGCGGAAGCTTGCGCCGCCCCACATTCATCTGCGCCAACGCAGTCGCGCCGGGCTTGGGCGAGCCGGCATCCTCATAGTCGGCCAAATAGGTCAGCTTCTTCCAGCGCTCGGCATTCTTCGTCGGGTCATCCAACAGCCGTGTGATGGGAGAGTCCCTGCCCTCCGCCGTCAACTCCACCGTCGTCGGATTGCGATGGAAGTTATTGCGGCCCGATGGCAGAAAGGTCGGAAGCAACTCATTCATGCTCGACGCGCCCCAACCTCCATCGCTCAGCGACGACCGGCCCCCCAGAAAGAGCACACCGCCACCCCGCCTGTCGACATACTCGCGCAACAGCTCCTGTTGCAGTGGCGTAAAGTAGTCAGCATCCACAGACCCAACGATGATGCCTGCATAACCGAACAAATCCTCCGCCCGCACGGGAAAACCGGCCGCCAGTTCGCCCGGGTCGCTGATCCCCTGTCGATAAATTTTGTTCTCACTCGTGCGCAGCATCGAAACCAGCTGCACCGTAGGGTCGTCCTCCTCCGCGCGCCGGATGAACTTGAACTCCCAACGCGGCTCGCCTTCGATGTACAGAATCCTCCTCTTGGCATCGCTTACAAGCACCGGCCGCGCCATCGCATTGTTCTTGAGATTCTCTTCGCCCCTAAGCGGCCCGATCTCGAACTGAAGGCTCTTCGCCCCTGCAGCACCTGCAGAAAAGAAAAGCGACTCAGTCTGGAGCGATCCATTCGCCGCCAACGTCACCTCCCGCGCCGCAAGCGTCTTCTCTCCATCGCGAATAGTGAGCATCGCCTTCTGGCCCGCGTAGCCATGCTGTGTAAAGCTGATCGTCGCCGCCAGCCGTGCATTCGCGATTGCGCTCGCCGCAACACTCACAGTCTCGAGTTCCACATCATGCGCATTCTCCAGGCTGCCGAAGCCCACAGTATGTACCGGCAGGCGTCGGTTCCGCAGCGCCTGGAGTGCATCCAGCCCAATGCCGGAGTCACCCATTCCCGCTGTATTCTGGCCCCCGTCGGTCAGCAACAGAACCGCCCCAATCGGCAGGTCGGAGGTCTCCGTGGCAAGCTGCTTCAGCCCATCGCCGATGTGTGTGGCTCCTTCCGTTGGCCCGATGCCATTCAGCCCATCTACCCTCGAGACTCCGCTGCCCAACTTATAAACGCGCGTCTGAAAACGCTTCTGCAATCCCGCCAAAACACCATCCTGGAGCGCCCCCAGCGCCGCAGCCTCACGCGTTTTACCGCCGCTGTCCGCAATAGCCATGCTGCGCGAATCATCCACCACGACCGCAATGATGTTCTGCTGCGAACTCAGCGCCGCAACCGTCATCGCTGGCTGCCACAACAGCAGCAACAACAGTGCGACGAATGCCGACTGCGTCCCCCACACCGCCCACGCCCGCCAGCCTCGCAGCGTAGGCGCGGCGTCCCTCAGCCTCCGTCGCACCAGCAACGCCAGCCCGCCGGCCGCGACAAGAATCAGCACCGGCAGCAGCCACGCAGGCCACGCCGAGAGCAGCACAAACCGCCCTTTGGTGAAAACCGGACTCGGATACTTAAAGAGAAACTGAAACATGCCCGCTGAGACCTGGTTGAAAATCGTATGTTCCTGTTACAACTGTGATCGCCTCTCAGCCGCGGGCGAGCCTAATGCGTCATACCGTAGAGAATGTAATCGAGCCCCACCCGGAAAGCCATCGACGCGAAGGGCTCCGGGTAATTCGGATCGTCGGCCCACTCCCATGCATCGCCCAGATGCATGTTGTGACAGATGGCGACGACGATGCGGCCCTTATCGTCGCGAATGGCTCGCCACTTCGGCTGATAGCCATCCTTCTCGTAGGTGCGGCCTGACCACACATACTGCTCGCCTGGTATCTGCATCTTGTCGTCAATGTCATAAAGGGTGTGAAAGATCTCGTCGCCGCTCTGCAAGTCCTCAATCGGACGGTCGGGCAGCACCTGGCGCATGCCGTTCATAAAATTCTCCCAGTCCTCCGTACCGTGAAAGTCATCCACCATCAGAAAACCACCCTTCGCCAAATAGTCCCGCAGCCGCTTCGCCTCCTCGTCAGTAAACGACCACCGTTGCACCTGCACCGCATAAATCCACGGATAGTTGAATATCTCGTCAGAGTTGAGAGTGACGACCTGCTCCGTCGGCCGGCCGTCGATACGGGTCAGCCGATGCATGGCAATCAGAAACTGACGGTCAGCCTTGGGATAATCGCGCGACCAGGCGGAGCGCCCCCAGTAACCGCGGCCGCCGTAGCCACCGCTAAAACTCTGCATATTTGAGCTGTAAGCCAGGCGAGACCAGTAAAACTCCGCCTTCACATTGTTCGGAGCGTCATCGTTGCCGAAACCGAAGTCCGCCACTCGTTGATAGGCCCGCAGCCCCACGCAGCAGGTGGCAGCCGCCACCGATACCAACGCAATCTGCGAGAGCTTCATCGGACCTCCACGGAAAGGAGTTGTTCGGCGAGAGTACCAGAAATGCCCGCCGCGCTGTCTAATAGACGAAGCGAACCCGTGACTTGTTGCTTTCCCGCTCTTGTCCTGGCGGATTTCAACGTGAGACCATGCAGGAACTCGACGACCGCTTCGGAATCAGCAGCTTTTTATGAAACGACGCCACTTACTCAAGCTCGGCGGCATGACCCTGGCGCAGGCCGTAGCGACGCGGCTTCCCCTGCTTGCGCAGACTGCCATGCCGATGCCCCCTGCCGCGCCTTCGAACGGCAAGGCAGACTACACCCTCCGCATCTCCCCCGTAACAGTCGAGCTGGATCGCTCGCGCATCATCTCCACCATCGGTTACAACGGCACGGCGCCGGGGCCAATCCTGCGAATGCGCGAGGGCAAGCCCGTCGCCGTCGACGTGATCAACGACACCGACACTCCGGAGTTCGTGCACTGGCACGGTATGCTCATTCCGCCTGAGCTGGACGGCACCAGCGAGGAGGGCTCCCCGCACGTCCCGCCGCACGGCCAACGCCGTTTTCAGCTCACACCCGGCCCGGCCGGAAGCCGCTGGTACCACTCGCATGCCATGGCGATGGACGATCTCCACAAGGGCTCCTACACCGGCCAGTTCGGCTTCGTCTTCGTCGATGGCGGCAACGA
>Ga0210406_10002906_pt1 | contig 19117 bp, 15 predicted proteins | sample IncBWC30MmetaG_FD_155454 | JGI IMG/M metagenome (GOLD analysis project Ga0210406, IMG submission 155454) | Forest soil microbial communities from Barre Woods Harvard Forest LTER site, Petersham, Massachusetts, United States - Inc-BW-C-30-M | ecosystem: Environmental > Terrestrial > Soil >... | reverse complement strand
CATGAGCCCTTGCAGAAACGAGGGCTGCAGCGCCATCGAGGCGTAGAGGGTGAGGCCGACCACGGCCATGAACACAGTGCCGGTCGCAAAGTTGCGATCGCGGAACAGCGCCGGTCGCACGAAGGGCCGGTCGGCCGTGAACGTGTGGACGAGGAAAAGGTAGAGCGCGGCGCCCGCGACAATCGCCTCGATGACGATCTCGCCTGAGCTGAACCAATCCTTGATTTCACCGCGGTCGAGCATGAGTTGCAGCGCGCCCACCGCGAGGCTCAGCGTACCGAAGCCGAACCAGTCAAGCTTACCGCCGGTGTCTCGCTTGGAATCGGGCAGGAAGACCATCATGCCGATCAGCGCCACGATGCCGATCGGCAGATTGATGTAAAAGACGTAGCGCCATGTGTAGTGCTCGGTCAGCCAGCCGCCGATGACCGGGCCGAGCACCGGCCCGACCATGACGCCCACGCCGAACAGCGCCATGGCAAAGCCCTGGCGCTCGCGCGGGTAGGCGTCGAGCAGGACGGTCTGTGAGAGCGGCACCAGGGCCGCGCCGAAGGCGCCTTGCATGACGCGGAACAGGACAATCTGCGTCAATGTCTGCGCCATGCCGCACAGCATCGACGTGACGGTGAAGCCCGTAATGGCCACGAGGAAGAGGCGCTTGAGCCCGAAACGCGCAGCGAGAAAGCCGGTCGGCGGCGTCATGATCGCGGCCGCGACGATATAGGAGGTCAGCACCCAGTCGATCTCGTCCTGGCTCGCGGAGACGCTGCCTTGCATGTAAGGCAGCGCGACGTTCGCGATCGTCGTATCCAGGGCCTGCATGAGGGTGGCGAGGATCACGCAGGCGGTCACTGCCGCGCGGTTACTGAACTCGGCCGTGGGTTCGTTCGGGGTCACCGCACCGCCTTGCCGAACCAGCCCGTGAGGAAGTGCGGCAGGCCGCGGGCGTGGCCGGTGTCGACCTCGACCTCGACGCTCATTCCGGCGCGCAACGGCGGCCGGCTCTTGTCGCTCGTGTCGATGCGGACGCGCATGGGCATCCGCTGGACGACTTTCACCCAGTTGCCGCTGGTGTTTTGCGCCGGCAACAGCGAAAACTCCTGCGCACCGGCCGGACTCACGCTTTCGACGCTGCCGTGCCATTGCAGGTCAGGATAGGTGTCGACTGTCACCGTGGCCGGCTGCCCGGGACGCACGTAGGTGAGCTCGGTCTCCTTCGGCGTGGCATCGACCCAGACGTGATCGACGTCCACCAGATAAAAGGCAGTCGCCGAAGCGGCGAGATATTTTCCTGGCGCGATCGCAGGGACGTTGGTCACGAGCCCGGCGAACGGCGCCTTGACGACGGCATGATCGAGCTGGCGCTCCGCCTCCTCGACCTGCGCCTTCGCCTGCAGATATTGCGGATGCTCCGTCGCGGCGATCTCCGGATCACCGCCGAGCCGGGCGAGCTGCACCTGCGACTGCTGGCGCAGCGATTCGAGCTTGCTCTTGTTGGTGGCGAGCGCGGACTGCGCCTGGTCGTATATCGCCTGCGGAATGGTGCCGCTGCGCAGAAGCGTAACGTCGCGATCGTAGTTGATCTGATCCAGATTGACCTGCGCCTGCTCGGCCGCGACATCGCTGAGCATGCGCTTGTAATCCTGCTTCATCGCCTCGATCGACAGCGCCGTCTGCGCCATATTGGCTTTCGCGTTGTCGAGCGCGATCTGGAACTGACGCGGGTCGAGCCGATAAAGGACCTGGCCGGCCTCGACGCGCTGGTTGTCGGTGACGGCGACCTCCTTCACGATTCCGGACACGTCGGTGGCGATGCCGACCTTGTCGGCCTGGACGTAGGCATCGTCCGTCGACATCATCCTGCCGCCGGTGACGTACAGATAGCCCGCAACAATGAGCGCGAGCGGCAGGAGCGCGAACAACACCCAGCGCACACGGTCGCGGCGCCGCACGCGCAACGCCTTGGGGGCGGCGGCCGCCTTCCTCGATCGTTCCTCGACCGGAGCGATCTGCGGGGCGCGCGCGGTCTCCGCCGCTTCCCCGCGTTCGACAGGAGGGACCGGCGCGATCTGCGGATTTCGCGTGGTCTCCTGCGCTTCGCCCCGTTCGCTTGGGACGACCTTGCGGAGCGGTTCAGGCATAGCGGCGCTCTCCCGCAACCGGGCCGGTATGGCGCTGCTGGATCAGCCGCCGCAGGTTTTCCTTCACGAGCGCAAGCTGCGAAACCATTTTCTCGATGCTCTCGGGGTCGATGCCGGCGAGCGTGCTGGTCATTGTCTCCTCGCCGAGTTCGGCGAGCCGCTTGAGCAGCGGCCGCGCTGCCGGCGTCAGAAACAGGCGTTTCGCCCGGCGGTCGCCGGGATCGGGCCGGCGCTCGATCAGGCCGCTGTCGCTAAGCTTGTCGAGGAGGCGTGTGAGCGTAATCGGTTGCAGGTCGAGTATGTCGGCGAGTTCGGTCTGGTTCAGGCCCTCGGAACGCTCCAGCCGTACCAGCACGGCCCATTGCGCCCGGGTGATGCCGAACTGCGCCGCCTTGTAGTCGGCATAGGTCCGCAGCAGACGCGCTACATCATTGAGAATGAAGCCGAATTCGCGATTGATGGGGTACTTGGGCATGCGCCGCCTACTGTGAAAATGAACGGGGGTTACTTGCAACGCGTAATATAAGGCAGCTTATCAAATGTCGATCAGCGATTTCCGCAGGGCAGCGTTGCGGGTCGCTTCGCGGGGCCATCGCGCCCCGGCCGAACGAAATCGCCCGCTGGCCGGCATTCCCCCAAGCGATTTTTGCGGGCAGTGGGGGGAGCGTCGTTTCCTCGAGCCCGGACGCTCTCGGCTTCAGCGTCTCGCCGCGCCACAGACCGATGGAGACCGCCGGAGGCCTACGGCCGCGCCCGGGAATGACTTCCCGCTTTCGCGGGAATGAGCGGATCTGACCTCATCCTGTTGTAGGCTCACCAAGTGAAAAACGAACCGCGCCAGGAAGAGAAACCCCGCGGACGCCAGTAACGGGCCTCGAACTCCGGACCGCGGCGTCGATTCTTGATGCCTCCCTGGGGCTCACCGCTCAGGAGCACCACGAAGTCAGTGCCCTGGCCCGTCTCCCGGCTCAGCGCCTCGTCTGAGATGATCAGCGAAGACCGCGGCGACACCAGCTCCGCGATACGATCGCGTGTGTCCTGGGGAATGACGATCCGGTCGAGCGCTGCTTTCGCGGCGCCGAGATCGGTCGGGATCGCCTCGTTGTCTTCATCGAGGCCCAAGCGCGTGGCATCGCGCGGTTCGGGCATGCCGTCGTCCTGATGGCTGCCGTACAGCGAGACCACGCTCCATCGTATGTCGGTGACGCCTTCGGTGCGCTCGGCCGCGGTGAACACATGCGTGCCGATGGGGCGATCAGGATCCTGGATGGTGACCGGAACGTCGAGGATGGACTGAAAGCCTTGGCGGACATAGAGATGCTGGGTCTTGCGGCTGATGAAGACCGACATCGGCCCCTGGTTGCGCGCCGTTTTGCGCGCCGCCTCGGCCGCAACGACGCGCGCACTTTCGGCCGCGACTGCGGCATCGCGGGCGCGTGCCACGGCATCGAATTTCGGTTGCAACTCGGCTTTGGCGGCGGCCAGCCGCTCGGCGAGTTCTGCGACCTTCGCGGCCGCCTTCGTCTTGGCGTCCTCGGCCTGCTCCTTTGCCTCGTCCGACATTGCGGAAGCGGCCGCACGTTCGGCGGCCGCCAACTGCGCCTCGGCTCGGAGCTTCAGATTTTCCGCCGTGCGCACCGGCGTCATGGCCTGCGCGGCTTCGCGGCCGGCGGCAACGGCAGCGAGTCTCGCCTGATCGGCCTTCGCAGCCGCCTGCTCAGCTTCCGCCGTCCGGGCAGCGGCCATGGCGGCGGCATCCGCCTTCGGTTGGAACAACGTCGGATGGGCGATCGCGACGGGCGCCACGTCGCCAGGTGACACAATCACCCGCATGCCCACCCTGGTTATCTCAAACAAGCGCTCCGCAAAGTCGTAGGGCATCCGGATGCAGCCGTGCGACGCCGGATGTGCGGGCACAATGCCACCGTGAAGCGCAATGCCCGACCACGTAAGGCGCTGCATGTGCGGCATGAAGGCGTCGTCATAGAGGTTGGAGTAGTGCTCGGCTTGTTTCTGGATGACGCTGAACACACCCGCGGGCGTCTCGCGTCCCTTCTGGCCGCTGGAGACCGGCCCGCGCAGGATCCAGCCGTCGGCGTCGTATACGGTAATCTGCTGGCTGCGCAGCGAGACGACGGCCATGAGCGGCTCGCCGGCGTCGCGCGTCTCGATCGAGGCTACCTGCCGCTGACCCCGCACCTTCGCGGCATGGGCAGGATCGCCGGCGCCTATCGCCAGTGCCATGCTGGTCATGGCGACCCATAGAGGCCGCGACCAGGTCCGCGATTGGTTGCCTGCGCGTCTTGCGCGCCGCGAGAGCGCCCCCATCGCACGTCCCCCTTCCCCTCCGGCCGACCCCGACGGCAAGCTCCACCCCCCACTTCCATTTCGCGCGAATAGGCCGAAACTTTGATCGTCCCACCCCGAATCGGGCGAATTGTGCGCGACGCCGTGGCAAAATGCCATGCTTGGGCTGTTTCAGGCCGATCCGGGGGGCCGGCCCACGGGCGAGGCGCCGGCCGAACCCGGTCGATCAGTCGGCGGGGGCCGGAGACCGGGCAGTTGCAATGCGCTTGTTTGGAACGCAATTGCGTGACCGACATGCGGAGCCGCGGCCTCTGACACCATGATGTGGCGGGTTCACCCCGACCACGGAGAGAACGTTGAAATCGGCAAGGCCAAGACGTCTGATCACTCGCGCCAGACCCGTGTATGGCGTGGTCCCAGTCCGAACAACCATCTGATGTCCGCTTTACAGCCAGCCGATTGCGGACTAGAGCCTCCTATTATCCAAAGTCCAAAAAGTAGCAAAAAGGGGACCTTGACCGATCAGCGAGCATGACGACGGAGCGCTTAGCGTCAGTCCCATAGCCAGCGTCTTCGGCGGACCTTAAACAAAGCTCTTTGAGCCGATCTTAGTCGCTATGCTGCCTCGTTGATTTTCCACTCGCCTCGAAATCGTAGACTTCACCCAAGCGTCAGTGCGTTCGGAAGCTACGGAGTTTTTGTTGGATCAGCCCACGCTGGGAGATGCCACCTTTCACTTTGCTTGCATATAATTGCTCCAAAGATATTGGAATAATCGTCGGTCCAAGGTTGAACGTCCGTTTCCGCTATCTGATGCCAGCCTGGCCGGACTCTTAGATCGCCGACGTCCTCTGGGCGCCTTGCCAGCGCGACCACCTCGGCGTTCATCTTGTAGTCGGGTGACGAAGTCTGCGTCCGGTCGTCTATCTTGATGAAAGCTCCCAAGCCTTCAGCCGCACCGACTGCAGCAACCGTATCGGCGAGCTCCATGTAGCGGTTGGAGATGTGCATCACGATAACGCCGCCGCCGGTAAGATGGTTGAGATAGCCTTCGACCGCCTCGCGCGTCAAAAGATGGGTGGGGATCGTATCGGATGAAAAGGCGTCGAGAACAATAAGATCATATTTCTCCGTAGATGCGGCGAGCGTTAGCCGGGCATCCCCGACCACGACCGGCAGATCGGGCGCGCAAGCGGAAATAAAAGTGAAGAAATGAGGGTCGCGCCCAATCTGTACGACCGCGGGATCAATTTCGTAGAACGTCCACGCCTCGCCGCGATGCCTGTAACAAGCCAGAGCTCCGGTCCCGAGTCCCACAACGGCAACGTGCCGGAGAGAGCCTTGAAGGCTGCGAACTGCATCGATCACGTCTGAAATCGGACCACCCCGATAGTAATAAGTCAAAGGCTCAGGTATGGCATCCGCTGCGGTATCTGCGATGCGTTCGGCGCCGTGCAGCGTAGTGCCGTGGTAGAGCAACCGAAACTGACCGTCCGTAGTCTCGATGACCTGGCTCACCCCGAAGAAGCTGCGCACGGCCGCCACTCGATTGAATCCTGGCTGCCACAGCCCAGTTAGCAGGAATCCGAGCACGACCAAGGCGATAAACCGTGCCGACTGTTCGCGCTGAAGAAGCATAACTGCGACCAGCGCAACCAATAAAATTTGGAAAGGCAATTCGGCTGCCGCCGGCAGTTCGATACCAAACCCAAACCGTGCGATAAGGACGAGCACTCCAAGCATCAGCACGGCACTGGTCTTCACGACCGCACGGCCTGCGCCACCTTCAGAAACCCTTGGAAGTGCAAGCAGTGCTGCCACGATCAAAATTGGGTACTCATACACCTGTGTAAACAGGCGCGGAGCGACAATCGCGGCGAACATGCCTCCTATAGCTCCGCCGAGTGACGTCCATAGGTAGAATTCCGTCAAATGCCCGGGCGCTGGGCGGCGTCGATAAAGTTCGCCATGGCAGAGCAGCGCAAGCAAAACAAATGCCACAAGATTGACGGCAACGAGCGCGAGCCAATATGGGCGCTGGCCGCCGAGCAATGCGACTGAAAGCGGCGCCACGACGAACGGCACAAGACGCGCCACGGTTGAATGAGAGGCCCATGGTCGTTCCCTAAATGTTGCAACGAATGTAAGCAGATAAACCGCGAGCGGCAGGACCCAGAGGAACGGCGCGGAAGCAAGATCGGTCGCAACGTAAGAGGTTACCGCAATGACAAGGCCAGCTGGGATGGCGGCCAGCGCCACCCAGCATAGCTTGTCGTGCGCCGGGATGCGTGCCGCCGCTGCGGCAGTTGCCAAGGGACTCGCCCGTCGAGCTATAGCCAGACCAGCGGTCGAGACGAGAAGGGTAAAAGCCGCGAATCCAGCTGACCACATCCGCGCCTGACTATGCAGCGGTAGCAACGGCTCGATGAGCGTCGGATAAGCAAACAAGCCGGCAAAAGAACCGAGATTAGAAGCAGCGTAGAGAACATAAGGATTGCTGGCTCGGCTATGGCCGCTCGCGGCGAACCAGCTTTGCAGCAGCGGGGCGGTTGTCGCAAGCGCCGCAAAAGGCAGGCCGATGGACACCACAAAAAGGCCGATCAGCCAAAATGCAATGTTGTCCGTTGGCGGCGAGCCGAGGCTGCTCGCTAAAGCAATCGGCAGCATTGCGGCGGCGGCAGCCAGTGTTCCGAGGTGTATGAGCGCACCAACTCGAAGCGGTACGCGACGGACAATCAGGTGCGCATAAGTGTAACCGCAGAGCAGCGTCGCTTGAAAGAACACTAGAGCTATCGACCAAACAGTTGGCGCCCCGCCCAGCAACGGCAAGACCATCTTGGTGAACATCGGCTGGATAGAAAACAATAGAAATGCCGAGACGGAGAGCGTCGCCGCAAAAAGCCAAGGAACAATCCGTATCACTCCTTGCATCGCGTCTGCCGGCGAAACGGCTCTATCAAGCGCTGTCACTCGCAAACCTTTGGATCAATGGCCGGCCCTAGCTAGGCGCTGGGCCCTTAAATGCCGGTTACTCGATGTACTCGAACCTGATTTGGCCGTGCGCCTATGGCTAAATTTTTCCGAAAATGAGAGAAGAAGAGTCCTGGTTTGTCTCCACGCTATTGATATAAAAAGCACACGCGTCGAGTCGTTCTCGGCCTCCCGAAGGGGCGCGGCCGCCGGCCGGCGCCAGGAGCGCCGCCTAGGCGCGCCGGCGTTGCCTGATGGCGTATTCGGTGATTACTGGACCAGCGCCCGAATAGTCTTCCATGACCGACCGCATCACCATCCGCCGGCCCGACGACTGGCACTTGCACGTCCGCGATGGGGAAATGCTGCGGGCAGTGCTGCCGTACACGGCGAAAGTCTTCGGCCGCGCCATCCTGATGCCGAACCTCGTGCCGCCGGTGCGCAGCACGCGCGACGCGATCGCCTATCGAGAGCGCGTCACGGCGGCGCTGCCGGAAGGGTCGCGCTTCCAACCCCTGATGACGTGCTATCTCACCGATGACACCGATGCCGATGATCTCGAGCGCGGCTTCCGTGACGGCGTGCTTGCCGGCGCGAAGCTTTACCCGGCAAATGCGACGACCAATTCGGCGGCCGGTGTCACCGACTACCGCAAGATCGTCGGCGTGCTTGAGCGCATGGAAAAGATCGGCATGCCGTTCCTGATGCACGGCGAAGAGGTTTCAGCCGAGATCGACATTTTCGACCGCGAAGCGGCCTTCATCGACCGACGCCTGTCGAAATGGATCAGGCAGTTCCCGGGCCTGCGCATGGTGCTCGAGCATCTCTCTTCGAAGGAGGGCGTCGATTTCGTCGCCAGCGCCGCGCCGCAGGTCGGCGGCACCATCACGCCCTACCACCTGACCCTGACGCGGACCGACTGGCTTGGCGCCGGCTTGAAGCCGATGATGTACGCGATGCCGGTGATCAAGGCCGCGAAGGACCGCGCCGCGCTGCGCCAGGCCGCGACCTCGGGCGCCGCCGCATTCTTTCTCGGCACTGACTCGGCGCCGCACCCGCTGGCGCGCAAGCTTGCCGCCAACGGCGCGCCCGGTATCTTCAATGCGCCGGTCGCGCTAGCGACCTATGCCAAGGTATTCGAGGAGGAAGGTGCGCTCGACAAGCTCGAAGTCTTTGCTTCGCTCAACGGACCCAAGCATTATCGGCTGCCGCCGAACGAGGATACCATCACGCTGGAAAAATCGGCCTGGACGGGGCCGATCGAGATCGTCGTGACCGGCCCGGACGAGCGCGCGCTGGTCTATCGCGGCGGTGAGACCATCGAGTGGAAGGTGGTGGCCAGTTGACTTCCGTGCTCCGGTGCGGGGAGGGGAGGGGAGACAGGTTGCGGCGCAACTGCCGGCGTGTGCACAAGTTGCCCGCCACGGGCAAAAGGGGAACTAAAGAGAGGATCGATGACTGGTTTTCCCGACAAAAAGGTGATCGCCGAGCTGACGGCGAAGATGCTCATCGAGGTGGAGGCGGTCCGCTTCATGAGCGACAAGCCGTTCATCTTTACCTCCGGTTGGGCTAGCCCGGTCTACACCGATTGCCGCCGCCTCATCTCGTTTCCGCGTGTGCGGCGCACGCTCATCGATTTCGGCGTGGCGACGGTCGAGCGCGAGGTGGGTTTCGAGCAGTTCGACACGGTCGCCGGCGGGGAGACGGCCGGCATTCCCTTCGCCGCCTGGATGGCGGACCGCCTGATGCTGCCGATGCAGTACGTGCGCAAGAAGCCGAAGGGGTTCGGGCGCAACGCGCAGATCGAAGGCCACATCGAGCCGGGCGACCGCGTGCTCCTGGTCGAGGACATGACCACGGACGGCCGCAGCAAGGTCAATTTCTGCCAGGCGCTGCGCGAGGCCGGGGCCACGGTCGAGCATTGTTTCGTGTTCTTCTTCTACGACATTTTCCCCGAGGGCAAAAAGATCCTCAGCGATCTCGGCGTGACACTGCATGCGCTCGCCACCTGGTGGGACGTGCTGGAGGTGGCCAAGGCGAGCGGCCGGTTCGAAAAGGCGAAGCTTCGGGAAGTGGAAAAGTTCATGAAAGATCCGGCCGCCTGGTCGAAGGCGCATGGCGGCGTCGCGCAGGCAGCGGAGTGAAGGTACTCGCCATGCCGGGGCGGGCGCGGGCCGACATTTTTGCGGCAGCGGCGCCAAGCGGTGCCGCTGCCGCCAAAGCGGGAATGCGTGTCCCTGAGGCCGGCGCATGAGCGAATTCGATGCCGATGTGATTGTTGTCGGCGCCGGCAACGCCGCATTCTGCGCCGCGCTTGCGGCGCAGGAGCAGGGCGCCCGCGTGCTCATGCTCGAAGCGGCGCCGGAAGAAGAATCCGGCGGCAACAGCCGCTTCACTGCCGGTGCGATCCGCGTGGTCTATGACGGCGTCGACGACATCAAGACGCTCGTGCCCGATCTCACGGCGGCGGAAATCGCGAGCACGGATTTCGGCACCTACACCGCCGCACAGTTTTTCGACGACATGGCGCTGGTGACGCAGCATCGCGCCGATCCCGATCTCGTCGAGCTTCTGGTCACGCACAGCTTCGCGGCGCTCAATTGGCTGCGCGGCAAAGGCGTGCGATTTATTCCGATCTACGGCCGACAGGCGTTCAAGGTCGGCGGCCGGTTCAAGTTCTGGGGTGGCCTCACGGTCGAAGCGGTCGGCGGCGGGCCGGGCCTCGTCGCCATGCTGACCGCCGCGGCGCACAAGCACGGCATCGGGCTGCGCTACGGGACGCGCGCGCTCGATTTGCTGTTCGACGGCAACCGCGTCGAGGGTGTGCGGGTGCGCCACGACGGCGCGTTGCGCGAGCTGCGCGCGAAGTCCGTGGTGCTCGCCTGCGGCGGCTTCGAAGCCAATGCGGAATGGCGCACGCGCTATCTCGGTCCCGGCTGGGACCTCGCCAAGGTGCGCGGCTCGCGCTTCAACGCCGGCGACGGCATCCGCATGGCGCTCGCCATCGGCGCCTCGCCGTGCGGCAACTGGTCGGGGTGCCATGCCGTGCAATGGGACATGAACGCGCCCGAGTTCGGCGACCTCAAGGTCGGCGATCAATTCCAGAAGCACTCGTATCCGTTCGGGATTCTCATCAACGCGGACGGCAAGCGCTTCCTCGACGAGGGCGCCGATTTCCGCAACTACACCTACGCCAAGTACGGACGCGTGGTGCTGGAGCAGCGTGGCCAGTTCGCGTGGCAGATCTTCGACCGCAAGGTGCAGCACCTGCTGCGCGATGAATACCGCATTCGGCAAATCACCAAGGTGACGGCCAACACCATCGAGGAGTTCGCGCAAAAACTCGAAGGCGTGAATGCGGCCGCCTTCCTCGACACGATCGAGGAGTGGAATCGGGCGGTGCGTACCGATATTCCGTTCGATCCGAACATCAAGGACGGACGGTGCACGAACGGCCTCGCGATCAACAAGAGCAACTGGGCGAACGCGATCGACACGCCGCCGTTCGAAGGCTATGCCGTGACCTGCGGCGTCACCTTCACGTTCGGCGGCCTGCGCATCGATACCAGAGCGAAGGTGCTCAACACCGATTATCAGGCGATCCGCGGCCTCAATGCCGCAGGCGAACTCGTCGGCGGCCTCTTTTATTTCAACTATCCAGGGGGTACCGGCCTCATGTCCGGCGCGGTATTCGGCAGGATTGCAGGCGCGGCCGCCGCGGGCGCGGACGGCGGGCCGGCATGAGCGATCCCTGGCCGACTGAATTGCGCCTGCACAAGGACCGCAAATCGCTCGCCGTGGCGTTCGATAGCGGCGAGAGTTTCGATCTCGCAGCCGAATATTTGCGCGTGCGCAGTCCGAGCGCGGAGGTCCAAGGGCACTCGCCGAGCGAACGCCGCACCGTGGCCGGCAAGCGCGACGTGCAAATACTCGAGTTGCATCCGGTCGGCAATTACGCGGTGCGGCTGGTCTTCGACGATCTGCATTCGACCGGCATCTTCACCTGGGACTATCTCTTCGAGCTCGGCCGCAACCGCGAGCGGTACTGGGGTGAATATCTCGGGGAACTCGAAGCCAAACACCTTTCGCGCGTCCCAGCGGGCAAAGCAACCCCATCGTAAGGTTATCGTTTCCTTGACGCGTCCTCTAATACGCAAGGGGAACGGCGAATCGAGCTTGACTGCTAATCCTGCGGCGTGTCGAGAATCTTCCTCTTCGCCGCAACCATTTCCTCCGACTTTTGCGTTTCTATCCAGAGGGGTGGTGGTCCACGCGCGTTCGCAAGAATGGTCGCTGGACAACCGGATCAACCGAAAGGATGAGACTCGTGGGCAAGCTGCTGTGCACGTTTTTTGTCGACGAACGAGGAGCGACGGCGATCGAATACGGTCTCGTAGCGGCGGGCATCGCCGCGGCCATCATCGCGGTGGTCTTGTCGCTCGGGACCAATCTCAACGGCACCTTCTCCGGCATTTCGAGCCAGCTGAAGTAGGTGGGCAGAACAGAGTAACGATCGGTCAACTTCGCTTCGGCATGATCGCTGCAGTGTCGGGGTGGGGCGTTTGATGGGGCGCCTGCCGACATCAGAGCGGCCTCGCCCCTTTCCCTCAGGGGCCGAGGCCGTTCGCTTTTGCACACCTCCCGACCTCGCTATCGGCCGGGACGCAGGCCGGCTTTTCTCCTACTATGACGCTAGCCAGCCGCTGCCGCGACGCTGCCAACGAAGGAGAAAGCCGATGAAGCTGCGTATCTGGACTGCCGTATTGTTAACGAGTGGTTTGCTCGGCGCCGGCGGAGCAAACAGCCAGTCGACGACGTCAGCCGGGCTAAATCCGCTCGACGCCGTGCCGGAGAAAATGCCGTTCAGCACGCCCTACGGCACGCCGATCTCATTGGAGAAGGCGCAAGCCGCGGTACAGGCCGCCGTCGCCGAAGCCAACAAGCACGGCTGGCCGTTGAACGTCGCAGTCGTCGATTCCGGCGCCAATCTCGTCACCTTCGTGCGCATGGACGGCGCCCAGATCGGTTCGATCGCCATTTCCGAACACAAGGCGCGCGCCGCTGCGAAATACCGCCGCGCGACCAAGGTTTTCGAAGAGTTCATGCAGCAAGGCCGCAACTATATCGGCACGCTCGACGATGTCATCGCTTCGCGCGGTGGAATTCCGCTGGTCGAGGACAACAAGATCATCGGCGCGATCGGCTGCTCCGGTGCAACCGGCTCGCAGGACGAGGTCGTGTGCATGGCCGGCGCGGCTACTATCAAATAGCGCTTAGCGTCTCGCGGCTGGCGTGGAGAGTGGTGCGGCGGCGGGGCCGGTGCGCCGCTGCCGATAACGTATTGTGACCGGAGGTCGGGCATGAGCGAAGCGACGCGCAGCGGGCCGTTCTGGGATATGATCGAAGGGCGAGCGCCGATGCCGCCGGTGGCGCGGCTCCTGGGCTGGACGCTTCTGTCGATCGATCCCGAGTGCGGCGAAATCCGCGTGCGCTTCGAGGCCAAGCCCGATTTCCTCAACCCCGCGGGTACGGTGCAGGGCGGAATTCTGTCCGCCATGCTCGACGACACGATGGGCCCCGCTGCCGTCGCTCTGCTCGGCGGCAATCGCTTCACGCAGACGCTTGAACTCAAGACCAGCTTCTATCGGCCGGCCGGCCGGGACCGATCGTCGGCTTTGGCCGCGTCGCGCACCGCGGGCGCGACCTGGTCTTTCTCGAAGGGACGCTGTCGGACGGCGAAGGAAAGTCACTCGCTGCGGCGACCTCGACCGCCCGCATCATCGAGCTTGCGGCCTTCAAATAAACTTCCGCCTGCGGCCCACGTCGGGCGGTAGCAGCTCATGTCGCCCACGCCCCGCGACCTGTCAGAAGCCGCATCGCCGCACGGGAGTTTTGCGCCCTGTGTATTCCGCCGCAAGAGATTTGGTCGCGATTGCTATTTCTCGCAGGCTCGGCCGCGAGCAAGCAACGGAGGTCTCTCAGTGCGGTACGGTCAGCATCGCCCAGTCGAATTTGTAGTTGAGGCCGACGCGCACAACGTCGCTCGTGAACCGGACATTCTGAGCAAAAATTACGGGCGCCGGGAACGCGGGAATGGCGTCGTTGAAGACGGCGTGTTTGCCAAGATCGACATGCAGATATTCGGCCTTTATCGACCAGTTGGGGCAGATCATCGCCTCGATGCCGCCGCCGAGCGTCCAGCCGGTCACGGTCTTGGTGCCGTCGCCAACCGCGCCGTTGAGGAGGGTGTCGCCCTCATGGCCGTGCAGCGAGCCCACGGCGAGGCCGCCGGTCACGTAAGGCAGGTACCTGTCGATGGCCCAGCCGACGCGGCCGCGGAATGTGCCGAGTGCACGGAGGTTTGAATCGCAATGCGGAGGCAGGCCGCCGCAATTGCCGTTGGGGAGGGGAAGCGTTCCGACCGTACTGCCCTTGATCCAGGCGGCCGCATCGTCGCCTTCAAGGCCAAGCACCACGTTGCTGAGCTGCCAGTTGTAACCAAGTGTGCCGCCGATCAGGCCGCCCCGCACCGCAAAACGACCGCTATCGAAGGGAGTGGCATCGGTATCTTCAGCGTGCCCCCAGCCAGCGCCTCCCTGGATGCCAATGTAGAGACCGGTCCAGTTGTAGGGCAGCGGCGCGGGGGCCGCGGCCGCTGGCCGGGCCTTGAGTGCCATGTCAGCCGCATGCGCTGTGCTCAGAGGTGCGGCCAAAAGCCCAGCCAAAACCGCAAGGTGGTTAAGAACGACGCGTCGCATGCTGTCCCCCTGCTACCCGCTGAAACCACGACCTTTCTTTCGCTGGCAGCTCTTTTCCGGATTCGACCTGCTGTCCGGCAACAGCGGCGACACTAGATTCATAGTCGCCATCCACGAGCACCTGTTCCAGGTGCTGCACGGCAGGGGCACGCTGCTTTCGCCGCCGTTCTTCTACGATACTCCCGGCACGCTCGGCTACAGCGACGCATTCATCCTCAATGAGGCGCTGTACGCTCCTCTGCGACTGCTTGGCGCCGAGCCTTTTCTCGCGCTCGAGCTGGTGCCCATGCTGCTATCCGCGCCGGCGTATCTGTTCACGTTCCTTTTTCTGCGGCGCTTTGCCGGCGCCTCGGCGGCGGTCGCGACCGCAGGAGCGTTGCTGTTCACCTTCCCCAACAACCTCTACCTGAAATCGGGGCAGGTGCAGCATTTCGTCGCCTATTACCTTCCCATCGTGCTCTATTGCGCGACCTCAGCCATCGCCAATGTCCATCGCGCACGCGTTCGCTCCTGTTTTCTCGGCGCCGCCGCCGGCAGTCTCTACGGGCTGTGCTTTTCCACGGGCTACTACATTTCCTGGTTTTTCGGGATCGCTCTGATGGTTTTCGCGCCGATCTTCATCTGGCAGGGTTGGCCCGCGGTGAGGAACTGGTGGCAGGTAAATCCGCGGTCGGTTCTGGTCCTCGCCTCGACATTCGCCGCAAGCTTCATCGTCGCGCTGATCCCGTTTGTCCTCATCTACCTTCCCGCGATGCGGAACATCGGCCCCCGTTCGTTCGCGGAGTATCCGTTCTACGCGCCGCAATTCGTCGACGCGATCAACGTCGGCCCATCCAACATCTTCTGGGGCAGGTTGGTTCGTCATCTTGTACCTGACCGTCCTGAGGCGAGCGGCGAGTTATCGATCGCGATCACCCCTCTGGTATGGGTGTTGGTCGGAGCGGCTGCCCTGATCGCGGCGGCGCAACGGCCGTTGCCGACGGACAGTTCCGCAGTCATGCGGCGCGCCGCCGTGCTTGGCTGTGCGGCCGTTTGTGTCGGCCTGTTCCTCGTGACGATCAAGGTCGGCTCGCTGTCGCTGTTTCGAATTTTCTACGCTCTTGTGCCCGGCGCGGCCGCGATCCGCGCCGGCTGTCGGGCGATGATCGTCGCCAATCTGTTCGCGGTCATTGCCTTTGCGCTCGGCTGCGCCGGCGCGCGGCCGCTGCTCTCACGCCGTCGGTTCGGCTTTCCCGCGAGTCTCGGCCTTGCTCTGCTGGCGCTTGCCGTCGTGGAGCAGATCAATTTCGCGCCCACAGCTCACCTCTCGCGTGCATTCGATATCGCTCGCTTGCAGCACGTGCAGGCTGCTCCGAGCTCATGCCGGAGCTTCTATGTTAGCGACGAGCGGAAACGGCAGCCCTATGGTCGCGCTGGAGCGGGAAAGGCCGACGATCAACGGATATTCCGGCCTGTTCCCGCCGGGCTGGGATCTGTTCGACACCAAGGACGCCGCCTACGAGCGGCACGTAGCGGCGTGGATCGACAGCCGAAAGCTCGAGGGTGTTTGTCGCGTCGACGTCGAGGCGGGAACCTGGACGTCTTCACAATAATGAGCCGGAGGGCTGCGCCCAAACAGGCAAGCCAAACCCGCAAGCCAAACCCGCAAGCCAAACCCGCAAGCCAAACCCCCAAGCCAAACCGGAGCGGCTCGCCCAGCATGAGCCGGCTGTCGGCGGCGCTGGATGCAGGCACAATTCCTGGGCGATTTCCGGCGGGTGCCGGTCGACCTAGCGGCGGCTCGCTTCGACGAGCTAATCAAAATTGAGCCGCAGGCTGATCAGCCGAAAGGCAAGCTGCCGCGCATCCGCGGACAGTCCGAACGAACGTGGTGATGCAGCGTCGGGTAGCGAAAAGGTCAAGCTCACCATGCCATCGGGGCGCACATATGCCGCAGGAATATGAAACGACACGTCCCGGGCGTCCGGCGTGGTGAAGCGCCACCGTGCAACGGCATTGCCATTGGCAGAAACTTCAACCCGTTGGTCGTGTCCGGGCATGACGAATGGCGCAAGCGATAGATGAAAATCGGCGCCCCGCGATACATCGGCAAAACGCAAGATCAGAACGGCCTCAGCCCCGTCCGACCACCGGCCCAAGGATTCGGGGTTCGACCAGCCGCTGCCAAGCAGCTTGCCTCCCTCGGAGCCGGGAACAAACGACACGGATACGTCGGTTGGCGTGATCGGTACCGTGCTCAGCAGTGACGGTTCGATGCCTTGCCTGCCGGTATCTGCCGTACACAACACGACTTCATCGACGAGCCGACAATAGTGACTGCCCAAACTCAATGAGACGACTCGGTTCGCGTTGGAAAAAACGTAGGCCGTGTTCGATTCCAGTCCGTCGCGCGCGATCTGGGAGGGCTGCCGACGGCAAAAATAGTCAAGTTGCTGACTGCTCAGCCGTCCGGCAAAGAAGCTGTTTATAGTCATATTCAGTTTCGCGGCGAGAATCCCGAATGTCCAAAAGCTGTCTCGCCCTCCCGGCGTGTTGGCATCGTTGCATTGCCAAGGTGGCTCGACGATCAAATGAGCGTGGCTGCGTCCCAGCGCCTGCCAGTCGGCCCCATCGGTAAACGAATGCGCGGAGGTGGAATTCCATCGCGCTTGGATGAAGTTGTAGAGACTGCGGGTATCCGCCACCTGAATCAACAACGCGCAAGACAATGCGAGCGCTGCCCAGCGTCTGCCGAAGGCCGCGAAAGCGAGCGTTATGACGCCGCATAGGAGAAGGTAGTACGCCGGCCAGAAGAAGCGTCCCGAGGCGCGGAAGGCGCTCAGCGCCTCAAAAACGGGCAACGGAACGGAAATGTCGTAGATAGTCCAGCTTCCGACCGTGGCCTTCAACGAGAGAGCAAGAAACAGAGATACCGCGCAAATGAGCCAGGTCGCCGCTGCCTCGCGTCTGCAAAGGTTTCTGACAAATAGTGAAGGGCGAAGCGCAAGCGCCAGCGTGCCGAGAAGTATCACCCCCAGACCGAGATAGTTGTAACCCTCGTATTGTAAAATTCCGACTTGCGGTTGGGGTTTCAGGACCAAGGCGCCAAAGTTGCCCGGATCGATGGGCGCCAGCAGATTCATGGAAAACGCGCCGTATCCGCCTTCGGCATAGGCGCGCAGCTCTAACGGACGCAGTAGACCGAAGATGATCAGCCCGGCAATCGCCGATGCGAGCGAGATGCCAACACGAAGGCCGATCCAGTACAGGCGTGCACCGAGCGAAGCGCCTGCAACCTCCTTGCTCGACATCGCGGCCCGCAGATGTGCTCCGGTGTCGATGAGCAACACCATGACTATGATGTAAGCGTGGATGGTGGCAGCCAGGAAGCAAAGAGCGGCGCCGGCCGCGAGCTGCCACTTCGTCGGCGCCGCGCTCGACGTAAAGTACAAAATCAAGGCGGCGAGGATGAGCCAGTGGCTGGTCAGCGGGAAATGCCCGGATGATCTGAAAACGAACGGTGGCGCAACGAGAAACAGAAGAGCGCCGGCTATCGCTATAAGTCGGCTGTGCCCGGCCAAAAGCCACGAAATCCGGTAGCCGAAGTAGAGCTGAAGGACGCAATTGAGGGCGAAGATCAAACCAAGATACTGGAAGTCCCAGGGCAAAATGTCTCTCAGCGGCCACAGCAACAAAAGCAACAATTGGCACGCAATCGAGCCAGGCTATCGGCTCGCCGAGGGGATAGCCGAGCGCACGTGACCAGCCGAGCGGGAAGCTCAACAGCGGCTCGTGACGAAAAAACGCCCAGCCCAGTTGACTATGAGCTGGATCCCCCCAGAGCCAGGAGGTATCGAATGGATTAATGACCCGGTATCCGACGACGTAGACGGCGAAGGCAAATCCCGCAGCGATGGCGAGGAGAATGAGGGCGCCGTCGATGATCGTGCTCGGGCAACGGTCGTAAACCCGGCCTGCCTTGATAGCCGCACCTTTGAGCATGCAATCGATGCTTGCTTTGACCGAGCTGGGCAGAACCCGACTGTCCCGGATCAATATTCGCCGTTTCCGCGCCTGCGGCAAGATGTCGGCGAGCCCCGGATCGGCCTGGTCTTTGCTGAAGAAGGCGCTGGCGCATGCTCTGCGAGTGCGCGGATGTTAGGCGGCAAGAGGCAGATCGGGCGCGCCGGCCGCTCTTCCAGGGCGGTCCATTTGTGACGGTGCCAACTCCTTTACGATGCGAACGAGCCTCGCATCGCGCGGCACATCGGCCATGCTAAAGCCGGTCTTCAACGCCACAGCCTTCATGGGCTCGTTGGCACGCAATATTTCGGCCGTAAGGCGCCGCGCGCCGAGGCTTCTGGCCCGACACTCCATTTCGGCCGTGAGCAGCGTACCAATCCCCCTTCCGCGCCAATCGTCTGCGACCGAAAGCGCAAATTCGCATTCGAGCCGATCAGGCGTGAACGCATGGCGCGCCTCACCGATCACGATCGATACCGCCCCCACGTCGGTCTCGGCCACCAGCGCCAGGTCGTATCTTCGGTCGAGATGGGTCACCCGCTCGAGTTCCGCCGGGGGTAACTCCTGCAGCGCGCCGAAGAACCGATTGTAACGGGACTCGGGCGAGAGCCCGCGCACGTAAGCCTGCAGGACGTCGGAATCGTCCGGGGTGATAGGACGCAAGGTCAAGGATTCGCCCGGCGGCAAACGCAGCGCACAGGGAAAATCGCGCTGAGCCCGCGCCATGACGCTCACGCCGCATGCCGCAGCGGGTTTGGCGCAAAGAGGGTGCCCGGCTGCACGATGAGCAGGGCGGGACCGCCGAGCGCGGTGACGAGCGACAGGCCTGGCCGGTCGAGCGTGAACGATTGCCCGCGGCTGAGAATTCTGTCCTCGCGTTCTCCCTCCTCGGTAATCCAGAGATTGCCGAGAAGACATCGTACCTCCACGCAGCTGCCA
>Ga0210406_10002905_pt1 | contig 19122 bp, 17 predicted proteins | sample IncBWC30MmetaG_FD_155454 | JGI IMG/M metagenome (GOLD analysis project Ga0210406, IMG submission 155454) | Forest soil microbial communities from Barre Woods Harvard Forest LTER site, Petersham, Massachusetts, United States - Inc-BW-C-30-M | ecosystem: Environmental > Terrestrial > Soil >... | reverse complement strand
TGCGCGTTTTTCTTGCCGTTTCGTCGAATCATCCATTCGCGCGGCGGAAGTCGGTTTCGTTGGCTGACGCGGCGCGGGAGCCGTTCATTGGACTGATGCGCGAGGAGTATCCCCGGCACCAGGAGTACCTCAATGCGATCTTCGCGCGAGTAAATGACAAACCGCGCATCGTCGAGGAGCACGACGGTTGGGCTGGTCTTTTTTCCGCCGTCGACGCCGGCACAGGAGTAGCCATCGTCTCAGACGCGTTCACTTATGCATTCGGTGATCGCATAAGACTTTTGCGCCTGACGCCAGAGCCGAAACGGGTCGCGATTGGAATTCTTAAGCGGAGGGGACGGCTCAGTCCGGCCACGGAGAAGTTCTGCGAATGCGCAAGAAAAGCGCTGAAGACGCTCCGTTAGATTACGGCAATAGCCGAATCGCTGGTTTGTTCGTCTCATCCGCGCTTGGCTTGAGTTCGAATGCGAGCCAGCCGTTCGCTTAGCGCCTGGACGTCGCGCAACGTGATCATTTGTTCGAATCTCTCGGCCGAACAAAAGGTCCAGCGTCCAATCCATCATGACGCGGAGCTTCTTGGCCAGGCGCGGCAGCTTCATTAAATAAATGCTGCGCCACATCCACCAGGCGATAAAACCGGAGAACTTGACCCAAACGACGTTCAAGCGCACCGAAGCCTGGTGCGTCCGTGTACTAGAATTGTGCTAGAACGAGCCGGTTTCTGCTCGCCATTCGAGGATTGAATGATTTCGTCGGAACTCGGCGATTTCCTCTCGTAAATGCACTTTTTTTGAAATGAACAGCGATGTTTTGAAATCGCGGATTTCGGAATCCTAACTCTGGCGCGTCTGCGCCGTTCGGCACGCCGGAACGATTGAAGCGGCTTGCAACGGCTCTGCAAGGTCATTGCAAAGCCCGTTTTAGACATTGGACACGCCAAAACGCTGAGATGTGGAATTAGCTGGAATTAAGCGGAAAATCGTGCCGCGTAGTATTACTTGTCCGCCGGTTTCGATGCGGACGAGGCGACGATTTTTTGGAAGCGCGGATCGTTCCGGAGCGGATCGAACATTGGATCGAGCCGGAGTAACTCAGGAGTGAGCGGCATGGATTCGGCGAGCATACCGGCGCTTGGTATCGAGAGTAGTTTCTGTAATGCGGCAATGGCGCGGTCGGGTTCGCCCGTGCCCGCCGCTACCCGGGCGAAGGTCTCGATCCGAGCGCTACCCTCCAACGCGTCTTGCTCGATCGGGCGCAACGCCATACCCCGTTCGGCCAGAGCCAATGCGGCGGCTTTGTCGCCAAGACCCATATTGATCAGCGCGAGAACACCAATCAGAATAGAATTGTCTGGCTGCTCTTTGAGGAAAAGTTCCAGTTCGCTGCGCGCCTGTCGCCAAGTTTCCTGGGCGGCGGCATGCTCACCGGCTACTTCTTGTGCCCACCCCAAATAGAAACGCAGTTCGCCAGTGATATAGCCCAACGCGGGATCAGGCTTGGCCAATATTTCCTTTAGCCGAGGAATGACTGGTAGGGGCTGACGCTCCAGGATCGCCTGGTAGGCTTGTGTTTCCAAGGCCGCGGACACGTCGGCGTTAGGATGCAGCGGAGCGAGGAGCGCCGAGGCACGCGTCAGGTCGCCTTCAGCTTGTGCGATATTCGCCTTGAGTGCGATGATATCCACGTCGTCGGGTGTGATATTAAGAACCTGATCAAGCTTTCGCAGCGCCTCGGGGAAACGACGCTGAAGCCCATAGCACGAGCCGTGCATGGCGAGCAGGTGGACATCGCGGGGGTCGAGCCGCTCGGCTTCGTTGAGATACGACTCGATCCGGTCCCACTGCCCTCGCCTCCGCGCGACACGGGCCAGCGATTGAGGAATCTGGCTGTTATTGGGCAGGAACTGACGTGCTTGCTCAAAGTAACGCACGGCGGTGTCGTAATCCTTTAGAAAGGCGTAATGGTAATAGCCCTTGGCCATTACGGCCTCGCCGAGATTGGGCTGAAGAGTGAGCGCGGTTTCGGCGGCCTGCCGTGCCTCTTCACGAAGCGCGACCGTTGGTTGAAGATTTTGTGAGATATAGCCGCTCGCATCGACTTGCGACAGCAGCGCCCAGGCGAGGGCGAACTTCGGGTCCAAGCGCACCGCTTCTCTGAGATATTTCTGCGCGCCAAGGGAAATGGCCGGTGTGTTTCCCCCTTTCAGTGTATAAGCCAGACCACGCAGATAGGCATCGTAGGCCTCGACGTTGTCGGTGGGTTTGGCGGCGATGACTTGCTCTTCCTGACCGGTGAGTTTCGCTCGCAGCTGCTCGGCGATGGATTTGGCCACCTCACTCTCGACTGAAAAGATGTCGGTCAGTTTGCGATCGAAGGTATCGGCCCACAGATGGGAATCGTTAGCGGCTTTGATCAACTGCACGTTCACCCGCACTCCGTCGCCGCTCCTCTGCACACTTCCTTCCAGGACGTGAGCGACCCCAAGCTGCTGGCCGATCTCGGCCAGGTTTTCCGGCGCGCTTTTATAATGCTGCGTGGAAGTGCGCGAGATGACCTTCAAATCGGCGATCTTGGATAAGCGCGTCAAAATCTCATCCTGGATGCCCTCGGCGAAGTAGGCATTCGCTTTGTCTTCGCTCCGGTTTTCAAAAGGCAAAACCGCGATCGAGCGTTCCGTCGCGGCCAAAGATTGGGCACGCTGATACATCCAAGCTCCCGCGCCAATCGCGGCGACAATTAACGCCGCCCCTGCCGCCGCGAACGCAGCACGCCTCTTACGCGCACGCGCTTCCGTGCTGAATTTTGTGTAGCAGCCGTGGATGGCCGACAGAAGTTCGCGCGCTGTTTGCGGCCGCTTCGCAGGATCGACAGCCAACATCGACCGTAAGAGCGCGATCACACGCGCCGGGACGTGGGCAGTTTTCAGTTGCTCGAGCGGGAGGTCCTCGGACTGTTTTGCCGCAACGTCTCGGAGCGTGCGCCCAACAAATGGCACGCGGCCGGAAAGCAAATACCAAAGGGTCGCGCCTAACGAATAGATGTCCGACCGCGTATCGATTTTCGTCTGTTGGGAAGGAGCGAACTGCTCCGGACTGGCGAAAGCCGGAGTTCCAATAAAACCGGTTTGAGTTTGCTCGGCGCCTTGTGCCGTCCCAGGATCGAGGATTTTAGCGATGCCGTAGTCAATTACTTTGACGATCGGTGTACCGCTCGGGTCCGACTCGAGCATGATGTTGGATGGCTTGATGTCGCGATGCACCACTCCGCACTTTTCCGCGGCGGACAATGCGCGCGCCGCCTGCTCCATTACTTCGAGCGCGAGTGCGAGCGGCATTGGACCTTCGCGATGGACTTTGGCCTCGAGTGTTTCGCCCTCGACCAACTCCATGACATAGAAGCATTCGCCGTCTTGTTCACCATAATGACTGACCCGCGCGACGTTTGGATGATGGATTTGCGCGGCGGCGCGCGCTTCGCGCAGAAAACGCGATCGGACTCCAGGCATCTTCGCGATTTTTCGGTCTATGACTTTAAGAGCGACCAGTGAATTTAAAACCGTGTCGCGTGCGCAATAAGTTATCGCGATTGCTCCCGAGCCAAGCTCGACCGGAAAGCCGTCCGCGCCGACTTCCACTTCGAAGTGATCGTACTTTAGCGGTCCAGGCGTTAATCGCCGGCCTGATATAGATTTTTCGGGTTCTTGACCCCCGCTCAAAAAACCCAGATCAGCGAGACAACGAAGGCATTCGCCTTTGGGGCCGACTTGCGTGAGCGGTCGTCCGCAGATCGCGCACGTACCTACGGTTGGTTCGGGTTCCATACCGCTAAATGCGAGCGCTCTACTTTGGTCCGAACGGCGCGTCAGGTCGATGCCGTTTTCAATCACACCGGTACCGTTCGAGTGCTTGCCGGAAGGTCCCCGCACCCGCCCATCGTCTTTTAGAACCGATGCAATCGCCGCCGTGCCTCTACTAGATTCTAAACGGCTACGGAAGAGTCGGTCGGTTCTACCTCGTTCGAGCAAGAAGCTTGATCCGCGTATGATCGCTGATTCGCGGCTAAGAATTTCAGGTTCGGCGCTCATGTTGTCAGAATCTGATAAAGATAAATGGAGCTCCTGATCGACATCGGCTGGATCGGAAACGGTGCTCGCCACCGATTCGAATTCAGTTTGCAAATATTGCCAGGCGCGTTTGACGATATTCGAGGCCCACATCAAATCATAACCGCGCGAAGTCTGGGCGTCCGTGGCGACTCTTGTACTAGGATTTGTGCTAGAATGACGAAGGTTTCTACTCGTCATTGCAGCCGAGTTTCGGACATTGGACACGCCGAAATGGCTCAAATATTCTGCGAATCTACAGTTTCACTCGTTTACAGAGTATTTGGGCCCTTTTTGGCCAGAAAATGTCCAAACGCGACCAACTACGTCTCCAGAATTGGTAGCCGGTCGGCTTGACGCGGTATTTGTTCGACATCTCGAGGGAGCGCGCGATGAGACTGACGACCAAGTCCATTTAGGCGCGTAGCGTGATTCCATCGCAGGCGCCATGCTTCTCGATTTTCGGACATTGGACATGCTGAAAAGACTCAAATTCGCCGACCCGTTGTTTTAATTCCCAGACGCGCAATGCCGCGAGCAAGAGGGATTTCGTCCGGGTGAGACTGCCGGGGGCGGCACGTTCGGGCTCGTCAGTGGTGTGATCGTTCGCAGCCCTTTGTTTGTGGGCTCGGCTTCTTCGTCGCGCCTTCGATTTCCGCCCGGGGCGAGCGGTCAAGTCGCTCACGGGAAGTTGTCCACTGCTATTCATAACTCCGGTGCATTACTCAGAAATCATCGCTGACTTCGGTGCCAGCGCGCGGTGATCTGTTTGGTTTTTGGCCTCGATCTCAGGCATCGAGATGGCCAATCATCGAAATGCTCGTGTTGAGCAGCCGCGCCATGGGGCTATTTGTTTTCGCCGCCAGAGCTGCATCGATGAAGTAATTTTGGGTTGCGTTTGGAACCTTGGCCCGCACTTCGATCTCGATCCTCGCGAGGGTCCAACTGCCTTTTGATTCTTCCATCTTGGCGATCACCGCTGTCTCAATCTGTTCGGGATGAAGTCCCGAGCGCTCTAACTCATCGGAGAGCGTCATCGAAAAAGATCCGCCCAGCGCAGCGGCAATCAGTTCCTCCAGGTTGGTTCCGTCCCCATCTTTTCCGAATTGCGTCCGAAAAGAGTACGGGGCGTCGCGTAACAAGCCGCTTTCCGTGCTCAACGTCCCTGCGCCATCTCGCAGGTTTCCTCTCCAAACCACTGAAGCTTTACGGTTCACAAATTGATATGCAAAAAAAATTAGCCTGTCCGCAGACAGGCTGATTGCAAGGCAGAATGACTGTGGACTTTGACGGTCCGTCTGACAACTCCGATAACCAGTAGTGCAAGGCCGAGCATGGCCAGCGTCGTACCACCTTCGGGTGTCGAGGTCGCAGTTGTCGAGCTGGAGAGGATGAAATCAAAATTGGTCCCGGCGCCCTGGAGCGCGAACGAAGCGGGGATATCATCGAACCCAGTAATATGCGCGATACCCGTGCCGCTAAAATCCATCATGCCCGCTCCCACGTGTCCGTTTGTCAAGGCAGCCAGGTCGAACGAGTAGGTCGTTGCACCGATGGTAAACGTCCAGATCGGCATGTCCGGACCGAGTAGGGTCGCGGCGATGCCGTCGCCGATGAAGCTTAAGTCATTAAACATCGTGGCCGTTTCAGCAGGAATACCGGCATAGCTGCCGCTTCCCGCCACCGTCTGCCACGGATCGATGAAATGCATCGTGACCGGTGCGCCTCCACTGGGCCCTGAAGCCGTGGTGCTACCGGCAAATTCGATTGATCCCGTGATTGGCGTCGCCTCTGTTTGCGCACGCAACAGCAGTGTGGCCGCCAAGATTGCGAGGATTACTTTTATTGCCCTTATGAGATTCATCAATTTCCCCTAGATTTTTTAATTATAACGAGCTCTGTTTCGGGCCTGACTGCTAATCTGCAGCGAACCAAGCCGATAGCTGAAAGCGCAGCTCCAAGTAGTAAAACGGTGCTGCCACTATCGGGAACGGCATCGCCCGTAAAGAGCGTCCACCCCGAAAGGCCATAATTTTGTCCGGCCAGTCCATTAGCCGGAATCGTGATGGTGCCGGTCAAGCTGCTCAGGTCCCAAACTTCCGAACCAGCGTTTGGACCATCGTATTTGGCAAACAGGTATTGATACCCAGTCGTGCCAAGATTTATATTCGTACCAGCACCGTCTAACCCAAATACGGCAGTGGGATAAGGTCCTCCGTAAACGCTTAGTGACCGTGTGTAGGTCTGTCCCGTCCCTGGATCGTTGAAATTCATCGTGCCTGGCGCCAGACTAATGAACTCGTTTACATAATTTGTTCGATCTTGGTCACCGGATGGTATGCCATACATTACTGTGCCCAAATCGTGTATGTCACCGAAGTCTAAGGCGGTCGCTTTAACTTGAGATGCCAGAGCCATGATGCCGAAGCACGCCATCACAACGGAGTATCTGATGTCTATTGTTATCATTCTTAATATGGTAAAACTTCTAATCGTGAGCTTTCAGTCGTGCCGAAAATAAGTTGAAATTGTCGGATGACTGAAATCTTATTGGATACGCCTTTTATACGTATCAATGGCGTATGTCAAGCACAAATTCTACGACGACGTTTTTAGCGTATAAAATTATTGCTTTCAGCCTGCGTGATCGGCTATGAGGAACGAGGTGTAAAACACTGCTGATGGCAAAATCCAAGAAGAACAAGAACAAATCGAAGCTCAACCTGACGGTGAGTGAGGAGCAACGAAACAAACTGGAACAAATAGCATCTTTAGAGAAGCGTTCCGTCTCCAATCTTATCGAGGTTATGGCCGATGAACGTTGGGAGCGATTGGCTGAGCAGCAGGGCATTGCTTACGCTAAAACCGTCGCGGAGGCGATGAACCTTAAACTCGACATGGACAATCCAGCAGACCGCGAGAAATTGCGCCGAGCAATTCTCGGTCTTGTCGCCGAGAGAAAAATGCCAAAGCAAAAACGGCATGGTTGAAACTCTCTCGTTCTTCTTTCTGGCAAGCATTTTGTAGTGCGATTCACCTACGCCTTGGAAAACCAGGACGCTTCCCCTAATTCGAAGCTGAAACGCTTTCCGTCACACGCTTCACCGCGCGGTGAGTGAACTGTAATGGCCGGGGTTGCGCGGGAGATTTTGGACATTGGACAAGCTAAAACGACTCAATTATTCCGTGAACGTACACGTTTGTACATTTACAGAATATTTGAGTTGTTTCGTGGGAACGACATTCCGCAGCTGCTAATATCTGCCACAGAACGCACTATGCTTGGCCCGATGATTTTGTTCATGCCGGCCGCCATGCGCCAGTTGGCGGCCGCGCCGCAGACTTAAGGCAGCGCGGTGCCCACCTTGGATTTGACCAGCGCGACATCCACCGAGTTGATCAACCCATTCGCATTCAGATCTTCGCGGAAATTCGAGCCCGTGACCGGCATGCCCACTTGCGATTTGGTCAGGCTCACATCGGAGGCATTGACGATGGCATTGCCATTCACATCGCCAACCAGCACGCCCATGGAAACAGGAACGTTGCCCATGTGTGTACCATCATTCACGTTAAAGAGCGTAACAGTGATTCTCTGAGCGTTGGTCACCCCGGTCAGATTGACCGTGACCTGCGACCCGCTCACGCTGAGACTGCTCACGCTGCCTGTGCCAAAACTTATTGAAGCGCTTCCGACCGTGACTGGGTTCGCAAAGTCAAAAATCATCTGATAATCGTTTGTGGCCCCGCCGCTGCGGCATTCGATTCCCACGTTGCCAGTAAGTGGCAGCGGGATATCGAAAGTGCCAGCTGCGCCGTGGGTCTTTCGCGAGAACGCGCTTGTCAACAAGGGCACTTCACCTAGAAATGCATTCCGCACCGATTCCGTCGTGCTCTCCGAGCCGTTATCCCTGCCGCTGCGATAATAGCCGCGGGCACGAATGTAAAAGGTCTGTCCAGTTGGCAAGTTCAAACCTGTCAGAGTCCAGTTGCTGCCAGTCGCCGTGCCGTCGCCGAGGGGAGCGTAGTTCGCATTGTCGGTTGAATACTCAAAGCTAACGCGGGTGAACTGCGAGCTTGAGCCGCCGAGTGTCCACGTAATGGTGGTTTGCGTCACGGCCAGGTTTTGCAGCGCGGCGGTGTCGTTACTCAAACGAGCGAATTTGTTGCGCGACTGCCCGCCGATTGTATTGAACTCTCCGCCCGCTAGAATCTTTCCGTCCGCCTGCAGCGCGATTGACTCGACAGGATTGTCCGCGTTCGCATCGAACGAATCAGCCAAGCCGGTGGTGGCATCGAGCCTGGCGATGAAGTGGCGCGGCTGTCCGCCGATGTTCGAAAACTCTCCGCCAGCTAAAATTTTTCCGTCCGCCTGCACCGCGATTGACTCGACAGGATTGTCCGCGTTCGCATCGAACGAATCAGCTAAGCCGGTAGTGGCATCAAGCCGGGCGATGTAATTGCGCGTCTGTCCACCGATGCTGTTTGGTCCGTGGAATTCACCGCCCCCTAAAATCTGGCCGTCGGCCTGCACCGCGATTGCGTCGATAAAACTGTTCGCGTTCGGGTCAAACGAATCAGCTAAGCCGGTGGTGGCATCAAGCCGGGCGATATAATTGCGCGTCTGTCCGCCGATGCTGTTTGGTCCGCTGAATTCACCGCCCGCTAAAATCTTGCCGTCGGCCTGCACCGCGATTGCAAGGACAATATCGTTCGCGTTCGGGTCGAAAGAATCAGCCAAGCCGGTCGCGGGATCGAGCCGGGCAATATGGTTTCGCGTCTGTCCGCCGATGCTGTTTAGTCCGTTAAAATATCCGCCCACCAAAATCCTGCCGTCTGTCTGCACCGCGATTGAAGTGATAGGACTGTTCGCGTTCGGGTCGAACGAATCAGCCAAGCCAGTCGTAGCATCGAGCCGGGCGATGAAATTGCGCGGCTGTCCGCCGATGCTGTTTGGTCCGGCGAACTGGCCGCCCGCTAAAATCTTGCCATCCGACTGCACGGCGATTGCATCGATCTCATTGGTCGCGTTCGGGTTGAAAGCAATGTCGAGCGTGCCGTCCGTGTTCAATCGGGCAATGTAGTTGCGAACCACGCCCAAAACGGTGTGGAAGACGCCGCCGATAAGAATCTTGCCGTCCCGCTGAATGGCGGTGGCGGTAACAAAGTTGCCAACAGTGCCGAGATTGAGCGTTTGGTCGAGCCTGCCGTCGGTTTCCAGACGGGCGATGTGATTGCGCGTTACCGCCGCTGCTCCGTTCGGCGCGAGCGTGAAGAAAGGACCGCCCAGTAAAATCTTGCCGTCCGCCTGCACTGCGATTGAAAGGACATAACTCCCCGCGTTCGGATCGAAAGAATCTGCCATGCCGGTCGTGGCATCCAGCCGAGCAATGTGGTGGCGCGCCTGAGCGCCGACACTGGTGAAAAGGCCGCCCGCTAAAATCTTCCCGTCTGTCTGCACCGCGATTGAAAAGACAAAACTGTTCATGCTTGGGTCGAAGGAATCTGCCATGCCGGTCGTGGCATCCAGCCGGGCAATAGCGTTACGCGTCTGTCCGCCGATGTGAACGAAACCGCCGCCCGCTAGAACTTTGCCGTCCGCCTGCACTGCGATTGAAAAGACTTCGGCGTCCGCGCTCGGGTCGAACGTATCTGCCATGCCGGTCGTGGCATCCAGCCGGGCGAGGTAATTACGCGTCTGCCCGCCGATGCTAGTGGGCCCGTTGAAATACCCACCAACCAAAATCCCGCCGTCTGCCTGCACCGCGATTGAAAGGACCTCATTGTTCGCGTTCGGGTCGAAAGAATCCGCCAAGCCGGTCGCGGGATCGAGCCGGACGATGTAATTACGCGTCTGTCCGCCAATGCTCGTGAAATTGCCGCCCGCTAAAATCCTGCCGTCTGTCTGCACCGCGAGTGAAACGACTTCGGCGTCCGCGTTCGGGTCGAACGAATCAGCCAAGCCAGTGCTGGCATTGAGTCGGGCGATGTGATTGCGCGCCTGTCCGCCGACACTGGTAAAACCGCCGCCCACCAAAATCTTGCCGTCTGCCTGCACCGCGATCGCATCGATTGCAGCGTTCGCATTCGGATTGAAGGCAGTATCGAGCGTGCCGTCGGCGTTCAGCCGGGCGATGAAGTTGCGCGTGACCGCCGCTCCGCCGTTGGGCGAGAGCGTTGTAAAGTCGCCGCCGATAAGAATCTTGCCGTCCGGTTGGACGACAATGACCTCAACCCTGCCGTTGGCGTTCGGGTCGAAACCGTCGAGCGCGGATTGCCCGCGCGCCGCTGCCACGCCGCCCGCCAGCGCCAAGCCGGCGAGGGCCATCAAACCGAGTCGAGCGGACGAATGTAATCTGGTTTTTATTTTTGGGATTTTATTTCGGTCTCAACCGTAGGACTGCACCGATCTGTTGCCGCAGGCAATACTGGAAAAGTAACGCGATTGTTACTTGTACGGACCGTCGGAGCGCGTGATCAATGTGCAGTCTGCTGCCACTGCGAGAACTCGATCCGTGCTTCACGCCTGGTGAAAAGGCTGCCGGGAGGCCGCTTGGGCGCTGACCGACGTGAGTTTCCTTACACTGCGATCTCCTCAATAATCAACCGAATTGACGACAGCCTCTTCGCTTACGTTTGCCGGCGAGATCCCAATTTGGACATACCAAAATGAGAACTCGAATTAGGTCAAAATAATGTTGAAGACATCGACATCAGCCAGGCTTTTTTGCTAAAGGACATGTATGCCGGGGAAAGGTCATCGTAAAAAGTCGTCGCAGCGGTCGCGTATTGCCCAGCTGAGGAACTTTTTCCACGGCTGGGTCCCGGATCTTCCCGATCATCGCGATTTTTTCTACGCGGCCCCTCGCAAATTCCTGCGCGCTCTGCCTTGGCGAGTCGATCTCAGAACGAATTGCCCGCCAGTTTACAATCAAGGCAAGCTCCACAGCTGTACGGCGAACGCGATTGCCGCGGCCATTCAGTTTGACAAGATGAAGCAATCGCGGCCGGACATCTTCGTGCCGTCTCGCCTTTTCATTTATTACAATGAACGCGCGATCGAACGCTCGATCCATTCCGATAGCGGCGCGCAGATTCGTACTGGCATTAAATCGGTGGCGAAACGGGGTGTCTGTCACGAGCGATTATGGCCTTACCGGATGAGGAAATTTCGCCAAAAACCGCGGCGAAACTGTTACACCGAAGCAGCAAAACATCCCGCCCTAACTTACCACCGCGTCCGGCGGACATTGCCACAGCTGAAAGCTTGCCTCGCCTCCGGCTATCCATTCATTTTCGGGTTCACGGTTTACGAGAGCTTCCACTCGAAAAAAGTCAGCCACACTGGTCGCGCTTCAATGCCAGTTCGGCACGAGAAGTGCCGCGGCGGCCACGCGGTTCTGGCCGTGGGTTATGAAGACGCGCAACGTCGCTTCATCGTACGCAACTCGTGGGGCAGCAAATGGGGAATGCACGGGTATTTCACTCTGCCTTACGATTATTTCATCAACCACCATCTTTCAGAAGATTTTTGGACCATCAGGGTAGTTAAGTAGCGCGGGTTATCATGGCTAAGGAGCTCGATTGGAAAGCCAATCGGGAGCTGCTCCTCAATCTTTAAATAGTTGTCCTCTACCGCCAATCTGTGCACTCTCGTCAAATCACGATAACGAAAGGAGGTACATCCGTTATGACAAAGAAAAAGAAGAGCAAGACGAAGAAGAGCAGCGGTAAAACCAAGCGGCGTAAGGGCAAGAAGTTTGGCGACAGCGGCCCGAGGCAATAAGGGCAGAGGCCCAATCGCAGCGAAAGGGGGCTTGGCCGATGCCATCGGAGCATCTACGGTCGATTGTTCAATGTTTCCCTTGGACCGTGTTAGCTGATATTCGAAATGATTGGCGGCAGGTGGTTTGCTAACTGGGCCGCGCCGCGATGGCTAATGACCTTCAACCGAAAGCTGAACTCGAGATCGCCCACGTTCTGTTCATCGACGTCGTGGCGTATTCCACGCGATTGATCAATGAGCAGGCGGCCATCGTGGCCGAGCTAAATCAACTCGTTAGAGAAACACCCCATTTTCGGTCGGCCGAAGCGGCGGGGAGATTAATCCGTATCCCGACGGGAGACGGCATGGCTTTGGTGTTTTTCAATACACCGGAGGCGCCGGTGCAATGCGCGCTCGAAATATGCGAAGCCCTGCGTGGCCATCCGGACATTCATGTTCGAATGGGAATTCATAGCGGGCCGGTCAATCCGGTGCCCGACGTTAATGACCGGCCAAGCGTCGCCGGGGCCGGAATCAATATTGCCCGCCGTATTATGGATTGCGCAGATGCTGGGCATATTCTGCTTTCAAAACGGGTCGCCGAAGACCTGTCGCACTACGCGCATTGGCAGCCCAAGCTACACGACTTGGGCCAAGTCGAAATGAAGCACGGGGAGGTCATGTCTGTTGTCAATCTTCATGGCGAGGGCTTTGGGAACTCAACGGTGCCCAGCCGAATGCAGCAGTTCCGCCGCCGGCGCTCCAGCCGTCGTGGTGTAAAGGCACTTTGGTGCACCGGGATATTCATCATTGCGGTCGTTCTTGCCGCTTTTGGGTGGTTTCTTTATCGTGCGGCCTGGGTGCCGGGGGGCATCGGCCGCGGTCTCTCGGATGCGAAGAGCCTCGCGGTATTACCGTTTGACAACTTCAGCGACGATAAACAAGACAGTTACTTTGCGGACGGCATCCAGGATGACATTCTGACAGCGCTTTCCAAAATCTCCGATCTTAAGGTTATCAGCCGCAGTTCGGTCATGCGCTACCGCGAAAACAAACGCAATCTTCCGCAAATTGCCCGCGAGCTAAATGTGACGAATGTCCTAGAAGGAAGCGTCCGCCGCACAGGAGATGAAATTCGCGTCACCGCGCAATTGATCGACGCTCGCACTGACACGCATCTCTGGGCCGAGCACTACGATCGGAAGACATCGGATTTGTTCGCGATTCAAAGTGAGGTGGCGGAAAATATTGCCACCCAACTGCGGGCTGCTCTCTCCCCGGCGGAAAAAGCAGCGATCTCCGTGCGCCCAACCAGCAACTTGGAAGCATTCGATCTTTTTCTCCAGGCGAAAGAACTGATCACGACCGCACCAGATACGCCTAACCAGAAGGAGAGTCTTCTCCGAGCGATTCGCCTCCTTGACGAGGCCATCGCTCGGGACGGCCGGTTTGCCCTCGCTTACTGCTGGGCCGCTATTGCACACGATAATTTGTACTGGTTCGACTTCGATCATACCGCTGCGCGATTGGAATTGGCCAAGTCCTGCGTCCGCCAAGCGCTTCAACTCGCGCCTGATCTGGGCGAAGCGCACTTGAGCCAGGCGCTCGTGTCTTATCATGGCTATCGCGACTACGCCCAGGCTCGCCAGCACCTGGCAATTGCTCAGCGCACCTTACCCAATAATGCCCAGGTCTATTCGCTCACCGGATATATTGACCGGCGCGAGGGAAAATGGGACGACAGTTTGCGGAACCTCAGGCGCGCGGCCGAACTCGATCCGCGAAATCTTAAAGTCTTGGGCGATCTTTCCGTTCTGTACGACCTCCTGCGCCGCTACGATGACAAGGAACAATTGTTTGGCCGCGCGATCGCAATCAATCCGGCCCAAACCAACTATTGGCAACTGCTTCGGGCGGAGACGGAATTGGAAAAAGGTAACCTGCCGAAGGCCCATCAGCTCTTCGATCAACTCCCGGCCGCCTATGATCCCGATGGGTCAGCTACCGCCGCGCGGATAAGCCTGTTCCTGTATGAAGGAAACACCGAAGCGGCGCAAGCCGCGTTGGAGGCGTGCAAACATGAGGGATTGATTGACGGCACCGGTTCATTACTGCCACGCAGTTTTTTTGCCGGTCAGATCTCTCGCGCTCGGGCTGATCGGTCGCAAGCAATCGCGGCTTTCAACATTGCTCGCGACGAAATTGGACAAAAGCTGCGCAATGATCCGGACAATGGGCTTCTGCGTGGAATCCTGTGTGTGATCAATGCCGGGTTGGGGCGAAAGGAAGAAGCTCTGTCCGAAGGACACCGCGCGGTTGAGCTCCGGCCGATCAGCAAGGATGCAGTGGATGGTCCCGTGGCGTTGACCCGTCTGGCCATGGCTTACGCTTGGCTGGGCGAGAACGATCCGGCGATCGAACAATTAGCTTATCTGGCCAAGACGCCTGGCGGGCCCGATTACGGGCAACTCAAGTTCGATCCCGCCTGGGCGGCACTTCGCGGCGATGCGCGGTTTGTGAAAATTGTCGATGGCCTTAAGCCACTTTCGGCCGGGCGTTAACCGGCCGATTCGCCCCGACGTGCAGTTGCTGAGACCCAGAGGGCAAACTATATGATTAAGTACCCAGTGCGACCGAACGATCCGAGATGCATTTGGGACATTGGACATTCAGGAAGTTACTCAAATATTCCGTGAAGGTACACGTTTGTACAATCTTCGATGTTCACGATATTACTTTCCTGTTTCAGAGTTGCGAAACCCTGTGTCAGGACAGCTTTTTAGATTTTCGTTCATTGGCTAGACAATATCCAAGTGCTTCGTCATGTGGACGACCGGCAAAGTAAGATCGGCCGCCATCGGAATTTCGTATCGCTCGGCGGAAGAATAGTCAAAGGCGGCGTAAAACGGCTCGCCTGCGAGCGTGGCCACGAGCTCAGCGGAATGGAAACCCGCGGCCTGAATCGCCGATTCGCACTCGGCCAAGATGCCACGGCCAATCCCGCGACGTGCCCATTCCGGATGGACGAAGAAAGCCCTTATGCGAGCTGAATCGCGTGCGGGGTTGAGCAAGGCATCCTCGCTCGATCGTCCACTGTCGCCTCCAAAAAGTGAGTTGCGCTTGCTCCAACCTCCGCAGCCAACAATTTGACCGTCACACTCAACGACGAAATACGTCCCATCACGAATTAGCTGCCTATCCACACCAAACACGGTGCCCAACGCCGCTTCCATCTGGGCTGGCGAGTAATGGATAGCCTGAAGCGCTCTAACGGAAATCGGGATGAGTGCCTCCAAGGCCGGGATGTCATCCTCTCCTGCCAATCGCAGTCGCCAATCCATCACGACGGCTTTGTTCCACGGCTTTGAACCTGGTAGTTCCGTATATAGGCGGGCGCTTGAAAGTGCTGTTGCAATCGAGGATCACTAATCGGCACGCCGGTAACCAATCGAAGCGGCAGTTCGCCAGCCCATACCGGCAGCGTATAATCGGCTTCCTCGTCAATGGGCGGACCACTACGGACTTTTGCTGAGGCTTCTGTTAGTGGAATCCGCAGCACAAGAGTCTTTTTGAGCTCGTCCTCACTAGGCTCGCGGACCTCCGCCCAACGGCCGGGGATAACGTGCTCGGAGAATGTGAGGAGCGCTCTTGTCTTTTCCATCGCATCCTTAACGGCGTAGGCTGTCCCGAACACCACGACGGACCTGTAGTTCATCGAGTGATGAAAAGCGGAGCGGGCAAGCACAAGGCCATCGACAAGAGTCACCGTGACACATACCTGAATGCCGTCTGCTAAGGCGCGCAGCATTCGGCTCGCTACTGACCCGTGAATATACAGTATGTCTTCAGCTCGTCCGTAGGCTGTGGGAATTACGATTGGCTGACCATTAGCGATAAAGCCTACATGGCAGACGAATCCTTCATCCAGAATCTGGTAAATGGTATCGCGTTCGTAGGTCGCTCGCCCAGCTAACCGTTTTAACGTCGTTCGCTCAGTTGGGACAAACGTTGTCGTTCGCTTCATTTCGTATTCTCCGGTGAATTCGAAAATGGAAACAGTTCGTTCATCTCGCTTGAGTAGAATCAATTCGGCGCTGCCAACGTGATCAGATTTATATCGCCAAGCCGTCGAGTGCAGAGGATCTGGAGCGGGAACTGGTCACTGCGGTGGCGGAAAGAATAACCAAGGCGGCACAAGCCCAGCTCCAAGTAACAGTACAGTTGGGGCTAAAGTGGACGTCCACGCTGTTGTAAGCATAATGTGTTATTCAGTCTAGCGCCACCGCGGGCGACACTTTGTCCGAAAGTGTAGTTCCAAAGTCCCCTTAATGGGATCGCTTTCCTATCTAGGCCGCGAGATTATCCGCTCAGGTCACTATTCCATAAGAGACGGCAATCACGAACTCACCCAGAAGATGCCTCAACTTTCCTTTAATCGCCACATTAGAATGCCGACAATAGGGAACCATATTATCTGACCTAACATGACCAGGTGTATCACGTCGGCGTGTCCTGAGACTCCGGCCACAACTGCGATAACGCTCGCCGCTCCCACGAAAAAGCCATAGATTCCTGCGGCCGGAGCAAGCAACCGGCTTTTCACAATTGAAACCGACCAGAGCACAATCGCCATTGCCCAAGCCACGACGAAGATTTCAGCGAATGCCTGATTAAGCAGATCGTTATAGGCAAGGAGGACACGCCACTGCTCACTCACTTGGGGCGGCTCAAAAATAACTTTACGCAAAACAGCCGGCCCGACGAAACCATCGACGGTGGCAGAGGATATCACCGCTGCACAGGCAAATCCAAATACTACGAGCGCAGCAATAGCGAGGCGGTCGGGTGAAGTCAGGTGGCGCGCGATTGCAAGCGCGCCGAGGAACAAGGCTGCCACGCTGACGATCGCGAGCGCATGGGCGACGACCAGCAGGTACGCTGTGCGGGCAAACTGGTCTGGTGCGAAGAGATCGTGACCAGAGGGGTGAATAAGTAAAGTGATGACGCCGCCGATTGTTCCAACTATTAGTGCTATGCCGCCAATTCGGTTATCTTTCATGCTCGTGAGCTTGAACACCGAAAATTCACTTGTCCATTGCGAGAGACGCGAAACCGAACATCGAGGCGCTCGGTGTCCATAAACGTGAGCATTTTGAAACAAAAAATCGACCAACGGGTTCGGCGTACGCGCGACCGGCTCGGCGACGCGCTCCTAAAGCTACTCTTGGAGAAGCCTTACGAGACAATCACGGTGCAGGACGTACTGCATCGGGCAAAGGTCAGTCGCTCGACCTTCTACGTGCACTACCGCAACAAGGAGGACCTGTTCCTAAGCGATGTTGACGAGTTCTTAGAGGGGATGGCCACAATGCTGTTACGGCGGAAGGAGTCGTCGGATCGTATAGCGCCGGTGCGCGAACTATTCGGCCATATTGCTGACACGCGCCAATTCTATACTGTGATGGTTACATCAGGCCGGATGCACGATGTCTTTGAGCTAAGCGAGGGGCATTTTGGCAGAGCGATCGACCAGCGACTGGCAGGGTTGCCACGGGCTCGTGCAATCACTCCGGAGCGCCGTGCTGCGATGGCACATGCCCTCGCGGGCAGTCTGCTGTCACTGCTCTCTTGGTGGATTCATCACGGCATGCGCGAATCGCCAGCATGCATGGATGATCTCTATCATCGCATGGTTTGGAGCGGCCTCGGCTCCGAGGTCGGTCTTGGGTGCCTCAATTAAATACGGTCCGATCAGTGTCTCACGATGCGCGCCTCGTAACTAACCATGAAAAGGAATCAACATATAGGGACGTAGCAACCTCCGACCCCGAACAATATCGGCATCTGAGAATTTAGCGCGTGGTGCTTCTGCGATTTGCTTCGTCGATGGCTAAGTATTCCTCGCGCGGCGGACTGAAAGTATCGAGCACGCGTGTCTCCTCGATTGTTTCAACGCCGTGCGCCACATTGGTCGCGAGGTAAAATGAATCGCCGGTCACGAGTTCGTGTGGCGTTCCATCGACAATTAATCTCATCCGGCCTTCAAGAATGTGGACGATCTGCTCTTGGGGATGTCGATGCTCCGGCATTGTGCTGCCGGCCTCGAGGCGCGCGAACATTTGATACATCGTCTTTCCACTCGTCACGGTCTGGCGTTTGATTCCCGGGCAAATGTCGATCCAAGGGTTTTCGTTTCGCATGGGCTTAGTTTACCTCACTAACTTTAATCTTGAAATGATAAGACGAAATATTCAAGCGCTCGAGTAGGTAAAACGGTGCATCGAAGCGTTAGCGTTCACCGGCAGCGCGACAGTCATAGCTCCGTCATTTGCCGTAGTCTCGTTCGACCGAAGCAACCCGGACCTGATAGTCAGCGTACCAACTGCGCTGGCCGGCACACTGCGCCGTTTGATGTTCGGCGTGCCTCTTCCAGGCAACAATCGCCTCCTTGCTGGCCCAATAGGAAACCGTGATTCCCAGGCCATCTGCGCCGCGCACGCTCTCTACGCCAAGAAAACCGGGCTGCGCTCGCGCCAACTCGATCATGCGATCCGCCATGCGCCCGTAGCCTCGATCGCCCTCTGTTCGCTGCGAAGTAAAGATTACCGCATAGTAAGGTGGCTGTGGTGTTCGAGCGATGGAGTTCGGCAGAGACGGCATCTAGTATGTGTGTCAATAAGAATGCCGGCGGATTATTGAATGTGCGTGAGGACCATCTCCAAGTCTATCCTCTGACATGTTTCAGCTGGGCTTCTCATACTGTAGTGCGTATAAACAATTTTATTCGGGTCCTTCACACTGAAAACGGCTCGCACCGTTTCATCATTGATGCCATCCTCAAGGGGAATATAACCTCTGGTTTTGAATTCACGCGCCGGATCATCGTACTCTCCTGTTTCGGTAACCCGCTGGGAAGCCCATCGATTGTAGAAATAGGTTATTTCATATTGATTCGTTTTGGGGTTGAATGTAATGTACCAGAAGACTTTGGCGCTTCTATTTGGAGTGTCCTTAGTGTGACGTTCTGTTTGAAACTCGAGATATGTATCGTCAAGAATGGAGGAGACAGACCACGTTCCGACCTGCTCTGTCACGCCGTCCTTGCGGTGGAAGGTCGCCGCTACATTCCACTTCCCGACTAGTGGAGCTAGCTTGCTCATTTGCTGGCGAATCCTCTGATACTCAGCCTCGTCAGCGTGCGCTGCCGGCCTTGTCCAAAACAATGCGGCGAGAATAAGGAGACCGAGGACTCCCA
>Ga0210406_10002903_pt1 | contig 19127 bp, 14 predicted proteins | sample IncBWC30MmetaG_FD_155454 | JGI IMG/M metagenome (GOLD analysis project Ga0210406, IMG submission 155454) | Forest soil microbial communities from Barre Woods Harvard Forest LTER site, Petersham, Massachusetts, United States - Inc-BW-C-30-M | ecosystem: Environmental > Terrestrial > Soil >... | reverse complement strand
CTAGTATTGTTTCACCCTACTCTCAGTATCTACAGTCGCACCATCATGGGAGACGAACCTGCCGGCTTGTTCTTGACTCTCGCGCTGCTGGCCGTCCTGTCGATGAAGAGGCCGGGCGTGTGGGCAGGGCTTCTTATCGGCGGAGCCGCCATTATGCGCTACCAGGCGGCACTTGTAGCGCCCTTCTTCGCTGTGGCGCTCTGGCGGTGCAAACTTATTTCGAATCCGAGACGAGAAGCCCTGAGGTGTCTTGCCGCTTCCACGGCGGTCGGAGGACTGATCGGTATCTATAACATTTACCTCTATCACGATATCGTTGGTTTGCGGCTCGGCCTTTTTGGGCCCGAGTATCTCCTGCCGGAGGGAGCATTTTATGCTATTGCGCTGACTCTTCTATGGCCCGCTATGTTGCCGATCCTTCTTATCGATCATTCCGATCTTACACGTCTTGCACGTGCAGCAAGTCTCCCAATCGCCCTTTTAGGTTGCATCTACTATTGGCATGATACAGGGGCATCGTGGGCGGAGACGCTCGTGTTAGGTCAACGGCTCCTGCAATGCGTCCTTCCGATCTGGATTGTTGCCTATGCCAGTTTCCTGGACATGAAGGTACTCCCGCTCCTGAGATCTCACGCGACGAGCAAGCTTATCCCTTTTTCCAGTTTGATCATTGCCCTCGCTCTTATGGCTGGGCAGTGGTACATCTTTTATAAGCACACAAGTCACCTGAACTCACTCAAAATCGCACGGGATGAAATTATTGCCAAGGTCCCCCCCGGGAGCGTCATCGTCGCAAATTACACTCTGGAAAAGTTGTTTGGGGTAGCCGGTTCAAGCCCCAGATATCGGTGGCTCCCTTACCTGAGCCCGGAGTGGGCAAGGTATTACGCCAGTCAATCCCGGCAGTTAGACCTGGAGAAACGGCCTTGGTTCATAGCACTGTTGCCTAAGCAGGCAGGGAAAGACAAAGCTGAAGCTCTAGATCACTACGCGCAGGCCTATATACTGGCGCCTGTTGCCACGAGTGCGCCAAACTTGAAGCTGTACGTAGCAGAAAAGCAATAGCGGTTCGGTTGAACTGCGTTCGGACGGGTAGACATTCACAGTGCCGGAATCTAGAAAGATTGAGTAGATGTTGAGAATTGAGCCCGGGGTCTCGGGGTTGTTTGTAATTAAGAGAATTGACACTCATCCATCAGAACTGCTTTTGGCGGGTAAGGCGATGAGTGGACTTCGTGCCTCTTTGACACATGCAGTTAAGCTTCATGTCCATAGACCCGAACTCGCAGCTCAGGCGATCCGTGGCTAGCATGTCTCGATTTCATTGGGAGTTTCTGGTTTGGCGTACGCGCATCATTCTGTCAGCACGCATACTGCTAAAAGCCCCGATTGTCTATCGCAACTGGATTTATTTTATCTTCAGCCGGTTGGGCCGCAAACCCGGACTCTTGCACCTTAGAAACGGCCTAACATTCAAGATCAGGCCAGACTCTTCGGATCGGTCGACCATCAGCGAAGTCGTTATTCTCAAGACTTATCCCCTGGACCTCAAGCCCGGTAACATTGTAGTCGACGTCGGTGCCAACATAGGTGCCTTCGCCATCACTGCCGCTACTATTGTCAAGCACGGAACGGTCTTTGCCATTGAGCCAGTTAGTAGTATTTATGACGTACTTTCAGAAAACGTTCGGTTAAACAATCTCGACAACATACTGCTGTCTAATATCGCACTGGATGCCTCCGAGGGCGAGCAACCTATGTCTGTATCTGGTTCTTCATCGAGCCTATATTGGGGACAGAATGGGGAAACCGAAGTAGTGCGGACCACCACGCTTGAGAAGTTCATGTCTGCACACCATTTAGACCGAATTGATTACCTGAAGATGGACTGTGAAGGAGCAGAATTTGACATTCTCTATAGTGCCGGAGATCATGTGCTCAAGCGCGTTCGAAGAATAGCACTTGAATACCACAATCGCTCGTCCAACAAGAATGCGCTCGAGTTAAAATGCGTTCTGGAAGCAGCAGGCTTTCACGTACAGATCGACGGTGGCTCTTGGAATGGTTCCATGATAGCCACCGCCGAGGCCCCGACCAGGCTGTTTCCCAGCTCCCTTAGATGCACGTACTGATCACGGGCGGGGCGGGATACATTGGCAGTCATACTGCCAAAGCTTTAGCTGGGGCAGGATTTCAATCTGTCGTAGTGGATGACTTGCGCCACGGGCACGGTTGGGCAGTTCGCTGGGGCCCTTTGGAGAAGGCAGACCTCGCGGATAAGGCTCTGTTGAGGGGTATTTTTCAGAAGTACTCAATAGAGGCTGTTATTCATTTCGCAGCCTTCGCCTACGTCGGGGAATCCATGGCTGCTCCCCATTTGTATTTTCAGAACAATGTGGTTAATACGATCAATCTGTTGGAGGTGATGCGGGAGGCTGGAGTCCGCCACTTGGTTTTTTCGTCATCCTGTGCGACGTATGGATATCCAGAGCGGATTCCTATTTCCGAAGACCACCCCCAGTGCCCAGTAAACCCCTATGGCGAGTCAAAGCTAATGGTAGAGCGAATCCTACACTGGTACGGGCTCGCCTACGGACTAGCTTGGGCGGCACTGCGTTATTTCAATGCAGCGGGAGCGGACCCGGATGGAGAGTTGGGTGAAATGCATACCCCGGAGCCCCACCTGATTCCGAGGATAATCGCCGCCGCACAAGGGGCTCTTCCATGCGTAGATATTTACGGAGTGGATTACACGACAAGAGATGGAACCGCCATTCGCGATTACATTCACGTGACAGATCTTGCCGAGGCACATGTGTTGGCGCTGCGCTTTCTACAGAGTGGCGGGGCTGCCACCGCTTTCAATCTGGGAGTTGGCTGCGGATATTCGGTGCGTGAAGTGATATCCAAAGTTGAGCAAGTGAGCCGGCGGAAAGTGCCTATAAGGGAATCTGCACGGCGTCCGGGAGATCCACCGGCTCTGATAGCGGATGCCAGCAAGGCGAATCACCTGTTAAAGTGGCGCCCTGCTTGTTCGTCGCTGGATCGTATTGTCGAGACCGCATGGAATTGGTATAGAAACAACGATCACAAATCCGTGCCAAGCCAACCGACTTGCTGACCCTTACGGACCAAACTTAGCCATGCTGGCACTCATCATTTGTGCGCTTGCTTTTTACCTGAGCTACCTGTGGGGACGCCGCTCGCTCGCCCACGGATTGACGATTGTGCTGGCCAGTGGGTACTTCTATGGCATTCTCCGCGCGAACCTTGGCTCTCCGTTTGGTCATTTCATTTTTGACGCTGCAGTCCTTGGGCTATATTTTTCGCAATCCTGGGGTCAATCGGACAGCAAGCGAGTAAACGATGTTCGGATCTTCACGCTCTTGCTAATGGGATGGCCGCTGCTGGAGTGTCTTTTGCCATTCCAATCTCCGCTTATTTCGATTGTTGGGCTACGTTCGAACGCTTTCCTCTTGCCCATTTTGCTGCTGGGAACCCGGCTCACAAGTAAGGATTTGCTCCGCTTGGGATACGGGCTGGCGGTACTAAATCTTGTGGTTTCAGCGTTCTCTATTGCTGAGTATTTCTTAGGAATAGGCAGATTCTTCCCGTTGACGGCATACACGAGTCTCTTGTACGAGAGTCGCATCGACGTAATCGGATTCCTCCGAATCCCGGGCACTTTCGTATCCTCGCATGTTTATGCCGGAACCATGGTGTCCGGTATTCCTTTTCTATTTGGAGCATGGCTGCAGTCAGGTCAATCGAGTCTGCGGCGACTGCTTTTGATGGCCGGCGTCGCCGCCGCACTTCTCGGCGTGCTAATGGCGTCCACCAGGGTGAATTTCGTCGCGGCCGTGATCGTCGTAGGTGTGGGTTTATTCAGTGGACGGTTGGGTAGCATGAAGCGGATCGGGTGGGTTCTGGTGATTCTCGCGATAGGGTATTTCGCCTTCACAAACCAGCGATTTGGACGGTTTAAGTCTCTGGCCGATAGCGACATGGTGTCGGAGCGGATCGGTGGAAGTGTCAACCGCACTTTCTTTGAGATCCTTGTGGACTATCCGATGGGGAACGGGTTGGGAGCCGGTGGCACCAGCATCCCGTATTTTCTTCAAAACCAGGTTAAGTATCCGGTTGCGATGGAGAGCGAATATGCTCGAATACTTCTGGAGCAGGGCGTCATCGGGCTGCTTTTGTGGATCAGTTTCATTTTCTGGTTTCTGTCCCGTTTGTTTCAGTTGGAGAAGGGCGAATGGCTGACCGCCCGTCGCATGGCATACGCTGCCACTGTGTGCAGTCTAGGGATTGGGTTGGTCGGTATCGGTTTGCTGACTTCGGTTCCGAACAGCTTGTTAACAATGTTGAGCATGGGATGGGTTCTGGTAAAACAGCCGCCTGAGCTTCGCCACGGATTTCAAGTTGTAAGACTTGCAGATCGCGATCGAATCAAGTCGTCTGGCTCGTTCAACCGTATCTGAAGTGACCCGTCCATGAATCATCCTTCTCCATGGATATTGATTTCAGGTGATTTTCGACGGGGCGGCGGGATGGACCGTGCCAATCTGGAGCTGGCGTATTATCTTGCCGACGAAAAACGGGTCCCAGTTCACCTCGTGTCGCACTTTGTGGAGGATCAGCTCGCGGGGCATCCATCAGTCACATTACACCTAGTTCCGCGCCCGGTCGGACTTCATGTGCTTGCAGAACGCTTCCTGAATGTGCGCGGGCGCCTCGTATGCAAGGCCATCTCTGCACACCATCCAGGCGTGCGCGTGATCGTGAATGGTGGCAACTGCGTTTGGCCGGGAATCAATTGGGCGCACTATGTACATCAAATCTGGACTCCCGAAAGCCGCGAGGCTCCCTGGTGGTTTCGATCAAAGGATTGGCTCCACCATTCACTGGCAAAAAGGGACGAGCGCGCTGCCTTTCGCATCGCGCAATCGGTTATCACGAATTCCGAGTTGACTCGTAGGCATGTTGTGGATTGCTTTGGCCTTGACCCGAGCCGTGTTCGTACAGTCTATTTAGGGTCTGATCCGGACTGGGGAGAGGTGACTTCGCTTGAGCGCGTGGAGGCACGCGCGGCTCTCGGAATTCCAGAATCGAAGCTGGTGGCGCTATTTGTCGGCGCACTAGGATTCGATCGAAGAAAAGGATTTGATCTCCTGCTTCAGGCTTGGGAAAGGCTGGGCGCCGATCCGGCTTGGAACGTCGACCTCGTGGCAGCGGGCGGCGGCGCAGTCTCCGCCTGGCAAAACAAGATCGATCGCGCAGGACTAGGCAAACGAATTCGCCTGTTAGGCTACTCCAATCAGGTGCGACAGCTTTTGGCGGCAGCTGACCTGCTGGTGAGTCCCGCGCGTTACGAGGCATATGGGCTCAATGTTCAAGAAGCGCTCTGCCGTGGTGTACCAGCAATGATTTCCACCTCCGCCGGAATCGCCGAACGCTATCCTGCCCCCCTGTCAGCCATGCTCATTCCCGATCCCGAGGACGTCTCGAGCTTAGTCGAGCGATTAAGAGGATGGCAACGGAACGTCAACGAATGGAAAGCCAGTTTCCAGCCCCTCGGAAAACTTCTTCGAAGTTACACCTGGAAGGATATGGCTGCCAAAATGATTGCGACCGTGGAAGGATTGGAGGCTACTACCCAGATCGGTGCTTACAAGGCCACTGTATCGGTGGCCAAGAGGGTATAAAAATGATCAAAACACATGCGAACGCATCGGATCCTGGGCCTTGCCTTTCAGGCACAATGGCTTCGACATCCGCACTCCGGAACGATCCATCGAGCAAATCGCGCGCGATTTCTTCGTAACGGTCTACAAATGATTAGAGAAGCTGTTCAGCCTGTCGAGGCAGGGCGAAGGCAAAAAGTTCTTCATATTGGTAAGTTCTATACGCCTCACCGAGGTGGTATCGAAAGCTACTTGGACACGATCTGCACCCAACTCGGAAGATTGTTCGACGTTAGTGTGATCGTTGCTAATGAGACACGCAAGACTAGGGAAGATGTGATTAATGGTGTGCCTGTTTCCAGGCTAGGTAACCTCATGACCGTTGCCTCGACATCTTTCTGCCCAGCGATGATTTCGCGGATTAGGGCCTCGCGTGCAGATCTCATCCATATTCACCTGCCCAACCCAACCGCAGTACTAGCCTATCTTGCTAGTGGCTGCACAGGTCGCCTGGTGTTCTCCTACCATAGTGATGTGGTGAGGCAAAAGGTACTGGATTCAATCTTTCGGCCTATTCAACGCGTTGCATTAATGCGCAGCTCGGCTATCATTGTGTCTTCACCGCACCTCCTGCGCTCCTCGGTGTTGTCAGAGTTCCAGGAGCGGTGTCACGTTATTCCGTACGGTCTTCCGATAGATCAGTTTGCCCGACCGGATCTTCGAAAGGTTAACGACTTACGGCAACGGTACGGAGAGCGCATAGTCCTGAGCGTCGGTCGGCTGGTCTATTACAAGGGTTTGGAATATGCCATCCGGTCTATGACACAAGTAGATGCGACTTTGCTCATCGTCGGCGATGGTCCCTTGCGCGCCAAGCTACAGAAACTCGCCGTCGACCTCGGTGTTAGTAATCGCGTGGTCTTTCTCGGCGAAATACCTGACGACGAGCTCCGCACTTGCTATCACGCTGCGGATGTTTTCGTTCTCGCCTCGATCGCCCGTAGTGAGTCCTTCGGAATCGTGCAGATCGAAGCGCTGGCTGCAGCGAAACCAGTGATAAATACTAACATTGATTCAGGAGTTCCTTTTGTATCCTTGAACGGCGTCAGTGGTATTACCGTTCCCCCGGCCGATTCGGTAGCTCTTGCAGCCGCCATAAATCGGCTACTGGATGACCCTGAGCTGAGAGCAAAGTTCGGACGGGCTGGGCGTCTTCGCGCGCAATCAGAGTTTAGTGTCGAGGCGATGAGCCAACGGACGGTTCAGCTATACGAATCCGTAATGGCACAACCACCCCGCACAGGTTTTACCCCTTCTGAAAGTTTGGGAGCAAAGAGTCGCTCGGAGTCTATACCCGTCACACGTGATTTGATGCGCCTCGACGCTCGCTCTTCTAGCTTTTCGGCAACGCATGTAACCTGGGCTGCAGATTAAACGCGCATGGGCTTTCGTACAAACTGTGACGTGCGTACTACCTAAACACTTATCGGTATCAATATTCGCCACCGGGCTCACGTTTTTGGATGTCATTGAATCTGCGATCCGCGCTTACTCTGAGGAACAAGGCAGTTCCCTCGTCCTTCTATGTTTTGGCCTTGATTCTCGCAATTCTAACGGGGCTTCTGCTCCTTCGCTTGCCGATATCGACTGGCCTCGCCAATCTATTGGTGTACTCAGAGCAACCAGAGAAAAGTGACTTGATCTACGTCTTGGCTGGTGATTGCTTCGGTAAACGCGTGCTTCTGGGTGCTGAACTCGGAATCCGCGGTTATGCTAATCGCGTTATCCTCAGCGGCGGAAAATATCAAGGTAGTTATCAAAGCGATATGGCCGTAACGTTCGCTGTGGAACATGGCTATCCAAAGGGCCTCTTTTGTCCGGTCCGGTTAAAAGCCAAATCAACAATTGAAGAGGCTATAGAATTGCGACCACTGTTCAAGCGATTACGTGCGAGGCGAATCATTCTGGTAACAACGAATTATCATTCAAGGCGCGCGGCCGTCACTTTTCGCTTGTACCTTCCGGACGTTCATTTTTTGTCGGTAGCTGCGCCGGATGAAACCTTTGATCCGGCTTCCTGGTGGAAGACGGAACGCGGCCGTCGAATAGTCCTCTCCGAATATGAAAAACTTGCAGGCACGCCCTTGGCTAGGCTCATGCCGATAAGAGATTGGCATAATCACCCAAACGCAGACGATCAGTAAATCATGTGCGCGTTCTGATTGAGATATGCGCGGTGAGGTCCCTAATGACGGGTCTTCTGAATGTCGAATTAAATATGAACAGAGATCGTCTCAAAAAGGATTGGTACGGTGGACGAAATGGAGCAAGGCGACTGTGCGCACGCACACCTTGCGAGAGTGCCCGCTAGATGAGCCGAACACTGCGATTCTTAGGTGGTGTCTGGCTGGGGTATCTCTATCAGGCCCTGGTCACGCTGGTAGGCTTTTGGCTTGCGCCATTCCTCTTACGTCGTATCGGTCAACACGACTACGGCCTCTGGCTGGTGAGTCTTCAAATCCTGAGCTACCTCATGTTGACGGATTTCGGTATAGTTGCGCTACTCCCAAGAGAGACGGCCTACGCGATTGGCCGCGCCGGTGGAGTGGAAGATGCACCCGGGTTAGCTCTCTTGATCGGTCAGGCGGGACGCGTCGTCTTGTACCAAATGCCATTCGTCGCCATCGCGTCTGTACTCCTATGGGTTTTCATACCGGCCGAGTGGAGAGGCTTACAGCCCGCCTTGGCCATCATTTTGGGAACTTTTGCAGTAGGCTTCCCTCTACGTATCTTTCGTGCCGTACTAGAAGGCTTGCAGGACCTTGCGTTTCTCGGCAGGATCCGCATCTTTAGCTGGCTCATCGGTACTGCGGCAACCATTGGACTGGTTTTGTTAAATTTTGGGCTCTACGCGCTCGCGATTGGGCTGGCAATCACGCAATTGGGTTCGGCCTTGGCCTGCCTGTATCGGTTACACAGCCAATATCCGAACACCCTGCCATCCACGTTGCCGGATTTGCCTCGCGGTGAGATTCTTAGCTTTCTGGGGCGCGGTTTCTGGATCAGTGTCGCTCAGGTTGCACAGGTTCTGCTAAGTGGAACCGACATTCTGATCCTCGGCAGGATGCTAGGCCCAAGCAGTGTTGTCCCTTATTCCTGCACTGGCAAGTTGGCGAATGTACTGGCCAACCAGCCACAACTTCTGATGGACTCCGCCATGCCAGGCTTGAGCGAAATGAAAGTCGCCGATTCGCGGGAAAGCATATTCCGGGTATCTACGGCGCTAAATCTCGGCATGCTGATGCTCAGTGGGGCTGTTGCATGCGTATTCGTCACTGTGAACAAGAGCTTTGTCGCCTCGTGGGTTGGGCCTGATCAGTATGCCGGCTTCACTCTGAGCTGGCTGATTGCAACAAATATGCTGCTGCGCCACTGGAACTTGACCGCTACCTATACGATTTTTTGCTTTGGCTACGAGCGTCAAATCTCATTGACGACTCTTATTGACGGTGCCGTGACTGTAGGGACTTCTATAGTATTGATCAAATTCCTTGGGTTGATTGGAGCACCACTTGGATCTATGCTGGGAGTCTGCCTCGTAAGTTTACCCCGCAATTTGTCTGCTCTGGCCGCAGAAACCGGCGTGTCGATCTTCACTCTTGCGGCGTCCTTGTGGCCGTGGTTTTGGAGGTTCCTGATTCCCGCTTTGGCAGGAAGCGTAGTTGTAAAGCTCTGGGCCCCGCACCTTTCGGTCCTTGCCCTGATTGCCATCGCCGTTTCACTGCTATACGTTGCGTTGATGCTTCCTCTTGCCATCCGGTCTCCTTTATGGCCATATGCGGCGCCACGGATTAATGGATTCTTTCGCACAGTTGGCATCGCTGAAATCGCTTAAACGTCGCGTCTCATTAGTTCAGCTTAGTCACGATAGATTTATTTGCTTGAGCGAGTCCCAAAGCATATGATAGCTACGTCAAATTCCTCAGTCTTACCGGAAGCACGGAACTTCTCGGGTGCACGGATTCCGGAATTAGACGGCGTCCGCGGTCTGGCAATCGCTTTCGTGCTCGCATATCACTACGTTAATATTGACATTCCAGGAAATAAGGCGCTCAATAACGCCTTTCTGTTCACACAGCTGATGTGGTCAGGGGTCGATTTATTCTTTGTTCTCAGTGGATTACTCATTGGCGGAATATTACTTGACCACCGAGAATACCGACACTACTATTTTACTTTTTATGCGCGCCGGATCCATCGCATCTTTCCAATTTACTACCTTATGATTGCACTGCTAATTATTGGTGCGTGGGCATTTCCGTACTCCTCTCTTTTTTTAGGAACTATGCCACTGTGGACCTTTCCGTTGTTCGCACAAAACCTGATGGGAGATTTTACGCGAGCACCTGTATGGATTGGCGTTAGCTGGTCGCTCGCCGTCGAGGAGCAATTTTATCTCCTGTTCCCGTATATAGTGAGGCTCTTCTCGAGAAGAGTACTACTGCGCCTCATGGGCCTGTGCGTCCTGGGCGCTCTTTGCTTGCGGACTATACTGATCATGCACGGCTGGGGCTTCGAACAGGTCTATCCCCTACTGCCCTGCAGAGCCGATGCGCTGGCGATAGGTGTTGTCGCCGCGATAATTATGAGAAGCGAGAACGCAATAAGTTGGATAAAAGAGAATTTCCGAGGCTTGTACTTCTGCTTGTTGACGCTCGTTGCGGTGCTACCGACTATGCTGAAGTGGAGGACTTACTTGTATGTGGGGACCATCGGCTACAGCATCCTCGCGATGATGTATTTCCTTCTAGTTCTACTTCTGCTGGTTAGGCCTCTTCCGTTGATGCGGGCGGTTGCTACCGCCCGCTGGCTACGTTGGCTCGGGACGGTATCTTACTGTGTGTATCTCATTCACCAGCCCGTCCGGATGGGACTTTTTCTCTTATTTCGGCTTGGCAATAATCCGAGCATTACCGGGCTGCCTACGTTAATAGTGACCTTGGCGGCGCTAACGGTAACCTGCGTCGTTGCCCAAGGCTCTTGGCTCATGCTTGAAAATCCGCTTATAAAACGGGCTCACCGGCTCTATCAGTATTAGCTGGCTCTGTGCCTGCTCTCCAGCAGGAGTCGCACCTGCCGCAGGAGAACTCCAATCTCAAGAGGCGTTGGCGAATTCCGGCGGCAAGTATAATGCCGAAAGTCGAAACAATCGAACTCAACGAGACACTAGTCAGATCGCTCAACTTGACATAGACTGGAAGACGTGACGTACCAGCCGAACTCCGACTTGATCCTATCTCAGTTAGAACAATCTGACGGACTGCTCAACATAAGCGGCTGCACTACTCGACCTGTCGCCGACCGTCTTCCTACCTGACCGCCTCCTCAGAACCCAGAATGGAGATTTACGCTAGCAGGCCGTGGTAAAAACAGCACCACAACATGTGACCTAGAATCTGTTTGATACGTCATTGCTGTATGGGCATGGGGCGCAAGAAGCATAGGGATAGGCAGCAGGGTCTTTGCGTGACGTCGAGGGAGATTGTGGCCACTCCTGGGACGCGTTTTATGAGCGGTTGAACACGGTATTGAACGCCGAGGAGTTTGACCAACGCATCGAAGCGGTGTGCCGAAAATATTACAAGAGCAGTTCGGGCCGCCCTTCGATCACGCCGGGAACGTATTTCGGGATGCCCCTGTTGGGTTACTTGGAGGGCATCGATTCAGAGCGAGGCATCACTTGGCGCGAGGCCGATTCACTGAGCTTCCGCAAGTTCCTGGGCTACGATCTGAGCGAGCTGACGACAAATGATCATTCGACGGTGTCGTGCACGCGGCGGCTGTATGCAGTCCACATCGGGCGCGGTGCTCGCGATGATGGTGCAGGCGGCCGATTGCGGCGACACGACGAGCTACGCGGAAACGCTCGACGCCGCGCAGTTCGAAGCCCGGAAGGGGACCCGGCGGGCATCGAGGAAGTCGTGATGGACAAGGGCTATTACAGCGGCGCGGTGTCGGTGGGCTTAGCGGAGCGCGAGATTCGCAGTTATGTGCCGGAACCGGAGCGCGGCCAGCGAAACTGGGCGGGCAAAGCGGAAGAACAACGTTGTGTGTACGCGAACCGGCGGCGGGTGCGGGCACAGCGGTCCAAGCGATTACAGAACCTACGCGGCGAGTTATGCGAACGGAGCTTCGCACACTGCTGTGAAACCGGCAGCATGCGGCGAATGTACGTACGCGGCACGGACAATGCGCTGAAGCGGGTGTTGGTGCAGGCGGCCGCGTTCAACATTGGGTTGTTTGCTCCCCAAGTTGAGCGGCTGGGGCAAGCCGCGGCAAGCACAGGGGCGGAGAAACGCCTTAATTGCGCTCGTATTCGCCGGACAGGCAATCCGGAGCACGTTCCGAACGGTTTGGAACTGGCATTAGAGCTTCTGCTCCCAATTGTCTCCGGAGATCATGCCTACGCCCAGTTGGCGAGTCGTCTTCCAATAGCGGGGGATTCTGCCACGGCCTGCTAGTAGCGAGACCTGCAATCGATCGGACGGTCTCTGGAACACAATGATATCTAAAGGGCAGAAATGGCTTTCTGAAGAAGTCCTGCAAAGGAGAACTCTAAACTTGGGCTCAGGCCGCAAGCAAGTAGAACACGCGGTCAATCTCGATTTCGCTGCCGCTACTAAACCTGATCTGGTCTGTGATTTGAATCAGGTGCCATGGCTGTTGCCCGAAAATCATTTTCAGGAAGTGTTGGCCTACGATGTCATCGAGCACCTGGAAAACATCGTGGCCGTAATGGAAGAGATTCATCGGATTTGTATTAATGGCGCCGTAGTACGAATCACGGTTCCACATTTCTCGTGTGCGAATGCATTCACCGACCCGACCCATCGTCACTATTTCGGTTGGTTTAGCTTTCACTATTTCACTGGAGAGAATCAGTGGGGTTTTTATTCGTCGGCCAAGTTCCGACGCCGTTCCAGCAGAATCTTCTTCTTCCCAAGCTTGATCAACAAGCTCGTGTGGCGCCTGGCGAATCGTTATCCGGAGGCATACGAGCGGCGCTGGGCGTGGCTTTTTCCGGCGTGGTATTTGTCTTTCGAGCTCGAAGTCATCAAAGAACAATAATAAAACGCGACCAGCATGAGTTTGGTCTTGACGTAACCCTCAAAATGAACGGTACTATCAAAAGCGCCGTAGGCACAGTGCATCGGCCAAGCTCAACCGCATTAACGTACTGGTGATCGGGCACGCTTATAGGGTCTTGGAAAACCCAAATTTACGGTCCCAGATAGCCGCGCCTCAAATACCGCGTGCGGCATGTTCAGCTAGTATCCTGCTAAGATCACGCACAATCCACTCTCACCCCGCGCACACGTACTCTGAAAACCGGCTCACGGTTGGAAGAGATAAGCTACGGTTTCACCTGGGTCCAAGGTGACCGTCTCCCCCGGACTTATTGAAATCACGATTCCCCCGCCGTAGGTTGCGGCACTAACACGGTATCGAGTGATCTTGTTCCCATAGTTGTATGGGGTGAAATCAATATTCACAGTTTGGGGAATCTCAGAGAAGGATGTAACCATGAGTAGCCGTCCTCCATTCCCCTCCTTCGCTCCGGTAAAGACCACAGGGCCCAAATTAGGCGCTGAAATATTCGGTTGAAGGATGTAGGGCTCAACGTCTTTGATAAAGTTAAACGCGTTGGACATCGCTAGCCATTTCTTGGGCGCGACGAAAGGGTTAACATGTTGTACAAGATTGCTGCCAATTGGAGCGGATTGATATAGCTCGGCACTGTCGGAATTCGGCCGGTATCCGTACACGCGCACACCCGCCATGCCGGCTTCAGCAGCTAACAGAATCGAAGCCGTAACTCGCTCCGCCCGATAAGCAGGTTGACTTAGTTTATCAAACCCAGGATTGAAAACAGCGCCCGCAGATTGCTTTATGTACTCGACTGAGCCCGCGTGGACCAGCAAGAGTTTGGGCTGGTGGCGCTGAATATACGGCTGGTTAGTAATGATTGCAGCCTTATCATCATTTAGCAAAGTGTACAGTCTATACCCCCAGTCAAACGGGTAGTCGGCAGCTGGAACGTACAGCGAAGAGTAGTCCGCAACGGTAGGATCCCCAAACCATCGTTGGAATGTTTGCGTATCCGAAGATCCGAGTATCGGCCACGAAATTGGTGTCCTATTGGGCACCTGATTAGCTGCGCTCATAATACTTGGCACGATGGTGTTGTCCCAGTTCGGAAAGTAGCCAATATCGACAGTCAAGGAAGGATCAGTCGAGGAGGTGACGACTGAGTTTGGCACATTCATTGTATTAAACGTTAACGTCGAGCTATTAATGACCGTCACAGGATACCGCAGATCAAGGTTCGCGTTACTCGCATTCTTGATTTGAATAATCTGTCCAGTGGAAAGACCATGATTCGGCCAAGTAACCGTCGCGCTATTCGAAACAATAGCTATCTGAGACGGCCCGTCGAATCCAATTTTCTTGCCTGTATATGCAAATTGGAACCAATCGGCCGGATTGATACTTACAATCTGCAAATTCGGATCCGTGGTGGCGTTGTAAACACCATTGGGAACGTTCTGTGTAGTAAACGTCCAGTCCGAGATGGTGTATGTTAAGAACGGTGGTCCTGCTGCAGCAGCACCATATGTAATATATATCCCTGACGGAGATCCGGACGACGTGATATCTATTGCAATTCCCGCTAAAGCGTTCGCCAAGCTAGCCGCAACCTTTAGCGTGTTGGCGTCGATCAGAATCAAATAATAGTCCGTATTCGAACTCAGTCCGCCAGGCAGGGAATACTGGCTGCCCCCGGCGCCAAAATGCGCAGGAGTGCCGCTCTCTGTAACTCCATGGTTCGGAACAGTGATAGTATCACTCAAAGGGTTGGCTACAAACGAAGTCCAAAAAGTCCCCCCTCCCACCTTGTGCGGACCATTCAACGCCCCTACTGAGGAACCCTGAATGTTGAAGTAGCTTCCGACCTGCTGGGTGTCAAATGGGTAGTGTACAATTCCTGTCCCGATACAGGGCGTCTGAGGACAGCCGAACACTTCTATCTCGGTAAAGGGTCCATTTAGGTTTACGTTTCCAAGCGGCTTGGGGTAATTGCCAAGCACGCTGTTGGTTTCATCGATCATGTCAATGCCGAGAAGCAAGTGTGAGTCGCGGCCCCCGGCCAACATTGTCTGCCACGCCTGCGGCACCCAGGAGGTGTGCATGAAATCATAAATCTGCGGAACGTTGCGAAACGCAATGTCGCCAGTGGCAAAGAGAGCCATATTCCAAGATCGAGCAGTTGGGAAGTCAGAATTCAATATATTGCTTTGATAGTACTGATACCAGGTTGCGTAATCGGGCAAAGAGGGAGTATCGGCGCTAAAGCGACCCGTCGTTGACCACATGCCACCTTCCAGTGTGTTAATCGCCGCGTTCTGTACTGCCGGTCCAATAGTAGAAGGATTTACAATCATCTCATTGGGACTGAGCCAATACATGTATCGCATAAAAAGTGACTGGCCGGGCGTATAGCTAGTCGCAATTGAACTTGTGCCGTTCTTGGAAAAATGCAAAAACTGTTTTACGTTGTCAACGATGACCCTTGTTCGTGAAACTAGCGCTCCTTTCGCTAAGTGAACATAGGTTATTCCTTCCGCCACTGCGGTCACCGTTCCATTGGATCCGACCGTGGCAATGGTGGGATCATCCGTCGTAAATGTCACCCCCACGGTGGTTGGAGGATCCTGCAAGCCGTCCGTGTAGGCGATGTAGGGATTTAGTGTACCTGTCTGCCCAGTCGTTAGATACATATCTTGCCACTCGGACCGAAGCGCCATAGGAGTGTGACCATTGTTGAACATGGCGAGTTGAGAAAGGGAAGCAGTCGAGGGCCAAGCTACATACGAATTGGTGGCTCCATCCGGGACCGTATGGGAGCAGAAAAATTCATGGGTACCATTGCTGAATCGAGTGGTATCTATCATGAAGCTCACCGCGGTTCCGGCGGGGACGGGAGGATTACCTCCTCCTGTTAAATTAAGCTCAGCGTCAATCTCGGGATCCCCGGTGGGCACCGTTATACCGTCGATGGCGCAATGATGAGCATTGCTAGAGACAGAAGCATTGATTGTTGAGATCCAGGAGATGGTGCCGCTTTGCATCGCTGAGGGGTCAAATCCGGAAAATCGCACCGTGTATGGCGCCGTTGCTGTGACTTGAACAGTTATCGGAGCGCTTGTCGCCAAAACAGTCCCCTCAGCGGATTTCGCGACCGCCGTCAGCGTCTTGTAGCCATTATAAAGATACTGTGCCGGATAGGTATAGTTGTAGGGCGGTGTCGTCACCGGGTCGACGGGGCTTCCCGCAATATATAAAGGCTTGCCGTCCATGAGGTATTCCACCGCAGCGACATTTGAGCTCCCCATCCCGGTGGGTATGCCAACTGAAGCCGAAAGGCTGAGATTACGAGTGACTTGAGTTCCACTGAGAACATTCAAAGTGATTGTCGGCGGTGGGGGTGGAGTTTGTCCTGGCAAGGTCACGATCGCGGTCGCCGTCTTGGGTGGTTCGGTAGACAGTGAGGCTGTCACCGTTATCGTTTGCGCGGCAGTCGTTCCACTCGGCGCTGTATATAGGCCGCTAGGCGATATATTTCCGAGGCTTGGGTTGATAGACCAGTACACACTACCCGTCCCGCCCTGAACGACAGCCGTGAACTGCTCCGTCTGCAAAGGTTGCAAGGTAATCTGTGACGGATTCACTGTTATGGACAATGGCTGCGACGGAGTGAGTTTGATGGACGCTTGCGCCGTTTTGGATGGGTCCGCTAAGCTCGCCGCAGTAAGGATAATCGTCTGCAAGGTACTGATTGACGCCGGTGCCGTATAAACTCCGTTTGTGATTGTACCAACCGGGGGATCGAGCGACCAGTTGACGGATGTATTCATGGTTCCCCCAAATGACGCGGCGAATACCGTAGACTGACCTGCCACGAGAGAAACGGAAGATGGTGTAAGCGCAATTGCGACCGTCGATTCCAGGAATATTGTCGCGCTCGCTGCCCGGGTGGGATCCGCTAAGCTTCTTGCCATTAGTGTAACGGCTCGCGGGCTATCGATGGCGGAGGGGGCCGTGTAAACTCCAGTCACGTTCACAACCGGTGTGGCGGAACCATCCTCCAGAGTAGAGGTAGTGTTGGAAAGGGCAATCGTACCTATTTCCGGTACCATCGACCATGTTATTAACGGTACATTGGTTCCGCGAATCGTCGCCTGGAATTGAGCCGACTGACCGGCCGTCAGGGATGCCGATGAAGGCATCATGGACATGGAGATCTGTCCAGTTTGACCCTGAACCATGGCTCCCGAGGAAATTAAGAGTGCTAATGCAGCTGGTGTATATTTTCGGGCAAAATGCATGATGAACCTATTTGTACTGGTACTTATAGTACTATGATTAGATTAGTGCCCGTGAGGGCTTGTGACTATCGCTCGTTTACCCTAATTGGTAGCAGGATTTCACGTAGTCAGTAGCTCTATCCGATACGTGGTTATGGACTTAGACTTGAGGCAGAAAATTGGGGACCGCGGTAAATCAGACAATCTAGAGGGTGTTCACAAAGGGGTTTAGCGATTCTCAGTGTCGGTAAACACTGGTTTTACAATGACTTGGCCAACGGCCCAGATCGCGTGGTTGGATCAGCCGGCCATGTTCGCACCTTGCCAATCGATTTCGCCTCGACTGTCGTAACGTCCCTCTTCGCCATGGCTTAAGATTCTTGTCTCCGTTCCTCCAAAAACCCGATGCGCTATCCGCAATCAGAGTGTTTTCACTTCGAACGCTCTAGCTTGTGGATCATCTTGTGACAATCCCAGCACACAAGCGCCAGATTTTCGGCGCGCGCGTGTCTCCGTGTGAGCGATAGCGTCTATGGTGAATTTGAAGGCGTTTGGCGCCGCGGCAGCGCGCACATCGCCAGCCGTTCTCCTTTAATATTTGCAAGGAGTTGAGCTTGTAGACTTCGAGGCACCATCGCGTCGAGGCCAGATCTTCGGTGACGTGTTCCGCGATGGTCACCAGTTTCGTTATTTTGGAGTGCACCGTAGCTGACCTTTCCACCACTTTCGCCCACTGATCGCATTTCGTGGACGGTTAAGCGCTCCGCTCGTTTTTTCGTCATCTGGTTCCGGTAGAGGATCGAATAAACCCGACGATGGTTCTTGAGCAACGACCGCTGGCTTCCGTGGTGAATCGGGCTCGTATTCTTGTTCTTCTTCGCTTGCATCCATCCTCGCCGGCGGGGACCCAGCGGCCGGCGACGCTGTCTCATTCCATATAGGGATCGTCGTCATCCCGCAATCGGTCCATGGCATTCTGGCTGGCACCAGCCGGTAAGTACCTGCTCATAATAGTCCTCGTTTCTCAGCTTCACTCCGCCTCACTCGATTACCAATCGTAGGTCGCCGGCTTTCACTTGTGCACCTTCGATTTGCTCGCCTTTCTTCAGTTTGCAACCGTTGCTTCTCTTGTCCGGATTGAACTCCGTCTTCTTCAGATCCTCCAAGTGCAGCCGTTGGAACGGCGCTTCCCAGGAATGGGCTGGCATGGTTCCTACGATGTCCCTCCATGCGACCGGGGGCGCACATTGGGATTTCTTTGGATTATCGGCAAGACTGCGTTGAAATCAGACTGACCGAGTACGGACCAATGGACCGCGCCCAATGCACCATCTGCGACGTTAAGAATAGGAAAACAACTTTTCGATAAATAACCTGTGTTCAATGGTTTGCATTGCTCCAAGCGGGCTCAAAGAGGGCCGTCCCCAAACCGGAGATTCCGCCGCTCCCTCTCGCACTCCCTAAAAGGAGACCTTAAGCTCTCACGCCAACTCACTGAGATTTGTTCCGGCGGCTATTGAGCTCTCAATTTAGAGTCGATTACATAGGAGAAGCATAATGCCTTCCTGCGAACAACACCCGCCTGCGAGTACTAGCGCAATTCGATCGTTTGCTGAAATGACTGCGGGGTTCGGCGTATTCTTCGTCGTCGAAGTATCGCGCGACTACTCAAAGCGCTTTGTTACTGGAGCATATCAATGAACCGAAGGCGTCTGGCCCTGTTGACAATCTGTGGTTTGAGCATCGCGCAAGGGGCCCTCGGCCAAGATGACGACCTGAATGAAGGTCCCGATGTGATGAACGCGCGAAGAGAATGGCTGTTCCGGCAGCGCGCTTATCCACGCGAGTTCATACCCTCTGATGCTCGCGCCAGAGCTGTTATAGACCTTAACCGGCAATTATCAGATCAAACTTCTGCGCGTGCCCATGGCAAATCGCCAGAAACAGTGCAATCGAACGTCGCCACGGGCTCTTGGACATTGATCGGCCCAAACCCGACAATAAACGGTAGCCT
>Ga0210406_10002902_pt1 | contig 19128 bp, 9 predicted proteins | sample IncBWC30MmetaG_FD_155454 | JGI IMG/M metagenome (GOLD analysis project Ga0210406, IMG submission 155454) | Forest soil microbial communities from Barre Woods Harvard Forest LTER site, Petersham, Massachusetts, United States - Inc-BW-C-30-M | ecosystem: Environmental > Terrestrial > Soil >... | reverse complement strand
GTGAAAAGATACCGAGCCGTTCCGGTGAGCAGCAACACCGGCACAAAGACTATGCAGATCGAGAGCGTCGAGACAAAGGTCGGGACGGCAATCTGCGACGCGCCATCCAGCACCGCGCGGACCAGCGGCTTGCTCATGCCCAGGTTCCGGTGCGTGTTCTCGATCTCGACCGTCGCGTCGTCCACCAGGATGCCGACGGCCAACGCCAAGCCTCCGAGCGTCATCACGTTGATGGTCTGTCCCATCAGACTGAGAATGCAGATGGAGGAGAGAATCGATAGAGGAATCGAGATACAGACGATCAGAGTGCTGCGCCAGCTTCCCAGGAACAGAAGGATCATCATGCCGGTGAGGCCGGCCGCGATCAAGGCTTCGCGTACTACACCTTGAATGGACGCTCGCACGAAGATCGACTGATCGGCCAGCGCAGTTACGCTGAGCTCTTTCGGAATGGTGGCAAGAATTCTGGGAAGGACCTTTTTGACGGAGTCCACGATAGCGAGCGTGGAGGCCTTGCCGGTGCGCGTGATGGTCATGAGGACGCCGCGCGCGCCATTCATCCGCACGATGTTGGTTTGGACCGAAAAGCCGTCGCGGACCTGCGCCACATCCTTTATGTATACGGTTGCGCCGTTCACCGTTTTGATGGGCAGGTTATTCAGCTCGTTGAGGATCAGCGGGCTGCCGTTGACTTTAACCTGGTATTCGGTCTCGGCCAGCTTAGCGGTGCCGGCCGGGAGAATGAGATTCTGCAAGGTCAGCGCGTTTGAAACGTCGATGGGCGAAAGCTGCTTGGCGTAAAGCTCATCCAGATTCAGGTCGACCATCACGGCACGGTTCTTTCCGCCGAACGGATAGGACACGGCAGCGCCTTGCACGGTGCCGAGCGGAGTGCGGATGAAGTTTTGGCCCCAGTCGAAAATTTCCTGCTCGCGCATGGTTTTGCTCGAGAGCCCGAGCTGCAAGACAGGAACGCTGGCCGCGTCGTACTTCAGGATATTGGCGGGGAACATGCCGGGCGGCATTTGGCGGATAGCGCTCTGCATCTGCGCATTCACCTGCGCGACCGCCATGTCGATTAAGACATTGGGATGAAAGTAAATCCGTACTACCGCGATGTTGTTGTAAGACTGCGATTCGATGTGCTCGATGTCATTGACATTGGAGGTGAGGCCGCGCTCGAAATTGGTGACGACGCGCTTCTCCATCTCCTCGGGCGAGAGCCCGGAGTATTGCCACAAGACGGCCACGATGGGGATGTCGATGTAAGGAAAAATGTCGACCGGCATGGTGATGATGGCGGTGACACCCAGGATGGCGATGAGGATAGCCATCACGACGAAGGTATAAGGCCGCCGCAGCGCAAGCCAAACTATCCACATAATGTTATTGTTGCAGGTCCTCCGGAAAGCCAGTATATCAGTTAGCCCTTTTGAGCTTCCGACTTCTGAGGAGCCGGTGTGATGGCAGATCAGGCCTTCGTGGCAGCGGCTAAGGCCTTTTGCACCGCACGGGGGTTTCGATCAATGACAGTAAGGTAAGCGCGCACTGCTAGGTCCGGCTCCGCGCGACCTTGCTCCCATTCTTGAACCGTCCGAGGATTCAGGGCATAAAGAACCGCAAACTGCGCCTGTGAAAGACCACTGCGTTGACGCACCGCGCGAACATCGATTCGCTCCGGAATGTGGTACTCGTAGCTCGGCAACTTTATATCGCCGCGGAAGTGAGCAGCGGCTTGCTTAAGACCTTTTACCAGATCGTCGCCCAACTTGGTCGTGCGACCTCGCGTTGTCCTTAGCGATAGCGGCTTTAAGCTCGTCCGCTGCTGCTTTGAGGTTCTTGCGATCGGCATTCGTCAAATCTTCCTTTTCGTCCTTCGAGTAGGCATACAAGAGCACCATGCGTTCCGGGACCGCGTAGAAGTACACAATGCGCGCGCCTCCACGCTTTCCCTTGTTCCGGCTGCGCTGCGTCCATCGCAATTTCCGTAAACTGGACAGGCGCGGTACGATGTCACCGGCCTCCGGGTATTCTGCCAAGAACCCACGAACAGCTTCGCGCTCCTCATCCGTGAGTAGCTCCATCGACCTCCGCGTATGCTTCGGTTTCAAGGACCGTCACAGTCACTAAACCCGATTATACGGTAGTCACGTAGACTTGCGCAAGCGAGCCCCTAAAGCTCGGTCGGCGACTGCAGAGGATGCCCAGGCAGCAGAGTTGCAGGCTTCGTAATGTATGGGCTCCCCGTCCTAGGTAGAGTGCTGTTTCTCGCCATTTTCTGAGCGGCTCCTCTTGAGCTTTCGGTCGTGGCTGGGTGTATGCTAATGAGGATGGAATAAGACAAGCTGGCCGGACAGGAGTAAAACCATGTCTCGCAACGATGGGTTGGATCGCAGATCGTTCCTCAGGAACGCTAGAATGACGGCGCTAGTGGGCGCGGTAGGATCGAGCTCACTAGGGACCGCGGCTGCTTTCGCGGCGGATGCCACGATGGGCGGCAAATATGATTTCGACACTCCCTACAATCGGATCGGGACCGATTGCATCAAATGGGACCGGCAGATCAAAATGTATGGCAAGGATAATATTGCCGCCGGGATGGGCATCGCGGATATGGATTTCCGGTGCGCGCCGGCTATCACCAAGGCGCTGGAGAAGCGAATCCAGCACGAGAACTGGGGCTACCTGGAGATGCCTACCGCGTTTACCGACTCAATCGTCAATTGGAATAAACGGCGTTATGGCATCGACATTAACCCTGATTTGATGCTGCTGACTTCCGGCGTCCACAACGGTATCATTAGCGCGCTGGAGACATTTTCTCCACGCGGGAGCAAGGTGCTCATGCTCACGCCCGCTTATGACGGCTTTTATGGCGACATTTCTTATGTCGGATGCACCCCCGAAGAGTGTCCCATGAAGCTCACTAACGGCCGCTATTCCATCGATTTCGAAGATCTCGAGCGGCGCATCAGTCATGAAACGAACACCATGATCGTCTGCAATCCCCACAACCCGACCGGCAACGTCTGGTCGCGGGAGGATCTGACGAAGATCGGCGAAATCTGCACCAGGCGCCGCGTAGTGGTGCTGGCCGATGAGATTCACTGCGATTTCGTGAATAAGGGCAACAAATACACTCCTTACAGCACACTCGCCAACAAAGACATCGTGATGAACAGTATCACGTTCAAATCCGGGAGTAAATCATTTGGGTTGTCCGCCATGAAAAGCGCGTGGATGTTCTCCGACAACGCGGACCTTATCTCAAGAGTGAAGGCGAACTACAGACAGGAGTCCAACACCCTTGGTATTGTCGCGAGCCAGGCGGCTTATACCGAAGGTGGCGGTTGGCTGGATCAACTGGTTCCGTATATCGATGGCAATGGTGACTTTGCGGAATCGTTCATTCGCGCGAATATTCCGCTGGTCAAATGGGTCAAGGCGCAAGGCACGTATCTGGCCTGGCTGGATGTCAGCGGGGTTGAGGACAAGATTGGCGCCAAAGCACTGGCCGCTGAGGCAAATAAGACCAACACTTCGAGGAAGCCGATCACGCCGGAGAACGTGATGGAACGCTGGTTTGTTCAGAACGCCAAGGTTCAGATCAATGCCGGATCGAATTACGGATTGGGTGGGGCCGGGCATATGCGGATGAATCTGGCGACGTCGCGGAAGACCCTGGAGATGGCGCTCAACAATATGGCGAGCGCGATCAAGAAAGCATAGAAGCTTACTTCTTTCTCGGTAGAAACCTTTTGTCGATGGACGCGACCACAACGTAATTCGGGTCCACCATCTCGTCCAGGTGGATCTTCGCCACCTTCGACAGCAGCTCGTAGGCATCCAGGCTCGAAAGCCCGTAGTCTTTATGTATCCAGTCGACCAGTTCGGTGAAGGCGATTCGCAGCGCGTCGTCGAGCGGCCGGTAGGCGCCTACGGCCATGATGGAATCGATGTTCTCAAAGCGCGGCCAACTGATCTTCTTGCCCTTGATGACGCTGACCTGCACTCGCGCCAGCAGCCCCACTTCGATCGCCGTCCCAGCCACCTCGCCATCGCCCATCGCGGCATGACCGTCGCCCATATATAGCAGCGCGCCTGGCACGTTGACCGGAAGATACAAGGTATTACCCACGCTGGCCTCGGGCGCGTCCATATTGCCGCCGAATTCCGCCGGCACGATCGAACTGCGCGCTTCGCCACCGGCGGGCGCCACGCCGATGCAGCCGAAGAAAGGGTGCAGCGGAATCTTCACCGAGAATTTCGAGTCCAGCGCCTGGAACGTGGCCGTGTTGCTGGCCTTGTCGATGGGATAGAACCAGATTTTCTCGGGTAGCGGCTGATGCAGCATGGGCGTATAGCCAGTTTCGTTCAAGGCTCCGAACCCCGGCGCGAATGCGCCGACGCCCTGATTACCATCCACCTGCAAATCGAGAAACTTCACAGCCAGCGTATCGCCCGGTTGCGCGCCCTCCACATAAAATGGCCCGGTTAGCGGGTTGTCTCCCTTCACCATGCTCTGCTTGTCGCCGGGCTTCTTCAATACATTGCCGAATGCGTCGAGCGTATTGGTCTCGATGATGTCGCCCGGCTTTACGCGCGCGACGGGCGCGGCCGAGCCGTACAGATACTTCACATCGTTGATGGTGGCGTGATACTTCACCACGTTCGGAGCCTGCGCCTCGGCTACGCACGAAAGAGCCAACAGAAGGTAAATTCGCATGTTCTAACGTAACAGTTGAGAAGGCTGGCAGCGGAGAGATGTCAAATAGGGGCGCGCGGCGAAGCTTTCGGCATGCGCGGCCGAAGATGAAACTGCCCCAAGGCGTGCCGCGCCAATGGCAGTGGTCGCCAAGCGTCAATGTCCGCATGGCTCGCGCTAAAATACGGCTGAGGCACTCATGGACAATGAGCACATGCAGACCGCCATCAAAGAGTTGCAGGATGCAATGGTAGTAATGGGACATATAGAGAAGCAGCAGAGCGAACACATTCGAGATCTAAGCGAGTTCAGCACCGAACGGAGCAGAATCTGGCCGAGATAACCGGCCAGCTCAACGGTTTGATCGGCTTCATCGCGGGCCAGCGCCCCGGAGGATCGAAGCAGTAAACTGACCCGGCAACTGACCTAGTAGCAGGCCCCATCGTTTCATGGGATACTCATGTTACCTTGAGACTGTTCGTCCCGTCACTTCTCTTGTAATTTCACAAAGATCCTTATTGAATGATGACCAATACGACAACCACAGCCACCGAGCCCCATGCTGGAGAGCGTGGTAGGGAGGTGCCCTATCCTCCCGGCAAGCCCCCTAGCAAGCCAAGGAAACGCGGCTTCATCTGGTTCTTTTTCCTTGTAATCGTAATAGGTGTAACGGCTTATGCCGTTTGGAGAGCCTCCCAGCCCGGCCTGATTCCCCAAACCAACCAGGGTAAAGGCGGGGGCAGGGGAAAGGGTGGACGGGGGGGTGGCGCCGGTGGAGCGCTGCCGGTGGCGGTCGCGACGGCGCGTTCCGGCTCCGTCCCCATCTATCTGGTCGGATTGGGCAACGTTACGGCGTTCTATACGGTTACGGTTAAATCCCGGGTCGACGGCCAGCTCATGAAGGTCAACTTTCAGGAAGGGGATCTGGTCAAAGAAGGGCAGGTTCTCTGCGAGATCGATCCCCGGCCATTCCAGGTTATGTTAGCGCAGGCCGAGGGCACGCTAGCGCATGACCAGGCGCTACTCGAAAACGCCAAAGTCGATCTGAACCGCTATGACGGTCTGGTTAAGCAACAAGCGATTCCTGCACAACAACTGGATACTCAGAAAGCACTCGTGGCGCAGTACGAAGGCAGCATCGCTCAGGATAAAGCTAACGTCGACAATGCCAAGCTGCAGTTGGTTTATTCCCAAATCACGGCTCCGATCACCGGAACGGTAGGGCTCCGGCTGGTGGATCCTGGCAATATTGTGCATGCCTCCGATGCCAATGGAATGATCGTGATTACCCAACTTCAGCCCATCTCGGTACTATTCACCATTCCGGAGGACAATCTTCCAGAGGTCACTAAGAAACTGCGTGCTGGCGCACATCTGCCGGTCGAAGCATTCAATCGCGACATGTCCAAAAAGCTTGCCGCGGGAAAGCTCCTGACACTGGACAACCAGATCGACAACACTACCGGAACTTCAAAACTGAAGGCCATCTTCGACAACCAGGACTTCGAGTTGTTCCCGCAGCAGTTCGTTAATATCCGCCTGCTGGTTGACACGTTACAAAACCAGATTCTGGTGCCAACTGTCGCGATTCAGACTGGCCAGCAGGGAACCTTTGTTTATGTTATCGACGAAAATCAGACCGCGCACCTCCGGCCAGTTGAAGTTCTGACATCGGACCAGTCTGGCGCTGACATCAAGAGTGGTCTCAAGGTAGGGGAACAAGTAGCAGTGGACGGAGCCGACCGGTTGGAGGATGGCGCGCGGGTTCGCGTGCGGCAAGCTGGCGAAGTCGAAAAACAGGCTGCCGATGATGCGGCTGCACTCGCCAATCGCGCCCGGAACAAGGGTAAAGGCGGTCAATTTAAGGGTCAGCCGGGAGGCAAGCGCCCGGATGGAAAAGGGGCGCCTCAGCAGTGAGTCCGTCCAGAATTTTTATCCTGCGGCCAGTGGCCACGTCGCTGATGATGGCCGGTATAGTGCTGGTCGGCATAGTCGCCTATTTTCAATTGCCGGTCTCTGCGCTGCCGCAGGTCGATTATCCCACCATACAAATCCAGACTTTCTACCCCGGCGCGAGTCCGGAGGTAATGACTTCGGCGGTTACGGCGCCGCTGGAGAAACAGTTCGGGCAGGTGCCAGGGCTCAGTCAGATGACCTCCATAAGCTCCTATGGAAGTTCTCTGATCACCCTGCAGTTCTCTCTCGATCTGGCTATCGACGTAGCCGAGCAGGAAGTACAGGCCGCCATCAACCAGGCGGGAACCTACCTTCCGACCCTGCTCCCGAACCCGCCTATTTATAGCAAGATTAATCCTGCTGATGCTCCGGTGCTGACTCTAGCGATCACGTCCAAGACCGTGCCGCTCATCAATATCGAAGACTACGCCGAAACGCGGATGGCCCAGAGAATTTCGCAGCTAAAAGGAGTGGGGCTGGTAAGCATCAGCGGCGGACAACGGAGGGCTGTGCGTGTACAAGCGAATCCCACCGCGCTGGCTTCGTATGGCCTTAGTCTCGATACCTTGCGTACCGCACTGAGCAGCGCGAATGTAAATCAGGCCAAGGGCAACTTCGACGGCGCCGATCAAGCCTGGACTATCAACGATAACGACCAGCTCAGCTCGGGAGAACAATACAAGCCCATCATCATTGCGTACCGGAATGGCGCGCCCGTGCGGCTTTCCGACGTCGCGAATATCATCGATGCGCCGGAGAACACCAAGCAGGCCGCCTGGGTCGGCACCAATCAGGCCATCGTTCTCAATATTCAACGCCAGCCCGGCACCAATATCATCGGAGTGGTAGATACGATCCAGGCGCTACTTCCGCAGATTCGCGCATCTTTGCCAGCGGGCGTGAACGTCGATGTCATTACGGATCGGACCACCACGATCAGGGCTTCGGTGAAGGACGTCGAATTTGAGCTGATGCTCACCATCGGGCTGGTGGTGATGGTCATCTTTCTTTTTCTGCGGAGTCTTTCGGCCACCATCATTCCGGGCATTGCCGTGCCCCTTTCGCTGGTCGGCACTTTTGGCGTCATGTACCTGCTGGGGTACAGCCTGGACAACCTCTCTTTGATGGCGCTTACCATCTCCACCGGCTTTGTGGTGGACGACGCGATCGTTATGATCGAGAACATCTCGCGCTACATCGAGATGGGCGATTCGCCCATGGAAGCCGCGCTTAAAGGATCGGCCGAGATCGGATTCACCATTATCTCGCTGACCGTTTCGCTGATCGCCGTCCTGATTCCACTGCTGTTCATGGCGGACATCGTCGGCCGCTTGTTCCGGGAATTCGCCGTAACTCTGGCCGTTACCATCCTCTTCTCGGCCTTCGTCTCCCTCACTCTGACCCCCATGATGGCGGCCAGAATCCTGAAGCACACACCGGAGCGCGAACAGGGCCGCTTGTACCGCTGGTCGGAATGGTGTTTTGTCAAAACGATCGAGCAGTACGGCAAAATGGTTCGCGTGGTCTTGCGCCATCAAACCTTTACATTGATGGTCGCGCTCGGGACGTTGGTTCTCACCATCTATCTGTATGCCATAGTCCCGAAGGGCTTCTTCCCTGTTCAGGATACGGGCGTCATTCTGGGCATTTCTCAAGCGCCCGACGCCATTTCGTTTCCCGCCATGAGCCGCCGCCAGCAGGAACTTGCCAAGGTCATTCTTCAGGACCCAGCGGTCGAGAATCTCACGTCATTCATCGGAATCGACGGTCAAAATACAACGATGAACAACGGCCGCATTCAGATCACGCTGAAGCCACTCGATGACCGGGCTGGCTTTTCAGCCGTGGATGTAATCCGCCGGCTTCAACCGAAATTGGCGGCACAGGTCCCCGGCATCGCTCTCTTCATGCAGCCCGTGCAGGATCTCACCGTAGAAGACCGCATCAGCCGTACGCAGTATCAATACGCCCTCGACGCTCCCGATAAAGCGACATTGGACCTGTGGGTGCCCAAACTACAAGCCCGGTTGCAGCAGCTTCCGGAATTGCGCGACGTCGCCAGTGACCTGCTCAACGCTGGCGCTGGGCTGCGCGTGGTCATCGATCGCGACACCGCCGGAAGGCTAGGCATTACTCCCCAGAACGTGGATGACGCGCTTTACGACGCCTTCGGGCAGCGGCAGGTCTCGACCATCTTCACGCAATCCAACCAGTATCACGTGGTGCTGGAGGCAGGCCCGCAATGGCAAACCAATGCGAACTCGCTGCGGGACATTTATGTGCAGATTGGCGCCGCCTCGCAAAATCTTGCTTCCACTATCGCCCTGGCTGGAACCAACACTGCCCTCACCGGAGCGGCGCCGATTGCGCAAGCCCCTCTGAGTTCGTTTACCCGAGCTGTTCCGGTCACTACCCCCATTGCGATCAATCATCAGGCGCAGTTTCCAGTAGTCACGCTCTCGTTCAATCTAGCGCCCGGGGCATCGCTCGGCGCCGCGGTGGATCATATTCGCCAGGCCACCAAAGAGGTGGGCTTGCCGGGCAGTATCGAGCCTACATTTCAGGGCACCGCGCATGCATTCGAGTCTTCGCTGGCGAACGAATCGCTCCTGATTTTGGCCGCCATCGTGACCGTTTACATTGTCCTGGGCGTGCTGTATGAAAGCTACATTCACCCCCTCACTATCCTTTCGACACTGCCATCGGCTGGCGTTGGGGCTATCGCGGCGCTCATGCTTTTCCATGAGGATCTCGATGTCATCGCGCTAATCGGCATCATTCTCTTGATCGGCATCGTAAAGAAGAACGCAATTATGATGATCGATTTCGCGCTTGAAGCCGAGCGCAAGGAAGGCAAAACACCTGAGGAAGCGATTTACCAGGCCTGCCTGCTGCGCTTCCGTCCCATTATGATGACCACCATGGCGGCTCTACTGGGCGCGGTACCGCTGGCCTTCGGCAGCGGTGTCGGGTCGGAACTCAGGAAGCCGCTTGGTATCAGTATTATTGGCGGATTGCTCATCAGCCAGGTGCTCACTTTGTTCACCACTCCGGTCATCTATCTCTGGTTCGGCAGAATGGCCGCGTGGGTGTCCCGCGCCCGTGGCAAGGATCCGGCTGAACATCCGGCGCTTCCGGAGATGACATGAGCAGTATCTCAGCGCCATTCATCCGAAGACCGGTTGCGACGACGCTTCTCACGGTCGCCGTGGTTCTGGCCGGGGGCCTTGCATATACTCTGCTGCCGGTCGCGCCCTTGCCGCAGATCGACTATCCAACTATTTTTGTGAACGCCGGCCTGCCCGGCGGGAGTCCGGAAGTAATGGCGGCTTCGGTCGCGACGCCGCTCGAGAAGCAATTCACCCGTATCGCCGGCGTGACGGAGATGACGTCCTTCAGTTCGGTGGGGTCGGCCAGCGTGATTCTGCAGTTCGATTTGAGCCGCGATATCAATGCCGCCGCCCGCGACGTCCAGGCCGCCATCAACGCCGCCGCGGGAAACCTTCCGTCCAACCTTCCTACCAATCCCCGTTACCGCAAGATTAATCCCGCCGATGCGCCCATCCTGATCCTCTCGATGACGTCCGACGTCGTGCCGCGCCCGAAGTTATATGACATCGCTTCGTCGGTCTTCGCGCAGAAGCTGGCGCAGGTACACGGCGTGGGACAGGTGGGCGTGGGTGGAAGCTCTCTTCCGGCTGTCCGCGTCGAAGTAAATCCTCAACCGGTCTCCAATTACAATGTGGGGCTCGATCAGATCGGAAGTTTCCTCCAGGGGGCCAATGCCAACAAGCCGCAAGGCGAGATCTCGGACAACGAGACAGCCTATCGCCTATCGGCCACCGACCAATTACTCGAGGCGAAAGACTACCGGAACTTGATTGTGTTGTATCGGAAAAACGCGCCGGTTCGTTTATCCGATCTGGGGCGTGTGGTGGATGAAACCGAAGACGTACGGAACATGGGGCTGTCCAATGGAAAGCCGGCCGTGCTCATCTTCATCAGCCGTCAGCCGAATGCCAATATCATCGACACTGTGGACCGGATCAAAGCCCTGCTGCCGGTGTTCCGGGCCAGCTTGCCGCCCAATGTTCGGCTCGATATCGACACCGACCGTACCTTGACCATTCGCTCGTCGGTTTTCGACGCGCAGCGTAACATGCTTATCTCGATGGGTCTGGTGATCCTGGTTGTGTTCGTTTTTCTACGCAGCTTCGCGGTTACTCTGATCCCTGCCATTTCGGTTCCCGTTTCGCTGATCGGGGCGTTCGGAATCATGTACCTGGCCGGTTATACGCTTGATAACTTGTCGCTGATGGGACTGGCGATCGCGACCGGGTTCGTGGTCGACGATGCCATCGTAGTCATCGAAAATATCACCCGCCACATCGAAAACGGCATGCAGCCGATGCAAGCTGCGCTGCGCGGCGCCCAGGAAATCGGCTTTACCGTGCTGTCGATGAGCGTCTCTTTGATTGCCGTATTTATTCCGATCTTGATGATGAGTGGAATCGTGGGACGGCTCTTCCGCGAGTTCGCGGTGGTTCTCTCCGTCTCCATCTTCATGTCGTTGCTCATTTCGCTCACCACTACGCCCATGATGTGCGCGCGCATGTTGAAGCCCAAACACGAGCATGGCCGGCTTTACAACACGACCGAGAAGTTCTTTCAATGGATTCTCTCCACGTATGCATCCGCTCTGGACGTGGTTTTAAACCGCACCGCGCCCGTGATGATTGTAATGGCGCTGACCATGGGCGTCAGCGTCTACTTATATATCAAGATTCCAAAAGGATTCTTTCCCCAGCAGGACACGGGACGGCTGCAGGGTAACGTCCAGGGTCAGCAGCACATCTCCTACCAGGCATTGGTCGAAAAGGCCAAATGGTTTGAGGAACAAGTCAGAAACGATCCTGCGGTTGACACCGTAAACGTGACGGCCGGCTCGAATGCGGGCGGACGCGGCGGCGCCAACAACGCCAACATGAACATCCAGCTCAAGTCTTTTGAGGAGCGGGGAAGAATCACGTCCGACCAAGTGATCGCTCGGATTCGCCAGAAGACACAAGGCATGCCCGGAGCGGTCTTATATTTGCAAAACAATCAGGACATTCGTATCGGCGGGCGCCAGAGCAACGCTCAGTATCAATACACGATTCAGTCGCAGGACTTAGATCTGTTGGCGCAGTGGGGCCCCAGAGTCTTGGCTCGCCTTTCGCTGCTTCCCCAATTGGTAGACGTAAGCTCCGACCTGCAAAATTCCGGGTTGTCCTCAAAAGTCGTCATTGACCGCGACACCGCATCCCGGCTCGGTCTCACCGCCCAGGCGGTGGACAGCGCTCTTTACGACGCATTCGGCCAGCGCCAGGTCTCGACCATATACAAATCAATTAATCAGTATCATGTGGTGCTCGCACTCGAGCAGCAATGGTGGGAAAACCCGGCTTTTCTCGAAAAAATTTACGTACAGACGCCTCGCGGGCTTTCGATACCTCTGTCGACGTTCGCGCATTTCACGGAGGGAACCACGCCCCTCTCCCTGGCGCATCAAGGCCAATTCCCATCCACTACCTTTTCGTTCAATCTGCCCGATGGCGTATCCCTCAGCGATGCCACCGACGCAATCCACAAAGCCGAGCTAGATATTGGGTTACCCACCAGCATTACTGGCAAATTCGCAGGGACGGCGCAGCAGTTTCAGAACTCTTTGTCCAATCAGCCCATCTTGATCGGCACCGCGCTCCTGGCGGTTTATATTATCCTCGGCGTACTGTACGAAAGTCTTTTGCATCCTTTGACCATCATCTCCACCTTGCCATCCGCCGGCGTTGGGGCACTGATCGCATTGGTGCTGTTCCGGACCGAGCTCACCATCGTGGCTCTGATCGGAATCATTCTGCTGATCGGGATCGTGAAGAAGAACGCCATCATGATGATTGATTTCGCTCTGGCCGCTGAGCGCAACGAAGGTATGAGCCCCCGCGACGCGATCTTCCAGGCTTGCCTGCTGCGCTTTCGGCCCATCATGATGACCACTGCCTGCGCTCTTCTGGGCGGTCTGCCGCTGGCCCTGGGGCTGGGCTCCGGCTCGGAGCTGCGCCGGCCGCTCGGTATTACGATCGTGGGCGGCCTCTTAGTCAGCCAGATGCTGACGCTGTTCACGACTCCGGTTATCTACCTGTCGATGGACCGTCTGCGCCAGCGTTTCAGCGGCCGTAAGGCGACCTATCGGAATCGGCCTGGCTTTCTCATTCCTGGCGGAGCAACGCAGAGCGGCGACTGATGACGCGACTTTGGAAATACTCGCTATTCTCGATCCTCGTCTGCTCCGGTTGCACCATCGGCCCTAAATACCAGCGCCCCGCCGCGCCTGCCGCTCCCGCTTTCAAGGAACTGAACGGTAACGACCAGTGGAAGATGGCCACTCCCAGCGATCAATTACTCAAAGGCAAATGGTGGGAGATGTTCAACGATCCGGAACTCAACCGGCTGGAGGAATTGGTCGACATCAACAACCAGAATGTGAAGCAGGCGGAAGCACAATTTCGCCAGGCGCGCGCCCTGGTTGCCTTTAACCACGCCAACTACTATCCGACCATTGGATCGAATCCATCCATCACGCAATCAGACAGCGGCGGGAACGGTGGACGTGGGGCTGGTGGGACATCGCAATCCTTCTCGCTGCCTGCCACCGTCAGTTGGGAACCGGATTTGTGGGGTCGCGTGCGGCTGTCGGTCGAAAATGCAGCCGCTAACGCGCAGGTAAGCGCGGCGGACCTGGAGAATATCCGATTGAGCGCGCAGGCACTGTTAGCCACGGATTACTTCATCATGGTGGGCAACGATATGCAGCAGGCGATTTTGGCTGACACGATCCAGGCCTATCAGAGAAACTTGCAGTTGACCATCAACCGGTTCAATGGCGGCGTTGCTTCCAGAAGCGACATAACCCTGGCGCAGACCCAGCTAGCCGGCGCGCAGGCACAAAGCACCGATCTGCGGATTACGCGAGCCCAACTGGAGCATGCCATCGCCGTTCTCACCGGGCAACCCCCATCGGCGCTCGAAGTTCCAATCGCCATGATCGCTGCTCCGCCACCGCCGATCCCACTGGCGCTGCCCTCCACGCTACTTGAGCGCCGTCCCGATATCGCGGCCAACGAACGCCTGATGGCCGCGGCCAATGCAAACATCGGGATCGCGCAGACCGCTTACTATCCAACGTTGACTCTTTCAGCAACGCCAGGGTTGTTGAGCAACAGCTTGGCAAGTTTATTCACCTGGGGCAGTCGCGTGTGGTCGGCGGGTCCATCGATCTCCCAGACCCTGTTCGATTTCGGGCGCCGCAATGCCCAGGTCCAGGGCACGCAAGCCGCATATGACGCCACCGTCGCCGCTTATCGCCAGACCGTGCTCTCGGCCTTCCAGGAAGTGGAGGATGATCTGGCCTCGCTGCGCTATCTAGCCGAAGAAGCGGGGCAGCAGGCAGAAGCCGTAGTGGCCGCCGAGCAGGCCCTGGTTCTCGAAAACGCCCGCTACATCGGTGGAACTGACTCGTACCTCAACGTCATCACCACACAGACTATCGAACTGACCGACAAACAGGCGGCGGTCACCATCCTGCAGCGCCGCATGCTGGCGGCCGTCGATCTGGTGAAAGCGCTGGGTGGTGGCTGGGATGCATCCACCCTCCCCAGCACCGATCAACTTCGCTCGGCCGAATTGGCCAACCCCGACAACACACAGAAAATCGCTCAGCCAACCAACAGGTAAGCGTACCGGGTAGCCCCGCCCCAACGGCGGCTCGGTTCGGTATATACTACACCCATTCGGGATGCCAGGGTGAAATCCCGAAAAAAAGCCACGTAAAGGGGTCTCAATGCGTACAGCACTGATGGGGATCTTTGCTTTGGTCGCAGGACTAGGTTTAGTCCTACCGGCATCCGGCCAGACGGTCGGCGAAATCACTGGCGTAGTGACTGATGCCAGCGGCGGGATAGTAGTAGGAGCCACTGTAACGGCCACCAATCCGCAAACCAATTTCACCCGCGCCAGCAGCACCAATACTTCCGGTGTTTACAATTTCCCCGCGCTCCAGCCGGGCATTTACAATGTAAGGGCTGAGTTACAAGGATTCCAGCCGGAAGTGCGCAGCGGTGTTGAGTTGCAGGTCCAACAGACGGCCCGAATCGATTTCCAGCTCCGGGTCGGCGGGGTTGCTGAAACCGTGGAGGTGGCCGGCGGCGCTCCGCTACTCAACACTGAAAACGCCTCGCTGGGAACCGTGGTCGACGGCCAGCGCATCGTCGATCTTCCGTTGAATGGGCGCAACTTCCTATCGCTCGTCTCCGAGAGTCCGAATGTCAGCGCCGGGTTTAACACCAACGGCGGCACCAGCACCGGCGCAGCCAGCACCCGGCTGGGCGGAGACCGGGCCAACCAGTCGTTCTCCGTTTCCGGCTCTCGCCGCGAGTACAACAACTACAGTATCGATGGCGTAGTCAACACCGAGCCCAATTTCAACGCCTATCTATTCCTTCCCTCCATTGACGCCATCCAGGAATTCAAGGTCCAGACCGGCATTTACTCCGCTGAGTTCGGCCGCGGAATCGGCCAAGTGAACGTCTCTACGAAGAGCGGCGCCAACGAATATCACGGAACGCTGTTCGAGTTTCTCCGCAATAGCGCGCTGGATGCCCGGCCCTTCGGCTTCACCACCGTCGTGCCGCAGAAGTCGCCCTTCAAACAGAATCAGTATGGTTTCACCTTGGGCGGCCCACTCTCTATTCCGAAGGTGTTCAACGGCAAGGACAGGCTGTTCTTTATGTCCAACTTTGAAGGCCTTCGGTCGCGCCAGCAGATCCAGCAGGTTTACAGTACGGCTCCCGCGATTTTTCGCACCGGCAATTTCTCGTCGCTGCTTCCGAACACCGTGATCCGCGATCCTGCTAACCGGGATCCAAATGGCAACAAGCTGCCGTTTCCCAACAACGTCATTCCGTCGACCGAGCTCTCCGCCATCCCTCAGGCGTTGCTGCAGTACTATCCTTTGCCCAACGTGCCCGGCGCCGGGAACTCCAACAATTTTTTGAACCTGCAGAACAACGCCGCGAACAAGGACGAATTCACGCAGCGCATTGACTTCGTGGAAAGCTCGAAATCAACCTGGTTCGGCCGCTACAGTTTCGATACCGACCACGTGGTTACGCCCGCGCTTTACCTGAACGGCAACATCCTGGATGTCACGGCCAGGCAGGGCGTGATTTCCAACACCCGGATCCTCTCGCCGAACCTGGTGAACGAAGCTCGTTTCGGCGTCAATTATTTCCACAACGTCAACGCATTCGATACCAGCAACAAGCCTCAGTATGACCTCATGACCCAGCTCGGCCTGCAACTCGGTACCAATTGGACTTCGTTTGAAAACGGCATTCCTGGAATCATCGGGCTCACCGGATACAGCAGCTACGGGTCTAACACCGAAGGTCCGTACCAATTCCGTGACGCGAACTTCGAGTGGAACGACAGCCTAGCGTGGACTCACGGCAAACATTCCATGAAATTCGGCGGCAGCATCGAGCGCGTGCGCTTCAATACTCTTGGCAACGCTTTTCCCCGAGGACAGTTCTCCATTGGAAACAACGCCACCGGCTACAGCTTCGCTGACTACATGGCAGGCTATATCGCAACATCCTGGAAGGCCGCCAGCGAGAATATCGCGCAAGAGCGCGCCACCAACCAGGCTTATTACGTCACTGACACCTGGAAAGTTCGCCCCGGGCTGACTATTGATGTCGGCCTTCGTTACGAGCTAATGCCGCCCTATGGTTACAAGAACGACACCGCATCCAACTGGCAGGTGCCCTATTACGCTTACACGCCCGCCGATGCTATCGGCCATCCGCATCCGGTGCTGGTCCGCGTGGGCTCGGGCCCCGTTTACGGGGGAAACATCCCGATCCGCTTCGACCCCGCTATTACGGTGGTTCGCGACGGACGGCTGGGTCCGAATCTGATCCAGACGGATTACCACGACTTCGCCCCGCGTCTGGGCATTGCATACAGCCCGCGATCGAACTGGACCATTCGACTAGGCGGTGGCTTTTTCTACGCGCAGGAGGGCGGAGCCCCGTCGTACTACGACAATACACGCAACTTTGCGGGCCGTCTCAACCCTTCGGCCAGCGCGACGCTTAACAACATCACCTGGGCCGACCCCTACTTGCTGAAAAACGGCAACCCATGCGGAACTACGCCACCGTTGGTCTGTGCCACACTTCCCGGACCGACGCTGGTCACTTATGACCGTCGCACACCCTACGTGGCACAGTGGACCGGGAACGTCGAGCGGCAAATCGGCAAATCGACGGTCGTCGAAATCGGCTACCTGGGATCGGTCAGCCATTTTCTGCAGCGCTTCCACAACATCAACAACCCCATCCCGGGACCTGGATCGACGGCTTCCCGCACTCCCTGGCCTGAATTGGGCGCTATGCAGTTTGTCGACAGCGACGTCAACGCACGCTACTACGCCGGCACTGCCAAGGTCACCCGGCGCCTGAGTGGCGGCCTCACTTTCCTGGCCGGTTATACATTCGGGAAAGCGCTCGATGACGGCAGCGGGATCCGCGCGGTCACCAATGATAACGGTGAGCAAAACGACGCATGCATCAATCCGTGCGAGCGTGGTCCGTCGTCGTTCAACCAGGCCCAGCGTTTCGTTGCCTCGGTGCTCTATGATCTTCCCGTCGGTAAGGGCCGCCATTTTCTGAACCACGGCGGAATTAGCAACGCAGTGATCGGCGGCTGGAGGCTAAGCTCGATTGTGACAGTCGGGAGCGGCTTCCCAAGCGGAATGAGCACTGGTACCAACCGATCGAACGCGGGCGGAGATCGTCCCGATGCCGTGCCCGGCCAGAGCGCTACGCTCAGCAATCCGACCACGGCGGAATGGTTCAACACTCAAGCTTTCCAGCTGAATCAGCTTTACCAGTGGGGCAACATAGGCCGCAACACAATCGTTGGGCCAGGCGTCAACACCTGGGATTTCTCTACGCTCAAGGACTTTCCTTTCCTCGAGCGCCGCTTTGTGGAGTTCCGTTTCGAAGCTTTCAATTTCGCCAATCACCCCAACTTCGGCGACCCCAATACCTCGCTTACTAGCAATGCCGTCAATGCTGCCACCGGGGTTGCTATCCCACACACGGGCAGCTTCGGCACCATCAGCAGCCTGCGACCGGGGATCGATATGCGCGAATTGCAGGTCAGTCTAAAAGTAGTTTTCTAAGGAGATGGGACCGAGACGATCCCGGTCCAGAACAGGCTTCTGCCTCGGCCGGTTTCAATGTCATATTTATGCGCGAAGGTAAGCTTTCCGTCGTCGCCCACCAGGAATAGCGTCAAGCTAGCGGGCTGTGTGCTCACGTTTGTTCCGTTGCGCACCGGGAGCGACATCTGGTTCGCTACTGCGAGGATCTTGCCCCTCGGATCTAAGGCGAACGTACGTGGATGGATTCCCCGCGTGTCCATGCTTTGAATGAGTGTCGGCTCGCCGGTCTCCTGATTGATCGAGAACACGGCGATCGTGTTCTCGCCGCCGGCAAAGACGCGCTTACCACCGAAATCGACTGTGCCACTCGCACGGTTCGCCAGGTATACAAAACGGCCGTTCGGATGTACGTGAATGGACGCCACGGCTTGGCCGGATCCGCCGTTGCCTGATCGAACCTGGTCAAGCTCAGCCAAGGTATCCTTAACGAACAACGGGCTGTCCCCCAGCGTGCCATCCGCCATTCGGCGATAAACGTGAAGCTTGTTCTGCCGCTCCAACGTAACGAAAACCCAGGCGCCCGACGGGTGAAAATCCAGATGGCGGACCTGATAATTGAACCCGCCGGCCGGAGCGATGGACTGCTTATTCGCCAGCACTCCATTTTTGTAACTGAAGATTTTCAACGCACCCGGATCTTCGGGCTTAGTGGAAGTCGGTCCATTACCGCGAGTCACTAGAATGACGGTTCGATTCGATGGGTCTATGCGAACCTGGTGCCCGTAGATGCCAAAGTCCAGTTGCGCCGTCTGTTTTACCTGCTCCCCGATGGCGCCATCAGGAAGAATCCGATGCACCGTCAAGCCGCTTGGATCATTGTAGGCGGCGATAACATGCGTGCCGTCTGTGTCTGTGGTGATAAAAACCGGGCGTGATGGCAGGGCCGCCGGCTTTCCGTGCGGAAGCAACGCTCCTGTAGCGGGATCGATCCGGAAGGCGCTAATACCGTGTTGGTCGCCCGTCGGCACGACGCCGCCGGAAGGCGCATTGCTGGACCCGCCGTTACTCCATGCCACGTACAGGAATTTCTTCGATGGATGCTGCCAGGCTTCCTGAACATTTGCCGGAAGCGTGATAGAGCCGCGCTTGATCAGAGCGGCGCTGCCGGGATCGATATCGTATTGAGTGAGTTCGGCTC
>Ga0210406_10002901_pt1 | contig 19128 bp, 22 predicted proteins | sample IncBWC30MmetaG_FD_155454 | JGI IMG/M metagenome (GOLD analysis project Ga0210406, IMG submission 155454) | Forest soil microbial communities from Barre Woods Harvard Forest LTER site, Petersham, Massachusetts, United States - Inc-BW-C-30-M | ecosystem: Environmental > Terrestrial > Soil >... | reverse complement strand
TTTTATTGGTGTTTTAAAGAGGGCTTTGAAGGGATAGCGGATGGGAGGTGGACAAAGTTGGGGGAACTTATTTCTACCCCATTTCTACGAGACTCCAAGAATACTAAAATAGATCCTTCGCTGCGCTCAGGATGACAAGGGTTGTGCTTGGGTAAGGGTGGGGCGATGGCCCGGATAGAAGTATGTGTTAAGGAGAAGTACTCTGTATCCGGGCCATCGCCCCTTACTATGATGCATTGATATTGTCATCCTGAGCGCAGCGAACGCCCCTTGTATATGGGGATTGGCATTGTCATCCTGAGCGCAGCGAAGGATCTATTTAAAAGTAACCGAGCGAACCTATCAGATTTTTCTAAACATTAAGCGTTCCCAACCCCATACCGTATTGCCTCCTTAAGTACATCCACGTTTATATCTTTCAGCATTTTGAACTTAATGCAATATCCGCTCACACTTGCTTTGCCTAGTTTTTTTTCAAACGTTTTGGCTAAGTAGGTCTTGTCAGCGATAGTCATGATATAGACCGAAATTCCGGTGGTATTTGCACTGATGCCGATCTGATAAAACTCTCTGGTTTTTCCATCCGCATATTTTATCGTGTGAAGTCCGTATCCGATATTGGGGTTGGAAACAACTTTGTTTTCACTGTTTTTCCCATCCAGAAACCATAATTTACTGATGGGCATCAGCTCCAGCATCATTCGGTGCAGCTCCTGCATATCGCTGCGTTTGGGTTCAGGCTGACTGGCAATATATTCTTTGATTTGTGCTTGTACGTTCATGTGAAACTGTTTGTTTGATTAATGAGTCTTTGAGTGAGCAGGTATAAGACATGTCTTGCAAAAGCTCATTTCCTGTCCTCTAGATCACAATATGCGGGTGTGGTTTCGCATCTCTTCCAAATCCAGGTCATTTCTTTCGGCCTGCCAAGAATACTAGAATGGATCCTTCTCCGCCTGAGGCGGATCAGGATGACAAGCGTTGCCGTTGGGTAAGGAGGCGATAGGTGTTGACATTATTATCCTTCGCTCAGGGTCAATTGTTAAGATATTTCGGTAAAGGCTTCCCAGCGTGATTCCATTCTATTCAGCTCTTTAGTCAATTTAATATGATTATCTATATCCGATTTCTTTTTTGTTAGTGCTGCCGTTTCTGCTGCCTTCTTTACTGTTATCTTTTGTAAAGAAAGCTGTTTTTGTAAGAGCTTCTTTCTTAATGATACCTGTTTTTTTTCGAGTGAAAACTGCTTGACCTTATGTCTCTTTTGCTCTTTCTTTTCAAGTGTGATCTGCTTTGTCAGGCTTTTTTCTTTTACAGTATCCTTGACCTTGTCAAGCTCCTTTTCCAATGCCCATTGTTTATTAAAATGTACTTCATATAGTTTTTTTTCTGATTCAACCTGCTTTTCAAGATTAACCTGATCGGTTAGTAAGCTTTGTATTTCTTTAGAAATCTTATCCCCGGGCAAATTGTCAGATTGATTTTTCTTTTTTGTCTGCATTGTATTTCATTTTAATAAAAATATTAATTATTTATTTACCATGCACCGTACACCAAAACTGGCTTTCGTATTGCTGCAGCCTTAAACGGAGTCTTAATGGTGGTATGCTGAATAATGAGAACGACATGAAGCAACCCTGTAATTCTCTTTTAGAAACACTTAGAATACCAGATTGCTTTTGTATTCGTCTGTCTCAAATCTAGGCCATTTGTACCACTCTCCCAAGTATATTCAAAATGGATCCTTCTCCGCCTCAGGCGGAGAAGGATCCATTTTAGAGTTAACCGAACAAACCGAACGGAGCTTTTCTTATTGAATAAGGCTTTAATCCTTTGTCAGGTTCTTTCTTTTCAACTTCTTTAACAAGAATTTTAATAAATTTTCTGTAGGTTCGAGCCCCCTTCCGGATCAATGTACTGAGTTTTTACTCCATTCAATGCTCCAAAGCTTCTGAAATTTTTACCAGTTACTTCATGAAGTCTGTGAATTACTCAATCAAACCCTCCTGTTACTCAATTTAACAATCTAAAGTGTCACTCGGGATATACTTTTGGGTCTTCAAAGGAGATCAGAAGCCTGTTTCAACCAATTCCTATTTGTCCAGATATTGAATAAACCAACATAAAAGAACTATGAAGAACCAATTAATACCATCACTGAAACTAAATGAACTAAAACAAAACAAAATGAAAAGCAAAATCAAACAAGGAGTAATAGGACTTTTTCTGCTGGCATCAGTACATGCACATGCACAATGGCTGTGGGCCGATGACGCCGGGGGAACTGCAAATGACGCGGGCAACAGCATCGTTCAGGATGCGCATGGAAACACCTATGTAACAGGATCGTTTTCAAGCCCCACGATCAATTTTGGTAACGGTATTACCCTTACAAATAGTGGTGCTATTGATTATTATTTAGTGAAATATAGTTCGTCCGGTCTTGCTCAGTGGGCCCAGGGCGCTACCGGTGTTTCGAACGATGTTGGATATAACGTAACCCTGGATGCTACAGGCAGCAATGTATATGTAGTTGGCAATACCAATAGTGCATCCATTACTTTTCCTGTTGGAGGCACTCTTGTAAATAATGGGCACGATGATGTTTTTATTGCCAAATACAGTAGCGCCGGTGTATTGCAATGGGTAAAACTGAAAGGCGGTTCCAGTGATGATATAGGAGAAAAGATTGCTGTGGACGGAAGTGGAAATGCTTACATATCGGGATATTTTGCAAGCTCAAGCGTAACTTTTGGACCTGGTATCAGTGTTGCAAATGCAGGTGGCTTTTCGGGTACGGATGATATTTTTATTGCAAAATTTGATGTGAACGGAAATGCTCTTTGGGCGCAACGTGCCGGGGGTACCGCAAACGATGCGGGTATGGGTATTGCAGTGGATGGAAGCGGAAGCAATGTGTATGCAACCGGATATTACTCCAGCACTTCTGTTGCTTTTGGCGCTACTCCCGCACTGGTAAATAGTGGCGGGCAGGATTTCTTTATTGTTAAATACAATTCTTCAGGAACTGCACAATGGGCCAATACGGCTGTCGGAACTTTAAATGATGTTGGAAACGATGTAAAAGTAGATGTACATGGCAATGTACGTGTGGTAGGTACCTATAACAGTTCAACACTTACTTTTAGTGGGCTTACACCTCTTTCCAATAACGGGGGTAGCGATATCTTTACCTTGTTTTACACTCCGGCCGGCGTTGTGCAATGGGCAAACGGAGCAGGTGGTTCGGGCAATGACGTGGGGTCGTCTGTGAGTTTGGATATTGATGCAAATGCATACATAACAGGTTATTTTGGAAGCAGCACAATCAGTTTTGGTGCCCCTACAACACCTCTGACAAATGCGGGTTCAAATGATATTTACGTGGCAACCTATTCTTCAAGTGGCGCTTCACTGCTGGCCATAAGTGCAGGCGGGGCTTCTGATGACAGAGGCACCGGTGTTTGCATAGATCTGAATGGGGATCATTTTGTGCTTACCGGATACTATTCCAGTCCGACCCTTTCTTTAGGAACTATTAACCTAACCAACAATGGCTTGGAAGATATGTTTGTTGGCTCATTTAATGTAGCAACATTTGCCAGAGACGCGAGACCGGGTACTCTGAATATAATCAGTACTGATACCCCGGCTGATTTAAACAAGGAGTTTCTTGTTTACCCCAACCCGGCAACAGGTATTCTGAATGTGGAGTATCAGAAACAAAATGAAACGGATGTTGTACAAATAATAAATACCCTTGGCCAGGATGTAATGCAAGTATGCATGCAACAAAACAAAGCAAGCATAGATATCAGCAACTTACAACGAGGAATTTATTTTATCAGAACAAGTCAGGGTATTCGTAAGTTCATTAAACAGTAAAAAATATATATTTGTTAATCTTAAGCCGCTTTTAAAAGAGCGGCTTTTTTTATTTTCTGATTCCACCTGGTGACTGTTTTTTTATGTCCAGTCTGCCAAGAACACTAAAAATAGATCCTCCTCCGCCTCAGGCGGAGAAGGATGACACGGGTTGTGGATGGGTAGGCCGGCTCTTATCCTACATTCCCATACTATAAAGCACAAGCGTTTTATCGTAGGCTTTCTTTTGCGCTTTCTTAAGGATACCGGTTGTAATGGGAAGACTGATCGTACCTAAAAAACTTAATCCCGTATTCATGTATGATTTGAACGAAACAGGGCCTGCCTTCATCTGGTCACTCAACGTCTTAATGGTGGTGTAGGATGCAAAAGCTCCGCCCATTGAACTGGGATAGGAGGAGATCGTACTGATGATTCCAAAAGTCCGGATGAGCTTGGCTGTTTTCAAATTCAATTTCACCACTGGATTCGGTGATTCAGCAATAAGGCCATTCAATTTGCCAATGCCAACGATGCGGGAGCTGTCTATCAGAAAACTTTTTCCGATACGTTCTATGGTATGCGGTTTAAAAGCTGCCCCGTCTCCTGACGGGGTGTATTTTTTGTAGTTTTTGGCCGTCTTGATATCATTAATCTGGGTTCTTTGCCCATCCCGGTCTTGTACGTAAAGCACTTTATCGACATCTATCGTATGTCTGCGAAAATACTTCCTGTAAACGATCTCGTCTTTGCGGATATGTTTAACATTCCCGTGAAGGATGTTTCCTTTTTTTGTTATTATCCGGTCTTTCGGTATGATCTGCGCATTGGCAAGAAATCCGGAGAGCAGAAAAATAATCAGGAGGGCAAAGTGTAAAGATTTTTTCATATGGGGTCTTTTGATGTGGTAATATTACCAGAACCAAAATTCCGAAATAGGACAGAGCCTGGTATGACCCCAATGGAGGAATTTGAGATATCCCCCTTTGGGGGGAGTGTTGGATCAGGCAGTCAGATTATTCTCAAAGGCAAAGCGCGTCAGCTCAACCTTATTTTTGAGTCCAAGCTTGCTGAGCAGGTTTTTGCGGTGGGTCACAATAGTGAGCGGGCTCAAAAATATTTTTTCACCAATCTCCTTATCCGTTAATCCCCGGGCTATGAGTACCAGAATTTCCTTTTCCCTTTTGGTGAGCAGATCAACAGGGCTGGATGAATTTTGTTTGCCTACAAAATTGGTGAGGAGGCGGTTTAAGACATCCGGACTGAATTGTCTTTCTCCTTTTGCTGCATTCCGGATACAGGTTATGAGTTCGTCCTTATCCACCGTTTTGAGGATATAACCAAAAGCGCCGGCCTCGAGCATTTTCTTAATATAGATGCTTTCATGAAGCATACTCAGGCCAATAATCTTTACGTCGGGCATTTGTTTGTGGACCTCCCGGGTTGCCTCCATGCCATCCTTCTCCGGCATCTGGATATCCGTCAGGATCACATCCGGTTTGCTGATCAAAGCCTGGTGAATCATTTGATTTCCATTTTCAGCCTGCGACACCACTTCCATGTCTTCCATCTTGTTTAAAAGGGTTTTCAGCCCCTCTACAAATACAGGATGATCATCTGCAATCAGAATTCGTATCTTTTTCATATTACAAAGGTATTGCTGCCGTAATGGTTGTTCCCATCCCGGGTGTTGAATCAATGGCAAGTTTAGCCCGGAGCCACGATAATCGTGTCCGTATATTTCCAAGACCACGTCCTCCGATTCTTGTCTTTGTATCAAACCCTTTACCATCATCCTCTATCAGCAGACATAGCTGCCCGTCCTGTATGGAGAGTTGTATGCTTATTTCCTTTGCCTCTGCATGTTTCAATATATTATTGACAGCTTCCTGTATCACACGGTATATATTGAACTGACTCTGTTTCTCCAGAATTATTTCTTCCACCCCATTGATATGCAACATTACTTTCACAGCTCCTGTATGGGTGACTTTGTCAGCCAAATCATACAATGCGGAAATAAGACCTCCCTCTTCGAGTGCACGTGGCATCAGGTTAAAGGTTATGGTACGCATTTCTTCCGAAGCCTGGTTAAGCAATTGCAATGAATTACCCAATTGACTTTGCTGGCTTTCAGGAAGCATCTGAAGATTTATTTTGGTGGTAGAAAGAAGATGTCCGAGACTGTCATGTAAATCTTCCGCAATCCTTTTTCGTTCCTGTTCCTGGGTTTCCATCACGGCTACCGCTTGTTCTTTTTGTTGTCTGTTCAGTTGTTCCTGATATTTGTGTTTTTCTTTTAGTCTGGACCGGTTAAAAAGCAGGGAAATGGAAAGCAGCATTAACCCCAGGGCACCAAATGCCGACCAGTATACAAGCCTTTCGCGTTTAAGCGCTTCCTGATGGATGTATTCCTGATGGATAAGCTCGGCTTTGGCAAGCGCTGTCTTCTTGTCAAATTCAAATTGAAATTGTTTTTTAATGGCTGCTTTTCGCGTACCCTCATTGGCCATGCTATCCTTATAAATAATGTATTGTTTGTAATGCTCCAAAGCGCCAGCAGCATTACCGCGGCTACTGTCTATCCGCGAAAGAAGCAGCTGCGTGTTTTTGGTAATCTCCACATAACCGCTTTTTTGAGATACCAGTAACGCATGATTTGCCATATCAACGGCTTCTTTATCCAGCCCTTTCTTCAGCAAAAGTGCTCCCATATTACTGAGTGTACTGGCCGTTCCGCGCTTGTCTTCTATCTTGGTGAAAATATCCAGCGCTTCCTGATATTTTTCCAGCGCCTTTTCCGTTTGATTGCCTTTCGCATAAATACCCGCTATGCTGTGTATGGAATTACCGATACCAACCTGGCTTCCTATTGCTTTATACAGATCGGCACTCAACTCATAATTTTTCAGCGCCTTGTCAGGCAGGTTTTGTTTTTCATAGACATTTCCGATATTATGCAACACATTGGCAATTCCTTCTTTATTATCAACAGTCCGATACATAGCCATACTTTGCTGATAATAATCCAGGGCATTGTCATACTGACTCAGATTGTTGGATAATGCTCCCAGGTTATTCAAGGAGAAGGCGGCCCCATTCTGGTCTCCAATATCCTCCCTTATTTTAAGACTCTGATGAAAATAATCAAGGGCCATCTCTGTCAAACCCTGATAGACATATACAACCCCTATATTGCTGAGCGATTGAGCCACACCGGCTTTATCACCCAGTTTTTTACGCGAGGCAAGACTTTGTTGATAATACTCCAGGGCCTGATCGGTTAAGCCTTTATTATAAGAGATAGCCGCCAGGTTATTGAGTGTTACGGCAACATCGCTCTCAGCCCCTGCTTCTCTGAAAAGAGCCAATGATTTTTTATAATAGGTTAACGCCTCATCTGTTTTACCCCTCATCTGACTGATCACGCCGGTATTATTAATCGCATCGGCTTTGGATACCAGAAAGGCATGTTTTTCTTTGGCATTGGCTCCCGCCCAGTTTTTTTCAACCAGTGCAAGGGTTTTGTTGCACAAAGGGATGACCGTATCGGGATTGGATTTGAGCACAATGGCAGTGAGCGCCATATAGGCGGCTGCCATGGTGGTGTCATCCTTTGCTGTTCGGAGCACCTGCAAAACCGAATCTTTTTTTGCATTTTGACCGTAAGTAGAAAAAAAATACAAGGCCAAAAGAGAGAAACATGCTGTTCTTTTATTCATAACGTAATTCCAATTATGTCAGAAATAGGACCATAAGTTAAATAATTTCGAGCTTTCACACACTCATGCAATAAATATCTATGTGCTGGATCAAAGACAGGGTTCCATTAAGAACAAAGCCTTCCCATTTTCTGTTACTTATTAGGGATTGGCCTTGTCATCCTGAGCGTAGCGAAGGATGACAAGGGTTTTGGTTGGGTTAGGGTGGGGGCGATAGCCCGGATAGCAGTATGCGTTAAAGAGAAGTAGTCTTGTATCCGGGCCATCGCCCCCTTGTAAATTACAACCAGATTGTCACCCTGAGCGAAGCGAAGGATCTGTTAAAAGGTAACTTCACAAGCCAAACGAATTTTTTTGCTAATCCTAACGGCTTGGTAATTTATTGGAGGTAAAGCGATCTGGAAAAGATTAGAAAAATAAAGATTCAATGAGGGTGCAAGGCATCTTTTTCTCCAAGCACCTTTATGATGGTATCGACCTTTTGATCCAATGATTTTAATGAAGTATTATTGGCTGTTAAAGAGAAATAGGAGACACATATTGTAGTGAGAGATGCTATTATAGATGCTACGACAGTAGCAATTATTGGAGCAAGAAACCCATTTCTTTGCCTCCTGGCTATTTCTTTATCATGAAGAGAAATCGCTTGATCAACTAGTTTTTGAGTCTGGTCAACAGTTAAGGATGGATATATTTCATCTGGAGAAGAGCCTGTCCGAGTTAAGAATCGCAGTAGTAAGACAACAGAATCGCCCTTTTGGTTGAATTTAAAGAACTCGGGATGTTCACGAGCAACATCAAACCAATCATTGCCAGATTTTGGCTTTCCATTTAGCTCTATGGCTAATCCGTCCTTGCCTCTAAAAGCCCATTTGTCATCTATCCCAAGAACAGAAATTAATCTAATCACTTCAGAAAGTCTGTAGTTTCTAATGTATTTATTTTTAGCAAAGCGCCACATTGTTTTTTAAGATAGGTGATATTCAAATCTAGGTCATTTCTTTTAGCCCGCCAAGAATACTAAAACAGATCCTTCGCTTCGCTCAGGATGACAAGGGGTGTGGTTGGGTGAGGGTAGGGGCGATGGCCCGGATAGAAGTATGAGTTAAGGAGAAGTAGTCTTGTATCCGGGCCATCGCCCCCTTGTAAATTCCAACCAGGTTGTCATCCTGAGCGAAGCGAAGGATCTATTTAAAAAGTAACTGGGCTAATGGAACGGAGCTTTTCTCATTGAATACGGCTGTGGGTAATTTATTGGAAGGAAGGAGAGCAAGAAGCAGGATTATTCGATGCATAAACTTATCTGTTCCGTAACTTCTGGGGTGCTTGTCTCGCATCAAAAACATCGATGATTTGAATCGTGTCACCTTTAATCTTATACAGTATTTTGTAGTTCCGTACTACAATTCGTCTGTACGCGGGATTAATATCGTCCACCTGATATTGTTTGGAGAAGTAGATGGTATGTGGGCTTTGAAGCAAAGCTTTTTTTAATTTTCTTGCACTTTGAGGGGATTTCTCTTTGTAAAACTGATAAATAGCTCTGACGGAATCCAAAGCCTGCCGGGACCAAATAATTCTGGGCTTTTTCATCACCAGCTTTCAGCCTCTTTTTCAGCCTGCTCCTGAGTAAGGAAATTACCTGATTTAATTTGCTGTTCTGCTTTTTTAAGACGCTCATTATATGCTTTGGCAGTTAATCCTTTGCCACCGCTGGTATAAGCTACTATCATTTCATTGTCGAGCAAACGGTTGACTTTTTTTACCAAAGCTTCATTCTGAACAGTCAACAGTTTTTGAACAGCATTTAGTTTTTCTCCTTCCAGATTATACATGGCTTTGTTTTATTATAGCTTCTCAAAGCTAATCATTTTTGGTGTTTGAAAAAATGTAAGGAGCTTCCGTATGTGAGCTTCTCCAACCTTCGGTCACTGTTCTAATACATGTAATTTAAAGTGTCCGGTTTGTAATGGAGGCTCTCCCACCGTCCATATCCTGTGGTTCTTAATGATAATATCAAATTCCTCTTTTTGGTCTGCTGTATAGTGAGGCTCCGATCCATAATCTATTTTACTTTCAAAATATATCTGACAAGAACCATTGCTACATCCTTTTTTGTAACAGAAGGTTAGGTATTTCTTTTCCGGAGTATTACTGAACCATTCATAATTGGGTTTAAATCGGATCAATCCTTTTGTTTTTCCTTCCGGGCAAATTTCTTTGGTGTTTCCATTAAAATACTTGACCGAGATGTTACCTACCGTTTCTATTGTACTGTCAATTGAAATAATCATTTCAGGGTACCACGCTTTCTGAGAAAACTGACCTATGCTCATATTCACAGAAACGTGGAAGAGGGAGTCATTCATTTTTTTTATTCTTCCTGTGTAACTTGCGTAAACATAATTTCCGGTGGTATGGTACTTAAGGAAGACGTTGCTATCCTTATCAATAGTCAATGTATAGAGATAGCCATTGCTCGTTGAGTGTCCTGAATAGGTTTGTCCATTCAAGGAATTACATAAACCTGGGAAGAATACGACAAAAGCTGAAAGGATTAGAAGTATTGTAGTTTTCATCTTGCCAAATCTACCCCAAATTCCTGAATCGAAACCGGGGAAACTCCGGGGGAAACAATCCACACCTTTCCCCAATCCCAACCATTTCAACCCTTCCCCAGCATAATCTACCATCACATTAGCTTCAAGTAGCTAAAACCCTATAAAACAGAAAACCACCATAATCGCTTGAATTATAGTGGTTTAATTGTCTAAAGTAGTATATTCAGGACAGATTCAGCCACCCTGATAATTAAAAAAATAAATCATGTTTTAATTCTTTCATTTTGGGATTGGCAATAGCTCCAAAAGGCACATCGCATACCCTCAAGTATTTTTTAGGTTTATATTTTATTGCTTGAAGCTTTTCCCCATAATACAATTCCAGTGTTTGAAAGTGTCTTTTAAATTTTGAACTTCGGGAAAACAATCCGCTTCCACATGGGGGGAAAAAAGAAACTTTGTAACGATAGAATCCATGATCATCGACTTGTATTGTGTCAATTTTTCCTTGGATTTTAAGTATCAACTTAATATTTGCCACTGGTTTCTGTGTTCTACTATCAAATACTTGTCCGGTAATGGAAAAGCAATGAAGTCGTGTCTTAGCAACCACAAATTCGCTGACGCAGATCATCAGTAAAAATAAGAACACACTTGTTTTTTGGTTCATTCTCCCAAATCTACCCCATTTTCCATTCTCGAACAAACCGAATGGAACTTTTCTTGCCAGCCGAATTGGTGGGTTATTTAGCGTTCGCTTTGGCTTGATGCCGTTTGTGCTTTGCCTTTACCCAAACAGCTTGTCGGGCTGGTTCCGGTTTAATATACCAAAACTGGCTAGGCATTTCATCTTTTTTTATTCCAATAAGATACTTCTTCGGTCTCGTTAATAAAACAACAGGGATAGAGACGGAAACACCAATTAAACCTCCTGCGGCCCATTTGTAGTATCTGTTGGAATTGAATTGCCCATTCTTATAATTAATACTGACAAGTGGTGCAACCAATAAGGCTGTGATTGTTGAAAGTGCCAGTATGGGTGAGGTGGCATCATTTAAACTACTTTTAAACGGACTGTTATATTGGAGATATTGTAATTCACTCAGTTTAATCGTTCTTATTTCCGGAAGTGTGGAATCCTGCCCCAAGTGAAAATTTTTGTGGTAATCAGAAATAGTACCATCTCCATATATTAAGTGTATGCTTTCTTCGAAGAGCCTGAAATGAAGGGATGAATCATTTATTTCATTTAATTTACCACTAAGATCAATGTCACGGTATTCAAGCTTATCGTCATCCAGATGGTTATGGAACAAGAGATGAATTTCTCCATTGTCGCTAAGTAGTACTTTTCTGCCACTATCGCTGCAATTGATAAGAAAATAAGCATTGGGGTGGATACGATGCAATTGTTGTGCTGTTCCCAAAAAAGGAAGTAAGAGAAAAAGGAAGGGTAATAACTTCTGTGGTTTGAGGATGGCCATTACTTATTTTTAAACGCTTTCGATCTTCTTTTATTTTGAGGATAAAAGAAAATCCTTCTGATCCTGTCCTTACTTCCCCCTTCCACCCAAGATATTGGATTCCCGACTTTCATTCCTTAAACCTCTGAAGAATTGGCTTTTCAATCTATTCTCTTCTCTGGGGTTCAACCTCGAAGACCGGGGCGTTTCCGGGGGAAGTATTCTAAGGTCATCCTCAAAAATTCTTCATTATTTCATTAACTCACATATTTCTCCCACAGGGCTGGGTACATATTTTTTAGATCGTCTCCTTCCTCGCTCCATTCATTCCCTTTCATTTGAACATTTTCCTTGAACTCAGTCGGAATTTCTTTCCCGGTTCTTTTTTCAAAAACAGCGGAAGCAATATACCCCATGCCTTCCCAGTCAACCTCCAGTTCTTCTAATTCCACTTCGATCAATGAGGCGGGATCAGCAATTGTTTTGGAGTAGAAATCTTTGCCACGTGAGATGATCCAGCCTCTAAAATCCATAAAACTATCGTCTCCACAACCTCCATGAATAATATAAATTGCGGCCCACAATTGCCAGTTATTGGCGTCGCCTCTGAGCTGTCGAAAGCGGTTATCAAAGCTCATCACCTCTTGTATCGGTACTTCCATAAGTATAGACTTCAGCTCCGCTTGTTGTTCCTCATATTTATTTTCTGCCTTGTCACGTGAATGTTGCATCAAAGACCAGAAACGATCTTCCGGCATCAATTCAGCTGAAGGTATGTATGTTTCATCTTTTTTATTGCCACCGAATAACTTATCGAATAACCCCATGGTATATAAATTTAGGTGGATCAGGACTGAGAATTCATAAGTCCAAATCTAGCCCAATTTCCTGAATCGAAACCGGGGAAACTCCGGGGGAAACATTCCCCATCTTTCACCAATCCCAACAATTTCAATCCTTCCCCAGCATAACCTACCAACACAATAGCACTAATTAGCTGAAACCCTACAAAACAGAAAACCACCATAATCGCTTGAATTATAGTGGTTTAAATGTCTAAAGTAGCCCGTAGGGGAATCGAACCCCTGTTACCAGAATGAAAATCTGATGTCCTAACCCCTAGACGAACGGGCCATAAATAATGAACGATACTTAATGCTTTTATACCCCTGCTCTTAACGAGCTAAAACCTTGAATCCCGGGTAATTATTTCGGGTTGCAAATGTATAATTTATTTTAATCTTCCAAAAATAATTATTCCTTATCCTTAATATATAGATGGAGATGAGGCGTTTATATACTTTCCGAACCCGAAATTGCCTTATTTTTGAATGCAATTGAACCTATTGTCTCAGTTTATGAAAAAGCCCTCCACCGTAGACTCCTATATTGCCAGCTTCCCGGAAGATGTACAGATCCGCCTGGAGCAGCTCCGCTCCACCATCCGAAAAGCCGTTCCCATGGCCGAAGAAGTGATCAGCTATGGCATGCCGGGATATAAATACAATGGGATGCTGGTTTGGTTTGGTGGACATACCCATCACATCGGTTTTTATCCCATGGCTTCAGGGATGGAGGCGTTTAAAAAAGAGCTATCGGCTTATAAACATGCCAAAGGATCGGTCCAGTTTCCGAACGATCAAAAACTGCCCCTGACCCTGATTAAACAAATGGTGCTTTTCCGCTACTCGGAGAATTCGGAAAAAAAGAAGACAGCAGTCAGAAGTCAGAAGTAAGAAGGGGGTGGTTCTGGGAATTCCTTTAGCTTTGACACCCAACATCGGTTATTATATCATGTCCGTTATCTATTCCAATTTAACTCCGGTCAACAGGCTCATCTATCTGGTTACGCTGATGTATGCGGTGGTGTTTGCCACGCATGTAGGGCCCATGTGGAACATGCTTTCCTTTATGCTTACCAGCCCCGATGCTCAGTGGGATTTCAACATATTCATAAGTGTATTGCCCCTGGCTTATATCCCCGTGGCGCTGGGGCTGATGCTCTGGAAAAAGAAGACCGGCTGGGTAATGAGTACGATATACCTTGTGAATCTGTGTATGGCTACCATCTATGCCGCCTTGGTGGGTTACAGGCTGGGGACAAGCAATCCATTTCTGAACAGCTTGTTCCAGGTTCCGCCCTTGTCCACCTCCCTGATGCGGGCCCTGTTTTACGGAGCTCTTATTTTTCTGCTTTCTAAAAAAGAGATACGCCAGGCCTTTCGCATTGATATGCGGCTTTTTATCATCTGTCTGGGCGGGATGGCGGTGCTGACGACCATTCAATGGTGGAATTTATTGATAAGGTAGGATTTGGATTGTAAAATTGATGCTATGACACTAGTCGTTATTCCTCCTTTATTGTCATTCTGAGGCCGACGCAGTCGGACGAAGAATCTGTCACTTTGTCACCCTTTGCTCCCTGGCATGTGGTTTGACTATTGCAGAAACCTGAAAAAACGAATTCTATAACCTCATAAACACCTATCCATGGCTACCGGTAAAATAAATGTGCAAACGGAGAATATCTTTCCCATCATCAAGAAGTTTCTGTACTCGGATCATGAAATATTTCTGAGAGAGCTGGTCTCCAATGCCGTTGATGCCAGCCAGAAGGTGAAAGTACTGGCTTCTCTGGGCGAGTTTAAAGGGGAAGTGGGTAACCTACAGATAGAGGTTAAGCTGGATAAGGAAAAGAAAACCCTTACCATAAGCGATCAGGGTATAGGCATGAATGCCGAAGAGGTGGAGAAATACATTACCCAGGTAGCTTTTTCAGGTGCCGAAGAATTTGTAAAACAATACAAGGATAAAACAGATGCGGTAAACAGCATCATAGGCCATTTCGGTCTGGGTTTCTTTTCAGCCTTTATGGTATCGGCCCGGGTGGAAGTGATTACCCGCAGCTACCGCGAAGGATCTACCGGCGTTCATTGGGAATGTGACGGCAGCCCCGAATATACCCTCGTGCCCTGTGAAAAAGAAAAACGCGGTACGGATATCGTCCTGCATCTGGCCGATGATTCTCTCGAATTTCTGGAAGAACAACGCATCCGTCATATCCTGACCAAATACTGCAAATTCCTTCCCATCGAAATCAAATTCGGGGAAACGGAGACGACCGAGAAGAACGAGGCCGGTGTAGAAACAAAGGCTACAAAAGATACTATCATCAATAACCCCCGTCCGGCCTGGACCCGCAAACCAGCCGATCTGAAAGACGAGGACTACAAATCCTTTTATCACGAATTATACCCTTCTACTTTTGAAGAGCCGCTTTTCTGGATCCACCTCAATGTGGATTACCCTTTCAACCTCACCGGTGTACTGTTCTTCCCTAAACTGAAAAACAATTTTGAGATACAGAAAGATCGCATCCAGCTGTATTGCAACCAGGTGTTTGTAACCGATACGGTAGGGGAGATTGTGCCTGATTTCCTGGCCTTGCTACAAGGAGTGATCGATTCTCCGGATATTCCCTTGAACGTATCCCGTTCTTATCTGCAAAGCGATTCCAACGTTAAAAAGATCAGCGCTCACATCACCAAAAAGGTGGCCGATAAGCTGGACGAGATTTATAAAAAAGATCGCACCGATTTTGAAGCCAAATGGAACGATATCCGCGTATTTGTTCAGTATGGGATGCTGAGCGAAGAGAAGTTTTATGAAAAAGCCAAGACCTTTGCCCTGTTCCGTAACACCGAAGGCAAATGCTTTACGTTTGAAGAATATGAAAATCATATCAAACCGCTTCAGACGGATAAGGACAAACGCCTCGTGTATCTCTATACCAACAACGTAGCCGAACAACATAGTTTTGTGGAAGCGGCCAAAGCAAGAGGATATGATGTACTGGTGATGGACAGCCCGATAGATGTACACTACCTCAATTTTCTGGAATCGAAATTCAAAGATGCTTCGTTTGTACGCGTAGATTCGGATACGGTGGAACGTCTGATCAAAAAAGACGAGGCCCTGCCATCCAAACTAAGCGAAGACGAACAGAAAGGTTTGCAGACCCTGATCGAAGATCTGATGCCCAAAGACAAATACCATGTGGAGTTTGAATCATTGAGCGAAACGGATCAGCCCGTGGTGATTACCCGCCCGGAATTTATGCGCCGTATGAAAGATATGAGTGCAATGGGCGGCGGTAATAATATTTACGGCGCCCTGCCTGATATGCACAATGTGGTGGTGAACAGCAATCACCCTTTGATTGGTAAAATAGTACACGAAAGCGATGAAAGCCGTAAAAAACAGCTGATGCGTCAGGCTACCGATCTGGCTATGCTGTCACAAGGCCTGCTGAAAGGGGAGGGGCTTTCCAGTTTCATTAAACGCAGTGTAGAGTTGATTGGGTAAGGGGGAGGACATCAACCTACCCGTGAGATCTCCCTCAACCACGCCAGTGCATCTTCTTCGTTATTAAACAGTTTTACAGGCCGCTTTGTGGCCTGTATTCGTTTAAAAAAGTTGCCGATGATACGGGCCGCGAGTGACTCTACAATAATAGCCGTAGCCATGCGTTTGGCTAAAAATTCGGGGCTGGCCAGGAGTTTAATGGCTTCGTCGTTGATCTGAAAGTCGGCTTTACTCACATCCAGCAGGACGACAAATGGTGCTCCACCACTGAGCTGGAGATTCCGGATATGCAATGCATGAACCATGTCTGCGTCCGCCTCTATATCCTTCAGTGAACGAATGAGTATAATGCCCGGTTCGAGCAACTGTTGCAGGTACTGGTCTGAAGCCATAAACCGAAAAGTGTGTGATTAACGGGAGTGAAAGTAGAAAAATAAAAATGCAAAACAAAAGAATAATTCTGCGTTGAGGATTTGGTTCCACTCGCATCATGGGTTTGGAAGCCTTGCAGAATATAATTAGTTTTGGATGGACGGATACTCCCGCACATGAACCAAAGAACAGGAAAACGATTTATTGCACTTGCCACGGGTATCGGTTTTCTGATGGGAGCCTTGCTGCTTATGCAATGCAATGTGAAAATGTTTCTGCATGCCAGCACCCGCAAAGCCAAACATGAGGTACCGGTTACCTATGAGCTGGGGTGGTGGTCCAATCAAAACGATCTGCACATCGATTCTTTTTCCGTATCCCTCCTTGACAGTAATCTCAATATGTTTAATTCCAAATCACTCATTTCGTATACGGTGAAAGGGCATCTGACCTATATCGGCAGCTGGAAGCCATTTATAAAAAAGGTACATCTGAGCGAGCGCTTCCTGACCAAAGATAAAAGAGACACGACCGATGCCGAAATTATCATCACCCCGATAGTGGATACTAAACAGGATAATACCAAAAACGGAGGCACTGTGCCTTTTGCCTTTACCAACCAACTTTTACAAAACTCTTTTCACTGGGGCAGCAATAAAATCTTGTTTCGCTGTGGGGCATTTCAACAGATGATTGAGGTTTGGCAGAAAAAATAAGACAGGATGAAAGATATTCTGGATGATGAACTTCTTCCTGAAAAGGAAATAAAGTTCTTTAAACTAAGTGTGTTGTTGTACTGGACTCTGTTTTTGATTGTGGGATTGATATTCAGGGTGCTGCATTGGCCCGGTGCGTCTCCTATTATTCTTATCACTACCGGAGGCATTACCGGTTATTCGCTAAGCGGACTTCTAAGTAAGGGATCTAAAAACATCATAAACATAATTGTATGTGTTATTTCGATGCTTTGGTTTCTGTTTATTTTAGGAACCTTGATTATTGATAAGGGATTGTATAGTGAAACAGGTGTGGCTGTTTATGGGATCGCGGCCCTTCTTTCTTTTGCTATCTATGAAATAGTAAGAAGAAGAAGGGTGCATACAGGCAGGGCAAGTTAGCATTAACACCCCCCTTTATTGTCATTCTGAGGCCGCCATGCCCCCCTTATTGTCATTCTGAGACCGACGCAGTCGGGCGAAGAATCTATTGTTCTTCCTTTTGTTTTCGCCTCCACAATTCTCCCGGCGGCCAATCCATAAATTTATTATTAAGAAAACCCAAGGTCAGATTTTTGTCCAGAATCAATAAGTCTTTCCTGCTTCTTTTCCATGTTTTCAATTCCGTCTCTCTTAAAATAGCTTTATCTACATATTTAAATATTTCATAGTATACCAGATAGAAGCAATAATACCTTCCCGCAAATGTTTTTCGATCTCCCCTATTAAAATAGTGGTCTGCTAGACGTTGTTCGATATTATTGGTAACTCCAATATAGTAAACCGTTTTTCTGCTGTTGGTTATTATGTAAACGTAGTATTGATGAATTCTCATCTCAGGCATTATTAGTGATCCAAAATAGGAGGACAAATCAGAGGATAAAAATCAAATGGTATGGGATAATAAGCATTCTCCCTTTTAATGGATTCTTCGTCCGCCCGAGGCGGACTCAGAATGACAAATATTGAAGTGCATGACCTATGAAAAGATAGGGTACTATATCGCAAGCCTTGTTATTTTCCGGCAATTATGTTTTTTTGATGAAGGGAAAAGGGTTGAAAATGATGCTTCTAAGGGAATGGCACAAGACTTGCATAGGTGTTTAATAAATCATCAAACAATAAAAATTCACCAGTAGGAAATAACTAAAAAAGGAATACTTTTACTTCATCCCTAATCAAACGAACGTATGGAAACCTTACAGAAATTAAAGTTCGCTGGTCTTTTCTTACTGGCATTCACCATTCAGAAAAACAGCCAAGCCCAGGGTGGGGCGGTAGATAATGCTTATCCTCCCCAGCAACCTCCTCCACAACAGTATAATCAAGGTGGAGCGGTTAATAATGCGTATCAGCAGGCTCCTCCTCCGCAACAGTATAATCAGGGCGGAGCAGTTAATAATGCCTATCAGCCTGTATATACACAGCCGGCTATTGTAAATCCTCCTATGTGGGCTCCTCCCTACGACAACCCTGCAGGGATTCAGTACTATTATATTCCGGATATCGAATGTTATTACGATGTATGGAACAGCGAGTTCGTATACATGGAAAACGGCAGATGGTTGTTTTCTCCCGTACTACCTGCCTATTATGCAAGCTATGATCTGATGCATGGACACGTGGTGGTACTGGATCGTATGGTACACCAGCCCTGGATGCACCACGAACTGTATCTGCAACACTACCCCCGTTATTATCATCATGATGTATATCCTGCCCGTGATGGATACTCCCGTCCTTATGGATATGATGAAAATGCACGTCGTCCGTTGTATGCTCCGGAGCGCGATGGCGGTCGCCCTCAGTATGAACACCATGACAGAGAACAAACGGTACATTACCGCAACGAAAATGTAGGTCGCCCGGTACATGTAGAAGATAATATGAGAAGACCCGAACATCATGAGGAGCACCATGATGAACGTGAACATCATTAAGAATTGTAAGCTAAATTTGATCTTTAAAAAAAAGCGTATGAAAACAATGAACAGTTTAAGACTTCTGGGATTTGCTTTGTTATTCTTTACCCTTAGCAAATACTCACATGCCCAGGGCGTGGTGA
>Ga0210406_10002900_pt1 | contig 19130 bp, 27 predicted proteins | sample IncBWC30MmetaG_FD_155454 | JGI IMG/M metagenome (GOLD analysis project Ga0210406, IMG submission 155454) | Forest soil microbial communities from Barre Woods Harvard Forest LTER site, Petersham, Massachusetts, United States - Inc-BW-C-30-M | ecosystem: Environmental > Terrestrial > Soil >... | reverse complement strand
GCCTCCAGGCTGGCCGCCAGGCGTCGCTGAACCTCGCCTCGCTCCTCGCGGGTCAGCTCCATGGGCTCGCCTCCCAGTGCCCGCTCTACGGCCATCTCGTCGATGCCGCGTCGTTCGCGCTTCGGGTAGAGGCTGGCGCCGGGGTCGTCGATCGTGTCGTCGTCCCACCAGATCGACGTCAACCAGCCTTTTCTCTTCGCGCCGGACTTCAAGGCGTTGACGTTGTTCAGCGTCATGCCGAGGGCGACCGGGTCCTTGCCGGCCAGTTCTTCGTACACACGTGCGACGTCGCGCTTCATCTCATAGGTGACGTGTTCGCCGCCTGCGCCCCGCATGAGGTCAGCGATATAGCGGCCGTGCACACCCATCCGAGCGCCGATGAACTCCGACCCGAAGCCCTCGGCGTTCAACGCCCGCAGGCGCCGCTGCGTGCCCGTGTTGTCCAGTAGGGAGCCGCCGCGCTTCTTCCCGTCGAAAGCGTCGGGCTGCGGATCGTACGCCATGACCTTGTCGAACAGCTGGCGTCGCATCCGGTAGTCGCCGCCCTTCAGATGCCGCAGCACCGTGGCGACGGCGCAGCCCAACGTCGCAGCCAGACGCGTGCTCGACACCCCGGACTCGTAGTAAGCCTGCAGCCTCGCGCGGCCGCGAGCCGTCTGCGCCTGAGACGTGTACGCCCCCCGGCCCAGCTTGCGAAGCTTGTCCCGGCGCCTCTTCACAGCACGGATCTCCCCACACCCGGTGCAGTCGCAGCCGGGTGTGGGGTCCTTGACGGCTCCGCACAGGTTCACTTACCGCAGCCCCGCTTCTGCGAGCGCCCCGAGGGACACGGCGTCGGAGGCGTGCAGCTTCAGGATGACGATGCCGTTCTCGGCTTCGACGTCGTGCACGTGGCTCGACGTCTTGTCGACGATGTGCCGCAGGTACTGCGCTGCGGCGGCCGCGTCCGCGAGCTTCTGGAGTGCGGTCCTGTTGGTGAGTCGGATCTTCACGATGTGCCTTCCCTAGTTGTCTTCACGAACGACGATACCCACCTGATACGAGTCGAAACCGTCGTCTATGCAGAGACTGACGGAGCCGTCGCGCAGCTGCTGCCACACATGGCCGGCCTCGACTTCGCCGCGTTCACGGCGGGACAGCTTCAAGGCTTCCCGCTTCGCCTTAGCCAGCTTGTGGTAGCTGCCCTCGGCGCGGACCCCACGGTTCTCGATGATGAACATCAGTCGTCCTTCTGGTGGTCACAAGGCTGGGTGGCAACGGCGCGGACATACGCGCCGGCCTGGCGGTATTCGACGAAGACGGCCTGGTATGGCGCCCTTCGGCCGCAGACCGGGCAGACGTGGATCCGGAAATTCATCTCCACCGTCAGCCTCATAGGTCGAGTCAACAGCAAACCGCCCCGGACTGTCAATAGTCCGGGGCGGCGAGGCTGGATCAGTGGTGACGAACGTCAACCACCAGGCGGTCCAGGTCTAGGGAGGACACCGCGTCCACGATCGAAGACGCCGTGAACGTCTTCGTGCTCAGCAGGTTGGCCACCGTGCGGGCCTGGATCTCGAGCGTCGAGGCCGTGAGCTGCTGCACCTTCAGCTCCTCGACCTGCTCCGAATCTCCGTGACTCATTTCTTCTCACCTCCGTTCTTGACCATCAGCCAAGCGCCGACACAGCTGGGCGCGACGAGGGCGAGCAGCAGGACGTCGATCAGGTAGCTGAGGGCGCCGTCGTGCTTCTGGATGTTCTGGATCGTGATGAGGATTACGACGACGAGAAGCAGGGTGCTGATGCCGGCGTTGACGTAGCGGCTCATCAGAACGGGGGCTCCTCTCCGGTACCCCACGACTGCTGCGCGGGCTGGGCCATCGGCTGCTGAACCGGGGGAGCCGATGGAGGCAGCTGAACGGTCGGCTGGGCGCGGACTAGTTCGGCCGCCTCGGGACTGCCCGGCGGGAAGTACTTGACGCCGTACACCTTGTTACGGGTGGCGTTCGGGTTCGGGTCCTTCGGGCCGCCGGACAGGTAGCGCACCATCAGGCGGCCGCCGACCTCGACCTTGTCGACCCCGGCCACCTTGCGGGCGTCCTTCAACGCGGCGAGCTTCTTGTACTCGAAGAAGATCGCCCGGATGCCGTCGTCGTCCTCGGAGGTGCGCAGGTTCGTCTGAATGTGGATCGGGTACGTCCAGGCCGGCGTGAGGGCTTCGCCGGCCGCGTTGCGGCTCGTCTCGACGAGCTTGTTGGCGTCCCAGTACAGCGGCTGCTTCGAGTAGAAGTCGATCTTCTGCTTGCCCTTGGGGATCTCCACGATCAGGCCGTCGGCCGTCGTGCCGATCGGGGCGTCGAAGCTGAACGACTTGACGCCGCCGCCGTCCAGCGTCTCGTTGATGTCCGGGGCCTCGGCGGCAGCAGGCGTCGCAGCCTGCTGCTGAGCCGGCGGCGGCGTCCCCCACTCCGGCTCCTGGCTCTGGGGCGGAGTACCCCAGTCGGTGGTGCTACTCATTGCGGGTTCCTCTCGCGTCGTTCAGCTGAGCGACATGCCGTTCCGCGATCAGCCGGGCATTGAGCCCCCTGGTCCAGTACGGCTTATCGGAGTCCTCGGAGTATTCGAGCCCGAGGACTTCCAGGTTCGTCGCGGGCGCCTTCGTGTCCGGGTTCATGATGCCCAGGGCGCCATCCCGCCTACAGTACAGCGAGAACCGCCCCTCGGCAACTCGCACCTTCACCATGTTCACGCCGGCTTCACCTCGACACGCTGCCAGTCGTCAGCGTTCGAATTGTGGGCCGACTTGTTTTCCGGCTTCTCCCAGGGCGGCAGCGAATAGTAGATCGCCGAGGCGCGCGGGCCGCGCCGCTTCAGCTGGTAGTGGCCCGGCTTGAACGACTTCTTGATCCGGACGACGATCTCGAACTCGGAGGCGATGTTCGAGTTGGCGAGCGCCGGACCCGCGCCCTCGATCTTCTCCATGTCCTCGAGCGGCACCACCAGCGTCAGCGTCCCCGGATCCATGGTGCTCGTCCGGTTCCACGTGTAGTTGACTGGCAGGTGCGGACTGCCCTTGAACTTCATGACGGTCTCGCCGGGACGCGGCAGGTCCCTCGGGTCTGTGGTCGGTTGGGTCATGATGTGCTCCTCTTGAATCTCGATCTGATAGCCGGCTCGAATCAGGTTCTGCACTGCGGGGACATTGGCGTCCGCAATGGTCATGCAGCTACTCCAGTGAATGGAGTGCGACGACTTCGCGCGGAAGGTGACGCTCACCCCAGCCTCCATTTGCTCCAGGTGACGCGGACGCCCATCATGCATTCGATGCCGCGACCCAGCCGGTCGTTCATGAACGCGACCGCCTCATCATGCCCCTTCTCGGTGTAAGGGAACTGAGCCACTGGCTCCCAGTGCTCCTGTTGGACTGGATGCTGCGGAAGCCCTGCCGACGGCCATACGGTGTCGTAGCCGTCGAGCACCGATACGATCCACTCGTTCTTCTGGCCGGTCCAGACGCGGCGCCAGAAGCCGACCTTCTTCGGAATGATCACAGGTCATCACCCCTTCGAGAGTAATGGTAGTCGCAGCACATTTCCTCAGAGCAGCCGTCGTTCTCGTAAATCCCCTCAGCAACGAACGGGTCGAGGCGCTTCTCCATGAAGCCGTGGCAGTCGCCGCCGTACTCCGACCACCAGCATTCAGTGTAGTCCGGCTGCGTGGCGTCGATCTCGGCTTGGTGCTTCTCGCACGCCTCCCACTCCACGTATACGTCCGTGCTCTCGACGAATCCGGGCGTGCACGGCTCATCTCGCGACCCGTAGTAGCACAGTTCACGCGGCACCGCTGCACCCCTTCGCTTCCTTCGTGTCGTTCGCCAGGTAGAACGGGCAGTACGGGCACAGGTAGCTGGGTGTTTTCGGCGCCTTCTTCCAAGGCTCCGGATTGCCGCCAAGCCTGTACTCGTCGAGCCGGCGCTTGATCGCCTCAGCCTTCCGGATCTTCGCGATGGCGCGCTCCTCGTCATACGGCGCCACCCACACGAACTTCTTCGACAAGTCGCCGCGCTCACGAGGCAACGCTATCACGGCTACGCGCTCCACGTTCTCACCCGCCAGGCGCTGGCCATAGCCGTACAGGTGGCCTTGGTCCTGGTAGTCCTCCGGACAGCCGTCCAGGAACATCTTGCCCAGCGCCGATTCGCCGGGGAACTTCCAGTCGATCACAACTCCGCGCAGCCGGTCGAACCCGACGGCGGTGGGAGTCCGGTCGAAGGCGTCCGAATGCCCGTGCGGCATCACCTCCGAGCCGAACTCGAGGGCTGCCTCGACCAGGAAGCGCTCCACTTGCAGCTTCTCGTTCTTCCAGCGCAGCATCTCCTCCAGACCCAGATGCCCTTGCGTGCCGAACCAGGCCGCGTAAGAGTCCTTCTCCAGGTTGATCTCAGGACGCTGCGACAGTTTCATCGCGACCTTCCGCATGCACGCCGAGCCGATCTCGCTCGGGCCGATCGTCGCCTGCAGGCTGCGCGGCCTGGCATGCTGGTATTCGAAGAATAGGTCGTCGAACCAGTCGGACAGCGCTAGGGCCTCACCCTCCAGCGGCACTCGCTTCCTCGGCTTCGCCCTCGGCTTCGGGGCCTCGTTCATCGCGTCGTCGAGGCTCGGCGGGGCGATGTCCACAGGGGCAGTCGAGCTGGGCGATACGGACGGCTGCTCGGAGGGTGAGCGGTGGCTCACGTAGATCGTGTTCGCAGGACTCGAGGATTCGGGCGGCTGCGGAGTCGGGCCCGGCGTCGTGGCCGTTTCGGTAGGCGAGCTCGGCGGCGGCGTGGCACTCTGGGCATCCCCAGTAGGCCTGACGCCGCTTGGCTGCTCGGCAGGCGGGACAGCCGTGCGCTGCTGCTCCACAGTCATCCTGCTTCCCTCGCATATGGCGTCTCCGATCGGGTTGTTGTGCCGTGCGAACGTGCGTTCCGCCGTGAGGACCCGGATGTTCCCGCAGAAGGCGCAGCGCCCTTTCGGGAAGGCGCCGGTTTCGGGGCATTCCGGGCCGTCGATCATCTGCGCCGAAGGCTGCCTGTGCTTGCGCAACTTGCCGGTCGGCGTCACCTTAACGGTGACGCCGCACTCGACGCATTCGACGGTGTCCGTCACGGCACGTAGACGACGGTGGCGGGCATGTAGCCTCGCAGCTGATTGCTGTCCGACTTGCCGGCCATGAACCACTTGTCGCCGTGCTTCTGCCAGCTGTCTCCGTCCTTGTCGACTACTACGGTTCGGCTCTTCAGGACGTTCAGGCCGGCGAGGCTTTCGATGACGTCGCCCACCTTCACGGGCTCGGGCAGCAACTCCACCTGAACGGTGGCGGGGATCCAGATCTCGTAGTCGCCCATGCCGGTCACGCCGGTCAGCCTCTTGATCTTCTCGGCGGCATGGCTGTAACTGCCGTCGGCGAGCACCCACTCCTCGTCGGACTCGACCTCGAACGACTCTACACGGTAACGCATATCAGCCCTCTTTCTTGATGATGTACGACGGGTGCAGCAGGTTGGCAGGCGGATTCTCCAGGTAGCCCATGGCCCGCAAGAAGAACTCCGGGTCGTCCCGGCCGTGGCCGAGCATCGAGTTGCAGGGACGGCACAGCAGCCCGCGCACCTCGTCGGTGGCGTGGTCGTGGTCGACGGACAGCCGCCTGGTCGCCCCGGTGGCACGCTGGCAGATCCAGCACCGACCGCCTTGGATGCGCTTCAGCTCGTCGTAGCCGCCCGGCATGAGCCCGTACACGGACTTGTCGCGCCGCTCGGCGGACTTCGCCTTGTCAGCCCTCTTCTTCGCCCGGTGATGCGTCGTGCAACGCGGGCCGGGGTGGGGGGCCGCTCGCCACCTGAGTCCGCCGAGCAGGTCGCGGGTCAAGCCGGCTTCCCCGGTCGCGGAGGCCCAGCAGTCCTTGCATACGGCGCTGGGCCGCGTCAGCCGTTCCACTGGTCCACCTCTACGCTGGAGACGTAGACGTGCGTCGGGGTGTTGCTGTTCTTCCCGGACGGCTCCATCTGCAGCTGCAGGCGCTCAGGCTGCGACCAGGTGCGGTGAGTCGAGGTTCCGATGGACACGCCGTCCACGTAGTAGGTGGTGCCGGTCGGCGTCCAGGAGGCGCTGTACGTGTGCCAGTTCAGGACGTCGTTCGGGGTGCCGAAGTCGTCTTGGGAGCCGGAGCCGCCGTAATGCGCGTAGGCGTCCACCGAGGCACCCTGGTCGGTGCCGAACTCGGGGAAGTCCGATTCGGCCGACTGCCAGTCCGAGTCGTTCTTCGGCCACAGTAGCGGCACCACATGGTAGTCGGGGCTGTAGTTGGACAGCTTCAGCCGGATCGAGTAGCGGCCGTACGCGAAGTAGCCTGGCGTCGCACCAGACGGGTTGACGAGCGGATGCAGGTTAGCCCCGGACGGCAGACCGTTCACGTTGTGCAGGTAGAAGTCCAAGCCGTTCGAGTCGACGGAGGCGACCTGCGCCGGCTGGTAGCCGGGCTGCCCGTTCGTGTAGGTGCTCGACCAGCCGTCTGGGTATGAGGTCCAGCCGCCGCCATGGTCACCCGTGTAAACGACGGTGCCGCCGTCCTGAGTGCCGAACGTCCCTACCGGCGCGACCTTCGTGAACGAGTCGTAGAAGACGTCCGTGAAGCCCGCAGGGGCAGCGGGAAGCCCTGTCGCGGTGCCGGTGGCAGTCGGGCTAGGCGATGTGGTTGTCGGGGCCGGAGACGACGTCGTGGGCACCGGCGTGGTGCTGCTCGGCGCCGGGGCCGCGCCGCTGCCGTAGTAGCCCTCCAGGTCGACGATCACCTGCGTCGAACCGGTTCCGTTGTAGAACACCCGGACCTTGCCGTCCGCGCCCACCGCGACAGTGTCCTGATTCGCGACCGTCTGGCCCTGCGAGAAGTTGATGTTCGAAGTGGACGTCTGGGCGACGCCGTCCGGATCCACTGCGACATTGCCGCCGCCAGTCGAACCCGTCACAGTCAGGTTCACCGTGACGGCGGCCGCGCCGGACGGAACCCCCGCAGGCGTGAACGTCAGGGAAGCCCCCGCCTTCAGCGAGCCCTGCGCTACCCCGGTGCCGTTCCTGGTGTCCACGATGCGGGTCGGCACGACCGGCGTGTACGTGGCACCGCCCTGCGGGGTGAACGACGAAGCAGCCATGGCCGCACCGCCGCCACCGACAATGGCGGCAGCGGCGATAGCGGCGATCGTCTTGCGAGGCGTCACTCGGAGGCTCCGCTCACGAAGCGGCGCAGCGGCCACACGGCCTGACCCCACGGCATGCCGGCGTCCTGGTTGCCCTGGGCGCTCCCGAGGGCGTAACGGAGAAGCATCCGGTCAGCAGGGGTACCGGTCTCGACGAAGCCGACCAGCGGAGCCACATTGATGATGCCGCCAGTGGTCTCGCGGGCCAGGCCGGTCGCGCCCAGGGCGATCATCGCCTGACCGAACAGGCAGGAGCCGGTGCCGTCCGGGTTCGCGTAGGCGCAGCGCGGTCCCCTGGTGGTCAAAGGGGGCGGCGGCACGTAGATGAAGTCCGGCGAGGCGTCGGCGATCTCCACCGCCTTGCGCGCCAGGTCCGTGAAGGTCAAGGTGTCGGTCGTGGTGTTCATGTTCTCCATCTCCATCGAGCCGTTTCGGGACCGAGCATACACTATCGGCTGAACTTATCGGCTGAACCAGGGCTTCACGGGGACGCCGTGCCGGCCGCCCTTGAAGAAGGCCACCTGCAGCCCGGAGTCTCCGACTTCGACACGGCTGTCGGGGATGCGGTAGCGCATCAGCTGGAACCCTGCGGCACGCAGCTCCTCGTGGAAGCCTTCGAACCAGCGCATGATCAGCTTCAAGCTGGAGGAGCCGGACGACCAGGCTGCGCGGTTCCCGGCCCTGATTCCGTCGGTGATCCAGGTGGGGTGCTGCGAATCTCCGTTGTGCGCGTCGACAAGATTCTTCCAGCCGGGCCAGGGCTCTCGGTTCGCCCAGTAGTCGTCGCTCGTAGCGCCGCGATACGGGCCGACGCCGTTCTCCAGCTCGTACCGGTAGATCGTCATCAGCATGTCAGGCCTGCCTCTTGCTCTTCTGGATGCCCAGTGCGATCCCACGGTGGTACTGTTCCTGCCGGTCGTGCAGGAGCATGTTCTCGTAGCCGAAGTCGGGGTGCACGGGCAGCGTCGCCGCCTCGTTCAGCCCCAGGTTAGCGCCCATAGAAGTCTGCGGGCGCATCTGGCCGTTCGCATCCCCGAGGCGCATCACCAGCGGGCGTCCGCGATCCGTGATCAGATGCTCCGGCACCTCCCAGTCGGACAGCGCTGCGGTCTGCCACAGCGGGACGGTCTCGAGCAGGCGCGACCAGCGTATCGGCAGATCCTTCGCCTCGGGCGGCGTGACCGGCGAGTACGTAGTCTTCATCTGCGCCTGCTGCCGTGCCACGAACAGTTCAACGGATGCACCGTCCTTCGTGTCTCCCACGTTGAACAGCCACGGGCCCGACTCTGATTCCCCCATCACGGTGGTCCAGGAGGTGCCGGTGAACTGGTAGGCGAGGCCACGGATGACGACGTAGCCGGTATAGTTGCCGCGCGTCACCTCCTTCGCGGAGCCGACACCGGTCGCCACGACCACGAGCTCTGAGTCGGCGTAGGCCGCGTTGGAGTCGTTGAGCTTCTGGCCGTAGTGGAACTCGACACCGAGGGACTCGGCCTTCTCGACGAGCGCGGCATGCAGGTCGGTCCACACGATGTAGTGGAACTCGGACCTCATGGTCTCGCCGGTGTTCTCGATCGTGTAGTAGTTGTCGAGCTCGCGGTCTTCGAAGTTGACGCCGCCCGCGACGAGCCGGCTCCAGTTGGCCTCGGTGATTCCGAGGACACCGTCGCTTCGCATGTCGTCGCGGGTACGTGCCTCGTACACTTCGACGTCGTAGCCGTTCTTCGCCAGCGTGATGGCGGCGGCGGGACCCGTGATGCCCGCCCCGATCACGCAGGCGTGCAAGCCCTCGTTCTTCACGATTACCTGACCCATGGTCACTTCACCTCCAGTTCGGTTCCGCAGAAGCAGGTGGGAAGCCCCTGCTCGATCCACTTCTTCGTCGTACGGCACGACCAGTCGCATGTCGGGCACTGGAGTTTCAACATCCGCGTGCCGTCCTTGCCGATCTTCCCACTGGCGCCCGGCGTGATCGGGGCGTGCGGGTATTCGCCGAGCTTCTGCGACAGTTCGTGGATGTCGTTCATCAGCGACTGGCCGGCGCGGGTGGCCGTCATCTTGCCTTCGAGGCCGAGCTGCAGGGCGGTGCGGCGGAAGTGCCCGGAGTGCTTGGACTCTCCATCGTCCGAGGCGTGCACCATCTCGTGCACCAGGGTCGCCAGGACTCCCTGCGGTCCTTCGGGGTCGCCCAGCTCGGGCGAGATGAAGATCTGGTTTACGCCGTCCGCCGAATGCTCGGAGCGCCAGCACCAGCCGATACCCTTGCCGGCCCTCTTCGACCAGCCTGTCGAGATGTGCAGCTGCGGCACCTCGACCTCGGCGACCTTGAACCATTCGCGGATCTCGCCGGCCGCCGCCTGCAGCCAAGCCTCGCGGTGTTTAAACGGTGTCGTTGTCATGGGAGCCAATCTAGCGAAGGCCCGAGGGATCGTCAATAGCTCCGGCAGCATTTTATTCCGTGAGCAGTCCGTCGCGGTGCAGCCGCTCGAGCAGGTTGATCCTGCCCTCCATGTCCATCTGAGCGACCCAGGTCACCATGTTCGTCGAAGGCGTCTCTCGCTGGCCGGACATCAGCTCCACGACGAGCTCGCGGCCGCCGAGAGCGTCAAGCATGTGCTCGGTCATCCACTCAGGGGGTTCGTACATCTTCGTCCTCCGGGGGCAGTAGGCCGCGCTGCGCCGCCCAAACGGCGCCCTTGGCTATATCGGCAGTCTTACCCCGCTTGGCAGCTCCGCGTCGCCGGGCCGTACGCGCGACACGATACACCACCGCGAAGCCCACGACTCCCAGCGCGACCCAGCGGCCGTTGCCGGTCAGCACGTAAGTCCAGAGCGCACCGAGCATCGCCACGAAGATTACAGCGGTGAGGCAGCCACCGCACCCACAGCCACGGCTACGCACGGTGTTTCATCCTGTCCACGAACTCCTGCACGGTAAAGCCCTTCGTGATGGCGTCCAGCAGCTCCGCCACGGTGTCCCTCGACAGCCCGGAGCCCCGGCAGCGTTCACCGTTGTCCGAGTGCTTCGCGAAGCGCCCTCGGGTTCCGTAGCCGTGATGGCTCATGCAGAACAGGCACAGCTCCCGCGCCGGGGTCTTATCGAGGCGCCGCGTATCCGGCCTCTCCGCGATGCCGACCGCCTCGGCGTTCTCCCACTCCCACCAGGGGCTTCTCAGCTGGTCATCAGACATACCGGAAACGATAGCACGGCGCCGACTTGACTGCAGTCGATCCGCCGTGCTTAATGGTTGCCATGGATAACGAAGAGCAGCCCGGAGCCGCAGCGTTCCTCTACGACCAGAACGGTCAGCCTTACGCGGTGTACGCGGGGCGCAGCTTGATGGAGGTGGAGGTGTACGCGTCCGACTGGATGCACGGCGTCCAGTACTGGACCGCAGACTCCCACGACGAACTGGCCCCGCCTTCGCCCAGCTGAGCTCCCGCCCCGACCATCACGCGGGGCGGTAGAAACGAGAGCCCCACCGGTACTACTCCAGCCGGTGGGGCTCTCATCTTTGCGTTACGGCCCGGTCTGGGCATCCGTTACGCCATTTTAGGCTCGTGGCCTGCGGTGTAACGTGTAACGGCAAAACTCTCCAGTCGCTCACGCAGGGTGAGGCAGAACCACCGGATGCGCGGCGACAAGCTGGTCGATCAGGTCGTTCGCCACCTGCTCGACGACGACCGGGGCGCCCTGCTCCATCTTGCGCAGAATCACGTCCACGATGTCGTCGTGCATCACCGTGAAGTTGTTGCCGGGCGCCAGCCTCTTCGCCAGGTTCCGCCCGACCGCGCTCACCACGTCATCCACGGACACCACGATCGACTGCTTCTGCGCGACGGTAGCGTGGATCTTTCCGGTCCACCGTGACGGCAGCAACGCTGGGGAGTTCGGGTCTCCGACGTGCGGAGCGACGAAGACTCCCAGAAGGAGCTGGACCACGGCCGCGCCGCCCGCAGCGGCCGCCTTCTGCGCTACCGACAGGTCGCCGATCTGGTGGAGCGTCGGATTGGTTCCGATGCCGACGGCCCACGCCGCGAAGAAGGCGAACAGGAACGTCGTCAGTACGCGCTCCGCCAGCTGCAGGCTGAATTGCTTGGTCATGGTCATCAGGTCCTTGTCGGGATCAGTAGGCGATGGCGCCGACCGGGAAGTTCCCGGAGTCGGTCCGCTGAACGGTGACGTGCGAGACGGTTCCGGGGTCGATCAGGAAGTCCCGCGCGCCCTTCTTGACGTAGCCGTCGCCCTTGTCGCCGCACAGCACGAGGGCGTTGCCGGCCGCGTTCCACGCGACGACCCTGACGGTCGCTGTGCCGCCATCGCCGACCGTCAGGCGGAAGTGGCCCTTGTTGACGGTCGGGAAGTTGTAGAGGCCGGGATGGGCCGAGACGGGCTCGATCTGCTGCATGGCGTCCTCCTCGGACGTCGGAACGGGCTTGGGCTGCGGAACAGGCGCGGGGGCCGGAGTGGGCTTGACCTGACGGCCGCCCCATTGGCCGAAGTCGTCTGTGAACGACGCGTCACGGTCGTAGCTGTTGTTGAAGAATCCGGTCTGCTCGATGTTGAACTCGGAGTCGCCTCCGGAGCCGCCCGGCCAGCCCGTGCTCATGCTGCGCCACGTGTACGCCAGGACGCCGGCAGCCTTGCCGCCTTCGAGCACGGCCGTGTCAGCGTAGGCCCCGGTGCGGGCCACGCCGATCACGGAGTTGATTCCCTGGAAGAACGACTGCAGGGTCGAGCCCCAGCCGACACCGCGATCCACCGAGAAGTAGATCGGGTCATCCGGCCCCCCACCGCACGCCAGATGCTGAGCGTTGGCGCGGGTTGCGAAGTCCACTCCCTGCTGGAAGCCGCCAGAACCGTCGTTCGTGTCGTCCTCCCAGTTGGACACGAGCATCTTACCGGCCGCCAGGATCTGCGCGGCCTCCGAGCGCGTCAGGTTCTTGCCGGACGGGTAGTCGGACAGGTATCGGCACACGAATTCGGCGCCGAAGCCGTCCATGTCGGCGATCAGGTTCGACTGCTGTTCGCAGTCCACTCCGATGCGAATGGTCATCGCTTCACCTTCTTCTTGATCCGCTGCTGCGGCCGAAGCCTGATTCGCGGAGCCGGTGTCTTCTGCCGCATCAAATCCGTCCCTCCGGCGACTGCCTGGCAAGCCTTATGATCAGTTCGTCGCGCTCGGCCGTCACATCGGACAGGCGGCGCTTGGTCTCGAGGTGGCGGACCTGCTCGGCGGCGCGCTCCTTGCGCTCCTCCTCCAGAGTCAGCCTCACTTCCATCATAGCAGCGCTCTGCAGCTCCATAGCGGCCTTCGTGTTGCTGATCACGATGCCGTGCATTTCCTCAGGGGCCCTCAGGCCGCGCTCCTCTTCCTCAGAGAGCCTCTTGCGACGGCGGATTATGAGCTGGACGATGTCACGGCTGAACGCGAAGGCGCCGCCAATGGCGGCTATGAGAAAAACCGTGCTCGCGTTCACTTGACCGGCCTCTCGATGGAAGCTTCGATGGTTTCGATGGCCTGCCCGATTTGCAGGATCTTGAAGAGGCACGCCAGTAGGATCAGGACGAGGCTGATCAGGGTCAAGTTGGCAACCTGCCAGCCGATCAATCCTATGATACCGGCAACGTACGTGGTGACCGCACCGCCGAACAGGATCAGGCCGAACCGCTCGAGCTGTAGCCCGAACAGGGCTGCTCGGCGCGAGCCCTGCATCAGAATTCCGACAGTGCCGAACAGGGCGCCTAGGAACAGCATCCACAGCCAGCCACTGAGCTCCCAGCCGGTGAACGGAAGAGCCTTCAAGGTCGGGTCCTGCCGTCCGATGTACGTCTCCCACAGCAGCTTCCCGACCGGGATCAGGTAGCCGACCAGGAACGCGAACTCGAACGGTGAGATGGCGATGCCGGTCGGGGACTTGCGCACGATGAACTGCCGCAGCTTAAAGCGCCTCACTTGCCCACCGTTCCTATCACCGTGACCACCAGGAACATGATGCAGCCGATCGCGAGGTAGATGTGGCCGGCCGTGAATGCGCGGGGAGCACGACCGCACGTGGGGCAGCGACCGGCGGTGCGGTCGTGCGCCTGCTGGGCGATGACTCGCTCCGCAGCGGCATCAAGCTCGCGCACCACGGTGGCGATGGCGCCGTCGCTGAACAGCGGCCCCTGGGGCTGCGTGGCCGTCATGACCTCACCATCCTATCGCCCTGACGTTGATCAGGATGTTGCCCGACCCGATGTTCGTGCCGTTGTAGTTCTGGGCGAAGCCGCCGAGCGTCAGGTCGCCGGAGCCGATCGAGCAGGCCGACGATATGATCGTCAGGAAGCCGAGGCTGTTGACGTCGCCGGCCGGCGTGACGCTGAACCAGCCGCAGCCGTTCCAGAAAACCCCGGAAGTGCTGTCCGTGAAAGACCACTGGCCTCCGCTGATGGAAACCAGCTTCGAAGTCGAATAGTCGAAGTGCGAAGTCCCGGAGCGGTCGTTGCCGCCCGAGACGATGTTCGTCTTCTGCCCCGGCCCGACCAGGCCTACGGCGCCCTTCGCTACCTGCCCGTGGGCGAAGATATGCGGACCCTGCTGCGCCAGAACCACGGTCTCTCCGACGATCGGCATGTGAGAGCCGACCACCGATACGCCCGAGGTGGCCGTAGTGTCGCCGGGCAGCGTGACGCTGATCGTACCGTTCGCCAGGTTCACGGCCGTGACGGAGCCGGTGAACATGGGCGGCATCGAACCGGAGCCGGGCGCGGGAGCGGCCAGTGCCTTGACGAACTGGCGGGCCGCGCGGGACGGAGTGCGATTCCTGGCCATCACGACCTCTTCTGTCGCAGGGTGACTGACTGTGTGGTGGCGGACGCCGGGGAGCCGGTCGTAGAGCTGCCGAGCGGCACGGTCAGGGAGTCGACCACGTACAGCCCGGTCGCCTTCACGTTCTGGCGCTCTACCTGCACCACGTCGTCCACGTCGATCGCAGGGTTCACCCAGCAGGTGATGTCGGTCTGCGTGATGAACCCGAGCTGGCCGTTCAGGAGCGAACTAGCTGAGTTGTTCGCGGAAGTCACGTCGGTGATGTTCGAGTCGTTGACGATCTGCGGCACCTGACCGTACGGGCCCAGGTAATAGGTCGCCGAGTCAGGGTCCGTGTCCCAGGCCACTCCCATGACGGGAGCGGCGCCGGTAGCCGGGCTCGCGCCGATCACGATGACGCCGTTGTAGCCGGGATCATCGCTGTAGATCGCTTCCACGTCCGTCATCGTACATCCCTGCCCTTCGATGTAGTCCCAGTCCGGCGATCCCAGGGCGTTGACGTCGGCCGGGGGGCAGAGCACCGCCGTGCCGTCCGGGTCGAAGAAGGCCTGACATCCGACCGATATGGCCAGATCCTGGCAGGCCTGCCAGGGGTCGTCGCCGACAGCATACGTCAATACGTACGGCGTTGTCTTCTGGCTGGTGATGATGTCGAAGACGGCGTTCGGGAAAGTCCGGTACACGAGCTGCTGGAAAGCCGTGGTGATCAGCGTTCCGGCAGGGATCGTATACGTCTGGAGGAACTTCTGCCTCGAGATCGTACGGGACCTGTCGTATGCGCTGATGTTGATCGTGACGCGCGTGCCGTTCGTCGGGCTCGCTTCGATGATGTCGACGTTCGACAGGCCGAAGACGCCCATCGGGTAGACCTCGGAGGTGCCGTCCGGGTACAGGATGCCGCGATAGGGCTTGATGATCGTGCCCGTCGGGGACAGAGCCGCCTTCGCGTCCGCAGGGACCAGCTGGCCGGTTGGGTCGAAGCAGGTGAACGAGGCCGACCGGCGGAACTGCGCGGACCGGTCGACAGTGATCTGGCCGGTCGTGATGTGCAGCTTGATCGTCTGGTGCGAGTTCGTGACGATGTCGACGTACTCGTAGACGGTGTGGCTCTTGCGCAGCGCGGCGCCGAACCTCGGACTCGGCCTCACGGCAGCGGCTCCACTTCGACGAACGTCAGGTCGATCTGGCGCAGCGGGTTCGTCTTGCGCGAATTAGTCGCCAGGATCGTGCGGTCGATCTGAGTGATGCACTGCACCCACCAGGCCTGGTCGATGTCGGACTGCAGGAACAGCGTGCGGTTCGAGGTGATCAGGTCCATGAAGATCGCGTGGTCTTCCTGGTTCACGGGGATCATCGACAGCGGCAGTAGGTCCGACTTGTAGCCGTCGGTCAGCACCACCGGGTACTTCTCACCGAGCGCCTGGAACTGCACGGAACTCGCCTGCAGGGTGACCTTCATGTCCTGCCACTTGACCTTCAGCGGGATGTTGTTCGACGGGTTCGCGATGTCCTTCAGCCACCAGCTCTGCGCCTTGAACGTCATCGCGTTCGAGTCCGGGCTCCACGGCGACGTGAAGACGTCGCCGTTCAAGCCGAACGACACGGTTCGCATACGGTACTTGCGGCTCACCAGCGGGATGATCGTGTGGTCCTGGAACACCAGGTACTTGTCCACACCGAAGGACGGCACGTTGGTCTGCGTGCCGGGCACCGTCTGCCAAGCTCCGAAGCCGCTTCCGTCGCCCGGGTCGTCGGCGTACTGGATCTGCGGGTACGACCACACGGGGTGCGCTGAGGCGGCCGTGCCGGTCCGGTAGGACGGGTCGGTGCCGAGGTTCATGAAAGCCCTCTGCCAGCCCACCACGTCGCTCGTCGAGTGGTTCGGGGACGCCAGGGTCATGTTGATCCTGGTCGTTCCGTCCGGGATGTCGAACTGGGCCGAGCAGTCCGTCAGGGTGCCCGTGGCCACGGCGGGGAAGGATCCGCCCGGAACGGTCTGCTGCGAGATCAGCGAAGGCCCACGGTAGAACAGGGCCGTGATCAGGGTACTGCCGGCCGAGCTGCCGACGAAGGACGCGCCGATCGTCACCTGGTTCCCGGCCGCGCCCAGCACCGTCGGATCGACGTTCGACAGGTCTATCGGGGCAGCCAGCGTGGCCGACACGAGTCCGCCGGTCGAGGCCGACGAAGGCTTGATGAGGCCGACCCAGGAAGTGGCGACCTGGAACGTGGTAGACGAGGTGGCGGTCACCGACCAGGGCTGCGCCGCGACCGGGCCATTCGAGTCGAACACGGCCAGACCGAACGTGTCGGTCGCCCTGCTCGTCTCGTTGCCCGGCGCTCCGGGGATCGAAGTCTGCGGCAGGATGATGCCCACCCAGGCGTCGGCCGTCGCCACCGGGTAGCTCGTGGTGGCGCTCCCGCCTACCGTGCCCACCGGGATCGGGCCGTTCGAGTCGGACATCATCACGGCGTTGGCGGTGCCGCTCGGGCTTCCGAAGTCGCCGCTCTGGTACGTGTCCTCGACACGCTGCGTCGAGTTGTTGATGTCCGCTCCGCGACGCGCGCCGATCTGGTTCTCGCCGCCCGTGCTGAGCGAGAAGAACGCAGCGACCTGCCAGGCGTTGGCGTTCGTGTTCGTGACGTTCGGAGCCCACATCGTCGGGTAGCTGGCCGCCTGAATGCCGTCCGCGATGAACTGGGAGCTGGCGGCCGCGCAGTTACGGTAGGCGACGCACTCGGCGATCTTCGGGTACGGGATCGAACTGGAGGCCATCGTGCCCTGCCAAGAGGCAGGCTCGGAGCTGCCGGCAGTCCTCTTCAGAACCATGAAGGCACCCTGGCCGGCGCCTCCGGTGCCGCCTGTCGTGCTGCCGACCTTCTGCCGAACGATCGTCCACCCTGTCGGGGCGGTCATCGTGCCCGCATACTCGTCGCAGCTGATCGCGGCGATCATCAGGTCGCCGTTGAGCACGTTCGCCGGCCGGTTGATCGTGTAAGTACTCGTGCTGTCGTGGCTGATCCACGCCGGAGCCGCGCCCACGTACTGGATCGGGTTGCCGCCAGGCGCCTGGGTGTTGGCCGTGATTGTGGGCGTGCTCGAGGCGTTCACCGAGAAGACGCTGATACGCCAGGCGTTCGGGTCCGTGTTGATCACGGTCGGCGACGTGAACACAGTCCCGGCGGTGGCCGTGGCGGACTGCGCCTCTGAGATGAACTGGGCGCTGATGCTCGCAGCCCCCGAGTACGCGACGACGACGGCGCCTCGCTTCACGGAACTGGTCGACAGAGTCCCCGACCAGGTGCTTGGCTCGGAGCCTCCAGCGGTGCGCGCCAGGACGAACAGGCACATGTCCGTGGAGGACTTGTGCACGGTCGAGGAGTCGATCAGGACCCACCCGGCCGGGACACTGATCGTCGTGCCGGTAGCGAGCTCGGTGGTGACGAACGCGACCATCAGATCGTTCGTGGTCACGCCGGCCGGCTTGTTCAGCGTGTACGTGTTGTTGCTCGACGAGTCCGTGAAGACGGTGCCCACGGCGCGCAAGGCGATACTGGCCGAGGTGCCCGCGTATGTCATCGTGTTGATGTTCGTGCCGTCGAAGCCGCTGCCCGTGAAGCCGAACGTGGTGGAGCTGGCGTAGGTGCTGCCGGGGCTCATCACCCACGAGTCGCCGGCCGGCGCCGTCCCCTGGCCGTTCGAATACCACGAGTCGAGCAGGTTCTGCGAAGCGTGGCCGCCGCTCGAGAAAGGAGTCTGGTTGCCGTACAGCAGACCCGCGTGCGTCAGGTAGTGGGCCTCGCTGGCGACGGCGGACTTCACCTGGTAGGTGACGTTCGAGTACACGGCCCCCTGGTTCACGGAAGTATCCGACATCGCCACCTGCATCCACGCGGGCGCGGCGGCGTCAGCCAGAGCTGTGCTCGTCACCGTGGACAGCAGGTTGTAGTTCGCGTCGAAGTACTCGATCCACATGAACACGGTGCGCCCCGTCACGGCGGCCAGCATCTGCCCCGTGGCAGTCAGTTGCTGGGCAATACCCACCGAAGCCTGCGCTACCGGGACGAACCCGGTCGTGATCGACATGTCGCCGTTGGCCGTCGCAACTATCTTCCACACCTGGTTCGTGTCGCCAGGGAACAGGTAGTCGGTCGACTCGGCGACCGTGCAGTTCACGGTCTTCCAGCGCGCTCCGGTGTCGTCGATCGTGACGTCGGCTTCGTGCACGCTCATCAGATTCGACGTGTCCTGCACCGTCAGGATCGAGCAGCCGTTGACGTAGTCGGGCGTGACGGCCACGATGCCAGAGCCCACGGGCGTGTTGCCGGAAGGGTCGGGCACGCCGGGAACTCCGGGCGAAGGCGCGACGACATTGGCCTGCTGGAAAGACCAGGCCGACTTGGCTCCGTTGTTCGACGTCGACTGCACGTAGAAGAAGTAGCTGTTCGACGGGATAGAGCCGGGAATCTGAACCGACGTCCTCGAACCCTGCACAACGCCCTCGAACACGGGCGACGAGATGTCAGGGTTGAACGAAGGCGAAGCCACAGTGGTCGCCGGGAAGATCTTATACTCGGCGGAAGCCTGGAAGTCGCCGTCGGTCTGCCTGTACGTCCACGATATCGTCGGTGAAGCCGTCGAGATGTTGCCCGCCGGGTTCACGACCGTCACCACCGGGATCGCCGTGTAGTAGACGGCCAGGAACATCTCGTAGACGCGAATCAGGTCCGAGATGGCGTTGTAGGAAAACACGCGCATCTCGATGTTGTTGAGACCTTCGATGTCCCAGTGGTTGCCGTGCGGGTCACGCCGGTAGTTCGCCACCGTGAACGTCGCGGGCGACGCGGAGCTGTTCGTCGGCCTCGTGGTGCGCTGCACGTAGGTAGACGGGTCGTCGATACACACGAGGGCCGTGGTGAACGAGGACGGGTTGGCCGACGTGTTCGTGCCCGCGCCCAGGCTCGCCCGCACCGCTACCGATACGGACTGAATAGTCGCGCCGGCCGGGATCGCCGTGGCATCGATCGGGTACGACACCATCGCCATCCCGTTGGTGCCGGGGCTAGTCAGGTAGTTCGTGTCCACGTTGCTGGCCAGGGC
>Ga0210406_10002899_pt1 | contig 19134 bp, 13 predicted proteins | sample IncBWC30MmetaG_FD_155454 | JGI IMG/M metagenome (GOLD analysis project Ga0210406, IMG submission 155454) | Forest soil microbial communities from Barre Woods Harvard Forest LTER site, Petersham, Massachusetts, United States - Inc-BW-C-30-M | ecosystem: Environmental > Terrestrial > Soil >... | reverse complement strand
GGCCCTGAGGCGCGCCATGGCTCAACTCAAGCCTCGTCCCGCTGAAATTTTTGCATTGCGGTTTCTTGAAGGTTTCAGCAATCCGCAGATTGCGCGGATGCTTGGTATTTCACAGGTGTTGGTGGCCGTGATTGTCCATCGCACTCGGCAGCAGCTTCGCAAGGAGTTGGCAGAATCTCTAGGAGACAGGCCATGAAGAATGAGAAATTCGATCATTTGTTATCGCAGATTCAAAATGAACAGGTGGACGATCGGGTTGTTGCCCAGGCTGGCGAACGAGTGTTGCAGTCCATTGCCGGGTCCCCTTCTGACGCCGATCTCGGCACCCACACATTGAGAAGCTGCGAAGATTTCCGAGCGCTAATTCCTGCCTACGTGGAAAAAAAGCTCTCCCCGGGACGAGTGTTCCTATTTGAAGATCACGTGCACGCGTGCGTGGCCTGTCGGCACGCTTTAGAGCGCGCTCGCGACGGGGAAAAACCAACCGTTTGGCGGGTTGAAGCCGAGCGCTCGCGTTCGTTTGGGTGGCGCTGGGCGATGGGCGCGACTGCAGTTCTTGCTGGGGCGATGGTTGCAGTCCTGGCGTTTAACAACGGGCTGCTTCCCGGACAGCGCATGGTTCGCGCTTCCGTGCAGACGGTCGACGGCTCGCTCTATACCGGATCGGGCGCGGAAATCCGAGTGATCCCCGTGGGTTATCAGATCAGGAATGGAGACGAGGTCCGCACCGCCAAGGGATCAAGGGCGGTGGTGCGACTGCTTGATGGCTCTCTGGTGGAGATGGGCGAGCGCTCTGATCTTTCGGTGTCACGCGCATGGAGAGGCACAACCATTCGTCTGGATGGTGGTCAGGTCATCGTTCAGGCAGCCAAGCAGCGTTCGGGCCGCCTTTACGTGGCGACCGACGACGGACTAGTTTCGGTGAAAGGCACAATTTTTTCCGTCAATCACGGGACCAAGGGCTCTCGCGTGGCAGTGATCGAAGGGGTGGTGCGGGTCGACTACGGAGCGAATACGGCCGATCTACACGCCGGGGAGGAAGCGACTTCGAGCGCCAGTGTGTCGAAGGTTCCGATCCAAAGCGAGATCGCGTGGAGCAAGGATTCGGCAAAATACCTTGCTCTGCTGGGAGACTTCGCGATCCTCCAGAAGCAGTTTGCGGCGATCCCGGGACCCGGGTTGCGTTACAGCTCTGAGCTTCTGCCCTACGTCCCCGATCAAACTGTTGTCTATGCCGCGGTTCCGAATCTTGCCAACACTTTAGGGGAAGCCAGCCAGCTTTTCGAACAGCGGCTCGAGCAGAGCCCGGCGCTACGCGACTGGTGGCTGCAACAGCAGAAAGGAAGCGGGCGGAAACTCGAAGATGTACTGAATCAGGTAAGGACGTTCAACAGCTATCTGGGCGACGAGATCGTTTTTGCCGTGGGCAAGAACGGAACGACCTACACGGCGCCCGTCGTGCTTGCCAAAATACGGCAGCCCGGATTGGAGACCTTTCTGGAGGTTCAAAGCCGACTGGAGGCGACGGCACAGAACCAAAGTCGCAACCTCAGCTCCAATCCATCGCGGCTTGCGCTTCAAATAGTCCATGATCCCTGGGCCGTGACACCCGCGCCCAACCGACCTTTGCTGGTCTACGTAAACAACAATCTGCTGATCGCCAGCCCGGAATTGGCGGAACTGCAACGCGCGGCGACGCTTGCGCAGACGCAGAGCAGCAGCCAGTTTGCCGAAACCCCGTTCCACCAGCAGATTGTTCGTTCCTACCAGCAAGGAGCGGAGTTTCTTTTCTGTGCGGACATGGAACAAATTGTCGCGCCGAACGTACAAGCTGATAACGGTGGCCACAAACTACCGCCGGGGATAGCGGACGTGCGATACCTGACGATGGAACATCGGGAAGTTGGCGGCAAGAGTGAAAGTCACGCCGACTTGTTGTTCGCGTCTGAAAGGCAAGGCGTGGCATCCTGGCTGGCGGCGCCGGCGTCGATGGGATCACTGGAATTCGTTTCCCCGAATGCCAGCATGGTGACATCGGCGGTGATCAAGAATCCGAGGAGCATCCTGGAAGAAATCTTCAAGATGATCGGGAGCGGCGACCGGGACTTCGCTGAGCATATAGCCGAATTCGAGGCCAAGACCGGCGTGAATGTGTTGAACGACATCGCAGCCCCTCTGGGCGGTGAAGTGACCATGGCCTTCGACGGCCCCATGATCCCAACCCCGCGATGGAAGCTGGTCGTCGAAGTCTACGACCCGGCAACATTGCAGTCGACGATCGAGAAGCTGGTGGACAGTTTCAATCGGGAGGAAAACGCGAAAGGACACTCTCTTCAGCTGACCAAGCGCCAGGTCGGGTCGCGGACCTACTTTGCGATTATGAGCACGAGCCAGGTGAATTCGGAGGTTGACTACACCTTTGTCGATAACTATCTTATCGCCGCGCCTGATACGGGCACGTTATCCAGGGCCATCCAATCTCGCGAGGCCGGGTACACTCTGTCGCACTCGTCTGGCTTTCAGGCGCTGCTGCCGAACGACGGGTACACCAACTTTTCGGCGATCTTCTATCACAACATCGGACCGGTCGTCGGCCCACTGGTCGAACAAGTGAAGGCCAGCGGAGCATTGACTCAGAAGCAGCAACAGTCCATTGACGCGCTGACAGCAAACTCGGCACCGGGCTTGATTTATGCCTACGGCGAGTCTGACCGGATTGTGGTGGCCAGCAACACTGGATTCATGGGTTTGGATCTGGGCACGCTGTTGACGATGGGTGATCATGGGCCGTTCCTGCCGCAAATGTTTTTGGGTGGAGCGTTCAACCATTCGACCAGTCCAACACAGTGAGTACAACGGCCCAACTCGGAGCAGCCAGCGGCGAGAGCAATCGAACGCCGCCGACTGCTCTGTTGCCGCCGCTGGTTGAACTTCAGGGTCTTTCGGTTCAGTTCGGCAATCGGGAGATCCTGCGCGGTCTTACGGCTTCTTTGTGCGGACGCTCGATCGGCTTGCTGGGTCCAAACGGCGCGGGCAAGTCGACGCTGATCAACACCCTCCTGGGTTTCTACAAGTCCTCGGCTGGTCGAGCGCGTGTATTTGGCCACGACATCGGAACCGAAGTCGGAAAGATTCGCGGGCTCGTTGGCTACATGCCCGAAAATGACGCCTTCATTTCCAAGATGAGCGCAGTGTCATTCGTTCAGATGATGGGAGAACTTTCCGGCTTGCCCCCGGACATGGCCCTGGAGCGGGCTCACGAGGCCTTGTTCTATGTGGGCTTGGCGGAGGCCCGCTATCGTCAGTTGGGAACTTATTCGCTGGGCATGAAGCAGCTTGCGAAGTTAGCGCAGGCGATCGTTCACGGGCCGAAACTGTTGATTCTCGACGAACCGACCAACGGATTGGACCCCTCTGCGCGCCAGCGCATGATCAAAATGATCCGCGAAATTCGAGATGGCAAACAGATGCGGATCGTTCTTTGCTCGCACCTTTTGCGCGATGTTGAGGACACCTGTGACGAGGTTCTGATCCTCAAACAGGGGCGAATCGCGCACTATTCAAATCTGGACGAAGAGCGGCGCGCGAATAAGAGATTCTTGGAACTGGAGACTTATGGTGCCAATGGCGACTTCACGGAGGCAATCGAGAAGCTCGGCTGCGAGTGCGCTGTCACCGCGAATCGGCTGAAGATGATTTTGGCGGATGGAGTCGAGACCCGCGACATTTTTCGGCTGGCGGCGGAGCGACAGGTTCGCATCCGGCGGATGAACTTCCGTCGCGATTCGCTGGAAGACATTTTCCTGAAGGCCATGGAGTGAGCTGAGGGGCGCGATTCGAGGAGCGAGCAAAGATGGCGATTTACCGGCGTAATTACAAGCCATATTCGGGAGCGTTGACGCCATCCTGGTCGCGCTGTTTCGTTCTGTTCCGCTACTCCAGACGAAACCTTTTCCGATCGAAGTTTCTTACTGCATTGTTTGTGGTCTGCTTCTTTTTTCCAGTGTTGTGCCTGCTTCTGATCTACCTCGCTCATAGTGCAAGCTTTCTTCAGCAGATCGGTGTACCCAGCCAGATCCTCTCGATCGACAACAAGTTCTTCTTCAACTTCATGAGCGTGCAGGGAGTGTTTGCGTTTCTCCTGACGGCGTTTGCGGGGCCCGGCCTGATTTCACCGGATCTTGCCAATGGAGCTCTTCCCTTATATTTTTGCCGGCCGTTTTCGCGAGCCGAGTACGTGCTGGGCAAATCTTCTGTGCTCGCAATTCTGCTTTCGCAAATCACCTGGATCCCGGGATTAATTCTGTTCGGCATGCAGGCAAGTCTTATGGGTCCGAGCTGGACCTGGAATAACCTTTGGCTTGCGGCCAGTATCGTGCTTTCTTCGCTGATCTGGATTGCAATTCTCTCTCTGCTTGCCATGGCCCTCTCGGCCTGGGTGAAATGGAGGATCGTCGCCGGCGCCTTACTTCTTGCCGTGATGTTCTTCGGAGCCGGCTTCGCTCAAGCCATCAACGCGGTGCTGCGAACCGAGTCAGGACATTTTTTCAACGTTGCCTATCTGATGGGAACCGTGTGGAACGCGCTGTTCCGAGTGGATACCGAACACGCGATTCCAGTCGCCCAGGCGTGGAGCGCACTCCTGGTGTATTGCGCCATCTGCCTCGCTCTGCTCATGCGCAAAGTGCGCGCCTATGAGGTCATCCGGTGAACGATCGAATCGTCTTCGAGGACGTGTCGAAGTTTTATGGAGAAATCCTGGGTGTGAATCGAGTCAATCTCTCGATTCCGCCAGGCATTACGAGTCTGGTAGGTCCCAACGGGTCGGGCAAGACTACGCTGATGAATCTGATGACCGGGTTGGTGAAGCCCACGCGCGGGCGGATTCAGGTTCTCGACTGCAAGACGGACGATCCGGAAAACCTCTTCAAAATGCTGGGCTATTCCACACAATTTGATGCGTTTCCGAAAGGTTTGACGGGTTTTCAGTTTCTTTATTCCTATTTGCGTCTTGCCGGCCGTGACTCCCGGACTGCCGAACAAATGGCTTGGCGTGCCATCGAGCGCGTGAATCTCGTGGAGGCCGCGGAGCGAAACGTTGCTGGTTACAGCAAAGGGATGCGTCAGCGCATACGACTCGCGCAGGCGCTATCGCATGATCCTAAGGTGCTGGTACTCGACGAACCGCTGAACGGACTCGATCCACTGGCCCGGGCCGAGATGATTGCGCTGTTCCGGTCGGCAGCGGCGGAGGGGTCTTACGTAATCATTTCCAGCCACATCCTCCATGAAGTGGATGTGATTTCCGACCAGGTGATCTTACTGAGCAACGGCTACGTCGTGGCGGAAGGCCAGATCCACAACGTTCGTAGCGAGATTCAAGAGCATCCCACACAAATCCTGATCCGCTCGAGCCGGCCGCGCGAACTCGCCGCGAAAATGTTGCAGTACGAGCACACGATCGAAGTCTCCATTCACAAGGATGAGCACGGTCTGTTGCTGAAAACGCGGGACGCCGACCGCTTCTACCTGGCGCTGAACGATCTGGCCGTGAGCGGCATCGACATCGAATCGATTGCGCCTGCAGACGACGATGTCCTCTCCGTTTACGAATATCTGATCGGGACCGAAGAGGCAGTGCGATGAAAAGAATCTGGTGGGAACAGATCAAGGCAGTGATCCGGCTGGAGCTGAGGAAGACCTTTTTCGCAAAGCGAGGTCTGTGGATCTACGGGGTGGCCGCTCTGCCCGTTCTGCTCTTCATCGCGTATGCCATTGCAACCTCGAACCAGCAGCATCGAAGCGCGAGCGTAGCCGCGCAGGGCAACAGGTCGCTGACCTATCAGGATCTTCTGGCAGTCAAGACTGGCATGACCAGCGAGGAAGTGATCGCAATCCTGGGAAAGCCACCGCTCAATTTTCATTGGACTGAAAATCGGCGCAATGGGCCGGACGCGACGGTGGATGTCCAGCGCGAGGATTATCACTACTCCGATGGCCAGAACGATCTGTTCGTGGGGTTGGCGGACGGGAAGGTCGCGAGCATCCATATCAGCAATGGCTTCAATCCGGGCCAGGACTCGGTCATGTTTGCCGGAGTCTTCCAATTCTTTTTTTTGCGGCTCGCGGTCTTTTTTGGATGTCTCGGAATTTTCATGAATCTGTTCCGAGGCGAGATCCTCGACCGGAGTCTGCACTTCTATTTTCTGGCGCCGATAAGGCGTGAGGTCCTCATGGTGGGAAAGTTTCTCGCCGGCCTCCTCGCCACCTGCACCATCTTTGTGACCAGCGAACTGCTGCAAACCAGTGCTTTTCTCTGGCACTTCTCCGCCAGGCAGTCCGATGTGTACCTCTATCACAATCATGGCCTTGAGCATGCCGCGATCTACGTGGGGGTGACGGTGCTGGCCTGCATTGGCTATGGAGCGTTCTTCATGGTGGCTGGCATGTTGTTTCGGAACCCCATCATCCCGGCAGCAGTGATATTGATCTGGGAAGGCATCAACCCGTTCTTGCCCACGCTACTCAAGCAGTTCAGCGTAATCTATTATTTGAAATCACTATGTCCGGTCGACATTCCGAGCGCCCCGGGAACTCCGCCCGTGCTTGCCTTGTTGATTTCCAACTCCGATCCCGTCGCGGCTCCGGTCGCAGTGCTTGGAATCCTCGGCGTCGCCTTGATCGCCCTCTATGTCTCCAGCATTCAAGTCAGGCGCATGGAAATTAACTACACGACCGAATAAGGCTCCAGAGTCTCATCCCAGCCGTCCGCCGCAACTACCTGGCCCTCGCAGGTAGCCGGCGCTTCGCGACCTACTCTCCTGTTTTATCTGCTCACCGCCTCCTCCTGCTGCAAGGCCTCTTCGATCTCGTTAAATTCCTGAGATGACAGCCGGAACGTTGCAGCGCCGATCACGCCGGCAACCTGCTTCGGGTTACGCATGCCCACGATGGCGCCAGTCACTCGGGGGTTGTGCAACGTCCAGGCGATAGCAACCTCCCCAGCTGTCCGGCCATGCTCTCCTCCGACTTCTCTCAGCAGTTCCACTAAGCGGAGGTTTTTGGAGAGGAGAGGCTCGCGGAAGTTCGGGTTCTGCAGTCGCCAGTCTTCCGCAGCCAGGGATCGAATACGCTGGCGCGTCATTTTGCCGCTCAGCAAACCGGAATACATCGGCGAGTAGACGATCACACCGATGTTATTGCGCTCGGCGAAGGGGAGGATTGCCTGCTCAACGTCGCGCGCCAACATGGAGTATGGAGGCTGCAAAGAAGTAATCGGAGCAATCGCAGCCGCGCGCTGCATTTCGACGACGTTGAAATTTGAGACGCCGATGTAGCGCAGTTTGCCTTCTTGCTTGAGCTTCGCCAGCTCGGTCCAGCCTTCTTCAATGTCCGCACTTGGTTCTGGCCAGTGAATCTGGTAGAGATCGATCACGTCGACGTCGAGACGACGCAGGCTGTCTTCGCACTCGCGGCGAATGGATGCTGCCTTCAAGGTTCCGCCGATTTCCCCGTTCTGGTCCCAGGTCCGTTCACACTTCGTAAAGACGTAGGGACGTGGACTTCGTCCACGCAGAGCTTGATTGACCACTTCCTCGGAATGGCCCAGACCGTAGACGGCCGCTGTATCAATCCAGTTGATGCCGTGATCGAGCGCTTCATGAATCGCCGCGATCGAGTCGTCGTCATTTTGCGGGCCCCAACTCCAGGTCCATCCGCTTCCTCCCATGGCCCATGCGCCGATGCCGATCGGCGTAATGAATAGCTCGCTATTGCCCAATTGTCTTGTTTCCATTTCAGTCTCCCTTCTCCGCCGGATACTGGCCAAAGGCACTCGGCCGGCGCCGCCCTTACCGAGTGCATTTCTCAATCCATCCTATGAAAAAAACGGCCAATCCAGCCCTCTGAAAGCAAAGCGTTTGTGAATCCAACGGGCTCGTTGCCTCATCTGAATTTTATATAGAGATTTACATCGGGTCGGTGATTCGACAGGGTCCGACACGTGGGCTTGGGGTGGGAAGAGATTTGAAGGATTATGCCCAGCATCGCTGAAGAAGCAAGGGACACCACCCTTTCGGCACGCTACCGCGCGCTGCTAGAAGTGTCCTCCGCGATCACATCGCACCGGACACTGGAGGAATTGTTTTCGGATCTGGCCCATCGCCTTCATCCCATCGTCGATTTCAACTACCTGAGCGTGCTGCTCTACGATTCCGCGCGAAATGTGATGCGCGTGCATATTCTGGAGTCAGACGGCCCTGACTCCGTCCGCCTGGGGATGGAATTTTCTATCGCAGAGTCACCTTCCGGTTGGGTGTGGGCCAATCAACAACCTTTAGTCGTTGATGATTTGGATCGCGATCTTCGATTTACGCGGCCGATCAAACTGCTGCGAGAACAAGGGGTCCGATCGTTTTGCAGCGTCCCCTTGACCACTCCGCGCCGCCGGCTGGGTGCGTTCAATCTGGGTCACACATCGCCGGGTTCTTACGCACTGGATCAACTTGAGATTCAAAAGCTAACGGCAAACCACGTAGCCGTTGCCGTGGAGAACGCGTTGAACCATCAGGCCGCGGCGCAGCTGCAGGAAGAAGTGTCGCGCGAGCGGGATCGCCTGAAACTGCTGCTCGACGTCAATAACGCAGTGGTATCGAACTTGTCTTTGACGGAGCTGTTTAAAGTAATTCCGAGCCGGGTACGGTTGGCGATGCAATGTGACGGAGCTTGCCTGTCGTTGCCGGATGTGCAGAAGCAGCAACTGGAAATTCACGGTTTGGATTTCCCCGGGGGTCGCGGCTTCCTGCAGGAGGAAATGCGGCTGCCGATCGACGGATCGAGTCCGGGCAAAGCATTCCGCACAGGAGAACCGGTTCTGTTTGACACCGCACCGCGGGCGTTACACGTGAGTTCGCTGCAATTGAATTATCAGGAAGGGGTGCAGTCAGGCTGTTTTCTGCCCCTGGTACGAGGGGATCGCAAGATCGGGGTGCTGCATCTGTTGGATCGGCACCCCCACCGTTTCTCGGAAGCGGATGCAGATTTTTTGCAGCAAGTCTCCAATCAGGTCGCGATCGCTCTCGACAACGCAATGCAGTATCGGGAGGTAGATGAATCGAGGGAACGACTGGCGGGCGAGACCAATTACTTGCGTACCGAGATCCGCGCCGAGCGCGGCTTCGACGAAATTCTAGGAGAAACTCCAGCCATTCAGGCAGTATTGCGGCACATCTCGACTGTGGCTCCGACCAATTCAACAGTCCTGATCCAGGGAGAAACTGGCACGGGGAAGGAGCTTGTGGCGCGGGCGATTCATAACCTCAGTTCACGGCGTGAGAATCTGTTTGCCAAACTCAACTGCGCCGCAATTCCGTCAGGCTTGCTTGAAAGTGAGTTGTTTGGTCATGAAAAAGGGGCCTTTACCGGGGCGATTGCGAAGAAGGTCGGCCGTTTTGAAGTTGCCGATCAGGGAACGTTGTTTCTCGATGAAGTTGGCGATATCCCTGCGGAATTGCAGCCCAAGTTGCTGCGGGTTTTGCAGGAGCAGGAGTTCGAGCGATTGGGTAGCAGCCGGTCGATTCAGGTCGACGTTCGGCTGGTCGCGGCCACCAACCAGGATCTCGGGAGAATGGTCGAAGACCGCTCATTTCGTGCCGACCTCTACTATCGCTTGAATGTCTTTCCCATTCGGCTTCCCGCCTTACGGGAACGGCGCGAGGATATTCCCCTGCTTACCCTTCATTTCGTGGCGCACTACGCGAAGCAAATGAGTAAGACGATTGACGTCGTTTCTCCGGAAACGATGGAAGCGTTGATCAGGTATGAATGGCCGGGAAATATCCGCGAGTTGCAGAATTTCATTGAACGGGCGGTAATCCTTTCGCAAACCAACTCGTTGTCCGCGCCAGTCTCCGAGTTGACTCGCCCGCGCGAGAATTCATCCCCGGCGCCCATCACTCTGGAAGACGCGGAGCGGGGGCACATACTGCAGGCGTTGCGCGAGACACAGTGGGTGCTTGGCGGGTTAGATGGCGCGGCACATCGCCTTGGCATGCCGAGGACCACGCTCATTTACAAGATGCGAAGATTGGGAATTGCACGGCAACCCGACTAAGTTTGGAGCGGTTTGCCGGGTTCTCACTTGGAGTTTGTCCCCTCCGCGGATGCTACTTTCGGCTCTGCAACGGGGGCCCCCTTCGCCTGGCTGATCAACCTGCCACAACACTCCGGTCTTTGGGGCAGACTGGAACTGTCCCATCCTCCCCCCAGCGCACGCACCAGCAACACGCTCGCCGTGATGCGGCGGCCCAGGATTTGTACGGCTGTCCTCTCATCGGACAGAGCCAGGCCTTGCGCGGTGATCACTTCGAGATAGGTGGTCACGCCACCCTTGTAGCGGGTCAGGGACTGATTTAGCGAGTTCTGCGCTGCGGCTACCGCCGCCTGTTGAGTTTTCGCCTCGTCCTGCAAAATCCGGAGCGCGGCGAGATTATCCTCCACCTCTTGAAATGCGCCGAGAACGGTTTCACGATAGTTGGCCACGGATTGATCGTAGGCAGCCTGCGCCTGGTCCGAGACGGCGTGGCGCCGACCAGCGTCGAAGACCGTTACCATCGCCGACGCCCCCGCCAGCAGGAATCCGCTGGGGCCCGACAGCAGGTTCGCAATCGTGGTGCTTTCGAATCCGCCGGACGAGGTCAAAGCCACGTTCGGAAAGTAGGCGGCCTTGGCAACTCCGATGTTGGCGTTCGCCGCGGCTACCCGGCGCTCGGAGGCGGCCACGTCGGGACGGCGCTCCATGAGTTCTGAAGGCATACCCGGCGGGATTACAGGAGGCGTGAGCGTGAGGGGCGACGAAGCCAGACTGAAGGTAGAGGCGGGCTGACCGACGAGCACTGCGATTGCGTGTTCGAACTGGGCTCTCAGCACTCCGATATCGATGGCCTGCGCTCGCGTGGTTTCTAACTGGGTTTGAGCCTGGGCGACGTCCACTTCCGACGCCACCCCACCCTTAAAGCGATTCTCTGTGAGATCGAGGGCTTGTTGGTAAGCCGCCACAGTGGATGTAAGCAGTTGTTCCTCCGCATCGAGTTCGCGCAGTTGAAAATAGTCTGACGCAAGCTCCGCGTGCAAACTCAAGCGCACGCCCTCCAGATCCGCGGCGCTGGCCTGAGCTTCGGCGCGGCTGGCTTCGACCGTCCGTCGAACTCGCCCCCAGAGATCGGCTTCATACGACGCGCTGACGGGCAGCGAGATGTCGGTGAATGTGGTGGTCGACTGGCTGAAGAGCGGCCGATTTTGCGATTGGTGATCGCGAGTCGCGGAGAGGCCAGTCGAGATCGTCGGAAAATAGTCCGCACGATTTTGCCGGACCAGAGCTCGCGCTTGAATGTATTGCGCCTGTGCTGCCTTCAGGTTCTGGTTCGAAACATTGATCTGCTCTTCGAGGCCGTTCAGTTGCGCGTCTTGATAAATCTCCCACCACTTGCCGCGGGCAATCGCATCGCTGGGCTGTGCCATCGTCCAGTCAGGGGGCAACTCTTTGTAGGCCGGAGGCGCGGGTAGCTTCGCAGGTGCATAGCGTGGTCCGACCTCGCACCCGCTGGCGAATAGCAGCACCGCGAAAAGCCATCCCCCTAACCCTGATCTACAAATCGCCTTCACGAAACCCTTGCATGTCATAGGGAATCTCCCGCCGCTTGGGAAATCCTTACCGCTTGCCCTGAGATGATGGAATCCGGTGGATTTACGATGATCGACTCGTTGCCTTGGAGACCTCCGACAATCTCGATGCGATCACCGAAGTCGTGCCCTGGCGTTATCGGCGTCAGGACAGCTTTGCCTTCTTTCACGACGGCAACGCGCAAACCTTCTTTGCGGAACAGCAGAGTGTTTACCGGCACGACATAGGCAGAACTCCCCGCCGGCAATTTCAAATGCACCTCCGCGTAAGAACCGGTCAGCAGGACTCCGGTGGAATTCACCACGTCGATCTCGACCAGAAGCGTGCGCGAAGCTGGATCGATGGCCTCGGCGGTGCGCACCAGGCGTCCTTGAAAACGACGGCCAGGAAATTCAGCCAGCGTTAAGTCGGCGGTCAAACCGGGCTTTGCAGCTTGCGAGTAGGCCTCGGGAACGTTGACATAGACGCGGAGTTTGCCAGGCTGCGCGATGTCAAACAGGTCGGTCTTCGATCCGCCGCTGGCACCCGCGTCGATCAAGTCCCCGATGTCGGTTTTGCGAGCCGTAATCACGCCGGTGAACGGAGCGTAGATTTTCTCGAAAGACTGCAACTGCTGAAGCCGACTCATGTTCGCCTGACTCGCCTGCACGGTCGCTTTGTTCGCCGCCAACGAGCCGGTGGCGTTATCGGTATCCTGCTGCGAGACGGAATTCGTCTTGAGCAAATCCTGGAAGCGGTTCGCCGTGATTTCCGCAAGATGCAGGTTGGCTTGCGCAGTGCCAAGGTCCGCTCGCGCTTGCTGAAGTTGCTGATCAACCTCCGGCGTTTCAATCTCGGCCAGAAGTTGCCCCTCGGTCACGTGCGCACCGATGTCCGCATACCACTTCTTTAGATATCCGTTGGTTCGTGCATAAATTGGAGCGCTGATGAAGGCCTGCACATTGGCGGGCAACACAACTTCCTCGGCCTCGGCTGCTCGTTCCGCATGTATGACAGCGACCGTCGGCAGCGCCATCGCTGCCGTCTCGCTGCGCAGTGCAATCCGGGCCTTCGCGCGGGGAAGGATACCGAAAGTCAAAGCTCCCGCCACCACTGCGAGTGCAGCCATAACAACGATCCAATGTCGGGACACGGAATTCGCTGTCCTGGGCTGAAGCCCGGGAGTTTCTTCGACGGTCCCCTGTTTGTCTGTATCAGATATGACTGGCATAGTTTCCCCACTTTCTTATTGGGACTCAAACTTCATTTCGTTCGGTTTCGCACCGCCGCGGCGGGTTCCGTGCATCAGGCTAAACAGCGTTGGCACGAAAAGCAGAGTTGCAACCGTGGCAAACATGAGACCGCCGATCACCGCGCGGCCGAGAGGCGCATTCTGCTCGCCGCCTTCCCCCAATCCCAGCGCCATCGGCACCATGCCGATGATCATGGCTAGAGCCGTCATCAACACGGGGCGGAATCTCGTGTATCCCGCTTCCCGGGCGGCGGCCATCGCATCTTTCCCTTCCCGCATCTGTTCCGTGGCAAAGCTGACGACCAAAATACTGTTGGCCGTAGCGACTCCCATGCACATGATCGTTCCCGTCAGCGCAGGCACACTCAGGTGAGTGTGGCTGACGAACAGGAACCAGGCGATTCCCGCCAAAGCCGCTGGCAATGCCGAGATGATGATGAAGGGATCGAGCCACGACTGGAAGTTCACCACGATCAGCAGGTAGACGAGCATGATCGAGAACGCGAGTCCAGCCAGCAGCCCGATGTAAGAAGAGCGCATCGTCTGCACCTGCCCGCGGACAATGACCTGCGACCCACGCGGAAGCGAGCTTTGAGTTTCAGTGACGACCTGGTTGATCTGCTGTGCGACCGCGCCGAGATCCCGCCCTTGCACTGATCCATAGATGTCGATCACGGGACGAATATCGTAGTGCGAGAGGACCGGCATATGTACCTGCCGCTTGACCGAAGCCAGGCTGCCCAAAATCTCTGGCGGGGCCGCAGGATTGGGCCCGGTCACGGGGATGTTCTCGACATCTTGCAATGTCTGTACGCGGTACTGCGGAGTCTGGCTCGCAATCGAGTAGCTGACACGATTTTTGGGATCGAGCCAGAAAGTTGGGGAAGTCTGAAAGCTTCCGCTCAGCGAGACCAGCAGATTTTGAGCAACGTCGTGCTGCGTGAATCCGATTACATTGGCCTTGGTTCGGTCCACGTCGATGTACAGTTCCGGCTGATCGAAGGGCTGCTGAATGCGCAGATCCGCCGTGCCCGGGATGCCGCGAACTCGTTCGAGCACGTCATCCGCGTAACGACGATCTCCGTCGAGGTCATTGCCTGCGATCTGAATATCGATCGGCGCCGGCAGCCCGAAATTCAGGATCTGGCTCACAATGTCGGCTGGAAGAAAAGAAAACGTCACTCCCGGAAACCTGTCCGCCAAACTCAGCCGAAGGTCGTGCACATATTTCTCGGTTGGTTGATGGTCCGTCGACAGACTCACGAGAATATCTGCATCCGCGGGTCCGATAGGCGCCGAATTGCTGTAGGACAGGTTGATCCCGCTGTAGGGAATTCCGATGTTGTCGATGATGCTGGAAACTTCCGCTGCCGGAATTTGCCGCCGGATCGACTGTTCAACAAGATCGCAGAGCCTCGCTGTTTCCTCAATGCGAGTTCCCGTTGGAGCCCGAAGATGCAGTTTGAACTGACCGCTATCGACCGCGGGAAAGAAATCCTGTCCTAGAAACGGAATTAGGGCCGCTATGGACACGACGGAAAAGACCAGCACTCCTGACAGAAAGGTTCTTCGGTAGTTCAGGCAGATCTCTAACCCCCGCTGGTAGCGCGCGCGCAGATGCTCGAAGCCCTCTTCAAACCCAAGTTGTAGCCGGACGAGCGGGTTGCGGGACGAACCGGCCAAGTGACCGGCCTCCTGTTCATGGCCGCGGAGAAGGTACTTCGCCATTGTCGGCACCAGGGTTCGGGAGAGCAGATAAGAAGCGAGCATGGCGAACACCACGGATTCCGCGAGCGGCACGAACAGATACCGCGCTACGCCGGTCAGAAAAAACATGGGAACGAACACAATGCAGATGCAGAGAGTCGAGACCAATGCCGGGACTGCGATCTGCTGGGCGCCATCGAGAATGGCTTGCTGAATTTCTTTGCCTTGCGCAATGTTTCGATTGATGTTTTCAATCTCGACGGTGGCGTCGTCCACGAGGATGCCAACTGCCAGGGCTAATCCGCCGAGGGTCATGATGTTGATGGTTTCGCCCAGAGCACTCAGGACGATGATGGAGGTCAGAATCGAAAGCGGGATCGAAACTGCAATGATCAAAGTGCTGCGCCAGCTTCCCAGAAAGATCAGGATCATCAACCCTGTCAGACATGCGGCAATCGTTGCCTCTTTGACCACCCCGTCAATCGAGGCCCGCACAAAAATCGATTGATCCGCTAACGGCTTTATATCCAGTTCTGGAGGCAGACTCGCGCTGATCTGTGGGAGTAAAGCCTTAATGCCCGCGATGACATTCAAAGTCGAGGCGTTGCCAGCCTTCTGAATCGTCAATAAGACGGATCGCTGCCCGTCCACACGCACTATGTTGGTCTGCGGCGAAAATCCATCGCGCACCCAGCCCACGTCGCGGATGTAAATGGTGCTATTGCCCACGGTTTTGATCGGCAGTTGGTTCAGCCCCGCGATGTCGGTGGGACTGCCATTGATATCGACGTCGTATTCCTTGGACCCGATCTTGGCTGTGCCTGAAGGCAGAATAAGATTCTGCGCGCTGATGGCATTGACCACGTCGAGCGGCGACAAGCCCTTCGATTGCAGCGCGGCAGTATCGAGATCGATTTGCACCTGTCGTTGCTTACCGCCATACGGATACGGCACGGAGGCCCCTTCCACCGTGATCAAGCGCGTCCGAATGAAATTCAGGCCGTAGTCATTGAGTTGCTGCTCGGAGAGTTTCCCTCCCGAAAGAGCCAACTGCAGAATGGGCACGCTGGACGCGCTGTAGCTGATGACGAGGGGGGGAGTCGTGCCTTGCGGCAGTTGCCGCAACTGGGTTTGTGAAACGGCAGTGACCTGGGCAATGGCCCGCTCTACACTCGCGCTTGGCTGAAAGAAAACCTTCACTACCGCGATCCCATTGAGCGACTGCGATTCGATATGCTCGATGTTGTCGACGGTAGTGGTGAGAGTCCGTTCCGTCACGGACACGATGCGGTCGCTCATATCCTGGGCGTTCAGTCCGGTGTAAGACCAAACAATGCTGACGACGGGAATATTAATGTTCGGAAAGATGTCGGTCGGAGTCCGGAAGATGGAGAACGCCCCCAGGATCAGAATCAAGATCGAGAGCACTACAAATGTATAAGGCCTTCGAAGAGCGAGTTGGACGATCCACATATTTGCCTCAGATGGGGAGCGGTGTCAGTTTTTCGGCAGCTTTCGTCTCGATGAATCTGAGAACGGAATCCCCACTTGCAATCAGAGAAGGCACGCACCGTACCAATAGACGGTCATCACGTGCTGGGAGAATGTTGGGGCGGCAAAAGGAGTTAGCGGTTTTGCTTTAGACGATCGGGATACTTCGCCAGCGAACTCTGTCGAGGCATAGACATTTCCTGACGCACACCGCGACAGATCTAAGCGATGCTCTGTGCTGAGAAGGCGATTCGAGAAATCCTGATTGAGCGCTCAAGGGAAGAAGCGGGGTAGGGCCGATTGAAGGATTGAAGGAGAGGAAAAAAAGAGCGGGCCTCTGCCCGCTCTGGCGCCGACGGAAAATCACTCTCCGGACTCGCTGAACGAAAAGGCTTCTTTATGTCCGCCGAACTGAACCTCTTCCAGAGCTTCAGTGTTATCGGCTTCGGCTTTCATTGTGACTGAGTCGCTCGCTGCCGAATGATCCAGATTCACAACCTTCGCGGGCACTTGCGCTACGCTCTTTCCATGCTGCAGGAAAGTGACTTGCGCCGTGGATCCGCTTTCGCTCCACTCCATCGTGTACTCCCCCGGAGCAAGACGACTGGTCCCGATCTGCATTGTTTCCGGAAACGTTACATTGTGATGATTCTTGTCCCTTGCCAGCACAGCAACGGTCGTCAGCAATACGACCGCAATGGCTGCAACTATCGGACTTATGACTTTATTCATGATTCCTTCTCCTCAGCTCTCTGAATGAGGAAGCCGGACGCTTGATTTCAGTCCCGGCCTTCCTATGGCGATGCTATGTGCATTTGTAATTCCAGACGAAGCCCCTTCGCCGACGGGGGAGCAGAAATATCATTCGTTTACCTTCAATCACTTAGAAGCCTTCGGATTCGAAAAGAAAGGGACGCGACCGGGAGAAATCCGTTTGCACAACTTTACTGTCGGATGCAGTCGCCCGCCCGACATTTGGGCAATTGCGGACGGTTCGGGAACGAAGGCGGGAAGGGAAAAGAGTTGACCCTCCGGACGTTCCCTGAAAAACCTGGACCGCCCGGAGGGTCACTTGGCGCAGAAACTACAGCATGTCGGAAACCCCGAACCTCGTCATTCGTAGGTGAAGTTCAGCTTGTCGACGTATACGGTGTAAGGATTCTGGTTGTGATCGCCATCCATCTGATAGTTGACCGTGATTCCCCACCACCCTGGAGCGGAGAAGGGAGCATAGGTCCAGTTCAGTGTATGGGTCTGGCCATTCAGCGTAATCGACTTGTAAAGCAGCTGATTGTTGGCAGTTCGCGACACCTGAATGACCAGGTGGTTCCAGGCGTTCTGATTGGGGTAGCAAGGGATACCGGTGGAAACCCACTTGAAATGAACGTTGTCCCATATATCCCATACGTGCCCCTGTTCAACGCGGCACTCGTGACCCCAAGTGAATCCCATGCCGTCAAAGAACTGATTGATATCGAATTCCAGCGCCTCGGATACCGCAACGTTGCTGCTATAGAAATAGACGTCGTAGGTGAAGTCGTGAAGCGTTTGAACGAGTTTGTGACCGGTATCGGGAAGTCCTTGGGAAGAAAGGTCGCCGATCAGGTGGTTGTTCCAGAGAACATCTGAGTACGGCGTGGTTCCGCCGATTTTGAACTGGGTGGAGTTGCCCGAAACGGTAACGGAGTGGTTTCCCTGATACATCGCCCAAGTCGTGCCGGGCCCGCTCGGTGTGCAACCACCGCAGTCACTGTAGTTTGGCGGCAGTTGAGCATAGCTGCGCCAGCCTCCGGCGCTGTGAACATTCCAGAATGTCTTACCGGAAGAACCCACAGTCACGGTGACGGGCTTGGTAGTGGCTCCCCCGCAGTTATCCCATTCCACTACCGTCGCGTTGTAGGTTCCGGGGCTCAGACCGAGGTTCGCGTTGAGGCTCGCACCGGTTCCGACATATGCCAACTGATTGGTTCCGGTATAAACCCCCATCGAGGCCACGCCCCGCGAACACGTAGTGGTCGCGGTTGCGCGGAACGTGGCTGGCGAACCGACAGTGCTGTTATTCGCTGGCGAGGTTATGTAAACCCCATTTTGCCCGCTCTGAACGTGAATCGTAACGGCCGAAGTGGTCGCCCCGCCGCAATTGTCCCACGCCTCCACAACCACGTTGTACGTGCCCGGGTTGAAGTTAAGACTGGTGTTCAAATGGGAGCCCCCTGCCGTATACGCCAGCTGGTAGGGAGCGGGGTAAATGCCCATTGAAGCCACCCCTTTTGAGCAAGAGGTGCTGCTTGAGGCCACGAAATTAACAGAAGAACCAACCGTACTTCCATTGCTCGGACTCGAAATCGAGACGCCAGCGAAGGCGGACGCCGCTGCTAAAACGAAGACACAAATAGAGATAGCGATAAGGGCAGGCTTCTTCATTAGGCCTTTCTTCTCCATTGGGAAAGTATTTGAAAGCGGTAAAACCGTTCAAAAACAGAGGGATCTCACCCGACGTCTCAGGCAGGACACCTTGGGTCGTTCTAGACCACTAACCAGCCCTCAACGAGATTCAGGGAAGTTAGCGAGACGTAGCGGAGTGAGTCCAATCTATACAGGATCTACCCGAGTGTCAAAGTCAAAATGCCGTAACCGAGCACCAAAGAGCAGTCAGGAGGGCTAATACCGGTTGCGGAAAAACCAGGTTCAACGAGAGGGATTTGGACTTTTGGACTCGCTAACAGCGGGCGCGGGAGCAATACCGACCGGGCGGGCTTCGCGGAAGCGGACCGATGCGATACCTGTTGCCGTCACGTCTGCGGAGAGACTTGGAGCGCGGAAGAGCGAATCTGTTCGGGACGCACCGGCACCCGGACGGTCGCGAAGCAATCGGATGCATTCGTGTGTGTCAGGAGTTTGGCCGCGGCACGGCAGTCAGGTCACCGATGCTTGAAATATTGAACCGCCCTCTCGTGCGCCTCTGCCGCACCACGAGAGGAGAACGTTCCGAGATTCTGACGCTTTCCGGTCTTAGCGTTCTTTT
>Ga0210406_10002898_pt1 | contig 19134 bp, 14 predicted proteins | sample IncBWC30MmetaG_FD_155454 | JGI IMG/M metagenome (GOLD analysis project Ga0210406, IMG submission 155454) | Forest soil microbial communities from Barre Woods Harvard Forest LTER site, Petersham, Massachusetts, United States - Inc-BW-C-30-M | ecosystem: Environmental > Terrestrial > Soil >... | reverse complement strand
GTCATGTAGTCAGCTCTGGTAATTGCGAAAAAGACAAAAGCGCTCAAGCCAAAAACGGCGTAGGCGATGGCCAGAACACGTGCGAGTGGTTCGATTCGAATGCCTATGATGCGCATGATGATTGCATTCTAAGGCTGTTATAGGATTGTTGCACACCTAATTTGCCGTATAGTCTTTCCGAGAGTATTGGCATGAAACATGCAATTTTGGGAGCAGGAGCTATCGGAGGCTTGGTCGGCGCGGCGCTGGCATCGCTTGGCGAAGACGTCACAGTAGTGGTTCGACCGGAGAAGTTGGCGAGCTATCCGCGCGACTTGACGCTGGAACGTCCGCCCGGCTCTGGCTCTATTAATGCGCCGGCGAAATCCGTCGCCGAATTGAGGGATCCGGTCGATGTTCTCTGGATCGCAACCAAAACTTATCAACTACAAACTGCGCTGGAATCTGTGCAGGCAGTGACGGGCTCCGTGGTTCCATTGTTGAACGGAGTGGATCACATCGCAGCGCTGCGGGCCCGATTTGGAGAGAAGCGAGTGGTCCCGGCAACGATCGCGGTTGAAGCGGAGAGGATTGCACCGGGACGATTCATCCAGCGCTCCCCGTTTGTTCGCCTCAATATCGCCAGCAGCGGCGAGCCACTGTTGGGAGCCATCGTCGCACGCCTAGGCAATTTTGGATTCACCTGCCAGTTCATTTCCAACGAGCAGACTCTGCTGTGGAGCAAGCTCTGCTTTCTTGCGCCATTCGCGCTGGCCACGTCGGCATCAGGCATGAATGTCGGACAGATTCTTGCAGATGGTGGGTGGAAACAGAAATTGAGTTCTGCGATCGCCGAGGCGTGCGCGGTGGCGAATGCGAGCGGCGCGGAGCTTGACGCAGCGCAGATTCGGGCGGTTTTCGACGGCATGCCGCCGGCTATGCGCAGCTCCATGCAGAAAGACCTTGCCGCAGGACGGCAGCTCGAGTTGGACGCCATTGGCGGTCCCATTGTGCGCGGCGGCGAACGTTACGGGATCGATGTGTCCACGACTGCGGACCTGATGGCTGCCATTCAGTCGAAGATCGGCGCGCGATGACTGTCCCTCAATGACTGTCGCTCATCGCCTGTGAGGGCCCGGTCTCACTTCCCTGTTTTCGGGTCGGGGCTGGAGTTTCCCATGTCAACGACCACCTTCCACTGGCCGTCCTTCTGCTTCTTCCAGATCGAGGTGTACTTGCCGTAATTGGCAACGAGCTTGCCTTCTTTATTTTTGGCGGTGTAGACGTAATTTCCGTAGGTGTAGCCGAGATCGCCGGAAGCCGCCATTTCGGCGTGGGCGGGCGTCCAGGTAAGGGTAGTGCCTTCAGGCCAAGGGGGTTGTTTGCGCATGGCATCTTTGTCGTTGATTCCGCCGCCATCCACAATTTCGACGCCATCTTCGGCGAAATAGGTGAGGAAGGCGTCGTGGCCGTGCTTTGCGACGTCCGCGGCGAAATTGGCTTCGAGTTGGAGCAAGAGGTTTTCACCCTTGGCGGATTGTTCTTTCTTGGCGAAGGGAGAGGCGGCGAGAAGGAGCAGAAGGGGAAGGGCTACGGTGATTTTGTTCATCGAAAATTCTCGAGCCGCAGCGGCGGCGGATTTGGGTATCGTCGGCGATAAAGTTACCATGCCGCGAGTTCGGGCGTCGCGAGGGTGTGCTTGAGTCGACCTGATCGGAGCGTGTGGCGCGGGCGCCCCCGCCCGCGTGCCGTGCAGCAAGTCAACCAACCGGTCGTACAAGACGAGCATTTTGCCTGCTACACTTTTTCTAAAATGTGTTTATCAGATTTTAGTGACGAGGCGCCGCCGCGCTGCGGCCGTTCTGAATGCACCACGGCGTCCGTCGCTATACAACTTTGTGGGGAACCGAGATGAAATGGCTGCAATGGGGGATCACTTTAGCATTGCTGGCGCTGGTGCTTGCGACCGTCGCCGCCTACTACGCCACGCGCGAGACCAGCCGTCCTCGCGCCAAGAACGCGGCCTCAAGCGTCGCCCAGACTCCGTTGGTAGACGAGCGCCCGCTGCCGACTGCGCGCGCGCTCGCCGCTCTGGCAATTACTCCAGAAGAACAAAGATTGGCCGAGGAAGCGGTACGAATCGCGGACCACGAAGTGGACCTGGCTTTTGCAGACCAGTTGCGCCAAGCCGCCGAACAGAGATCCGATCAGGATCCCAAGAACCGGGACCTGTACCTGAAACTGCAGCAGTCGCAGGCGGCTCTAGCGGACGTACAATCCCGGGTCGAGCAAGTCAAGGCGCTGCTCGCTTCCGCTAAACCGGGCGAAAAGGACGCACTACAGGACCGGAAGGATCTGCTGGATGCGGAACAGATTCTGGATGAAGACGAAGTCGAAGACGCGCAACAGGAATTGATCCGGGCGGGAGGCGATCAGGAGACTGCGGTTCAGAGGCAGCGGGATCAACATGAGGCGGGGGAGCACGAGTTGGAGCAACACCAGAGTCAGAACCCAACCGGAGCTTCGGCGACTGCGCCAGTCGAACTCAGTGCCAGTACTCTTGTGGGCCAGGTGCGTGCCGAGATGTGGCTTCGAGACAAGCGCGCACACATCGAGTCGGCTCGACGCCTGGCGGAGGAGATGGGAAACGACCTGATGGCGCAACACGAGGCCATGCAACGCCGCGTTCGCGAGCAAAAACCCCAAAAAGAAGAAACCAAGCAGCAGGCGGCTGAGCTTCGCAAAGGGGCTGCGGCCGGCGCGGTTTCAAAAGAAACTACCGCGACCGCCGTCAATTCACTTAAACATTTTTCCGACGACCAGAAGCTGCTCTCCGACTTCGATAAACGCATTCGAGACCAGAAGGAGTTGCAGGAAATCTACGGCAACTGGCTCGACGTGACGCACGACCAGCAGCGCGCAGTCCTGCACGGTATGGTGCGATCTGTACTTTGGATTTTGCTGATCGTCGTCCTGGTCTATTTCGCTAGCCTTCTGGTGAATCGGCTTTTCAGGCAGGCCGCCCCAGAGAACAAGCACCTTCTCACCCTGCGTGGAGTGGTTCGATTTAGTTTGCAAGCGGTGGGCGTTCTGGTAATCGCATTCGTGATTCTTGGGGTCCCGAATCAGATGCCGACCATCCTCGGCTTAGCCGGCGCCGGGCTGACGGTCGCGCTGAAGGATTTTATCGTCGGATTTTTTGGCTGGTTCGTGCTGATGGGAAAGAACGGGATTCGGGTCGGCGATTGGGTGGAGATCAACGGGGTGGTGGGCGAAGTGATCGAGATTGGATTGCTACGCACGGTCTTGCTGGAAACCGGCAACTGGACCGATACCGGGCATCCGACAGGACGCAAAGTCGCGTTCGTGAACAGCTTTGCGATCGAGGGACACTACTTTAATTTTTCGACGGCCGGGCAGTGGTTGTGGGATGAACTGCAGGTAGAGGTTGGGCAGGCGGAGAATCCTTATCCGCTGATGGAGGCGATCCAGCGGCTGGTGGAGGAAGAGACGCGGTCGAGCGCTGCGCAGGCTGAGAAGGAATGGCAGAAGTCCGCAGGGTATCGTAAATCGCTGACCGCAGCGCCCGCGATTCATCTGCGGCCGACCGCCGCAGGAGTGGAGATGCAGATTCGGTATATCACCAGCGCCAATGAGCGCTATGTAACACGGTCGAAGTTGTACGAGAAGATTGTGGGATTGCTGCGCGGGGAGGCGAAGCCGCAAGCGGGCGCGCCGGGGCGGCAGCCTGAGGATGGGAGTCGGCCGGGATCACCACAGAGTCCCTCGCCTCAGATAACTGTTGATCCGTCGCATCGCTCGGGATGACAAATTCGTAGAAACTTTTAGGACTTCCTCACGCTTCATTGCTACTGCCAAGATCAGAGTTCTCCTGGCAGCCTTGTTGGAGAAGAACCTGCCTGGCTCTCGCGGAGGAGTTGGTCTTTGATTTGGGCGGGGAGACGCGAAGCGGTAAGTAACTCGCGCAACAGCGGGCCGGGTATTTCGTGGCTGAATTCGAGGGCGCGAGCTAACGAGAGATGCTCGGTTCGCAAAAGGGCGGCGCGGATTTCTCCGCGGCAGGACCACTTCGCATGTTGCGCGACCGCATGCACCAGGGCCGCGCTGGCGGCGGGGCGGAGCACGGAGTTAATGACGAGGGCTTCGGTGAGGCGCGGGTTTTCGAGTGCGGCCTGCATCACTCGGGTCTCGCGAGCCACAGTTTTGGCATCAGTGATTTTGGTACCGATGGTTTCCACATCGAGCAGGAGCGCTGCTGCCACTCTGCCTGAGGCGCGGCGGGCTAGCGTCAGACGTTCGCCGATGGTGACGGTTTTGAGGCGCGAGATGAGGACATCGTCAACAGCAACTTTCACGTCAGCGGGCACAGTGGGCGAGAGCGCAACTTTCATCAGATCAAAAGTGTAGAACTGGCGCGCGAGCGGCACGGACACATGGCGTGGCGTCTTCGAATGACTGGCCAGTGCGATCTTTACCTTGCGGCTCTTGAGTGCGTTAGTGTTCTTGGCGAGTTGCTCAATGACTTCAGGAGGCAGGTCGGCGCGCTTGAGGAGGGCTAGCGCGAAGTCCTCGGTGAGGGCGGGGTCAGCGGCAGTGCGAAGCAGATCGGCGAGCGCGAGCGCGGACGGCATTGCCAATGCGGTTAAGGACCGCACGTTTTCTTCTTCGAGAACTTCGTCTTCGGACATTTCCGTATCGGACATCGGCGATCAGCCTGGGTCAGACGGGGCGAACCCCGTCTCTACTGTGTGGCGCGAGCTCTCGCTAGCGCGCCTTCGATCGGATCAACTATATCTTGCCGCACTTCGATACCGGGCAAGCTTGTCTGCAGCGTATTGTAGAAAACCCGGCGCACATCCGGAGACTGACGAAAGACACTGCCCGTCATTGCTACAGGGAGCGTAGCCGCTGGAGTATCAGCCGCGAGACGGCGGACGACGATGGCCGCGAGAGCAGCCAATTTGGCTCCGGCGTCGACCAACAGATCGCGGGCGGTGGGGTCGCCCTCGTCGGCGGCGCGGAGGACGATCGGAAACAGGCGCGGGAAATCGGGTGGAGGAGTGGAGTTGGCTTGCGGCACAAGCTCGTCGATAGTGTTGAGCTTCCAGGCTTGGAGGATCATGGCCGTAAGCGCGGTTTCGAGGCCTTGATCGCGGGCGCTCAGGATGGCGGAGATCGCGCGGCGGCCGATCCAGTGGCCGGAGCCTTCGTCGGAGACCGCGAACCCCCAGCCTCCGGCGCGTGCGGAGTGACCGTTAGCGTCGCGGCCATAGACGATAGATCCGGTACCGGCGATCGCCATTACACCGGGACCCGCGCCGAAAGCGGCTTCGAGGGCAATGCTCATATCGCCGACAACTTCGATTTTCGTAAGAGCTATTTCGGGAGCTGTTTCGGAAATTAGTTCGACGAGGATCGTGCGAATCTTGGCCGCGATCGCAGGCCTGTCGGCGCCGGCAGCGCCGACACAGATGGCCCGGACCTGAGCGGGAGAAATATTGGCGATTGCGCAGACCTGGGCGATGGCCGTGTGCAGAGCTTCCCTTGCCTGCGTATCGCCGAGGCGAACGATGTTGCTGCCGCCGGACATGGCCGTCGCCAGCACCATAGTTTCGTCGCCGAGAACACAGCGTGTTTTGGTGCCGCCGCCGTCGATTCCGAGATAGTAGGCCATCGCGCTAGTTCTAACACAGGTTCGGTGTGATCCGTTCAGCGGAAGGTTCAGGTCGCGCACATCCTTGTACAATGCAGCGAACTATTTGCCGGCTTCGAGAGTCGCGGCGAGCCGCGTCTCTACACTAAAGATGGAAGGGATTGCGTGGGCCTGAATCGGATCGACCTGCTGATTATCGCGGCTTATCTCGCGGGGATTACGCTGTTTGGGCTGCGGTTTCGCAAGCGGCAGCGGACGATGCGGGACTACTTTCTCGCCGACCGCAATATTCCGTGGTGGGCGATTTCGCTGTCGATTGTAGCGGCGGAGACCAGCACGCTGACCATAATCAGTATTCCCGGCCTGGCCTACGATTCAAATCTTACTTTTCTGCAAGTGGTGATGGGCTATGTGATTGGGCGCATAATTATAAGTTTTGTGCTGCTGCCGCAGTATTTTCGCGGCGAGCTGTATACGGCTTACCAGCTGATTGAGCGTCGGTTTGGTCCGGAGCTGCGCACAATGACCGCGGGGCTATTTCTGCTGACCCGCGCGGCGGCAGAGGGAGTGCGCGTATATGCCGTGTCGATCGTGGTTTCAATTGCACTTGGCACAGGCGAGGTCAGTTCGATTGCGATCATCACCTTCCTCACGTTGATTTATACCTTTGAGGGTGGTCTGGCGGCGGTGATCTGGACCGACGTTGTGCAGACGTTCATTTATGTGAGCGGGACGCTGGTGGGGCTGGTTACGATTCTTCATCTTGTGCCCGGCGGATGGACGTCGGTACAGGCAATTGCGAGCGGGTTGCACAAGTTCCAGGTGTTCGATCCTGCCATTTCGGCGCACTGGCCCTTTCTGAACTTTGCGAACCCTTACACGCTTTGGGCGGGGATTGTCGGCGGCGCGATTTTCACGACGGCCAGCCATGGTACCGACCAACTCATCGTGCAGAGATTGCTGGCGGCGCGGAATCAACGGCAGTCGGTGCTGGCGTTGGTCACGAGCGGATTGGCGGTTTTTTTTCAGTTCGGGTTGTTTCTGCTTGTGGGCGTGATGCTCTTCGCCTACTACCGGGTTCCGTCGTCTGCGTTTGGGCGGGCGGACAGGATCTATCCGACGTTTATCGTGAGCCGGATGCCACACGGGATCGCGGGGCTGCTGATCGCGGCCATTTTGGCTGCGGCGATGTCGAACTTGAGTGCGGCGCTGAACTCGCTGTCATCGACTTCGATTATGGATTTCTATGTTCGCTTTCGTCCGACGGTAGGCGAAGCGGGGCGGCTGCGGCTGGCGCGGCTGGCAACCGTCGGATGGGCGCTGGTGCTGTTCGGGCTGGCAGTGCTGGCGCTGCATCGGGTGGGGCGCGTGGTGGAAGTCGGGTTGCAAATCGCGTCCGTGGCTTATGGCGCCCTGCTCGGAGTGTTTCTGCTGGGAGTGCTGACGAAACGCGCGAATCAGTGGGGGGCAATAGTGGGCATGGGCGCAGGACTTGCGATTGAGCTTTACTTGTGGCTCGGCTCCACTGTCGCGTGGACCTGGTGGGTAGCCATTGGGACGTCCGTGACGTTTGCCACCGGATACTCTGCGAGTGTCCTGTGGAGGGGTGAAGCAAAAGCGTGAATCACGAAGCAAGCGGAGAGAACATGCCCAAACGCCCACCAGACAACCAACTTCGCCCGGAACTAGCGCGCGACCTTGGGTTGTCGCATGCCGGCGCCGTAGTAGTTGGAACGATCATCGGGAGCGGGATATTCCTGGTTCCATCCGAGATGATGCAGGCGGTGGGGTCGGCGCGACTTGTGTATCTCGCCTGGGTAGTCGGCGGGCTGCTGTCTTTTTTCGGCGCGCTTACCTATGCCGAACTGGGCGCCATGAAGCCGCAGGCAGGCGGCGAGTATGTGTATGTTCGCGATGCCTACGGGCCGCTGGCGGGATTTCTATACGCGTGGACATGGTTTCTAATTGCCAAGCCGGCTTCGATTGCGACGATAACTACCGGGCTAGTGCGCATTCTCGGAAAGTTCCCTGCCTTTTCGTTCTTGTCGAATACGTGGCTTTCGCATCCATTCACGATCGGCTACGGCCAACTGGTCGCTATCGCCGCCACAATTTTGATCTCAGGATTGAATTACATTGGGGTGAGGCGCGCCGGAGAATTTCAGTTTCTCTTTACGCTACTGAAGGTTGCGATCATCCTCGGAATTGTGGCTGTGGGTTTTTCATACAGCGGAGGAACGTGGGCTAACTTCGCGACCGAGTTCACTGGGGCGAAAGGCGGCGTGGCTGGATTTTTCGCAGCTCTGGTGGCAGCGCTCTGGGCTTACGACGGTTGGAACGATCTGAACATGGTGGCAGGAGAGATACGGAATCCGCGGCGCAACATTCCGCTATCGCTGATTTGGGGCGTGGCGACGGTGGGCGCGCTCTACATTCTGGTGAATGCAGCGGTGCAGTATGTGCTGCCGGCATCGGCGGTGGCAGCCTCGGAGCGTCCTGCATCCGACGCGGTGGCGCTGGTGCTGGGGCGCGCGGGCGCCAGCCTGGTGTCGGCGGGAATGGCGGTTTCGATGCTGGTGACTTTGAACGGCACCATCATGAGCGGAGCGCGCGTGCCGTTTGCCATGGCGCGCGACGGATATTTTTTCAGGAAGATTGCCGAGGTTCATCCCCGCTTCCGGACGCCGTGGGTGGCGATTATTGTCCAGTGCGGGCTGGCGATCGCTCTGCTGTTGCTGGGAGGCAGTTTCCGGCAATTCTTTTCGCTGGCGATTTTCGCGGAGTGGATGTTCTACATGATCGCGGGCAGCACAGTGTTCGTTTTCCGCGGACGAGAACCAAACCTCGAGCGGCCTTATCGCGTTTGGGGATATCCGGCGGTTCCGGCGGTGTTTGTGCTGGTTTCCGCGGCCCTTCTCTACTACACGTTCACCGACAATCTGAGGAGTTCGGCCGGCGGGTGCCTGGCGATTCTAGCAGGCGTCCCGATTTTTTACCTTTTTGCCCGGCGCCGGGCGGCGGCACCAAAGTAATCGTCCATCGGTCTGAATCCCACAAGGTGGTTACCAAAGGACACGCGCAAGCGACACGTTTACCCCCTGCCCAATATCCCCTAAGGTGAAGACTCCAACCCCGAGCGCTCTCCCCCGCTTCGGGCCCCCTTTTGGAGTCATGGATGCCTACGTACGATCGCGGTTTTCAACTCGGCCTGCTGCCTGAAAAGAAGTGGAACTGGCGGACTTTTGCCACCAGCTACGGACTTCTCACGGGCCTGATTCTGCTACTGATTCTTGTCGGGATCATGACATCCGATACTCTGATCCCGAGCGTGAGTTATCACGTCACCGAGTTGATAGCGCGACCGCCCCTGAGGCCTGAGGCGCTGCCCAAGCCCAAGCCGCTGCCGGTGCATGCGAAGTTGCTGCCGCGGGAGCCAGTGTTCCAGACTCCAAAGCTGATCGTGCCGCACGAAATCCGCGCGCCCAAGCCGCAACCGCAGGAAATTGAGCCGCCCAAGGTGGCAATGAATAACTTCGCGCCGGCAGTGTTGAAACCGACGAGCGGAGCGCGTCCGGTGCTGATCCATACGGGGGAATTCGCTGGAAGTTCGGTGACGCCAACGGTGAATGCTCCGATTGAGAAGGTGCAGACAGGCGGGTTCGGCGATCCGAATGGGCTGAAGCCGAGCGTCAACAGCAAGCCGAATGGCAAATTGATCGCATCCACGGCGGGTTCGTTCGACATGCCGGTGGGACCGGGACAGGGCAACGGGTCAGGTGGCGCGAAAGGAATTAAGGGAACGGTTGCGAGCGCCGATTTCGGCAATGGCGTGGCAACCGGTGGCCAGGGAGACGGGCGCAGGAGTGGCCGCGGCAGCGCGGGAGTGCAGAGCTCAGGCTTTGGCTCGCAACAGATCGCCCAGAACACTCCGCATATCCAGCACTTGGATAGCGGGCCGCCGACTACGTCGGTCGAGATCACGTACAAGCCGAACCCGGCTTATACGGAAGAGGCAAGAAATCTGAAACTGGAAGGCGAAGTTTTGCTTGAAGTGGAGTTCCTGGCAAGCGGGCAGTTACACGTCAATCGCGTGGTCCGGGGTTTGGGCCACGGACTCGATGAAACCGCCGTAGCCGCTGCCAACAAGATGCGCTTCAAGCCGGCCATGCGAAACGGGCAGGCAATGGATTCGACAGCAATTGTGCACGTGGTATTTCAACTGGCGTACTAACGACATTGGAGATGAGAGTTATGGGGAGAGTTATGCGACAAGTTATGAGCGGTATGAACTTGATGATTTTGGCTCTGCTAGCGGTAACTATGACGGCAGCGGCCCAACAGCCGGCGTCCGCGCCGCAGAACCCACAACCGGTTGCGGCGACGCAGCCGAGCGCGGCTCCGTCAGATCAGGCTCAGTCCGCTCAGTCTCCTCAGGCTCAGGCAAATCTGGCGCCGCCGACGACGATGGACCAGGTTGTAGACCGCGTGATCGCGCGCGAGAACGATTTAATTAAATTCTTGTCGCCGCGTACTCCAATTGTGGAAACCTATCTGCAGAACCTGACGCAAGATCCGCAGCTGGGGCCGATTCCGCAGGACGATCACTATTTTCTGGGACGCATGGACCTGAGCGACTCGATCGACCGAAGCGACTACCTTCAGGAAAAAGGCAAAGGCGAAGGCGAGGGCATGGAGAAGCGTCTTCTAGGCGGGCTCACGAAGAAGTTCAAGTTCCAGTATCAGCCGCTGGGCTTTTCGTGGATGATCTTCGCCGACCGCAACAACTTTGACCGCCAGCACTACAATTTCCACTACGCGCGGCGCGAGTTCCTGGGCGACGTGCGCTGCCTGGTGTTTGATCTGACACCAAAAAAAGACGCTGGACGCGGGCGTTTTCTCGGCCGTATCTGGATTGAGGATCAGGACTTCAGTATTGTGCGCTTGAACGGAACTTATGCCCGTCCTTCGCGGAACAGTTACTACTACCACATGGACAGTTGGCGGTTGAATTTGATCCCTGGTTACTGGGTGCCAGCTTACATCTACAGCGAGGAAGGTGACTTCACGGCTGGAGCTAAGAACAAGATCGCGTTCAAGGCTCAGACTCGCATGTGGGGATATAACCTGAAGACGGGAACGGCAAACGACGAACTTACCCAGATCCGGGTGGACAGCGTAAAAGACGAGACACCTGGTGCCCAAGATGCTTCTCCTCTGGCTGCCGAGCGCGAATGGCAGCAACAGGCGGAAGACAACGTGCTCGAACGGCTGGAGCGCGCCGGGCTGCTGGCGCCGGCAGGCGACGTGGACAAGATTCTGCAAACCGTGGTGAACAACATCGAGATCACCAATAACATCGAACTGCCCCGGCCAGTCCGGACGCGAGTGCTTACAACTTCACCGCTGGAAACTTTCAGCGTCGGCAACACGATTGTAGTAAGCCGTGGGCTGATCGACGTGCTCCCCGATGAGGGCAGCCTGGCCATGGTGCTTTCGCACGAACTTGCGCACATTGTTCTAGGACATAACCTGGGCAGTCAGTACGCGTTCAATGACCGCATGTTGTTCTCTGACGAGGTGACTTACCAGAATCTCGGGTTCAAACACATTCCCGAAGAGGAAGCAGCTGCCGACAAGAAAGCCGTCGAGATGCTGAAGGCCTCGCCCTACGCGCAAAAGCTGGACTCGGCCGGTCTTTTCATCAAGGCTCTGCAGAAGCGCGCGCCGCAATTGAGCGCTCTGCTGCAAGCCCACCTCGGCAACAACATCACGGAGAACGGGACGGTGACGCGCATGGCGCAGCTGGCCAACTCGGCTCCGGCGCTCGATTGGAACAAACTCGACCAGATCGCTGCATTGCCTCTGGGTGGACGCGTCAAGCTGAACCCGTGGGATGACCGAGTGGAAATCGTGAAGGCACAGCCGGTGGCGATCACTTCGGCGCGCGACAAGATGCCATTCGAGGTCACACCATTCTTCCCGCGGCTTTCGCGGTACAACGTTGCGGGCGCGCCCGCGCCGACCACAGCGGCAGCGTCAACGGCGACGGCGACCACCGCCGAAGCCAGCCCCGCTCCAACCAACTAAGTCGGCTGCCAAGTTGATAGAAGCGCAGGCCGGGACCGGAAGAAATTCCGGGCTCCCGGCCTGTGTCTATTGTGGGTAACGCACTAGAAGTGTTTGCTTAGGTCGCCGAAACGATCTACCACCAGCAACCGCTGCGACGCTGGCGCTGGGGCAACTTCCTCGTGCTCGAGAATCCAGGTGTCACCGTGAGGGATGAAAACGGCGTGCAGGCCTGCGGCGAGGGCGGGATTGATATCAGACTTGGGGCTGTTGCCGACCATCCAAGTGGCATCCGCCGCAAGGGCGTACTTGGCGATGGCCGAGCGGTAGGTCGATTCGTCCTTCTCGGCTACGATCTCGATGGCGGAAAAATATTCTTTCAATCCTGAGCGCTCGACTTTTCCTGATTGCTCGGCGGGGTTTCCCTTAGTCATCATGATGAGGTGGTGCCGCTCGCCGAGATACTGCAGGGTCTCGGGCACGCCAGTGAGAACTTCGATTGGATGGTCGGCGATCTGGTGGGCAAAGCTGCGAATCTGCTCGTGTAAGTCGGGCGTAACCGGGTCGACGGAAAGCTTCTCAAAAGTTTCTACTAGTGAATGCGCAAAGCTGTGCAGGCCGTAGCCATGTTTGACGATGGACTCTCGTTCGACGTCATTCAGCACCAGCCGAACCATCTCGGGCGAGTGTTCGCGGTGGTCGAGAAACGAAATGAACTTGGCGATCGCCCGTTCGAAATAGATGTTATTTTCCCACAGAGTGTCATCGGCATCGATGAGCAGCGTCTGGGCGCCATTCTCTCCCCGCATGTATTCATGATAACGGCTCCGGCCCGGATTCGCGGCTTTGATATGCTTGTGTCCGTATGAAGAACGGTCGAATCGAGAACTGGGCCATTAAAAACTGCAATTATTTCTTAGCGCACTGTGGGCTTGTTTTGGTTCTCCTCCTGCTGATGCCGTCGTTCAGCGTGGCGCAGAGGAAAAGGGTAATGACGGGTTCGGCGGCGAAGAGCGGTGCGCCGGCCAATTTGAAGGTTGCGGCTGATCTGGAGCGACGCCTCGCCAGGTTCCGGCGCGTCCAAATGCCCTTCCAGACGGGCGGTCTGAGCGCTCGCGAGCAGCAACTCGTTCGAAAGTTGGTGGAGGCTTGCGGCTACCTGGAGAGTATCTACTGGCGGCAGAGCGATCCCGAGGGCCTGACGCTGTACCAGTCCCTGGCATCGGCCCGGAACCGGCGCGATGTGCAACTCCGACGCTACCTGTGGATTAACGCGTCGCGCTTCGATCTGCTTGACCAGCTTAAACCGTTTGTCGGGACGGAGACGATTCCGCCGGGGCGAGGATTTTATCCCGCGAACCTGACGCGCGACCAGGTGGAGCACTACGTCAAGGAGCATCCGGATCAGAAAGCGGCGATCTACGATCAGTTCACAATCGTGCGGTGGCAACACGAACAACTGGAGGCCGTTCCCTACCGGATTGTATTCCGCGCTTTTCTGGAGCCGGCAGCGAAAGCTTTACGTGAGGCTGCCCAGCTAAGTGATGATGCGGCGTTCGCGAAGTTTCTTCGGCTGCGGGCGGATGCGCTGCTCAGCGATGATTATTTTGCCAGCGACCTGGCATGGCTGGAGTTGAAGAATCCGAAATTCGACATTATTTTTGCGCCGTATGAAACGTATATGGACGGACTGCTGGGCGTGAAGGGTTCATACGGTGCGGCGGTGATGGTGCGGAACGAGAGTGAGAGTAAAAAACTGGAGCTGTTCCAGAAATATGTGCCGGAAATCCAGGACGCGCTGCCGCTGGCGGCGGAAGATCGGCCGTCGAAACATGGGTTGGAGACGCCGATGGAGGTGATGGACACTCCGTTTCGAGCGGGAGACCTGATTCACGGATACCAGGCGGTGGCCGACAATCTGCCGAACGATCCGCGGGTCCATGAGCAGAAAGGCAGCAAGAAGCTTTTCTTCAAGAATTTCATGGACGCGCGCGTGAACTATGTTGTTTTGCCCGTCGCACGCAAGCTGATGGAGCCTGAGCAGGCCGCCAAAGTTTCAGGTGAGGGTTATCTGCTGACCACGATCATGCACGAAATCTGTCACGGACTCGGTCCGGCGTTTGCGCGCACATCGTCAGATAAGTCGGCCGGCAAAGTCGATATCCGGGAGGCGATCGGTCCGGGCTTCAGCGGCCTGGAAGAAGCGAAGGCCGATGTGACCGGGATGTTTGCATTGAAATGGCTGGTGGATCACGACGCGCTGCCGAAAGAAAAACTAGAGGAATATTACGCGTCTTATGTGGGCGGAGTGTTCCGCACAGTACGCTTCGGAACGGCTGAGGCACACGGCCAAGCGGAGATGATGGAGTTCAACTATCTCTCCGAGCGCGGCGCGATCCGGCGGAATGCCAGGGGGCTCTATGCCGTGGACGATGAGAAGATGCCGGGCGCGCTGGCGGACCTAGCCAAGGAACTCTTGGAGATCGAGGCCACCGGGAACCGCTCGCGTGCGGAAAACTGGTTCAAAAAGTACGGCACGATGCCGGAGGAATTGAAGGCGTCGTTGAAGGCGGCTTCGGATGTTCCTGTGGATATTGACCCGGTGTTTTCGTTTGCGGAGAGGGTGCGGTAAATGCCGCTCGCCGTCTTCCTTACACCCAATCCACGCGCGGCGTCTGAGGAATGATCCCCGCGTTGTGCCCCATTTCGAGCAGCCGCCGCACTGCCTCGCGGCCGTCGTCTCCATAGTCGAGAGTACGTTCGTTGACATACATGCCAACAAACTTATCAGCGAGTTGGGTATCGAGATCGCGGGCAAACTGCATGGCGTAGCTGAGCGCTTCTTCGCGATGGTCGATCGCGTACTGGATGCTCTCGCGCAGCGCCTGTGTGACGCTGGACATCGTTTCCGGGCCGAGCGAGCGCCGGATGGCGTTTCCTCCGAGCGGCAGTGGAAGTCCGGTAACTTTTTGCCACCACCTGCCGAGATCGACGACGCGGTGCAGTCCGGATTTATCGTAAGTAAGCTGGCCTTCGTGGATGATGAGACCGGCTTCATATTTACCCTCGAGAATCTGCGGGATGATCTGATCGAAGGGGACGACTTCCACTTCAATGCCGGGCGCGAACAGTTCGAGCGCCAGGTAGGCGGTGGTGAGTTTGCCGGGCACGGCGATTTTCCTGCGCTTGATTTCGTCCTGCGTGAACGGTCGTGTGGACACGAGCATGGGACCATAACCGTCGCCCACGCTGCCCCCGCACGACATCAGCGCATAGTCTTCCTGAATATAGGGAAAGGCGTGGAATGAAATCGCCGTTACGTCATAGACGCCTTCTTGCGCCTGGCGGTTCAATGTCTCGATGTCGCAAAGCGTATGGTTGAATTTCAGTCCCGGCACGCGAACTTTGCTCGTGGCCAAGCCGTAGAACATAAATGCGTCGTCGGAGTCGGGGCTGTGCGCCACGGAGATTTCGCGAACTGGAGCAGATACGGTACTCATAAGATTCCTCAATCCTGTTCTATGAACCTCGGTGTTAGAAAAATTCAGACTCGCGACGTTCAGACCCTAAGGGAGCTTCCTAATTTTCCGTAGAAACGCGGCTTGCCGCGTCTAGGCAGTGCCTCACCGCTGGAGACGGGGCAAGCCCCGTCTCTACTGGGAAGTCCGTCGGTGCCAGCGAGCGGAAACGGCGGCCGCCATCAGCACCTTGATGACTTCCGCAAAAACGAACCAGTAGAGTCCATACCTGAGCGCCAGAGAAACGGAGTGCGTGAGCACGGCAAGCCAGCTGAGTCCGGCCACGAAGAGCACGAGTTCCGCAGCCACGGCTGACAGCGCCGCCCAGCCGAAACGGCGAGAGCTGTGCTCGTAAATATAGCCTGCAATGAATGCGACGAGTGGATAGGCCATGAGGAATCCGCCAGTCGGGCCGAGTATTCGGAAAACTCCGACGCCTAGAGACATTGACGGGCTGAATACAGGGAGCCCGAACGCGCCTTCGATGAGGTAGAGCGCGAGCGCGGCGAAACCGCGACGCGAACCGAGCAGCAAACCTACGGTGAGAACTCCAAAGTTCTGCAGGGTCAGTGGAACTGGCGTGAAGGGCAGCGGCACGGTCACACGCGCGCACAAGGCGACGAAGAGGCTGGCGGCGATTACGATGGCAGCCTGCCTGGCCCATTCCATTCTCCGATCCATGGGACGGGTCTGCCGTCCGAAATCTTCAGCCGCTACTGTGGTCGTTATTCTCGACATGGCCTTCCTTTCGTCATCGCGGACGTCGCGGCGGATCAGACCTCAGGCGGCGACAAGTGATCGAGGCTGTCAATTTCCGCTCTGTGAGCCGCCGAGCGCTTCATTTGCCGCCGGACCCGCATATAGAGCGCAAGGGCAACCGACACGACCACGGCAGTACTAAATCCCAGTATGAGGAACCACCAGAGCATCCGCACAACGTATTAGGATAGCAGATGGGCGGCGACGAACATGTGCCCAGACTAATGGAGAGCGCTCGGCTGCGGTCAGCCCTTCTTCGCTGGCCTGGCCAGCGCTTTACGCCGATTCTCAACATTTTTCAAGACGCGTTCTAGACGCTTCCGAGCGGTTTTCGATCCCGTGGCTATTTTCTCAATGTTGGCAAAGGCATCGGGATTGTTGGTTTTCGCTCGAAATTCTTTAAGGAACGGGTGGACCTTGGCGAAAATAAAGAACATTTCTCCGCAACAGCCCGGCTGCAGAAAAAGTTCTTCGTTGAGCGCGCCGTGCACCACAAGAGACGCAGCCATATCCCAATAGCCGCCCACCTGCCGAAGCCAGGCATTTTCCTGGCTGGGAAACGAATTCACAACTTTGACGAACTCGTCCGCGCTCTGCGGCCAGAATTCTGCGGTTAGCCAGTGTCTTGCCTTACGCATCTCCGCTTCGCGGCGGAGGTCGTAGAGTTTCAGAATCAGCTGTGCATCGTGCGCGGTCGCTTTCTTTGCCATATTTTGCCTCGCTAAGTGTTTCTGACATCGGGTATGTTTTCCGGAAGTTCGTTCTGAAAACAGCGTCTTTGTCAGACTTTCGCAACGTCCGCGGTTGCGCCTTCCACCGCACGCTCGTAGTCGCACTCCTTATTCGGACAAGCGATTACCGTTCCGTCTTTGCGGAGTCGCTCCACCAGATACTCATGTCCGCAATCCGGACACTTTTCGGGGATCGGCTTCGCCGCCGAAGTGAACTTGCACTTCGGATAGTTCCCACAGCCGTAAAAAGTGTTGCCCTTGCGCGCGCGTTTTTCAACGAGTTCCCCTTCTTTGCATTCGGGGCACTTCACGCCGATGAAGTTCTGCTTCACATATTTGCACTCGGGATATCCGCTGCACGAAGTGAACTCGCCGAAACGGCCGTGCCGCAGAATCAGGTTGCGTTTGCACAGTGGGCAGGTTTCATCGAGCGGAATGTCCGGCACTCTCTTGCCCTGATCAAGCCGCCGCGTCGTCTTGCAATCGGGATAGCCGGTGCAGGCCATGAACTGGCCGAAGCGCCCGCGCTTCAGGACCATGACGCGTCCACAGTTTTCGCAGTATTCCTCTTGCGCGATCTCCTGCGTTTCGGCCGTGTCGAGGTCGGGCAGATTAATGGGATTCTCTTTGGTGAACTTGCAGGTGTCGGGATTTTCCTTGTCATAGGTGCTGCAGGCATAGAACGAACCGTGCTTGCCCCACTTGATGACCAGCGGCGCACCGCAGAGTTCGCACTTTTCGTCGGTGGGCTTCTCCATACGCTTGATGTTTTCCATGTGCTTCTCGGCGTATCGGAGATCCTTGGAAAACTTCTGGTAAAACTCGGTGAGCGCGTCGTTGCCGGTCTGCTTGCCTTCTTCAATTTCGTCGAGCTCTTCTTCCAGGCGCGCAGTGTATTGGAAGTCGAAAATGTCTTTAAAGTTCTCCACCAGCAGATCGGTAACGACCAAGCCGATTTCAGTGGGGATGAACTTGCCGCCGACCTTCTGCGCGTACATCCGCTCCTGAATGGTGCTGAGGATGGTGGCGTAGGTCGAAGGCCGGCCAATGCCGCGCTCTTCGAGTTCTTTCACCAGAGAAGCTTCGTTGAAGCGCGGGGGCGGCTCGGTAAAATGCTGCTCAGGGAGAAGAGACTTCAGTGTCAGCTTCTGTCCGGCCTCGAGCGGTGGGAGCTTGTGCTTCAGTTCCTCGTCTTCCTCGTCCTTGCTGTCCTTGGATTCTTCATAGACCTTGAGGAAGCCGTCGAATTTCATGACCGATCCGGTTACACGGAACCAGAACACGTCGCTTCCAGACTTGGCGTCGATGTCGACCGAAGTCTGGTCGAACACGGCGGGATTCATCTGCGAAGCGACGAAGCGCTGCCAGATCAGTTTGTAAACCTTGAATTCATCTTCCTGCAGATATTGTTTGACCTGGTCAGGATGGCGCGCCGCCGAAGTCGGACGAATGGCTTCATGAGCCGCCTGCGCTTCTTTCTTCTCCTTATATGTATTGGGCGACTCGGGCAAGTAGTGGGCGCCGTATTCGCTGGTAATGTATTCGCGGACTTCGGTAATCGCCTCGGCCGAAACCCGGGTCGAATCGGTTCGCATGTAGGTGATCAGGCCGACCAACCCCTCGTCACCGAGTTCGACACCTTCATAGAGGCGCTGCGCGATCATCATGGTGCGCTTCACGCTGAAACGCAGCTTGCGCGAGGAGTCCTGTTGCAGTTTGCTGGTAGTGAACGGCGGAGTGGCATTGCGGCGCCGCTCTTTCTTTTCCGCCGAGCGCACCACCCAGTCGGCCTTTTCGAGCGCCAGACGGATTTGTTCCGCTTGCTCGCCGTTGGTGACTTCGATCTTCTCTTCGCCCTTACCCAGGAAGCGGGCGTCGAATGCAGGAGGCTTAGCGGCGGCGAGATTGGCGTCGATCGTCCAATATTCTTTTTTCTCGAAGGCTTTGATTTCGCGTTCGCGATCGACAATCAAGCGTAACGCGACAGTCTGTACCCGTCCGGCGGAAAGGCCGCGTCGGACTTTGTCCCACAATAAAGGAGAGACCTGGTAGCCCACGAGGCGATCGAGCACACGCCTGGTTTGTTGCGCGTCAACCAGATTGCGATCAATGTCGCGGGGGTGCTCGAAGGCGGCCTTGACGGCACGCTGTGTGATTTCGTTGAAAGTCACGCGACGGATGCGCGCGCCGTCTCCAATATCGTCGGTCTTTGGCTTAGTCTTCTTTCCCTTCTTTTTCTTGCTCGATTCTTCGCCAAGTTCCTCGGCGAGATGGGAGGCAATGGCTTCGCCTTCGCGATCCGGGTCAGGCGCGAGGTAGATGTGGTCGGCCGAAAGAGCCAGCTTCTTCAGCTTGGCGAGGACCTTCTCTTTCCCGGGAATGACGACGTATTCGGTTTCGAAATCGT
>Ga0210406_10002897_pt1 | contig 19143 bp, 17 predicted proteins | sample IncBWC30MmetaG_FD_155454 | JGI IMG/M metagenome (GOLD analysis project Ga0210406, IMG submission 155454) | Forest soil microbial communities from Barre Woods Harvard Forest LTER site, Petersham, Massachusetts, United States - Inc-BW-C-30-M | ecosystem: Environmental > Terrestrial > Soil >... | reverse complement strand
CGTTAGAGTCTGTGCAGCGGGGTAAAGCCGGCTTGATTTAGCGGCCCTAGGGCTCTCGCTGAAGCGGTGCCCTCCCGAAGAGCGGACAGGAACCTATATAAATTTCCGCTAAATTCCACGTAAGCTCCGTCCGTTTCCGAACACTTTCTTTCGTCCGCGCACAGTTGTTCGTCTGGGTTGCCGATGAACTTATTGTCTTCAGGCTGTGTGGGTTCTTACTGTGCAGGTCCGCTACGCCGCCATCTTGGGTGGCTCGTAGACCTTGTAGCGAGGGCTTTCCGAGGCGGTCCCCCGATTAACCACTACAACTGCTGCAAATTCGCGTACCGCTCCACAAATTTCTTCGTCCCTCGTCCCGGAAAACTCACGCTCAATCTCCGGTCCTCTTCATCGCCTTCCACTCCAACGACTGTGCCCACACCATACTCCGGGTGGCGCACTTTGGTTCCCAACAGAGGATCAGCCTTCCCGCCCCGTTTGAAGGCCGGCCGGCTAAACGATGGGCTCGTCGACGCCGCTCTCCGCGCGGTCGTTTGCGCCGCCGGCGTCTTCACCCCGCGCACTCTGCGCAGGAATTCATCCGAGGAATACGAGTACTCGGGATCCGGCTCGTAACGCCGCGTTTCGCCCATGTCTGCCATCGAGCCGCGCGCCGTGTCCACCAGTTCGCTGGGGATCTCGCTCAGGAATCGCGAGGGCAGGGAAGCGCGCATTTGCTGCTCGTTGCCAAACACGCGCCGGTACACCGCCCGGGTCAGCGTCAACGTGTTTCTCGCGCGCGTCATTCCCACATACACCAGCCGCCGTTCCTCTTCGATGCCTTTCTCTTCGTTCACGCTGCGGCTGTGCGGGCAAATCCCGTCTTCCAGTCCCGTCAGAAATACGTGGTCGAACTCCAATCCTTTCGTACTGTGCAATGTAATCAGCGTCACTCCGGGCTTGCCTTCGTACGAGTCAGCGTCGCTCACCAGCGCCGCCGCATCCAGAAAATCCGTGAAGGATTCCCCGGCCTCCATGCTCTCCGCCACCGCGCGCACCAGTTCTTCCAGGTTTTCGATGCGCGCCACGTCTTCCGGCGTGTTCCGGTCCTTCAACATCGTCATGTAACCCGTTTCATCCAGAACGTAACGCAGGAACTCGGCCGGCTCTTTCATGGTGTACGCTTCCTGTAGGCGCACCATAAGTTCGCGGAAACTTCGCAGCGGCGCAACCGCTCGGCTCGATGCTGGGCTGGTCATCAACGATTCCATGCCATCCCAAAACGAAAGATTCTCTTTTTGCGAGATCTCTCGGAGCGCATCCACCGTCGTCTTCCCAATCCCGCGCGGCGGTACGTTCAACACCCGCAGCAAGGACACGTCGTCTTCCGGATGCAGGATCACCCGCACATACGCCAGCGCGTCCTTCACTTCCGCCCGGTTGTAGAAACTGAATCCGCCCACGAGCTTGTAACGCAGTCCTCGCCGCCGAAATACTTCTTCAAACGATCGCGACTGAAAATTCGTCCGGTATTCCACCGCGCAAGTCTGGTCCGGATCGTCGCTCAGAATCCGTTCCAGTTCGCCGGCAACGAATTCGGCTTCAGCCTGCGCGTCGCGCCCTTCGAAATAACGCAGGTTGGTCCCCGCAAATTTCTCCGCACGCAGATTCTTTCCCAGCCGGTCGGGATTGTGCGAAACCACGCCCGCAGCCGCATCCAGAATCGTTTGCGTGGAACGGTAATTCCTCTCCAGCCGCACCACCTTCGCCGCCGAATAATCCTGCGAAAAACTCAGGAGAATCGAAACGTCAGCTCCGCGCCACCGGTAAATCGACTGGTCCTCATCTCCTACCACGCACACATTCTTCTTTTCGTTCGTCAACAAACGCAGCAGCTCATACTGCACGCGATTGGTGTCCTGGTATTCGTCTACATGCAGGTATTGGAAGCGCCTCTGCCATTTCTCCCTCACCGCCGCGGATTCCCTCAACACCTTCGCCGTGCGCAGCAGCAGGTCGTCGAAGTCCACCGCGTTGCTCTGCTTCAGCAGGCCTTCGTATCCTGCATAAATATCGGCGACCTTTCTCGTGTCCGGCGCAAACGCTTCCGCGCGCAGCTGTTCCGGCGACTGCCCTTGATTCTTCGCGTAGCTGATTCGGCTCAAGACATTGCGCGGCGTCAATGCCTCATCTTCGATCCGCAGCTTGCCCATCGCCAGCTTCACCGCGGCGAGTTGATCGTCGTCATCGTAGATCGCGAAATCCTTCGCCAGTCCGGCGTGCACCGCCTCTCGCCGCAACAGCCGCGCGCACAACGAATGGAACGTGGAGATCCACGGCCTCTCCGGCGGAACTCCCGCGCGCAGCAGCAGGTCCGCCACGCGCGTCTGCATCTCCTCGGCCGCTTTATTCGTGAACGTCACCGCCAGGATCGCTTCCGCCGGCACTCCCTTCGCGATCAGATTGGCCATGCGATAGGTGATCGCGCGTGTTTTCCCGGTTCCCGCACCGGCCAAGATCAGCACGGGTCCTTCGGTGGTTTCCGCAGCAAGGCGTTGTTCTGGATTCAATTCTTCTAAAAAGTTGATCATGTGTCCGCGTAGGATGGAATTTGTTCGACACTCCATGGTAACGGACGCGGCTGCACGCGGCAAATCGCTTCACCTCTTCTGGATTCCTGTTCTCAGCTTGTGGTCGGGTGCCACACCCTTGGTTTGTAAGGGTGCGGTTTTTCTCTTAGGGTCGTTGTGGTCACTCCCTCGCGCCGCGCGACAAATCAATCTCAAAATACGATAGCGGCCGTCTCGTCGACATCGACATCAAACTCGGCAAATACACCTTGGCGTTCTGCAACAAGTCCCAGTCGCTGCGCAAATCGAAATACACCAACCCCACCAACGTGCTGTGCGCCGCCACTACCGACGACGGCACCGCCGCATTTTGGCAAGCATCCTTCAACTCTGTCCAATTCTTGTCCCGCGATGGTCTCGGTTTGCCAACGGGAATCGGCAGTGGATTCCGCCGCTGCGTGGGATCCTTCCCGTTATTCGACAACAAAACCGTGTCCGCCACATCTTCCGGGGTCAGCGGCGACAACTCTTGCCGGTTGTCCTCCCCCATCAACAGCAGCAGGCGAATGCTCTGCACATCAATCTTGATACTTTCGTCAGAATCATTTCGAAACGTCATCTGCAGCGCCACCACTCCTCCGCTAAACGGCGACTTTTTCGGAAACTTCTGCTTGTACGCGATCGCTTGCGTCCACGGTTCCACCCCAATGCTCATCCCTTCATGTGTGTCCATGAATTGCGCCTTCGTCGGCGTCGTCTTCGGCGCATCCTGCGTGGGAGTTTGCCCACCCGCGGACAGACTGATGGCCGCTAACACAACCAAAGCAACCGGATTTCGCATGAGGTTATAATAGACTGTTTGCATCCTGAGCCCTTCGATTCTTGGGGAACTGGCAGGGTTGCCCTGCCGCCGGTGCGCTTCTGCTTGCGTCACCGGATCAGACCGGAGCCACTTTAAGTGTATTTCGTTTATAGCTTCTTGATGGGGCTTGCGGCCCTGCTCAGCGCGCCTTATTGGATCATAAAGGGTTTGCGCCACGGAAAATATCTTTCTAATCTCGGGGAACGCCTCGGCTTTTCCATCCCCGAATTGGAAAAATTATCCGCGCAACGTCCCGGCGCAATCTGGATTCACGCTGTATCCGTCGGCGAAACTCTCTCCGGGGTCACTCTCGCCAGACGACTCCGCGACGCGCATCCACACCGGACTCTCATCATTTCCACCACCACCATGACCGGTCACGCGTTGGCCAAAGAGCGTATCCCCTTCGCCGACGCCATCATCTATTTCCCGCTCGATTGGGTTTTTTGTGTCAGCAAATTTCTCGACGCCATCAAGCCCGCCATCGTCATCATTCTCGAAACCGAAATCTGGCCTAACTTTCTTCACGAAGCCAAACGGCGAAACGTGCCTGTTCTCTTCTTGAGCGGTCGCATTTCGGGCAAGTCCTTCGCTCGGTTTCAGCATTATCTTGGTGCGTTTGGTTTCTATCTGAAGCCCTTCCTTGCCTCCGCGCTTTCCAACGCTTGCGCCTTCCTTATGCAAACCGAGCAGGACGCGGAGCGTATCCGCGCTCTTGGCGCACCAGCCGATCGCGTCGCTGTCAGCGGAAATCTCAAGTACGACATGGAATTGCCCGCGCCCACGCCGCTCGCCTCTTGGTTAGCTGAAGAATCCAAGCGCCGCGGTCGTTGGCCTGTCATCGTCGCGGGTAGTGTCGTTGCCACCGAAGAACCTCTCTCGCTCATCGCCTTCGGTGTCGTCCAGGGCGATTTTCCAAAGGCCCTCCTCGTCCTCGCCCCGCGCAAGCCAGAGCGATTCGCTGCCGCCGCCGAATTCATCGACGAATCTCATCGCAAATTCATTCGCCGCTCCGAGCTTGCTATTCCCGGTCCAGGCATTTCCGGCAACGGCGCTGGCCGCGACATCCCCGATGACGTTACCGTTCTCCTCCTCGACAGCATCGGCGAGCTTGCATCTTTGTATCAGGTTGCCGATGGCGTGTTCGTCGGCGGCTCTCTCGTTCCGTCCGGCGGACACAATATTCTGGAGCCTGCCGCGTTCGGCAAAGTCCCTGTCTTCGGCGATTCCATGGAAAATTTCGCTGCTATTGCCGCGCGATTCCTCGAAGCTGGCGCCGCCATCCAGGTCGATAATCCCGAAGACGCAGGCGTCGAGTGGATCCACCTCCTCAAGGATCAGCAGAAAATGCAGCGCATGGGCAACGCCGCGCGGCAATTGGTCGAATCCAGCCGCGGTGCTCTCGATCGCGCCTTGGCCGAAGTCGCCAAACAGTTGGGTGGTCACGCGCGATGAATCTGGCGCCACTGGCGCGCGTGGTTCTTTCGCCGCTCTCCGTGTTGTACGCCGGAATCGTGATACTCCGCGCCTGGCTCTACGAACGAGGCCTGCTCCGCTCCAAGCGGCTGCAAACCCCCGTCATCAGTGTAGGCAACCTCTCTCTCGGCGGCACTGGCAAGACCCCCATGGTCATCTGGCTCGCAGAACGCTTCCGCGCCCAAGGCAAACGCGTCACCATTCTTTCGCGTGGCTACAAAGGCAGCAGTGGCTCGAGCGATGAAATCGAGCTCATGAAATCTCGTCTGGGCAATCGCGTGCACTTCGGCGTTGGCTCCGATCGTTATGCCCAGGGTCTGCGCCTTGAACCATCAGGCGTCGACATTTTTTTACTCGACGACGGCTACCAGCATCTGCAGCTTGCTCGTGACGTCAACATCCTTCTGCTCGATTCCTCTCGACCCGCCGCCAACGATAGGCTCCTACCCGCAGGACGTCTTCGGGAACCGCTTTCAGCCATGTCTCGCGCCGATCTTCTCGTCTTCACTCGCACCGAAACCAATCCCGGCACCGACACCGCCGTTGGCAAGCTCCAAAACGGCGCTGTTTTCGCCGCGCAAACTCGCTTGCTCGGGTTTCGAAAATTCGCCGTAGCATCGCCGCAAGTGTTCGCCGCCTCGGAACTCGGTCCCGGCCCGTTCTACGCCTTCTGCGGGATCGGCAATCCCGGGGCCTTCGTCGTTGACCTCGAACACTGGGGGCTCTCCGTCGCCGGAAAGCAAGTTTTTGCCGATCATCATCGCTATTCCGATTCCGAAGCTGCTGAACTGCTCGAAACAGCTCAGCACGCCCATGCAGTTGCGCTGATCACGACAGAAAAGGACGCGCACAATCTGCACGATATCGACTTCCAGGGTTTTCCCGTGTACATCGCTATCATCGATCTCGTTGTGCCTCAGGAAGATGCTTTTCTTGCGGCCATCCAGCAGCAACTGGATTCCCGCCCGAGGCCCGCATGAAGATGCTGATCCGCGCCACCAACTGGGTCGGCGACGCCATCCTGGCCCTCCCTGCATTGCGCGCCGTCCGCTTGAAATTTCCCGATGCACACATCAGTATTCTTGCTCGCCCTTATGTTGTGGACATTTATTGCGGCCAAGGCGTCTCCGACGAACTCATCGCCTACGATACCATCGGCGAACACCGCGGCTGGTCCGGACGTCACCGCCTTATCTCAGACTTATGCTCGCGCCGCTTCGATGTTGCCCTGTTATTGCAGAACGCCTTCGACGCCGCTTGGCTTGCCTGGCGGGCCCACATCCCGCAGCGCATCGGCTATGCCCGCGATGCTCGCAGCGTGCTACTCACCAAAGCTATCTCCGTACCCAAGCCCGGCGAAATTCCGCCCCACGAAAAGTTCTACTATCTTGAACTCGTCCGTCGCGCGGGCTGGCTCGACGCCCTCCCGCAAGTCGACCACATCGTCTTGCAAGTTTCCGATTCCGCCCGGCGCCAAGCCGCGCAATTCCTGATTGACGCTGGCGCTCGCCCCCATGCTCGTCGCGTCGCCATCGGAGCGGGCGCCTCTTACGGTTCTGCGAAATGTTGGCCGCCCGAGCGTTTCGCCGAATGGGCCAACCGCTTTCTCGCCCAAAACGACGCTGACGTTATCCTCTTCGGCACCGCCGCCGAGACGCCTGTCTCCAACGACATTGTCGCCAACATGGATCGCAAGCCCATCGACCTCACCGGCAAAACCGCCATCGCCGATTTCCCCGCTTTACTCTCCCAGTGCCACCTCTTTCTCGGCAACGATTCCGGAGCCATGCACGTAGCCGCTGCCGTCGGTTTGCCCGTCGTCGCCGTCTTCGGTCCCACTGATCCGTTCGGCACCGCGCCCGTCACCCCGCGCTGCACCATCGTTCAGCAGCGGCCCTATTGCAGTCCTTGTTTCCTCCGCCGATGCCCCACCGATCACCGCTGCATGAAACAGGTCACCCCGGAAATGGTCGAAGCCGCCACAAACCCGTGGCTCGGGGTCTTGCCAACTTGAATCCCCTCCACGGATTTCGTATCGTGACCTCTAGCACTTTCTCGATCTTGCTTGCTGTCGCGGTTGTGTTCGTAAGACCGCCTTCGAGGTGATCCGCAAGCTGTGAAGCCGTTCCGTATTTGCTTGGTGTGCAACCTGGCTTTAGCCGTTGAGGGCTGAACTGTTCTATCCATCTTTCTAAGGTTTTGCGATGAAGCGCCCAAAAAAACAAGCAGTCGCCTCACCCGCCGTCGACCTGGTCGCGCTCGCCGAGATCGTGGAACGCTTTCCCTCCCGCACCATCGTCCTCCTCGGCGATTTTGTTGCCGACGTATTCCAGTACGGCGAAATTACTCGCGTCTCACGCGAAGCTCCCGTCCTGATCCTCCGCCATCGCGAGACCCAAATCGTTCCTGGCGGTGGCGCCAATGCCGCCAACAATTTCGCCTCCCTTGGCGCCAAGGTCATCCCCATCACTGCCGTCGGCGTTGATGCCGCCGGCACTCGTCTCATCAACGCTTTCCGTGAACGCTACATCGACACTTCCCGCATCGTTCGCGCCAAAGGTTGGACCACTCCCACGAAAACGCGTTTCCTCGCTGGCTGGCCCCACACCGTCGCTCAGCAGGTTCTCCGCGTCGATTACGAACCCACCCATCCTCTCTCCGAATCCGATCGCAAAAAATTGCGCGCCGCCCTCCTCGCGAAAATCGCTCGTGCCGACGCACTCGCCATTTCCGACTACGGCCTCGGCGTCGTGAATCTCGCGGATCTCCGCACCGCCATTGCCCGCATCAAAAAAGACATCCCCATCACTCTGGATTCCCGCTATCGCCTCAGCGACTACAAGCGCGCCGGAATCACCGCTGCCACTCCCAACGAAGCGGAAATGGAAGCACTGCATCACACCGTCATCGGCAAAAATCTCGCTGAACTCGAGCGCTGCGCCTCCAGCACGCTCAGCGACATGAAACTCCTCTCCCTCCTCGTCACGCGCGGCAAACATGGCATGGCTCTCTTCCAACAATCTTCTCAGCCCACCCACATCCCCATTTACGGCAGCGATCAAGCCGTCGACGTCACCGGCGCGGGAGACACCGTCCTTGCCGCCTACACCCTCGCGCTCTCCAGCGGTGCAACTCCACTCGAGGCTGCCCACATCGCAAACATTGCCGGTGGTCTCGTCGTCATGAAGCGCGGCACCGCCACCGTTTCTCGCGCCGGGCTGCTCGAAGCTATTCACAATTCGGCTTCGGAGACGACTTCCTGATCCATGCGCCGAGCCCAAACCAAGATCGTCCCTCGCCACGAACTTCGCGCCCTTCTCCGCGAAGCTAAGCAAGCTGGCAAGCGCATCGTTCTCGCCAACGGCTGCTTTGACACTCTCCACGTCGGCCACACCCGCTATCTCGAGGGCGCTAGGCGCGAGGGCGACATCCTCGTCGTCGCCGTAAATTCCAATTCCAGTCTTCGTCACCTGAAAGGCACCGGCCGCCCCATTCTTAATGAGCAAGCCCGAGCGCAACTGGTCGCCGCCATTCGCGCTGTCGACTTCGTCCTGGTTTTCTCTGAGCCCAACGTGGAAAAGTTGCTTGAGGAATTCCTTCCCGACGTTCACGCCAAGGGGACCGACTACACCGCCGAAACCGTTCCCGAACGGGCCGTCGCCGCCAAACTCGGTATCCGCGTCGCTATCGTTGGCGACCCCAAGGGCCACTCCACGCGCAACTTGCTCGCGTCTGTCCGCAAGGCTCCGCATGCCTGAGAAGCGCTTCCTGGTTGTCCGCCTCGGCTCACTCGGCGATATCGTTCACACTTTTCCTGCCGTCGCCGGTTTACGCCAGTCGTTTCCCTCGTCGGAAATCGTCTGGCTCACTCATCCTCGTTTCGTGTCGCTCGTCGAATCCAGCGGCTTGGCCTCGCAGATGTGGCCGGTCGATTCGCGCGACCTCGCTAGCGTTCGTTACGTTCTCGCCAAAATCCGTTCGCAAGCCTGGGACGCCGCCATCGACTATCAGGGCCTCTGGAAGTCTTCGCTCCTTCCATTCCTTGGCCGCGTGCCTGTGCGCATCGGCTTTTCCTCATCCACCGTGCGCGAGTACGGCGTCCCAATTCTTTACACCGACCGCGTGGTGTGCCGAACGCAACACGTCGCCGATCAGAATAGCGAACTCACACTCCGCGCCGGCGCATCCACCGCGGTCGCGAATGTTTCTCTTCGAGTCCCTTCTTCCGACGAAACCTTAGTCCGCGAACAATTGGTCAAGGATGGCGGCGCGCGTTACGTCGTCCTCAGTCCCGGCGGTGGATGGCGCTCCAAGTGTTGGCCCGCCGATCGTTTCGGTCAGCTCAGCCAAAAAATCCACGACTCCCTTGGAATTCGCTGCGTCATAAACTACGGTCCCGGCGAAGATGCCCTCGCCTCCGCTGTCAAAACTGCCAGCGGCAATTCTCAGCCCCTCATCTACGATGGAGAACTCGGCCAGCTCATGGCTCTTTTGCGCAACGCAATCTGCATCGTCGGTGGAGACACAGGCCCGCTTCATCTCGCCGTCGCGCTTGGCACTCCCGCTGTTGCCCTCTTCGGACCCACCGACCCCGCTCGCAACGGCCCTTATCCCCCTAAAGAAATTGTCTTGCGCAGCCCTAATGCCGTTACCACCTACAAGCGCGGCGAATCCACCGATCCTTCCTTTCTCGATCTCTCCGTGGATCAAGTCTTCGACGCCGTGCAACGCCGCCTCGGAGCGCTTTTGTGACCGCCGCCGACTTTTTCGCGCGCTGGCGCGTTCGCCTCGGCTATCTCCTCGCCATCGTCGTGCTTTTCCTCGCACGTCCTACGTTCCGCTCCATTTTTCTCGGTGCCGCCGTCGGATTACTCGGCCTTATCGTTCGCGCCTATGCCGCCGGCAATCTCCACAAGCAAGAGGTCCTCACTGTTACTGGCCCGTACGCCCGCACCCGCAATCCTCTCTACTTCGGCAGTAGTCTCCTTGCCCTCGGCGCCGCCATCGCCATGAATTCCTGGATCGTCGCCGCTTTGCTCCTGCTCTATTTCGCTGTGGTCTATTCCTTCGTCATGCGCCGCGAAGAAAGGGAACTCCGCGCAAAACACGGTGCCGCCTTTGATTCCTACGCCGCAAGGATACCTCTATTTTTCCCAAGCTTTTCGGCGTCGCGCCAACAGCCCTCGCCAGAGGCCCACTTCTCCTGGTCCCAATACAAAAAAAATCACGAACACCAAGCCGCCCTGGGCTTTCTCCTCTTGCTGCTCCTCCTGGTGGTCCTCTGGCGCATGCACACCGCCTAACTAACCATCCCGCGCACCAGGCCTTCGCATGGGGCGCTCGAGTTGCGGCTCAGTGTCAATGCAAAATACCACGCACTTCGCCCAGCTCCACGCACGCACATAACAACTCACCCGCAAATCCCTTCCATCCGTCAGCACCCGAACCGCGCTTTCCCGGCCCGTTCGCAACACCCGCATCCTGCTTTCTTCCAATCGCTGCAACAACACCGGACTAGGATGCCCCATACGGATTCTGTTCTCCCGCCCGAATAATCCCCACCCGCGCTCCCACTGCCGCCAGAAATTCCTTCCTGTCGAACGCGCCCTCGTCTCGATATATCGGCGGCAGCCGCCCCTACGCAATCACCGCCACCTGGTCGCCGGCGCGACCTCTGGCAAATTCGTATCGCCATCTTTGGGTGCAAATTTAAGCCTCATTCCACCGCTTAGCAGAATAAATTGCTCACCCTCATCGACCCCACTCAGATCGACATCAATTCCGTAGCCCCACGGCAGCTTGGCTGGCTCCGAGCGCAACGTGCCGTGCCAGCGTAGCGGCGTGCTCAGTCCCACCGTTCCCGCGGCAATGCGCCTCAATACATGGTCCGCAGGCAGCGGCCGCTGAGCGACGCATGCCGCGACTACACCCAGCGCAACCCCGCAGCCCAGCGACAAAACTCCCGCCGGTACAAGTCGGTCGCGCAACATCAAAGCCAACGCCAGACACAAAGCGGCCGCCATACCGAGAATCGTTGGTATCAGAAATAGTCGCGAGTTTATGTGTGGAGCGATGTACGGCTGCAGGCCGAGCACTATTCCGCCACCAAATGCTGCGGAGGCCAGTATTTCATGGACTTCTTCGCAACCTCACCAGTGTCTCGATGTGGAATGTCTGCGGAAACAAATCAAATAAATCCACTTTCTCAATCTCGTAGCGATATGTCGCCTCCACTGCGCTCGCCGGTTTTCGCTCCGACCCCATCAGCACCGCCAGGTCTCTTGCCAGCGTCGAGGGATCGCACGAAAGATACGCAATTTCTGGGGCTCCCAAGTTCGCCAGTCGCGCGGCCACATCCGCTCCCAGCCCCGAACGGGGCGGATCCAGCACCACAAACTCCGGCGTCTCCTGCTCCTTCTTCAGAAATTCCTCGGTGTGCTCGTTGTTCGACACCACCTGCACCCCAGCAGCCTCCGCGTTCGCCTGCAAGTCGCGCGTAGCCGCCAGATTCGCGTCCACGCTTACCACCTGCTCAAACCTTTTCGCCAGCGGCAGCGTGAAGAATCCCACTCCTGCGTAGAGGTCCAGCGCGTATCCGCCCTTCGTTTCCTCCACTACTGTCTTCATCAAATCCTCAATCAGGAATCGGTTCACCTGGAAAAACGACAGGTGGCTCACCCGAAACGAAAACGTTCCGGCCTGGTGCTCCAGGTAACCCGGCCCGGTCAGCTCAAAACGGTTCTTGCTCTGATCGAGCAACAGCAAACTCTCCAGCCCTGGCAAAGCCGCCCGGAACATGGCGGTCAGATCCTTCGCCGGCTTCGCGAACCGTTCGAACGCTACATTCAGTGCCAGCTTTGCGTCTTCCGAATCGACAAACGCCTCCACTTCCAAAATTCCCGGGGGCAGGGAATTGGCCCTCGCCAATTCCTGCAATTGCCCAAACGCCTTTGCCAATCCCGGTGACAGCACCGGGCACTCATCAATCGGCAGAATCCGCGCGCTCTCCGGCAAAAAATAGCCAAACGCCCGCGGCATGGCATCGCGAAACGCCCACTGCGCGCGGTTGCGGTAGCCAAACGGTTCGGCAGTGTGCTCCTGAATCTCGGCGGTCCAGTTCACGCCTCCCAGCCGTGAAAGCGTTTCCCTTAGGATCTCTTTCTTCTGGCGAACCTGTTCCGCAAACTCAATGTGCTGGTAGTGGCACCCGCCGCACACGCCAAAATGCGGACACCTTGGCTTGATCCGCGCTGCCGACGCCTGCGTCACTTCCTCCAGTTTCGCGTGGATCAGGTTCTTCTTCCGCGTCCCAATCGACGCGCGCACCTGCTCCCCCGGCAGCACGAACGGCACAAACACCGTGTTCCCCCCAGCGTGAGCCAAACCGTCTCCTTTGTATAACAACTTCTCAATTGATAGTAGTAACTCATCAGCCATAATTGTCCGGTCCCGTTCCTTGGTAATGGCCCGCGGCAGTCGCAGCCGTTCGTCGTCCCATCAGCTGAAGTAGTAAAGGCTCACACGCGGCAAAAGATATTCGTCCAGCAAACGCTTCTGCAGATACTGCCTTTCCACCATCCCCAGCTGCGCCGCTTTCATTTTGCGCCGGTACGCCGCCAGTTGCGAGTCCACCTCTCGTCTCGCCTTCAACATTAATTCTTCGCTTGCGTGCGTCAGCACCGCCGCATGCAATTTGTCGTCGATAATCGTCAGCCGCCGCTCCAAATCTTCCAGGTCGATATTTCCCGGCGCGTCCAGCACCACGTGCACTCCCGCAAGCGTTTCACTTACATTCTCCAGCACCGCCGCCAGTTCCGGTTGACACTTCTTGCAGCGTTGCGCCGCCTTTGCGATCTGCCCAGTTTTTTTCTGCACGTGCGCGCACAATTCCTCTCGAGAAAAAATGTCCGCCGTAGCAGCCTTTCCTTTCGGCGCCGCTCCCGCGGCTGCTTCGTGGCTCTCTTCCGCCGCCTCCAGCACCGCGTCCGTACAGTACGCGAGGTTCTTCAGCGTTTTTCCCGCTCCCCGACGAGAACGCTGGTAACACTCAAACGCCCGGTCGATCCCCTTCAGCGCGGCCTCCAGCGGCACTCCCGCCTTCTGCCACGTTTCCATAATTGCCCAGTCCAGCGGCGACACCAGCAGGTGCGCGCCGCGCCTCTTCCAAAAATATTCTTCGATCTCCGTGAAATAGTTGAAGTAGTTCCAGTCTTCCATAAGTGAGAAATGCTGCTTCACAATCCCGCTAGCGTTGCGCTTTTTTCGTTCCGTGCGTGCGTTCGTGCTCGGCAGCCCCGCTGCGTGGCTCCCTGTGTCCCTCGTGATGCTGATTCTTTTCCCAAATCAATCGCAATCCCGTCAGCGTCAAAAATTCGTCAATATGCTGGATCTGTTTCGAGCCCTTCGCCACCAGCCGCGCCTGTCCCCCCGTTGCCACCACTGTCGCATCGCTCTTTAGCTCCGCCTTGATCCGCGCCAGCATGCCATCCACCATGTCCACGGACCCGTAGTATAGTCCCGCCTGCATATGCGTTACGGTATTTGTTCCGATCACTTTTCCCGGGTCTTTGATCTCCACGCGCGGCAACCTCGCCGTCCTCGTAAACAATGCCTCCGAAATGATGCCGATCCCCGGAGCAATTGCTCCGCCCAGGTATTCGCACTTCGCCGAAATCACGTCAAACGTAATCGCCGTCCCAAAATCCACCACGATGCACGGCCCGCCGTACTTCTGGAACGCCGCCACTCCGTTGACGATTCGGTCCGCGCCCACCTCCATAGGGTTGTCCACCAACACTGCCATGCCGGTCTTCACTCCGGGTTCCACAAACAGCGCTTTCTTTCCCAGATACACCCGCGCCATTTCCGCCAGCGTCCAATTCACCGGCGGCACCACGGAACTGATCATCACTCCCGCAATGGCTTTTTGATCCAGATTCGCTAAGGACAGCAGGCTGCGCGTCAACACTCCGTATTCATCCACCGTCTGTGCGTGTTCCGTCGTCAGCCGCCAATTCGCGATCAGTTCTTCCCCGCGAAAGACGCCCAGCACCGTATTCGAATTTCCCACATCAATCGTCAGCAGCATCTCGTTTTCCGGCTACAGCTTTCCGCAAAAGGCCCAAGGACTGAAAGGCTCGAGCTTCAGGATGTCTTTACCTTACCTCTGTCACATCCCCGGCAATCACCGTCACCACCGGCCCATCTTCTTTTTTCACCTGCAACAATCCTTCTACCGTCAATCCGGTCGTCGTTCCGATATAAGCTTCGCTGCCTGTATCCACCCTTACGCGCTTTCCCTTCGCGAAATTTGACAAGCTCAAAAACCGCTCGGTCACAAATCCCGGCCCTTCCCGCAAAAACCGATTGTAGTCGGTCTCGATTTCCCGCAGCAACCGCACCAGCAATTCCAACCTCGAATGCACCTTGCCGCTTTCCTTCAGCAACGACGTCGCAATCGCCGAGAGCTCCGCCGGAAATTTCTCCTGATTCACATTGATCCCCATCCCCACGATCACAAACCGCACCGAGTTTGCTTCCGCGTGCATCTCCGTCAGGATTCCCCCCACCTTCTTTCCGCCCAGCAGCAAATCATTCGGCCATTTCAATTCCGCGCTCAACCCCGTCTGTTCCTTCACCGCCGTGTACGCCGAAAGCCCCGCCATCATCGTCAGCAGCGGAGCTTGCACCGGCGCCAGCCTCGGCCGCAGCAAAAACGTCACATATATTCCTGCTCCTCGTTCCGAATGCCAGTTTCGCCCCGCTCGCCCTTTGCCCGTGGTCTGTTCTTCCGCCAGCACCACGGCGCCCTCGGGCTCATTCGCGTAGCCCAGCTCCAGCGCCACGCGATTCGTCGAATCCGTCTTGAAAAAGTGGTAGATCCGCTTCCCGAACAGGTTCCCCTTCAGCCTTCCACGCAGCAAATCCGGCAGCAGAATGTCCGGCACTTTCTCCAGGAAATATCCGTGCGCCGTTTGACCCTTGACGCGTACGCCCAGCTCGCGCAATCGCTGCACCCATCGCCACACCATCGATCGCGACACGCCAATCTCGCGCGCGATCCTCTCGCCGCTGATCACGATGGTAGCGTTCTCCGACAGCAGCGTCAGCAGCGCTGCCAGCCGTCGGTCGGTTGTTCCTGGTAAAGACGGTAGTTGCGGCATCCGGCCCTGGCTCTGCGGTGCAACTGCTAATCCTACTTTTCCTTGATGCTCTCCACAAGCAAACTTAAATCCACGGCCTTTGCTGAATGGGTCAGTGCGCCCGAGGAAAGGTAATCCGCGCCACTCAATGCGTAGGCCCGCGCGTTCTCAAGCGTAATTCCTCCGGATATCTCCACAATGCACGACGCGCGCACTGAGCGAACGATCTCCACGCAGCGTCGCGCTTCCTCCGGCGTCATATTATCCAGCAGCACCGATTCCGCCCCCGCCGCCAGCGCTTCTCTCAACTCCTTTTCGTTTCGCACCTCAATCTGAATCGGAAGGGAACCAACCTCCGCCGCTGATGGCACCCACCCCACCGCCTCATACGCCGTCATCGCCCGCGGTTTCAGCTGCGATGATGCATACGCGTGTGCCTGGTCCAACGCCGCCTGCACTCCGCCCGCCAGGGCAATGTGATTCTCTTTCAGCAGGATCGCGTCATATAGCCCGAACCGGTGATTCGTCCCGCCGCCCATCCTCACCGCGTATTTTTCCAATTGCCGCAATCCCGGCGTGGTCTTCCGCGTGTCCCGAATCTTCGCCTGCGTCCCGTGCAGTTGCTCCACAAACCGCCGCGTCAATGTCGCGATTCCGCTCAGATGCCCCAGAAAATTAAGCGCCGTCCGCTCTCCGGTCAGTATGGCCGCTGCTTTGCCGGACAGCCGCAGCACGTCCTCGCCGTTCTTCACCAACTGCCCATCCGCCGCACGCGATTCCATTCTCATGCGCGGATCAAGCCGCCCAAACATCATTTCCGCCAGCGGCAATCCAGCGCAAACCAGTTCCTGCTTCGCCACAATATGCGCCTGTCCCGTAGCACCAACCGGAATCGTAGCCGCAGCGGTAGCGTCGCCGACCCCAATGTCCTCGGCCAGCGCGCTCTCAATCACCTTCGCCACACCCTCCGAATTCCAATCCATCTCCATCCCTAGAGACTGAACAGCGGCGGCTCGCCGCACTCCATACCAAGCATTTTCCGAAGCGAAGTTGCGAAGGTCCCAAGCCGTAAGAAAAAAGTACATTCCTCGCTTCGTTCGGAATGACAATGTGGGCCATACTACTGCGTGGGAGCCCATAAGCGTCGTGGGGAGTAGACTCCGTCGGAGCCAGGTAAACGCGCCCCCACCATGTTTCCTTAATTCTCCAAACTCCGCAGCCGTTCCTGCACTTTCTCCAACTCCACCTTCTGCCCCGCCAACGTCTCTTCCATCTGCTTGATAATATTCTCCGGAGCCCTGTTGCGAAACGTTTCATTCCCCAATTGCTTTTCTTTCGACGCGATGGCCTTCTCCAGCCCTTCGCTCTCTTTCTTCAATCGCGCCACCTCTCCCGCCACATCAACCGTCTCGACCGCATATGCTATTCGAATATCAAACGCCGCGGTCGACCGCACTCCCCCGCCACCCTCCGGCAATTTCTCCCCCGTCACCCACAGCTCCGTAAGAAACGCAAGCCGCGTAATTCCTTCGCGGTTCGCTTCCACCACCGCTCTCGCACCGGCATCCGCGCTCGAAAACTCCGCCGCCACTTTTTTCTTGTCCAGCTTCATCTCCGACCGAATCGTCCGCAGCGACTGAATCACTTCCTGCACCATTCCAAATTCCCGCAAGGCCTCCGCATTTTTCCACGAAGCACGCGCCTGGGGATAGCGGTCCAGCGCAATCGACTTCACCGCCGCCTTTTGCGGCAACTGGTGCCACAGCTCTTCTGTCAGGAAAGGCATGAACGGATGCAGCAGCCGCAACGCTGCATCAAATCCCGCGAACAGATTCTTCCACGCGACACTTGCCCGCTCGAGGTCCGTACTCTGTAAGTCTGGCTTCACCCATTCGATGTACCAGTCGCAAAAATCTCCCCAGAAAAATTGATACACGCCTTGAGCCGCCTCGTGGAACCGGTAATCCTCCAACGCAGCATTCACCGTCTCCACCGTTTCCGCCAGCCTCCCAAACAGCCAACGATCAATCAGCGGCACTTCTTCTTCATACGCATACGGAGCTTGCTCTCGCATCGTCGGCGCTGCCAACTCCTCCAGCCCAACCCCGGCCTGCTCGAATTTCTCCAGGTTTACAAATAAAAATCGTGCCGCGTTCCAGATCTTGTTTACAAACGACCGCGCCCCCAGCAGCCGGTCGTCCGTGAGCACGATGTCTGTTCCCGGTGCCGCCATCGACGCCAAGCAAAAGCGCATCGCATCCGTCCCGTATTGCTGATTTAGCGCTACTGGATCCAGTCCTGTGCCCTTGGACTTGGACATTTTCTCCCCGGTGGGCGTGCGCACGAGCGAATGCAGATACACAGCGCGGAAGGGAACTTGTCCCGTAAAATGCAGCCCCATCATGATCATTCGCGCCACCCAGAAAAACAGGATGTCGTAGGCGGTAATCAGCAAGCTCGTGGGATAGTATCTTTCAAAATCCGCGGTCTTCTCCGGCCAACCCAGCGTCGAAAACGGCCACAAACCCGAGCTAAACCAGGTATCCAGCACGTCCGGATCCTGCAGCAGTTTGCTCGACGCGCACTTCGCGCATGTCTTTGGCTCTTCCCGCGCCACGATAATCTCGTTGCAGTCGCTGCAATACCACGCCGGTATCCGATGCCCCCACCACAATTGCCGCGACAGCGTCCAGTCCCGGATATTCCTCATCCAGTTCAAATATTCCGTTCGGCGGTTCTCCGGCACCATCTGGATGTCACCCCGCTCCACCGCCGCAATCGCCGGTTCCGCCAGCGGTTGCATCCGGCAAAACCACTGTGTCGAGATGCGCGGCTCCACAATCGTGCGGCTTCTCTCGCAGTGCCCGATCGCGTTGATGTGTTCCACGATCTTTTCCAGGTATCCCTGCGCTTGCAGGTCTTCCACAATCTTTTTTCGCGCCGCGAATCGCTCCAGCCCCGCATACGCGCCCGCGTTCTCATTCAGGTGCGCGTCGTCGGTCATCACCTCGATTTGTGGCAGACCATGCCGTTTGCCCGCTTCAAAGTCGTTCGGATCGTGCGCCGGCGTGATCTTCACCGCTCCGGTACCGAACTCGCGGTCCACCATCTCATCACCAATAATCGGAATTTCCCGGTTCATCAGCGGCAGCAGCGCCCTTTTCCCAATCAGGTGTTTGTATCGCTCATCTTCCGGATGCACCGCCACCGCCGTGTCGCCCAGCATCGTCTCCGGCCGGGTCGTCGCAACCGTCAGAAATTCCTGCGATTCGACCACCGGATACTTCACGTACCAGAGATGCCCTTGCTTCTCCTCGTGTACCACTTCCAGATCGCTCAGCACCGTCCGGCAGCCCGGGCACCAGTTCACGATTCGCTTTTCGCGGTAGATCAATCCCTGTTCATACAGCCGCACGAATACGTCTCGCACCACCGCCGACAATTCCGGCGACAACGTGAACTTTTCCCTCGACCAGTCGCAGGACTCTCCAATCTGCTTCATCTGCCGCTGGATCGTTCCGCCGCTCTCTTCCTTCCACTGCCATACGCGCTTGACGAACTCTTCCCGCCCCAAATCGCGGTAGTAAATCCCTTGGTGCGACAATTGCCGCACCACCACGCGCTGCGTCGCAATCCCGGCGTGGTCCGTCCCCGGCAAATACAAGGTGTTGTACCCCCGCATGCGGTGCCATCGCGTCAGGATGTCGATCTCCGTGTGATTCAGCATGTGCCCGATGTGCAGCGAACCGGTCACGTTCGGCGGCGGGATCACCATCGAGAAAGCCGGACCGGGCGCACTGGGGTCGGCCTTAAACAGCTCTTCCTTCACCCAGAACTCCGCCCATCGCGGCTCGATCTGCTGCGGCTCGTACGCTTTGGCTATCTCTCGCCCCATCCCACCCTCATCTCCTAATCGTCCAGCGCAGACGCGCCAAGCGCACTCTCGTCCGGGCACGTTAATTCTTGAATATACGGGCACCTCGCCGCCCCGTCAATTTGCAGAGACGGCTGGACTCCGCCAACTTGTGCATTCAAAACCGCCTACAGTAAGACCCATGCAAGCATTCGAGTTCGCGGGCCGGATCGGAAGACGGTCCCTGCCTAGCCAACCCCA
>Ga0210406_10002896_pt1 | contig 19144 bp, 38 predicted proteins | sample IncBWC30MmetaG_FD_155454 | JGI IMG/M metagenome (GOLD analysis project Ga0210406, IMG submission 155454) | Forest soil microbial communities from Barre Woods Harvard Forest LTER site, Petersham, Massachusetts, United States - Inc-BW-C-30-M | ecosystem: Environmental > Terrestrial > Soil >... | reverse complement strand
CGGTCCTCGTAGTGGCATGTTTCTGTCGTTTCCTTTTTCTGAAGTTGTTACGGCGGGCAGTGGCCGTGTGTTATGCGACCCTGCCCTTACCGCCTCTTGCTGTTACCAGGCCCTTCCGAATGCGCCCAGCTGCGCCTGCTGGCCGCTGGGGGTCATGTCGGGAGCCGGGGCAGTGACGTACCGCACGGGCCCTTGGGGTAGCGGGAAGCCTCCCGCTACGAAGTCTCCGACGCCGGCATATCCGGCGATCGAAGCAGGCGCCCAGGCGTTCCAGGCGACGTTGATGACGCCGGCTGTTCCGCCCCAAAGAACACCCTCGGCAATGGGCCCGGGGATGAACTTCTTGGCCGCCCAGGCGAGTACTCCCGCCGTGATGGCGGTCGAGAGCAGGCTCATGCCCGGGCTGGAATTCATCTGCGCCCCGAGCATAGGCGGCAGTTTCTTGGCTGCCGAGAATCCGATGAATACGCCGAATCCCTTTTTCAAGAGAGCCGATGAACCTTCACCGAACGGGTTTCTGCTGCGCGGCCGATGCATGCGCCGAGCTCTTACCGTAGACCGTCGCCGGGTCGGATTTCGCTTCCCGGAGCGGCCCTTGGCACTGACTTTCCGTCGTCTTTTTGCTGCCACTGACTTTCTCCTTTTCCTGTTTGGATTTCCGACCGGACTCATGGTCAATAAGTACGATCCGGGGTTACTGCTACGCCGGCGCTTGGGGTTCTTGGCCTTGCGCCGAGGTTTCGCTTTGACGTAGACCTTCCTCGTCCGCGTCTTGTATTTGGTTCGGTACACGACTCTGGTACGGGTCGCGTTCTTGGCCTTGGCTGTTGCCCGCCGCTTCCGCTTTTTGGGATTGGAAGCTTTGGCTTTCGGCCGCCGGTGTGCGTGTTTCTTCGACGCCTTCAGAGACGAGCGGCGCCGTTTGCCGCCGAAGCCGGCGCGGATTTGCGCAAGAGATAAATTGCGCCGTCTGCGTTGCGGGTTCAGGGCCTTGGTGATTCGAGGGGTTACCATGTTTCATCGCCTCCTTGAGCGTTCGAAATCGTTTCCGTTAGGCGTTCAACGGCTCCTCGGTCCACCAGGCGTAGATATCGAGGTTGGGCGCATTGGCTGGTGTGGCGCCGTTGAAATCCACGCCGATAGCCTCGGCCGCCGTGTGCAATGTCGGCCGTGAGGTTGCGGGCAGGAATTGGAAGTTGAATTCCACTGCCGTTCCGAGATTGGTCGCGATCAGAAGCAGCGAGAGTTTCTGAACCGCGATGGCTCCCACTACGACTCCGCCGCCTGTGGGCGCTGTGGTGAAGCCGCGGAATACCGCAGTCGCTGCCGGAAAGAGCGAATCAAACGGCACGGCCGCGGCCGTAGTTGCGGCGCCGCCCGTTGAAATGCTCGAGAGTTTCGTCACGCGCAGATCGTTTACCGCGATCGCTGTGAGCTCCGACCCTGAAACGACGATCTTCAGCAGTCGGATTTTCTTGGTCGCGCTACCGTCTAACTCCGCGATAGCGAATGTGGCCGCCGTTCCCGGAAGCAATCCCGGAAGCGATCCGCCGTATGTTCTACCTGCTCCGCAACTCATGTTGTGTTTCTCCTTTTCGTTCCCGTCTCAGACTCGAATTTCCTAGCCCGTACTCATCACCCTGGAAAGCAAAAAGGGCCACTGAATCCGATCTCGTGTTTGGCGAGTGATCGAATTCAGCAGCCCTTTCTAGAAAGCTGCCTTCTCAGGTTTTCCCGGATTGGTTACCGGCCTTGACTCTTGAGACCGTCGTCTCTTGAGCTAGGATGTCGTGATACTAAAGTCTTGCGCCGTTCTACCAAGACGCTTTTTTATTGGCCGCGCCAGTCGGCGCGCTCTGTTCTGGAGTGCGCGCGGGGGCGTTCTGCTTCAGCAGATACACAATCTGCCCTAACAATCGGGCTTGATGGATCGCCCATTCCTTTTCGCTACAGGTCGTATTCGGGTGTTGCCCGTCGACCAGTTCTACTCCGCAAGCGTCACAATTCATAAAGTGTTTAGCAGCCGCAGGCGCTGCTTCCTCCCCGGTTCCCGGCTTCCGCCGTCGGCCGGACTTGAAGCCCGAAGGCGACATCAGCCGTCTGATTAAGAGCGTCCGTCACCCGGATCGTGAAATTGAACAGTCCCAACTGGAGCGGGATTCCGGAGATAACTCCCGTGGTCAGGTTCAAGCTGAGCCCGTTGGGCAGTGCGCCGCTTTGGATCTGGAACGCATACGGCAACATCCCGCCGCTGGCTACCCAGGCGTGCGAGTACGCTAGGTTCAGGTATCCATTTGGCGGATTGTTCGGCGTGATGGCCAGTGTCCCGTTGACCGTGATGGAGCAATTGACGGTGGCCGTTCCTGCCAATGAATCGGTAACGCGAACCGCAAAGTTCGACACGCCGGCCGGCCCGGTGGGAGTTCCTGAGACTACACCCGTTGCCGCGGCGATACTCAAGCCGGCTGGCAAAGCGCCAGAGGGGATGTCGAACACATCCGGGGGCGTGTCGCCCGTTGCCGGGAATGCGTGCGAGTAGGCCAGTCCTACATCGGCTTGGGGTGGAGCGTTACAAGTGATTCCTACGGCCATAAACGGTACCCTAAGTACTTTTCTCCTGTTTCATTTGCGCCGGAATTCCCGCATACTTGAGCCCGTGCCACTCTGCCCGGTCTGCGGTAGCCCAATGTCTGAGTTCCACGACCGTAGCGCCAAACGGAAGCGACTGTATTGCTCTCCTAAATGCGCCACGACTGCTCAGATCGGCTCGGTACGAAGTCTTGACCCGCGCTACAAAAAGCGGCTTTATAAAATCTGGGACGGCATGAAGCAACGCTGCCTCAATCCTCGGGCCAAAGACTACTCGCACTATGGTGGACGCGGGATTCAGATTATTCCAGCCTGGATTGCTGACTTTGCCGCTTTCGAGGCTTGGGCTCTCTCTCATGGCTACGCTGACACCCTCTTGTTGGAGCGTTCCGAGAATAATGGCCCTTACTCGCCGGATAACTGCGAATGGGCTACCTCCGAAAAGCAGGCCCGCAATCGACGCGGCAACACTGTGTTGACGGCGTTCGGAGAAACCAAGACGGCTAAAGAGTGGTCGCAGGATTCTCGCTGCGCAGTGTCCTATCCAGCGCTCATTGCGAGAATCACCCGACAGGGGCTGCCTGTCGAGACTGCCCTGACTTATCCCGCCCAACCTTTCGGAAGCCGTAAGCGTATTCCTCATAATTAATTGACAATTCCAGGGCTCATACCCTCGGTCAGATCGTCCATTTCAATTCGGTACTGCCCGCCGATGATGCTCAGCTTCTTGGCCAGCGAGTTGTAAACGAGTGCCGGCTTGACGCGGGTTTCCTCTCCGAGTTTGTGAAAATAATCAACCAATTTGAACGAATGGAACTTTTTACGGTCCCGGTAGGTGATTTCGACCGCTTCTCCGATGAGGATGTGATCCCGGTACCATGCGCTTCCTTCCCCCATCCCGAACGCTGCGAGGTCTAGTTCCTGATCTCCTCCACGAAGGTAGAACTGCCGACCGTCCGGACTCGTGAATAGCTGCACCTGGCCGGCTTCGCTCTGATGGAACGGGAGCGGTACGCGCTTCCTCGGCTTCTTCGTGACGGGCTTGATAATCAGCTTGATGAGCGGCCCGATGCTCACATACCAGTCATGGGTACGGATCTTTTCCTCTACTTCGATTTGCTCTTTGACGGGTCGCCCGTGGAAGAGTTCGGCGGTTCGTAGCGCCTGCTGGTATTCTTCGGAGCCGTCGCCTTGGGCTGGTTCAGGGTTGTTCCGTGTCCAGTGCTCTGGCGCCGCCGATTTGAAACCCGCTGTAAATTCCTGCAATGATGCGCCCTTACCGTGAGCGCGTTTCCACTGGTTGAACGCGGCAAGAAACGATTTCCGATCGGGACGTATGCCCGTCCGACGATACATGCCCGCCGCTTCCGCCCCAGCTTCAAAATCCGTAGGATTCTTGGCCCCTGTGGAATTCGGCCATGAGTGCGGCCGCCCGGTTGTGAATCGCGACACCATCTGCCCGTCACCCTCATAGAGCACGGCATCGAATCCCATATCATCGGCGTACTCTTGGGCTTTCCGTTGGGCTAACTCGAGGTTGCCCGCGTGGAAGTGATACTTGTTCCCGCGTTTGGAGAGTTCGTCGTAGAGTTGTAGGGTGTAGCTGTCGGACGATGGATTCCCGTGAGCCTTGCGAGCCGCCCAAATTTCTGAGGCATACTCGCGGCGTTTCGATTTCGGCGTGTCGTGGATGATTGCGCCGCCTTCGTCGTGCTCGCCGACGCGGCCGCGGCCCGGTTCGTAGTGGCTCTCATGGATGGCAACTGCACGCTTGTACTGCGCCGCGGTTTCGGCGCCGGGGTTGTATTGCTCCGTCCGCTGCCCTTGTCCGGTTCGCGCCATCTCTGCCCCGAGTCGCGTATTGCAGGATTTGCAGAGCCAGCGGAGGTTGCGCTTCGCCCCGTTGGCTTCGTTGCCGTCGATGTGATCCACGGTGAGGAATCGGCGGGATCGGCAGATCTTACATTGCTTCACGCCACTTGGTTTACATCCCGGCTGATTGGCCCGGTATCGCTTGGCCCGGTCGGATACATGCACCTTACGGGTTGAGGCGCACGGGTTCTTAGCAAAGGCGCGCTGAATTCGATAGCCAGTGAGCCCGCGAGACCGGGCGTAAGTCTCCGCTGCCTCTTTGGATTTGAAGTGGGCAACCTGCTCAGTGGTAAATCCGCGGCCGGTGTAGATGCCGTATCCCCAGGACGGGTTGCCGAGTTTCGCCAGAGCCGCTTTCTTGAAGTCTTCCTGCTTCTCGATTTCCTTTTCCATGCGGGCTCGCATGGCTTCGAACTTCGCCTCGGACATCCCGCCCGAGTCGGCTTTCTTGCCGGCCGTCTCGATCTTCCGTTGCGCCGCGGCGATCTTGGCGTCTGCGGCCCGCTCCTTGGCTTCGAGCTCCTTTACCGCGATTCTTTCCTTTCGGTCCTCCATCGCCTGACGCTTCAGCTCGCGGCGCTCTTTGGCAACGTCACGGTGATAGGTCACCCGCTTTTTCGTGAGCCAGTTGAAGCCCTTCAGGTTCCGGGATTGAGCAAGTCGCGCCATTTAACTCAGATCACTCGAATTCAGGGAATAGAAAACATACTGCCAGTTGCCGCCGTACCGTTTAGCCTTGTCCAGGATCAGACCGACATTCAGGCTTCTCCCGTTGAAGAAACGGTAATGCAGAAAATATGTATTCTCGGCCGGGTCGCTCGGTTCCGGGAATCCGCCTGGCCCGCCGTCCCACGATGGAACGTAAATGCCGGACGTATCCGCATTGGTGGTTACCGGCATCACGCCGCCGCCCATCCAGAGCCCGCTCGATTCGCGGAAGGCTTCGATTTGCGCCGCCAGGTCTTTGGCCTGCTGCCAGGTCGCCAGTTGTGCCGGGTTAAAGGTCCAGGTCATGATTGAATCTCCCTAACCAGATTCGAGCCGGCCGCAATGAAGGCTTCGAGCGCGGCCTTGACGTTCGGCTTCAATCCGCTCGATGCGACGAAAGCCTCGGCCACTCCCACTGCTTCGGTGACGATAAACGTGATCCAGAATGTGCTCATTTCACCCCCGCCGCGAAAAGCAGCGTGTCGAGAATCCAGAAACACAACCCCAGCCAGCCGATGCTGACCGGTCCCGCCTCTCTATACCGGAGAAACGCGGCAAAGAAGCAGATGAGCGCCACTAGCAACAACAAATAATGAACCAACTGAGGACCGTTCATAACTACCGTCTCCTTCGCCCGCCGCCTGCGGACATCATGAAGCCCACAACCAGCACGATGGCCCCGGCGAGATACACCGTGGGGAAACCGGTGATGTAGGCATCTCCTTGGAGAAACGCGGGTAAGCTCGCCTGCGGGATAAACGTATCGCTGGAAAGTGTGCCCATTCCGCCACAGCCGCCACAGGATCCGCCACAACCGCAACCGCTGACACCTGCGGCGATGGCTGCCTTCCCGTTCTTGGCTCCGATTGCTGCCATCGGAAGGTCTGGAGCTTTTGGAAGCTGGCCGCCTGCATCGGGAAAGAATACCGGGGTCCAGGGCAGGGGATAGCTACCCGGAACGAATTCCCCCATCGTTACCGGGTTCCAGGGGAGAGGGTAGCCTGCTGGTACGAAATCATTTAGAGCATTCATAAACGTTGTTCCTTTTTTGGGGGAAAACCGCCGTTCGCCAGTGACCACGGGTCGGACTTGTCATTGCGCGGGAGCAGTGTTCCCGTGCGAAATGGAGACCCAGTGCGCCGGTACGATTTCCAGGCGCGGTACTCGATGCGGATCTGTTGCGCGGCATAGATCGCCGCTCTGAGCAGAAGTCGAAGAAGGGCTCCATGCCGGTTCTCCTCATCGCTTCACCGCCATGAACAGGAGCCCCACGGCAACGGCGAGCAATGCGAATCCAGTCAGATTGAACACACAGACTCCGCTGCTGGGTGTCTGATAAAACGGGCACGCTACACAGGCGCCGTCAATCGGTGATGGCACAAGGCCTGTACCGCAGAGTTCGCCGTAATTCTGCGGATTGGCCGCGATGTCGGATCTGACCGCCGCTTGCGCCATCTGGGTGGCGAGGGCTTGATTGTCCGGCGTCAGCGCTGGTCCGGCGTTCGTATTGTTCGCTGCGATCTGCGCCGGCGTCGGATTGAATCCTGCCCACGATACGCAGGCCGATGTACCCAGAACGTTCCCGATCGCTCCGCACCAGCCGTTGGCCCAGGATCGGCAATCCGGATCGAGGTAGCAGGCCATATTGGTGCTCGGGTCACCAAAGTCGAACGCTGACAATCCTCTGAGCGCCAGTTGCATCAGCCCTTATCCTCCACGGCGCGGATGATCCGTTGTCCAATAGAATGCGCCTGTGTTCCGGGTCCGAAGGTCTCCTCGAATACTTCCTTGATCTCCGGTTCGAGCATTTTGCAGGCGAAGTTAACCGCGGGCTGGATTTGCGGATTGGCTGTTTTCAGCAGTTTCTTGAACAGTCCGTAGGCTAGATGGTCGACGCGGCCGGATTGTTGGTTAACGGGCCGGCTCATGCGTAGATCCTTTGGGGAAAACCGCCGTTCACCAGTCGCGCTATGATGGCTTGGCAATGCGCGGAGGCTGGATGTTCGATCCCCTCGTGAACTATTTCGTCGGTATCGGGCTGGGGTTCCTGGCCGGTTGGTTTGGAAACAATTCGTTTCGACAGTGGCGTGAGCGCCGCCGCGCAATGCCGAGCAATAACCGGGAAGACTGACGCGGCCAAACGAAAAGCTTTCATCGCCGTCTACCTCCTCCGCCGCCCATCATCATCAGAGCGATAAACAACACAGCCCCAATAGCCAGAGTCGTATTGGAGACTCCCGCTATCAGGGGAGCTCCGAACAATCCTGAACCGGGAACACATGGGCCAGCGGAATACTGATACCCGCTCGAGCAAGAACTGGTTGGAACGGTTCGAACCGTGCCGGCCGTTAACCCGGTGGCAATCTGCGCCGCCGTCAATCCGAGAGTGGCCAGTTGTTGCGCCTGCGAAACTCCGGACGGAGCCGTCGGAACGTTCTGCAGCAGCCACGCCTGCGCCTGCGCCTGCTGCTGCGCCAGTTGCGCCGGAGTCAGTACAGCGCCGGGTGTCGTGTTGGGAGTCGGGCCCATGCCGAACAATAAGCTTGGATCCGAGGACCCTGGACACTGCCCGTTGACGAACATGGAAGCCAGACAGTTCGTACCCGATTCGTCGGTAAGCAGCGGGTCGGTCGGGATCGGATCACTACTGACGATCGTTCCGACTGGCGCATCGGTAAACCCTGACGGGTCGAGGGTATCGTCTCCCAGTCCTGCGAATCCGTAATTGCGTCTGAGGGCTAGTTGCATTTAGTGAATCCCCGATATGCCCATGAAAAGCACCGTCGGAATGACCAACAGTTTCCAGGCGCCAGGCAGGATCAATAATTCAGCCGCTACAATGCCAGCCTGCATCCACATCGTGTTGTCCCAGCATTCCAGGTGAGTGAGCGGATTCTTCGCGTTCAGATACGTGGGATTGGATCTTAGATGCCCATCCGTGCAGTTCCAGAATCCGCCCGAGAATTCCAACGTTGGCAAGGCTGGATCGGGGCAACTCCATCCCGTGGTAACGCTAGAATCGTCTATCGGGGTCCGACATGGATTAGTTGACAGGGTGGGTATCGTCATCATGTCCTCACATCAACCACGGCGGAGTGAACCGCACTGCCCCGAGCCCTGCTACTCCGTTCTGTTGACTCTGGCTCATCGTGTTGGGAATCGGCTGGCCGGTGAACGCATCCACACAGACGCCACCTTGAAAATAGTTGGGCTGCTGACATGGCAACGTTCCCGTTGATGTCGTGGAGGTCGAAGCCGCTGCGGGCGCCGCATTCTGAAACGCGGTTCGCAGCGCTACGATGTCGATTCCTTGTCCTTGCAGACTCGCGGTTACATCGGTTCCTGTCGAGTCGTAAATCGCGCCCGATGCCGTGATGATTGAGAGTTTCGTTGGAACGCCGTTGATTTTCACGACACCCGTTAGAGAGTCGTTGATATCCGGTGTGACCGTCAGGCCGGTCATGTCGAGCACTGGCGGGGTTGGCGTGTTGGTGGTAGTTCCGCCGCCGCCCGTATTTGCTCCGCTGCCGGTGGTCGAACCGCCGCCCGTCGTTGCTGGAATCGCGATACATTGGCCCGCCGCGTTCAGCGTGAAACCCGCGCCGCATGGTGTCGTTCCCGCCGATGCCGTACTTCCGAAGAGTCCCGAGATTCCGCCATTCTTCTGGAGGTATTCGTAAATCAGATACGCTCCAACCGCAATGAGTGCGTATTTTAGGAGGTCTTTGGAATTCATTTCTTATCTCCAAAGAGAATCGCTCCCAATCCCACAGCCAGCGCCAGAGCAATCCAGGGATTCGACTGAACCCAACCCGCAAGAGCCGAAGGGCAGGTATCCGCCAGGCTCTGGCTGCATCCGGTTCTCGCCGTTGTAGTGATCGAGGGCATTGGCGCCACAACATCAGACCGCAGCAGAATCAAGGATGGCCCGTTGGCCCCGTCGAGAATGGCGCCCATGCCGCAACTGGTTGGAACGGGAATCGGCTGCCCGTTGGCGTCTACCGGATTTCCGCTGCTATCGGTGCCTGAAGCAATGGGCGGATCGAAGTAAGGCGGAAGCACTCCCCCGTCTACCGAGTAGGGAGGCCCGAATCTCGAGTAGTTGGTGTAGGAGCCTGGAGGAGAGTTTCGCAGCCAGGCTGTCTCCTGATCGTAGACCGGAGCCTGTTGCGTGATATTGAACGACGAGAGCCAAGGCAAGGAAGGATTGGCGATGAAGCCCGAGCCCCCTTGTGGTGTGCAGTACTTTACGACTCCTAGGCTCATGCGAGTACTCCTTGTGATAAACCGCCGTTGAACAGTTCTGCTATTCTGGCTACCGATGCGCGGAGGCTGTCATGAAGATGCCAAAGCCGAAAACTATCGACAATGTGACGCGGGCGGACGTAATCACTTTGGCTGAGGCCGCGGTGAGCCTCCTGGCATGTGGTCGCTTCCAATATTGGCAGGAAGGCGGAAACGAACAGGAAGAATCGGAGAATCAAGACTCTTCGTTTCGTGATGCGTTGCGCCAGATGGAGAGAGCGCTTGAATTGATCGGCCTTCCACAAGGCACATTCAAAGAGTTTGCTGCCAATGTGGAAGACATGCTGAAATCTGGCCTCAGCCCACAGGAATGGAAACGCCGCCGCGCAATGCCGAGCACGGCCCAGCAGCATCCCGGTGAGCCCAAACAATAAGCGTGATATTCTCAGACAGTGCCCAGTGACGACACTCGCAAGCTTTGCCCGATTCGAGATTGCGGAATGGAAGCCGTCGCATCCCTGCGAAACTGGCCGGCGATCATCAACGATTTCGACGTGAGACTTGACTTGGATGTCTGCCAGGGACACTTCGAAATCTTTCTTCGCAGCTCCCGCGCAATGGCGAGCCTGAACCTGGAACATCCCGATCAGCCCAAACAATAAGCGCATCACTTGCCCCTCATCAAAAGGAAGTACCCCGCTACCAGCGCAGCCCCGATCAAAGCCCAGTCTGGAATCGATGTTCCGCCAATCGTTGTGGACTTGTTCAGCAAATCCATAAATGAGCCTGTTGTGGTTTGACCTGTTGAAGGAGTACTCGAAGAGGTCGAACCGCCCGTACCCGGAGCACCTGAGGCTGGCACAACCGTAAACGCAAAGTTCCCCACGGGCTGCCCGCCAACGGTCCAGCTTTCAGTCCAGGATCCAACCTGCGCCGCGGTAATCTGCCCGTTCGAGGTCCAGTTGCCGCTTGAATCGGTCGAGCCCATCGGCGTGGTATCCTGCGCCCCGTTCTGGCCGCCCTTTACTGAGACCGGCGCATTCCGCGCGGCGCCCGTAATTTGAATCTGCCAGCGATCGCCCACCTGCAGTTGCGAAGCATTCCCCGAGGTCAGGTTCGTAAACTTCAGCGAAGCCGCGGCCGGTGAAGAAGCGGGAGGAGTCGAAGCCGGTATTAAGGATGGCCCTGTGTAAACCGGAACGCCCGATACCGGGTTGCCGTTGGAATCGAGAATGATCGTCGTCCCGCCTGGCCCGCCGCCCGCATCGGAAGTGAATCCGCCCGCGGGAGTCAGACCATAAGTGCGAGAGGCGCACGTCGCCGGTGACAGGCCTTGATTGACGCAGTTGGTGTAATCGACCACGAAGTTGGCGTTGTTGGCCAGCTGCATATTCTGCTGTTGCGCCGCCAGCACCTGCGCGATGCAGGCCGAAGAGAAGGCCGTCCCGCCCGGTTGGGTATCCTGCGTACAAGCCGGAACCGGTACCGGTGTGTAGGGCTGATAGACTGCGGGACTCGCTCCCGTATCGGTGTAGGTTTGCGCCGGAACTCCGCTCGATACCGGAGCCGAGGTAGGACATGGCGGATACACCATCGGAACGCCAGGTTGCGGAGTCTGACAGGTTCCGTCACCCAATCCGCGGATTCCCGCGAATCCCGCGCGCCGGTACATCGGCCGCATCAGCGGATGGAATCGGGGAGAGGATGGTCGGAGTTGCAGTTGCATCAGTCGCCCACCACCAGACTTTGGGGTAAACCGCCGTTGAACAGTTCTGCTATTCTGGCCGTCAGTGCCCGGAGGCGGTTATGGATTGTGGCGCTTGCGAACTTTGGAGCACAGGCCAGGGATTCGTTTTCGATTCTCCAGGTCGATGTCGAAACTGCGGCCGAACCGTTGACAGCAGTAGCTATCTTCACAGCACTGAGAACGGCCCCCGCCAACTTTGCGAGGATTGCAGCGATCATCGCCCCCGCGCAATGCCGAGCCCGAACCCGCAACAGACTGACGAGCCCAAACACTAATCCCCTCATATCAATCGCCCACCAGAAATAAAGCCGCCGCAATGATCCCCACGCCCAGCCAGAGCGGAGAAATGCCGCCTAGCGCTTGCGAGACACTTGCCCCAACGGAATCAACCGCAGTCGAAACGGAACCGCCCGCCGAGGTATCGACTGGAACCGGATCGGGATGCACTTGCGGGTCATTGGCTATCGGAACCCGATACGCGGTGATCCAGTCGCAGCCCGTCGACGTCGGACACCACGGCGCCGGACCACCTTGTATCAGCCGTTCACTGATGCAGTTCTGGCCGGCCGTTCCGAGCGCGGGATTGGAACAGCCTTGCCGAACCGACGCCAGCGCCTTGTCTACCGCCTGCAGGAAAGCCTGCTGCACCGATACGGTCTTCTGTTCCGGTGTCAGAGCCTGCCACTGGGATAGGAGCGGATTCAATACCTGCAGTTCCACCTGATTGACGATGGCCGTTGCTTCCTCTTTGGTGACGTCTGGTTGGAACAATCCCCCGATCAAACTGGTGAGCGCGCCGACTGCGGCCGTAATGCCGCCGATGATTGGCCCGATCGCCGGAACCATCGCGATCACTCCGCCGGCTGTTACCAGCCCGCTGCCAATGGCTGAAGTGATGGAGGTGCTAGCGCCCAGGCCGGGATTCCCGAAGTAGCCCCGATGCATGAATGCTTCCCCCGCTCTGTGTTGCGCCGGAGTCACTTTTGGGGTGAACCTCCGTTCGCCTGTTGCGGAAGGCGTCCGGCCTGACCTTGCGCGGAGGCATCGTCTTTCCGGTAGCCTTGCGCCGTTAGCCTTTTCAGGGTGTCCGCAGAGATGGGCTCAGGAATTTCGAGACCACCAAAAACCCCGGGTCGGATTTGACGAATGAACTTCATCGCCCCTTTTTCAGCTTGCGTATTGAAAGAACTTTTTGGCCATGCGCCTTTGCATAGGCCCGCGCCGCTTTCTTCGAGCGGAAAAGCATCTGCTTCGGATTGCGCGACTTGCAGTTTCGTTTCTTTCGTTTCTTTGCCATCGTCGTTATCGCCTCGACATGAAGAATAGAACCGCACCCGCGAGCAACAGCAGGATCATTCCGTTACCGCTGGATGAAACCTGCAAGCCCACGCCTGGGGTACAAGTCAGTGTTGCGGGATTGTAGACAAGCCCAGCGGGACACGGCTGCGCATAACTCGATTGCCCAGTGATGAGTGGAGAACCGGCCGCCACTTGCGCCGCCGTCGCTGTACCGGCCGCGATGGCTTGCAGAATCCGCTGGGTCGTATCCTGGCAGAGTACCGGGCCCATCAATCCCGGGTCGCAGGGTTGCCCATTCGATAAGCTGTAGTCTCCCAGTCCTGCCATTCCCGGTTGTTGACCGCGAGGATCCCAGAAGGGTGTAGCCGGTCTGTCTGGGAAGGGAGTTTCGATGTTCACAGGATTTGCACCTTTGTGGAAATCGGAGTTAGCAAGAAACCTCCGCTGCTTGGGAGTAGGGATGAACCGCCGTTCACCTGTCCGCGAAGGTTTCCGGCTTTCGTGCCCCCGGTGGGTGTTCTTACGCTTGTTACGCGCGTATCTTTGCGTAACAACGTAACAGGCCGGATTCGAATTGGTCTGCGTCCCACCTCAGCGATCGCGCCGCGCGCCGCGCGCAGAGAATGATGAAGCCGAAGCGCCAGCACGGCCCAACCTATCAAGCGCTTCATTTGGATAGCACCCACAATGCGAATAAGGCGATCACGCCAAAAGCGATGACCATTGTCGGATTGCCAGTTCCAGGAACCACAGGTTGCCCTGTTGGAACTGGCGTACCATCCGCATACGTTGCGCCCAAGCCGATCATAAAATCCCCACCACCTTAGCCAGTAAGAACAAAGCCCCGGCTATAAGAAGGACTTCTCCCCACTCTGGCCCATCAATCGCCCATTCTTTGATTCGCCATACTGGACCCGCCGAGGTGCATTCCCACCCTGGATACGGCCCGTGGGAAGCATCCAAGGAAACCCGCTGGCCTGTAGATGGATCTGTACACGCCGCGTACACATGCGAGAACCGGGAAGGGTCGCGCCTGTCAGCCGCTACCGTAACGAACTTGCACGGCACGCCTTGAGCTCGCAGAAGCGCCGGCCCGTAGGACGCGAACCCGTCGCAATCCTCTAAGGGTGTCTGCATTTGCGCCAGGTCTCGCGGACGGATCAGCACTTCCACCACCTGCCCGCCGTCCACTGGATCGCCATCGCCACGCCAGACCGGAGCTGCTAGCTGTTCGTCCTGCCGAAAGCCTACCCGGTTCTTGACCCAATAGAAGGTATCGGCCAGCGGATCGCCCGACCCGCTGGCCTGAATTGCTGCCGCTTCATTTTGAATAGAGGGAGACTGCGCATCTTCTCTTACATGGCGGGCCATCCTTTGTATGGTTTGCGCTACCTGAATGTCGGGATCATCGGACAGAGGAAACGCTTCATAGTGGACCAGCGTGCCCAGTTCGGGATGAAAAGCCGTTCCTGAAGGGTTCCTCACAATTCGGTTGAGCGTACCCTGGAAACAGAATGGACCGCTAGTATTGTTATTAATTTAATAGGAAAACTTGTGGTACTGTACTACTGAGCACGACTCCAAGTTGTTTTGAGGGTAGGGGGTACAGCCATTCCCGTCACGCCAGAAGTTGTATCAATCGCCAAATCGAAGCCCAAGCGCTCCGCAAAACCCAAATCTAATCAGCCCGAACAGTTCCAAAAGTCCGCGGAATCGACTATGGAGACCCAGCCCGCGCCGAAACCTGCCCCGCCGGTCAATGGATCGCCCAAGCCAAAGGAAACATACGACTGGGACCGCGTTCCCGCCGACGAAGCCCGCCGCAAGATGTCCTTTCCCCCGCCGAAGGCTACCACGCTGTCTTTCGAGGACTTCTGCGAGTACTACAACGCCCTGCGCGAGATGCCGGTCAGTTCCTATGCCCGTCTGTACGTGCAACGCTGGTGGCCCGTGCTCCTGCCCGTCGAAAAGACGGATCAGTTCGGCAATATCAAAGACTCGTTTCCCAGCGATGTCAAGGTGTCGCTGGATGACGGCCCGATGAGCCCGCAATTGATGCTGCAGCTTGCCGGCGTAGGGCAGTACAAATTCCGCTTGAACGACACCCGCCGCCCGTGGGCGCAGCAGACCGTTGTTTTCTCCGAGTTCGAGATCGCCGACCGATCCCTCTGGAACCTGAACCGCGCCGTATTCGACACCGAACGGCTGGACCTGGACGCTAACCGAAACCAGGCCTACATCAAGTTTGCGCGCAGTGTGGGCATCTTGCCCCGTGAGGATGAAGCTGAAAAGGAACAAGCCGACATGGCCCAAGCAACCGTAGTGGAATCCGTCATGAACGACGCCAGAGCGGAACGAGCCCGCGCCGACCAGCTTCAGCGGGAGGCAATTGCGCGCGCCGAACGGGAAACCCAGCAGGCCAAGGAAGCAGAAGCCAAGGCCAAAGCCGACGCCGCGGCCGCCATCACCAAGGCTGAGGAATCGAAGCCCGCCGCCCCGGCATCCGACCTGCTCAATGTCGTGAATTCCGTTGCTACTCTGGCCAAGTCCCTACAGTCGCCCAAGGACGATTCCCTCACAAAATACCTGGAGGTCCAGGCCGAACGGGAGAAAACGCAGCGGGAGAGAGAAAAAGAGGAACGGGATGCTGCCCGTACCGCAGCAACGGTAGAGCGAAAGCGCGCCGACGATCTGCAGGCCGAGGTATTGGCCGACTTGCGAAAGAAGGTCGATACGCCCCCTCCGACGCCTGCGGCCGCCGTTACGCCACCCACTCGCCGCCAGATGCTCGAAGACGCGGTAGCTGAGCAGACGCTACTGAAACAGTTGGCCGGCCGCGGAGGCGCAGTACCCGAAGAGGAGAAGCCCTCCAATATCGACAAGTGGCTCGAAGCCGCGCCCGTCATCGGCCCCATCATTCAAAGCTTTGTCCAGGGATGCTTCCAGACCTTGCATTTCGGATTGCAGACCTGGCAGACCATCAGCTACAACAACGCGCTCTTAGGGAAGGGAGAGCAGCCGAAGCCGCCTACAACTATGGAACAGAAACCACCCGAACCGGGGAAACCCATCCCGCCGCAAGGCCCGCAGCCTACCGCCGAGCAGCAGGCGCAGCAGCATCAGTTTCAGCTCATCCTGCAACAAGTTGGCTTGATCGTCGGCCCGTTGAACCGCGCCATCAACAATTCAAAGACAGGCGATGAATTCGCGGAGTCGATGATCGATTTCACCTCCGATGGCCGCGCGGACTACGACAAGGTGCGAAACGTGGCCGACAGTTTAATCCGTCTGGGAATGTCCGTACCAGGCCAACCAGGAATCGAGCAATTCAAGAATGCTGTAGCGTATCTGTTTCAACAGGGGAATCCAGCGTTCTATCAGAAAGTAGCGACCCTGCCCACGTTCGGCGTGTTCTTGGAAGAGTTCTACGATTACGACAAGATCGCCGCCGAGAAACAGCAGCAACAGGAGCAAGCATGAGCATTTACGAAGAAGACCTGCCGGTGTATACCAACGCCGCCGCGCTCCCGCAAGCTTCAACCGCCACCGAGGCCCGTATTCAAAGACTAATCCGCCCGCTGGGTGAGCAAATCATCATCCGGGTATTCCCCCCATCCTCCGTAGGCTCAATCATCATTCCCGATTCAGCAAAAGGGTCTACTCATCAAGGCGAGAAGGGAGACCTTGTACACTTTGTCGAAGCAGAAGTAGTAGCCGTAGGGCCAGGAAGACGGGGGAAGGATAGCCACATCGTCTCGGATCTGGCGTATGGCCTACAAGCTCTAGCTGCCGGGATGCTTGACAAGACGGACTATGATCGTTTACTGAAGCGCGCCGAGCGCCGAGACTTCCTCATTCCTCTCCAAGTCAAACCAGGAGACCGAATCCTGTATCACCCAGCCGTACAGAGTTTTGACAGAAGGATCGATCCAGAGCTATTAGGGCTTCCAGCTAGTGAAGAGTGTTACATCTGCAATGAAATGACATCAGTACTAGCTATCTTGGAGAAAGAATGAGGGATAAACCGCCGTTCACCAGTTCTCGCAGTTCGGAAATACCCGAGCCCTGCGGCTATGGTTGGTATCAGGGCGCCGCATGGTGGGACTACCGACCGCCGAGTGTCGCCAGCGGTCCAGATCGGAACGGTTGGCAGCACTTCATCGTCGCAACGATCTACCAGATTAGCCACTGCGGGTTGGGCCATAGGTCGCTAGATGCCGATTCGCAAGCATTTACATATATGGCCGTGCCGTATGGATGCCACTGGAAAAAAGGAGAGCGCCAGTGGGCTCCAACTTGTCAAGAATTCGCCACACTCAAAGCCGCAATGGAGTTTTGCGAGCAGGATCTAGCCGACTATGGCGTAATTCCCCGCGCAATGCCGAGCACGGACCCGCAACAAACAGGTGAGCCGAGGTTTACCCCAAAATGATTCAGTGGTATCGCTTCCTGGACATGCTCCAATCCTTCTGGAACACCTCCAGGAAAACCGCCATCGGCCGCCGAAAGTGGGGTGCCGAGTGGCGCGACAAGGTACGACCCGGCCGAACGTACAGCCGCGTGGAATTCAGCCCGATAGGATTCGACCGCGGAGAAATCGATATCGCCGTCGCGATCGGGCTGCATGCGGAGTATCGAATCCGCCCCGAGCCAGGCTGGGAATGGCGATGTCCCAACTGTAAAGACTACTCCCTGATCACTGAATCCATGATGCCCGAGATTTTAAAGGACTGGAACGATTCGATACTCCGCATGACCATTAAAGCCAAGGAGAAGGGCATCCGCGTGCCCCCAGTGCCGCCCGTGCCTACTCCAGCTACGGCAGGGTGTCCCAACTGCCGGTATCGCCCAGGAGCTCCGGAATGATACTTTTCGGCCTTATTTGTTGGCTCATCGGCCTGTTGACCGGCTTGGAAGCCGGTCCCGTCGCCACTCCCGCAGCCGACGAGCGGACCACGCATCCCAACCAGCAGACTGCCTCCATTCAACCTCAAAAGGATGTCTCATGACCTTTAAAATAGAATTCTCAGATACTCAATTCCGCCTCATCGTAATCTCCCCATCAGGAGAAGATGACTACCTTGACCCTGTTCTTTATTGTTCCGTCTCATCGGTTGTAGGAGCGGACGGGATCGTCTATGGCGTGTACCTGACAGGGAATGAGCCGGAGTTGGACCAACTCACCGAGCATCCGACTAACACAACGATGCGCTCCCAGTTCGTCAAAGTCTACGATCTGGCGACGTGGCCCAATCTGAAACCAGTCGAGGGAACAGTCACAATCGAAGAGATCGCCTTCGACAATGAAGAGGACGAGGATGAAGAAGAGGCCGGCGAAGGTGAAGTGATCGACGTGCAACCTGTATGACTCCTACCGTTCAGCAACTGGATCACGCCATCGCGAACCTCGAGAAACTGGTCGAGGCGAAGACTCTGGAAATAGAGTCGTACGTGACCTTTCGGGATTGCGCTCAGGCGGTCTTGGCCGATTTACTGGACCACACTGTTTCGGCAGAGCGCGAGTATCACGGCCGAACGCGGCTTGCTCTGACGCATTTCTTCAGCGCGAAACATACACTTGCCACCATCGAATTGGAAGAATTGCAGATGATGTTGGCCGGCCGACGTCAGCAGCGCTCAGGAGTAGTAGGGGCGAATATGGTAATCCCGCCATTCAATTCCAAACGGAATTAATTAGGGTTGAATGGAGGCTTTGGCAGAAGGTTTCCGGCGCGTAGTCCGCTCGTTGGCTTCCTGGCTGATCGTAAGGCCGATCATGATCCCTATTGCCATCGGCATTAAAATGGCTTGGGGTATGCTCGGCTCGTGAAATCGCTTCAACGTGTCGATGCTGGCCTTAATCGCCTTCTGGCCAGTTTTCGTTTCTTCCAATAAGAGGCCCAGTTCTATTAGTCGCCTCGCATCCCCAGTCTCTTGAACGAGTGCGGCTGCGTGATCGATAGCGGCGCCGTAAAGTTCCTTTTCTTCATTCGTCGGGGCAGCCGACGAGCGGAGCTTGCGCTCTGAGCCTTTCTTCGCAGCCGACATTCAAAACACTCTCCTCGACCATAATCTCTTTCTTCACCACATGCGGCCCCATACTCTTCGCAAGCTCCCGCAACTCTTCCGCCATCGCTAAACACGTTCGGCAAGGTACATAGTTTCCGCTCTGCATGATCTTCTCTTGGTAGGCGGAGCAGTTGTTTACTAACTGTTGGGCTATCTCGCGAAGACGGGTAGGGTTCATGCGTCCTCGTTTTCTTTGCGTTGTACCAAATTATTCCAACGTTTTTCTTCTTGGGTTTGAATGGAGGCGGGCTGCTGGTCGGGGTGGGATGTCCGCTCGTTGGCTTTCCTGTCCGCTTGGCGACGGCAGACGTTGAGGTAGTCAAACAGAATGTCCCACTCTTCGGATGTAAGATCGCGTTCTACGCGCAATTCGAAATCGCAATCCGGCGCGAGTGGGCTGCGGATCAGGAGTTTTGCTGGCAAAGCAAGAACTGTCATGCCGTGATTTCGATGGGAGTCGATTGTGCAAATATCCATGACATCGCTACCGCGCACTCGCTGCCCGCGCCTTGCGTTGTGACGCGGCCAACCACCCTAATTTCCATGCCTGCTGTAAGTCTGAGAATCCATAGGGAGAATGGTCTCGTGTGGAGTTTTCAAAATCAGATACGCCTC
>Ga0210406_10002894_pt1 | contig 19147 bp, 23 predicted proteins | sample IncBWC30MmetaG_FD_155454 | JGI IMG/M metagenome (GOLD analysis project Ga0210406, IMG submission 155454) | Forest soil microbial communities from Barre Woods Harvard Forest LTER site, Petersham, Massachusetts, United States - Inc-BW-C-30-M | ecosystem: Environmental > Terrestrial > Soil >... | reverse complement strand
ACCGGAGCCCGCGTGCGACATTTCGGAGCAAGGACATAGCACACCCCTCAGGATGCCTCTAAAATTCTGGCGATCGCCGCTACCTGCCTTCCCCACTCTCGCGTTTCGTCATTGAGTCTCTTTCGGCCCTTTTGTGTCAGACCGTAATACTTCGCGCGCCTGTTGTTCTCAGTAGGTTTCCACTCGCCATCGATTAGCCCATCCCTCTCTAATCGTTGAATGGCAAGAAATAACGAGCCCGCGTTGAGGCGAAAGACGCCTTTGCTCATCTGCTCGATTCGGACGGAAATCCCGTATCCATGGGTGGGTTCCAGGGCCAACGTTTTCAGGATGAGCATATCGAGCGTGCCCTGGACGAGGTCACTTGGCTTCTCAGGCATAGAATCTCCCTACCCCTTGGCTACCAGGAGGAGAATACTCTTCTCCTACTGGTTGTCAACGGGAGAAAACCTGAGCAGGCAACTGCCAGGCTGGAGGGTGAGTTCGAGCTACTGGTAACGCACGGCGGCCGCGATTTTGACGCGGACAGCGCCCGTTGTCAGTACCTGTGACACACCCGCCCCCGGCACCGCTACGTGTCTGCCGATAAAAGAGCTGCATCATTGCTTGGTGGGGCGAGTGGGGCAATTCAGAAGACAAAAAATCTGAGTGAAGCCGTGGCTTAGCTTAGATTTTTCCTCGCTCACAACGAGAAGGCCGGCCCTGGCCTCCTCCTTCGACCTACGTACACATATAGGTACGACATATAGATCCGCAAAAGAACGTCAAATCCAACGGTTTCGCGGACCGTTGCACCGAAGAACAGCGTACAGCGCTGGAACCGAATCTGTCGCAAGAGCTCTGGAAGTTTTTGTAAATCAATACGATTGGCTGCGAGGTCCACTGACCGTTCGGGTTGTGAAACGGCTCAAAGTTTCAGCAGTTGGGATAACCCTGGGATAAGAGTGCCGCCCAATTACTCGCCTGAACCGACAAGCGGATTCTTCCTAACTCCAATGCTGGCAAGAATCTGGCGGAGAGGGGGGATTACGTCCGAGCACCCTAAGAAATTCTCAGTGATAGATTGTAAAACGCAAGTTCAATAGAATCAATAGCCGATTTGATGAAAAACCATTTTGCCAGTGTCATTGAGAAATCTGAGGGCTGCAATTCTGTCCGAAGTCTTAGGAAAAGCTTAGGAAGTTGGAGGACGGATTTGGCCTGTCTTTAGGGGTTCGTCAGGCAAAGACCGGCGGCGTTTTGCTAATTCACCCTGACCTGTTCGCACGGACCGATTTTCGTTTGTTTTGTTAGCGTTACGAACTCCTCAATTGCGCCAGAACGCCTCATTTTCAGTCTATTGTTCAGCAACAATCGCAGCCCTACTAAGCACATATTGTGTTGGCCGACCCGCGAAAATGGGCGCTCCCGAAGGTTTGCGGCTCTAGGCGATCAACCCCCAATCGCACCGTGGCTCGCGCGAAATTCCTAGGACCGTCCAGAACATCCTGTTGGCGTTGTTCGAGGAAGCTGGTGCCGGCTGCAGCACGTACGGTGCTCGACTATCTTGCCTTCCGAATTGAACCGGAAGATCGTCATCGATGGCAACGGGTTTGACGGGCACACGGCATTAGTCCGGCCTTTTGATGTAGCCCACGATGGCATGAAGCCTATCGGAGAAGTGCTAGATTCCGTCGTAGCGAGAATATCCACGTTCGGCCCAGTAGTCACTTGGCTCCTCGACGGAATAAGTAATCTTGGTAATGGCCTTCACATTTTTCAAGCCTAGTTTCACGGGCACCAGCAGACGAAGCGGTGCACCATGTTCCACGGTTAGGGGCTGACCGTTGAGGTGCGTCACTAGCAGCGTCTGCGGATGCTGGGCGGTCGCCAAGTCGAGCGACATAAAGTATGGATCAGGATTCCCCGAGGCATCGAGATTGACCGAAGACTCCACGCGCGCCCATTTGGCTTGCGACATCGGTGAATAGGCGCGAAGGAGATCATCGAATCTCAGACCGGCCCACCACGCGATTGCACTCCACCCTTCGACGCAAACCAGCCGCGTGATCTGCTCACACACGGAGAACTGGGACATGAGACTCCGAATATCGAGAACAACGCTCAAACCCGAATCGAGCCCTTCGATAGTGAGCTTCCATTCGGATATGTAGCCAGGATCAGGGGAAGCTCCGTTGTAATTATTCTTGAGCGGAGAAATCTGCGATTTGGTGTAAGTGGGCACTCTGCGATTTTCCGAATAGAGCGCTTCTGCTACATCATCGTCGATCCGCAGTGCTCTGTTTAGAAACCACTCCCTCGCAGGTGAGTTCACACTTCGACGCACACCGATGCGACTGAGCGTTTCGTGCGGCAGGAGAAATCCACCGCCCGCCATCGCGGCCATCGCCCCAACTCCAAACAGCAGAAAGTCGCGTCGTGTCCGGTAGCGCAGTACCGGCGGAGTCATCTCAATTATTGGGGGAGGCAGCTCTTCCAAGAAATCTGGCCGCTTTTCCACAGAGACAAACTTGACCGCGACGGCTGGAGCCGTCCTGCTGGGTTTCAGTTCGGGATCTGAGGAATCGAGTTTTTTCTCATTGTTCATTTGGCGGTGAACTCCGGTCGCTTCACACGTGTTGACCAACCTACGATCATGCTGCGCAGCGTGTCCCAGCCGTCGGCCAAAACGAGAATCACATGAGGTACAACGAAGAGAATGAACAACCACATGAGCCAGAAATGCCAAACACGCGCTGTGTCGAAGCCACCAAATAGCGCAGCCAGCCAATGGAACTGCATCGGCTTATGAAGTGCCCAGCCTGTGGCGACCGAGAAAAATCCGCCAACTGGAACAGAGAAGTAGGCTGCGCGCTGGAGGGCGTTGTACTTTGTGTTGAAATGAGGGTGCATCCATTTGCGGTGTATGAGTTTCGCGAATGGAAATCCGAGGTAATACCGAAGCATTTTCAGTGCGTCAAAGAAATCTGTCCAGCGAGGCAGCAAGGAGCGCCAGCCACCGCCTAGGATCAGCCCCGAAACGTACACCGCGCCATTCAGCATAAAAAGGTACGCGCACAGCCAATGCAAACGCAGGGCTAATGCCAACATGCCTGGCCCGAGGCTTATGTGGTTGTAAATCCAGTCGGGTGGATTGCCGTACTGATGCAGTCCGGGCACATGGGCGCATATCCAGATTCCAACATCCGCCGCCACATCGAAGTTTCCTGTCTTTGGATCTGGCCTGTGTTGATAAACCGGCGAAGCCCAGTAAATCGATATGCCGCTTAAAATAAGGCCTAAAAGAATCGGCACATTCAACCAGTGACTCCAGCGCACCAAGGGATGGTGCTTCTTGACCACGAGCACGCCGGGTTGTTCCAGCGACGTGCTCGTGGTCCTCGGTTTATCGGCAGGAGAACATATTGAATAGTTCATTGCGCATCGCCCTTACTACTTGGTGTTGGGTGACGCCGCTGTGGCGATTACGAGGATCTTGTTCGTGGTGAGCGTTCCGTTCTGCAGTTTGTCCGTCGTCAAATAGATGGTGTCGCCGGCAGCTAGTGTCGCTTTTTCTGGAGTGACCGCCACCACGGCGACATTTGCCGGAACGGAGATCGTCTTTGAGCCCTCTTGATATTGGACCACCAGAGTGGTGCCGCTGCCTTTCTCTACCGTTCCGTTCGTCATCCGCGAGTGCGACGCGGCAGGGCGAGAGACGGAGCCATTGGTCATTCTACTGTGACTCGTTGCACCCGGCGGATCTGTCAGAACACTGCCTTCTGCAGCTCCGCGAAGCTCCTCTGGAAATATGATGATGAGATTCGCTACTTCCTTTCCGTCCGCCTGCGTCGTCGACGCAACGCCAACATAAGACGTGGATGTGACATGGCTCAGCTCCGACGGCACTTGCTTATAGGTGATGAGTGGCTGTGTGATGGCGACGTGGACGACGCCCGAACCCGTCTGAACGTCAATGGAGCTGTCCGTAACTGACTGGACTTTCCCAATGACGCCGGAAAGTGGAGGGGCAGGTTTCGCCTGAGCCCTGACAGTATTCGGAGTTGCATGCGCGGCCAGCAAAGAGACAAAGACGAGGCGCGATAGCGGACGCATTATTAAGAAGACCTTCCAATCGCGTTTACGATTGACTTTATTCGGGTACGACACTTTCTTGAGGTTCATAGCAAATTTCTCCTAGTCGAATTCAATGCACGAACGAGCGAGCCAGGGGCGTCGCGGTGATTTTTTTAAAGCGAATTCGTCGACACTTGCTGTTGGTCGGCCAGCATGAGCTACATTGCGCCGGCTATTCTTTGCGTTTGTATGGCCGCTCCATCACGACGTAGATGACAGCCAAGGCCATCACCGTGAGAGCGTCGACAAAGAACCAGCCATATCCCAAAACGAAGATGTGACTGAGAATTACTGGGGTCATCCACACAACCGTCAATCCCGCTCCCAGCCTGGCTGTTTTCGGGATCAGAAGCAGAACGGCCACGACGGTCTCGAACACCCCTGAACCGAGCCGGAAAACAGGCTGAGACACCAACCCGTGGACCGCTTGCGACATCCGCGTGAATAGGGCCACCGAATCCGGCACTGCTGCAAACTTGAGAAAGATGGCGGCATACAGAAGGTTCACGGACACCAAGAGGCGAATTGCCAGTAGTGTGAGTCTTTTGCCCATAAAATCTTGTCTCCTCGACCACGTCGAAACAGTCAATGAATCGCGAATAGTGGTGCTCATTTCTGCCTCCTCATGAACTCACCTACAAGCGCCGCAATTTCATCTGCGTTGGTATCAAGAGCGAAGTGTCCTGCGTCGAGAACGTGAACCTCTGCGTTCAGTACATCCCGCCGATAGGCTTGCGGCTCCGAAATGTCGAATGAGGGGTCATACTTTCCCCAAATCACCAGCAGCCTCGGCTGCCGGTCGCGCATCCACGCCTGCCACTTGGGATACGATTCGACGTTCGTGCGGTAGTCGTAAAAGAGGTCGCTTTGAATATCCACTTGGCCGGGCTGGCTAAGAAAGCCAAATTCATCGGTCCACAAATCCGGGTTGTAGCGCTCGACGTTTGGATCGCTCCCGACATGGCGTGCCCGCGTCGTCTGCTGCGACAACAGGTTTGAACGAAGCGCGCTTTCGTTAGCAACACGATCGGCCCAAAAAGCCCGACGCGTTTTCCAAATTGCTCCCAGGCCTTCGTTGTGCGAAACGGCGTTCTGAACAATCAGCGCCTCGATTCGGTCCGGATGGGCCAAGGCCATGCGAAAACCCACGGGGCCGCCATAGTCCTGCATGTAAAGCGTGTAGCGCGAGAGCCCAAGAGCTTCGGTGAAGTGATTCATGGTTTCGGCGATGTGATCGAACGTGTACGCGAATTTTTTCGGCTCTGGCCAGTCACTGTGTCCGAAGCCGGGGTAATCCGGCGCGACTAGGTGATAGTGATCAGAAAGCTGTGCGAAGAGAGGCTCGAACATCCGCGACGAAGACGGGAGTCCGTGCAACAGAAGCAGCGTCGGTGCGTCTGTCGGACCGACCTCTCGGTAAGAGATGGTGAGTCCACCCACCTGTATCGTGCGATAAAGAGTTGAGTGTTTCACGGGATGTTCCTTTCCCTGGGCGTAGGCCGGCACCTGAAATATTGTGAGCACCATAGACGCCACCAACACCACTCGAGAAACCTGCAAGAATCGGGGCCAACGGGATGAGCCAAAAGGGCGCATAGTCTCTCTCCTCGCTAGAAATCTTGGATGGTTGGGCGGATGACCATCTCATCGACTTCCACCTCGACCGGCTGCTCGATTGCGTAAGCGATCGCTCTCGCGATTGCGCTGGCCGGGATGGCCATTTTCATGAACTCGCGCAAATTCTTCCTGGTCGCTTCGTCCGAGCTGCTCTCCGAAAGTTCTGTGGCAACCGCGCCCGGCGAAAGCATCGTGCAGCGGATATTTTGGGAGTGCAGCTCCATCCGCAGCCCTTCCGTCAACGCGCGCACAGCCGCCTTGGTGGCGCAGTAGACCGTCCCGCCCGGGGCGAACATTTTGATCCCGAAAACAGACGCGATGTTAATGACGTGACCGCTCTTCTGCTTTTGCATGTGAGGCAGTGCTGCGGCAACCCCATATAGAAGTCCTTTGATATTGACGTCAATTTGCCGGTCCCATTCATCGACCCTAAGTGCCTCGATCGGTGCGATGGGCATAGTTCCGGCGTTATTGAGGAGCACATCGACGCGTCCGAAACTGTCGACGGCTTTTTGGATGAGTGCTTCCACTTCGGCGCGCTTCGTCACATCAGTGGCAAATCCGATGGCCTTGCCGCCGGTCGCCGAGATCTCTTTAACTACTGCGTCGATTCGGCTCGAACGCCGTGCTCCTAGTACAACTTTTGCTCCCTGCGCTGCTAGAAGCTTCGCGGTGCTTTCCCCTATGCCACTGCTGGCTCCGGTGATTACTACAACTTTGTCGGTGGTATTTGACATTGCTGTTCTCTCTTTCTCCTTACTTAAGAATTTGTTGTTGACGGCGGATTGCGGCCCACTGAATGATCGGCTCCGCGATTTCAGACACTTCCGTAACCAAGGAGGTCAAAAAAGCCGATACGTTAATGCAGGTCGAAAGATTGGCACTTTGCCCGGCCCACAAAGGCAGAAGGTCCGACCGGCCCGCTGCCTCGGCTGCTATCGAGAGGTTTCTGACAAGTCCTCGTTGGAGCGGATAGGGCAAAATCTCGTTTCCTGGCTTGTTCAACTCCTCCATCAAGCGATTGTGAATTCCCCGCGCAAGCCTTCCTGTAAAGCCCTTGGTCAACGTGGTCCGTCCGGCTTTTTTTTCTCGCAAAGCATGGCGATGGAGGACGCCGGCGCCGGATTCCTCGCAAGCCAGGAATGCCGTGCCGATTTGAACGGCCTTCGCACCGAGGGCCAGGGCGGCAATTACGCCGCGCGCATCTGCGATCCCACCGGCCGCGATCACCGGCACGTCGACTATGTCGGCAATCTGAGGGACAAGTGAAAACGTGCCTGTGAGCGAATCCTCCGCAGCCCGAAGGAATGAACCGCGATGCCCGCCTGCTTCGAAACCGGAAGCGACGACAGCGTCGACGCCGGCTTCTTGGAGTGCGACAGCCTCCTCGGGTGTCGTTGCTGTGCCGATCGTGACGATATGTTTCGTCCGGCACTCATCCAAAATCTCTTTTGGCGGAATTCCGAAAATGAAGCTGAATACAGGGACCTTCGCGTCCAACAACACACGAGCTTGATCTTCAAATTGGATCGGCGAGTACGGTTTGTATGTCGGACGAGGCGCCCCTACGCCGGCGAGATGTGCGGCCAGTGGGGCAAGACTCCTATTGAAGGCGCTTTCATCCGACGTTTTTGCACCTTCGTCTTCCATCGACACCCACAAATTCATTGCGAACGGTTTCGATGTGAGGGAGCGAATCTCTCCGATCACGTCCTTGATCGCCCCCGGAGCCAAGCCGTGCGCACCAAACGATCCAAGTCCACCAAAGTTAGAGACCGCGGCCGTCAATCTTTGTGAGGACAATCCGCCGAGCGGACCTTGAATGATGGGATATTCGATCCCGAGTTTCGCTGTGAGCCGATTCTCATTCCAACGGGGCGGCATTACGCGGATACCTCAAAAATTAATTCCAGCTCGACCGGCACGCCGAGCGGAAGACTGGCTACGCCGTACACCAGGCGCGTAGGATTTTTGTCTTTTCCGAAAACGTCCTGCAGCAATTCGGAAGCGCCGTCAGCGATTTTCGGCTGTTCCCGGACATCCCCCGAAGTGGCGACGAACACGCCGAGCCGGACGATTCGCGTAACTTTGTCGAGGGATCCCAAATGCTGCCGCGCGACGGCGAGGGCGTTGACCGCAGCCATGTAAGCGGCCGTGTGTCCCGTTTTCACATCGAGTTCCGCGCCGATGCGCCCGATGAATTTCGCTTCGCGGTCTAAAGTAGGGAGCATTCCGGTGAGAAAGAGGAGGTTGCCCGTCTGCACCGCCTCCGCGTAGATGCCGAATGGTTCAGGCGGCTCTGGAAGCTTGATCCCAAGTTGAGTTAACCGCTGTTCAGCTGTGGCGAGACCAGAGGCATCGCCGCTTAAGATTTTGTTTTTGGAACCTGTATCCATTGATCTCGCTCCAGAGAATTTGGTTTGGTCGTCCACATTCAGAGTTTTCACAACAGGGGGCCGCGCTGCTACGGATGCTCAGCGTCCGACGAAATCGCCCAAGCGATTTTCTGCATCGCCGGGTTTGCAAAAGCCTCGGTCTAGTAGCGTTTTGATTCTCTGCTGCGTGGCCGGTCGTCCCATCGATGCAACGCAAGCGTTCCACCCAGATTCGATTTCGATATCTGGCGGTAAACTCGCGACGTTGACTAGACGCTTGGTATCCGCGATTGTCTGTTTGTCGAACGAGGCGATCCGAGTGGCAAGGCCATCCACAAATCCATCGAGATCAGCATCCGGCAACGAGCGATTCACATAGCCGTAGCGCTCAGCCAAATCTCCTGAAACGTCGTTTGCGCTTAAAATCACTTCCAACGCGCGTCCTCTTCCCATGAGGCGGGACAGTCGAGCCATGGGCCCGCCGCCAGGAACCAAACCGGCGCCGACTTCAAATTGCGACAAGATGGCTTTTTCGCGACTGGCAAAACGCATGTCGCACGCGAGGGCAAGCTCACTTCCCATACCAGTCGCCCGCCCGCGAATCAGCGCTATCGATACCACAGGTGAACGACTCAGGCGCACCAGCATCTCGGGCCATGGATGCAAACCTGTAGGTCCTGGAGGGAGATGCGCCAAATCGTCAAGTTTGGCAAGGAAATCCAAATGAATCAGAAAGAAACCTTCAACAGCACTGTCAAAGACCACAACCTTAACCTGCTCGTCAGTTTCGATTGCCGTGATCACCTCGTTCACCTGCGGAAGCATCTCGGGACCAAAGATATTGAGCGGTGGGTGGTCAAACGTGACTCGCCAATACTCGGGCGAACGCCGGTTCAGACGTATCTGAGTAGACTCTGTTGCTGCATAATTCTGATCTTTCATCGCTGTTGTCTCCTCAACATCTAGGTTCACGACCTAACACGAGCTAACTCACGAACGCCGCTGCAGGAAGTCGACGACGAGTTTTGTCGTCGCGGCCGGCTGTTCTTCCGTGATCCAGTGCCCGCAATCCGGGATGATCGCATCTTCGACGTTATCTGCCACACACCGCATCACCCCGCCGATCATAGGGCCGAACGTAGCTTCGCCACCCAACCCCAAGACCGGCATCTGAAGCTTGCCCTGCGTAAGGAACGTGCTGTTGTCGATCGCGTCCTGGCTGAACGCTAGGAACTGGGCAAAGCCGGCTCGCATTGCGCCGGGTTGCGCATAGAGCGCCGCATAATGCTGGCGCTTTGCTTCGTCAAACCGCCTCCGGTCCCGGGAAAGTTCGTTCCAGAAGCGGTCGAGATAGATTCGCTCTCGGCCAGCGACTAAGCGCTCCATGTCCTGACCGCCGAAGCCAAAATGCCACATGGCCGGATTCAGTTTGATCTGATCCCAGGGTCCTACGCCGGGCAGCGGAGCATCAATCGCCACCCATCGACTCACGCGCTCGCGGTGAGCGGCGGCAACTGCGAAACCGACCATGATGCCGATGTCGTGCGTCACCAATTCGGCCGTACGCACATCCAGGGCGTCCAAGACGCCCACCACGTCCGCCGCCTGATTCTTCTTGTCATAGCCGCCATCAGGCTTCGACGAGAGGCCCAACCCACGCAGATCAGGCACGACAATCATGTGGTCCTCGATGAGTGCGGTCGCCAGATGCCCCCACATGTCACCCGTTGTGCCGAAGCCGTGCAGCATGACGACCGCTGGACCATGGCCGCCGACCCGAACATGGATGGATGCACCGTTGGTTTCGATCGTCCGCGTCTGCATCACAGCCGGGAAGGGATAGACCCCATCATGGTCGCTCATCGCAGCGTAACTCTGATCTTTCGAGTTTGTTCGCGTTTCATCATTCGGTCTCATTTCTGATTTTGCGTTGCGGTCATCTTATGAGGCGCTTTCGTCACGCGGCTTTCGTGAGGTGGTCCCACATAGGGAAACTCGAGTAACAGATCGCTGTGAGGTCCTACGTTGTCTTCTGTCACTTTTCCATTTGTGAGAATCCGAATGAAAACATCGAACGCATCGTCGGTGAGGGTCCGTCCGTTATCGGGAAAAGATGCCGGACACGTAGGGTCATACGACAGAACATCTGGGAGCAATGTCCCCGCCACGCGCCTTGCCTCGGCCGGCGTATATCCACCTGTGTGCTCCAGAGCATGCGCGAAGGCCGCAAGGAAACGTCCATCGTTCGCCGGTTCACCTGCGAGATAGGCATCTTTTTCTTCGACAAGTATTACCGCTTGCGCAGGCCGCGCTCCGCGTTCCACTTGGAGCCAGCCGCCGCCATCATTTGGCGCAAGCGTGCGCGCCCACAGCAGAACCTGATTTGTTCCAAGATCAGAGTTAGGCACTTCAAGGACGATGCTGCACACATCTTTGTCAGCGAAGAAATCGTCGCCAGTGAACCGCAAATTGTTTTTCGCGCCCTCCACATCGCAGAAGAAAGGGTCGCTCCGCCAGCCGGCAAAGAAACGAATCTCTCCTGCTTCTGTGATCTTCACCTCGAGTCCCGTAGAAACTGGCGCTCCATCGATAATCGTCCGCCCTCCGTCGTCAGTACCGTTTGCTTGCAGACCATCGATGCGGCGGACAATCGCGGTCTGTGCGCCGCCTTCGAAAGCTGAAAAGCGCACCCGGTATGCGATATCGGCAATCGCATCACCGTCGGTATCAATCTTGAGTTCGTAAAGCGCTTCGGGCGCGAAAGGCTCTATCGACGTAGGTCTGGGAGGGTTTTCGCCGGCAGACGGATGCACGTTCATAATAAGGATGGATTTCCCAGGGTCTCCCGGCTTGGGAAACGCATACAGATCCGTGAAGTCCAGTCGTGCGTTCCCTTGGGGAAAGCCGAAGTCGGGGCCGGAATAATGGTGTGACATCAAATAGTCCTTTTGTGGCTCTGCTCTGTTCAGCGAGATTAGAACGCAGCGGCACCGGCCGCGGCGACGGCATGATCCTGATCGCCGGAACCACCGCTGACGCCAATCGCTCCTACAACCTTGCCATCCAGCTTCAACGGAATGCCTCCAGCAAAAATCATGACTTTGCCGTCGTTTGAAACATGAACGCCGAAGAACTGGCCTCCCGATTGAGCGTGCTTTGCCAATTCTTTCGTTTCAATTTCAAATGCGCTCGATGTGTAGGCCTTCTTGATGGAGATATCAATGCTGCCAATCCAGGCGTTGTCCATACGCACGTGCGCTACGATGTTTCCGCCTCCGTCAGCCACCGCGATGTTCATGGGTTGGCCAATTTCTCTGGCTTTCTTCTCTGCCGCGCTAATCACTCGGCGGGCATCTTCTAATTTCACTGCGGTCATGCTTCCTCCTCTTTGAGTTTCATTCCGTGGCTTCAGATCTTTCATTTCTTCAATTCCGAATCAGTGACTGTCGGATTTCGCTGCGGCTTGCTCGATGAAGTCTGCGACCTCTTTCGAATGCGAAAGCATTGGCACGTGACTGGAGGGCAGAGTGATCGAAGTAGCCTTCATTGCTGTCGCTTCCGCCTTCTGAAGTTCAGGAGAAACTGCGCGATCGTTGCTGGCAATCACACACCAAGATGGCTTGGTCTTCCACGCGGCGGTAGTGACTGTGGCTCCAAATACAGCTGCAGCTGTCGGACTCTGCGTCGCCGTCAACACCTGCTTCTCCTTGTCTGGCAAATCCTGGGCGAAGTCTTCAGCGATTCCCTTCGAAGTCACTGTCAGAAATCCTTCAGCATCGGCCCGGACTTCGCCGCCTAGCGGAGCCGGCGGAAACGGTTTCGTGACCGAAGCAACGGACTCACCTTCGGACGGTGCGAGCGCAGCCACATAAACCAAACCGACTACCTTAGGATCGTTTCCGGCTTCGGTGATGACCACTCCTCCATAGGAGTGGCCAACTAGCAGCACCGGACCATCCTGCAATGCGATGGCTCGTTTGGTGGCGGCAACATCGTCAGCCAGCGACGTCAATGGGTTCTGTACGGCGACAACATGGAATCTCCTGGCTTGAAGCAATGGAATCACTTTGGACCAACTGGATCCATCGGCCCACGCGCCGTGAACGATGACAATATTTCTAACGCCTTGAGGCGATTTCGTCTGAGCGATTGACGCGGGGCGAAACGCCGCTGTCAGTAAAAATCCTGCGATTGCTATCAAAGCAGTTCTGTACGCTTGCGTGAGTCTCATATTTTTCCCTTTCGTTCCGTCAGGATTGAAGTCATGCCGATCCAGCAGTTTTAAGACGGTTTGCCATAGGTCCGGCTCACACCACGCTGACCGTAACCTCGACGTTGCTTCTGGTAGCGTTGGAATATGCACAGGTGTAGCCGTGCGTGGCGTCCACAATGGCCTGGGCGATTTCGCGTTCTAAGCCTGGCAGAGTGACGTTCAGCCGTGCTCGGAGGAAGTAAACGTCGCCGGAATTGCAAAGATCGACTTCGGCATCGACGGCTGCATCGGCCGGAAGTTTCACCTTCATCTTGTTGGCTACAACCCCCATCGCACTAATGAAACAGGCTGACCAGCCAGCGGCAAACAATTGCTCCGGATTTGTACCGGTTCCTGGGACTCCCGGGGCCGAGAACTTCACATCTAAGCGGCCATCGTCACTGCGAGAGACTCCGCCGCGCCGGCCGCCTGAAGTGTGGGTTTTGGCGGTGTACCTAACTTTGCTGTCGTCCTGTGTTGAACGAGCTGCTGCGTTGATTTCTTGATAAGTGGTCATCCTTTTTTCTCCGTGCGCCGGTCAAAACCGGCAAGATCCAGCGAATGAGAGTCAAACGTCGAATGACTTAGCGAGGCGGCAACCAAGCGTTCCGGTCACCATTTGCCCGCGTGCGCTCCGCCATCCACGTGCAGTATTTCGCCCGAGGTGAACGTCGCGTCGGACAGAAATAAAGCCGCATTGACAATTTCTTTGACCTCACCGATCCTGCCGACTGGATGCAACCCTTTAAGAAATTCATGGGTTTCCGGTTTGTGCATCGGAGTATTGATCACTCCCGGCGCGATGGTGTTCACACGAATGCCATCCTTCGCGTATTCAATGGCGAGGGCGCGTGTAACCGCATTCAACCCGCCCTTCAGCATGATTTGGACTGCCGCCCCTACCCCTGCGATCGGTTGGTCAACTAGGGTCGTAGATATGTTGATGATGCTCCCCGATTTCTGCTGCAACATTTGCTTTACGGCGAACTGCGACACGTAGAGAAAGCCTGCAAGCGTTGTGGAGACTAAAGTGTTGAAGTCTTCGGTCGTATATTCGACGAAGGGCTTCGGAATAAAAACGCCCGCATTGTTGATCAGCACATCGATCCGGCCAAATCGCGATACGGCAGTATCCACAATCTTTGCGGCAGTGCGCGGGTCGCCGATGTCTCCGTCGACGAGTGCAACATTCGCAGTGGCTGGAAATGGATTTGCTTTGCTAATGTTTCGCGAGTTCGCGACTACGTTGTAACCTCGTTTCAAGAACGCTTCCGCGAGGCCCGCTCCAATTCCTCGCGAGGCACCAGTAACAATTGCTGTTTTCGCTGCATTTGCCATTTGTAGGCTCCCTTTAAGATCAATTCTGTCTGGATCGAAAAACCTCGTGCTCAGCCTTTTGAGGGTGTGCTTGTCAGGACTTCTACTTTTTGGACCTGTGGAGGAACCGCAAATAGTTCGTTGGCCCGCGCCGTCAACGCTTTCTCGATCTCACCCGTTAGGTGGGCATTCCGGCCCGCTTCATTTGCAAAGGTGTCGAAGATTCCAAATTTCCCTGGCCCGATCTTGATCGCGTACCATTTCAAGGTCGCCTTTTCATTCAGCGCGAGTGGCTGTGCTGACTTTAGAAATGCCTCGGCATCGGCCTCTTTGCCCGCGCGTGCTTCGAGCATCACCAACAATCCGATTGCTTCCATCGAATTACCTCCAGGGTTGAATCACTTTCGTCCAGTTGCTTACAACAGTGAGTAAACTGCAGATCGGACAGGGTGTTGTGCGGATTTCTGCCGGAATGGTCGAAATCTTGCTGAATTCGTACCAGCAGAGACAGAGGATCAACGAATCCAACTAGTTGTGAGATTTGTCTCGCGTGACAACGACAGTGAGAGTTCGAATGACCTACAGCGTGGCCGAATCCAAATTATTGGTAGAGGAAACAATACTGAGGCGGGTGCAAATAGCCATGTGTTGCGAATTCCGCAAAGAACTGAACGTTGACAACAAACTAAGAATCAACAAGTGAAAGTGACGGATGTTCCGAACGGGTTTCCGAAGCGCAAATCCTTTCAGAATCCAGGAAATCCTGGCGATACTTTGTCGGGCTGATTCTACAAACATCGCGAAAGACCTGCGCAAAATGCTGCTGGGTTTTGAAGCCGCAGGCCACAGCCACGTCCAATACTCGCGCATCAGGAGCACGCAACATCGCTTTAGCGCGCTCTATCCTTTGACGCATCACAAATTGATGCGGGGTCTCGCCCGTTGACTTGCGAAACATCCGCGCAAAATGAGCCGTGCTCAATCCTACCGATTCCGCCATCTCGTCGAGACTCAAGTCGTCTTCCATCTTCGCATGGACCAACTCTCTAATTCTTCGCACGCGCGCTGACCCTAATCCACCTTTGTACATCTGCGCGGGACGGTGCCTTACTGCGTGGCTGTTGATCAGCGCTACGGCCATTGCCTGTTCGATAGAATCCAGAAATAGTCGTCCGCTCGGAAATCCAGCGACCATCTCCGCATGAGCGGCCGCAACCAGCGCACCCAGGCGGGGGTCCGCGAACTTGCGTTGTGCGCGCAGTTCTACCTCACCATAAGCTCCGTCCGAGGCGGCCATCAGTGGCGCGTCGGAAATACCCAGCTGCAGATGCGGTGTCGCCATGAGTCCAACCCACTCACCCACGTGACGGTCGCACAGCGCTAAGTCACCTGCCCTGTAGTGGAATTTTTCTAGCGTGGACCGCTTCGAGCCCCACTCAATTGAGCCGGGCCCCAACATCATTGCGAAAGCTTGATCATGCCGTACCCAATGGCGCGGCTCTGTGACAGACTCAGGTTGAACGAGCTCAACTTTCATTCCGTTGCTTTGTGCCGTCGTGTCATGGATATCGCCCAGGACTCTTCAGGCGCTGTTCAAGACCGTTCCATTTGATGTATCTCTGTGGCAAGGCGATACATGCTTTTCTTGCCTCTGACCTGGAGGTCGCGGACCCACAAGGACGAGGTCCGTTGTTCAAGTCCGGCCAGGACCACCATTTATTTTCAGCGGGTTACTGGGTGTCGTCCCAAGAACCTCAACCCACAATCCAAACCACAGTGCTCTGACTTTCCATATTAACTGCGCAGCGACTCCCAGCGCGGCGGAGTGCTCCTTGAGGCGTCCAAATGACCTTGAACCGAGGACTGACGCGAATCAGATCGCAATTCCCGGCTCATGATTCCCGCTCCCGACTCCAGCGAGCCCATACGCTACGTGTCTAAACATACGTCGCAGCCGTGCACAATTTTTCAAGCGATTCGATATTTGCTAAGGAGATTGCGCGCGATGCAAGTGGTTCGATACCGGAGGACAAGTTCTGAACGTTTTTGTGTAGGATTCGCACATGATTGAACAAAGAGCCCGGCTTACCCGCAAATCCGTTCTGGATGTTCTGTTCGGCCCTCCGCTGCCTGATGGCGAACATTGCATGCGCAAATAAAGCCGGTATTGTGGCCAACATCAACAACGGAAGAGGTTTTGTCCGGCGTGAATCTTCGCGATAAACGGATCCTCGTCACGCGCGTTTCGGCGGGACTTGGCGCGGCTGCCGTCCGACGATGGATCATAAGCCCGCCAGAATGGCTGCAAATACGGCAAATCGCCGTACCTCCAGACCCGGCGCTGGCGGAACTTGACCCAGGCGAACGTGAAGCCGCTTGCGCCGAGCTCGCGCCAGCATTCCACTACCTTTTCGGGACCTGCGCTGAGCAATGGCGCTTCACTCGGCCTACGAAGAAAGCGAATCGGAGAAGGACCGAATGCCATCAAAGCGCACTCTTAGGTCTCCATAGCTGCGGGTAAAGGCACGCTCCACATCGTGAGCGAGGACGAGGTTGTCGCCTTCCGGATGTTGGTACCGGAATGCAACAAGATTTGTGGGATCGAAATTGTTCGCGGACCATTTGCACTCGATGGCTACTGGTCTCTTTCGGCGGGTCGCGATGACAAAGTCAACCTCGTGCCCACGCTTGTCTCGCCAATAGAACACTTCCCGGCTCTGCGAGCGAGCCATAATTTCATTTAGTACGAAATGCTCCCATAACGTCCCAAGGTCATCATCCCGTAAGTCCTGCCAGCCACGGTAGTAACAAATGAAACCGGTATCGAAGCCATAGACTTTGGGCGCGGCGATTATCTCAGTGGGCCGACGAGTGCTGAAGGGGCGAACGACATGCGCGACGAACGTTGCCTCAAGAACGCGGAGGTAGTTTGTGATGGTTGGCCGGCTTACCTCGCAAGGACGGGCAAATCGAGTTGCGTCAAAGATGCCGCCGCTTTGTGCCATGATAAGCTCGGTGAACCGCTGGAACGAATCTCGCCTCTCCAGACGGAAGAGTTCCTGGATATCCTTAGCCCAGAAAGCGTCCATCCATTCCTGAAAGTCGCGTTCTGGGTGCTTCTCCGGCAGAAAAAAGGGAGGAAGGCCGCCCCTTAGAAAACGGTGCTTTAGGTCCGTCTGGTTCGCGTCGTCCATGTCGAGAAGACACATCGGCGCCAGCCAGAGGTCCCTCTTCCGTCCCGCCAACGTATCTCTGAATTTTTTCGAAGCCCCCAGAGTCGAAGAACCAGTCGCCACAATGTGTGTGCGTGAATGATGGTCGGCCGCAATTTTGAGCAATTCTGACGGGTTCTGCAGCCTATGGATTTCATCCATCACGACTCGCTTGCCGACCAGACCGTCGAGAAAGCTCTCTGGATCAAGCATCATGCGGCGAACCCGAGGGAGTTCACAGTCGAAATATTCAACTTTGGGGAGATCCTGACAAAGGCAGGTTTTCCCAACCCGCCGCACGCCAGCGAGCCAGACGACCGAGCGCTCCTTCCAGGCGCGTTCAAGCAGTTTCAGCCAGAATCTCCTGTGTACCATACGAAACTATATTTACATATAGTAGCACTACACGCAAATGCGAATACAAAGCCTGCTCAAAGGCCTGCAAGGTAGGGTCGGTCGGCACGGGATTACCGGTCAGGTAGATATCGGGCGCGTCACCGTTGGTCACCGAAGCACCGGTGGTGATACCTTTTTCGGCCCGCAGCAAACCCGAACTTGTTGAACACGTCGTCGTACTGCTGCAGCGTCTGGACATAGTGGGCCTCACCCGGACCATAGTCGCCCGGGTCGGTGGGGAAGCCATAGCCGTAGGGGTTGGCTGGGAGCGGCCGGTGCGGGGTGATGATGTAGGAGTAGACTACCGGGACGCCGGCCTCCAGCATGTCGGCCAGCGAGTACTGAGGCGCCAGGCCGAAGCCCGGGAAGCCCGGCGTCAACGTGCCGACCAGGAAGTCATCGACGATGGTGTTGCCATTGATGTCGTTCAGGTTTCCACTGCCGTCCAGCACCTTGCCGCCCAGCTTGAGATTCTGGAAAGCTTGAGTGCGCGATATCTCGCTTTCCCTGCGCGGGAATGGGATGGTAATTCAAGTAAACCTCCTTGGGCATTTATGAATGGGCCTGAATTGCCATCTGACTTACGCTTTGCGGAAGGGAGCCGCGCTTCGCGTGCTATGCTCCGCACGTCATGCCCCAACGTAACGGATCGAATTGCGGTTCTCGCACACGCTCGTTTTCTAAGTACAGTAAAGCCAATAGCTTACAGATGAGCGAAAAGATTGAATTCCCATAGCCATTAGCCCGCATCCTCCGCAAACGCCAGCGGCCTCCGATAGAGCACTAACGTTTGTCGGTACTAACCCAACGGGTGAGCTGATAACTTCCGGGTTGTCACCCGGTCGGAATCCTGGAAGGCCAGTTGCGAAGTCGCATGGGATAGAAGCAAGCGGTGGATAGAAACTAGCGCTCATTACTTCGAAGCCCGAGGGTCGAAATCACTGCAGTTTCGCGTACTCTGCTTTCGCTTGCTTCAGAACAGGAATGCCGGAGTCGGAGTCTTTCCATAGCGTGAAGAAATCTTGATATGCGGCTCGGGCTTTGGCAGTGTCCCCTGTTAGCGCGTACGCGCGGGCAAGGCCGAGATGCGCCAGCACTCCAAACGCATCGCCAATCGTTATTCCGGGGTGATCCACAATTTTCTGAAATTCCCTGGCGGCTTCGGAGCCTTGGTGTGCGGCCAAATACGCCTGGCCTCGCACGTAGACCGGATAGAGCGCTCCAAAGTAAGCAAACGTGGCGCTGCGCGGCACGCCTAGCTCAAAGGGAACGTTACCTTGGAGAAATTCGATCGCCTGGGAAGTATTGCCATGGTTGAGGGCGAGGGACGCACGAACGGCAGGGAGGTAATAGAATCGGACCGAAGTGTCTTCGGGAAAATCTTTTTCCAAATCATTCGCTAGAGACTGGGCCTGGGAAGCCTCGCCCGACATAGCCAGCACCAGGGCCGCGCCAAACCTGACCTCCCGGTTTCTTGCAAGCGCAAGTGCTTCCTTGGTGGACCGCTTTGCCTCAGGCATATTGCCGAAAAAGGCTTCCCACAGTGCGGCTCGGGTTTCGAATAGAGCTGCTCTTTCGTGATGCCCTGCTTGTTGCGCCAAAGTGATTGCGCTCTTCGACCACTTCCTGGCCTCCTGCATGCGACCGGTATATGCTAGCGCAAAAGCCTGGCGGTCCGAGATAGAGTCCTCGGCGCCAGGCTTTCCTTGAGCCGCGGCGACTTCCCGTTTCATGCCTGCGCTGTCACCTTTCAGAAACGCAAGATCGAATCGTTGATGCGCCAAGAAAGGATTGTCAAATTTGCGCTCAGAGGTCTGGTGCAGCACGTCTTCAAGGTCTGCGAGGCGGTCAAGGTAAATCAA